>Ga0207668_10000216_pt1 | contig 39105 bp, 30 predicted proteins | sample KBSS43metaG_FD_184323 | JGI IMG/M metagenome (GOLD analysis project Ga0207668, IMG submission 184323) | Switchgrass rhizosphere microbial communities from Kellogg Biological Station, Michigan, USA - KBS S4-3 metaG (SPAdes) (version 2) | ecosystem: Host-associated > Plants > Roots > Rhizosphere...
CGGCCTGATGACCAGCGTGCTGATGACCCCGGACGGCAAGACCGTCGAGGCCGAGGCGGCGCACGGCACGGTCACCCGGCACTACCGGCAGTGGCAGAAGGGCGAGAAGACCTCGACCAACCCGATCGCCTCGATCTTCGCCTGGACCGGCGGCCTCAAGCACCGCGGCGTGCTGGACGGGACCCCGGCGGTGACCGAGTTCGCCGAGACGCTGGAGAAGGTCTGCGTGGAGACCGTCGAGGGCGGCCAGATGACCAAGGACCTCGCGCTGCTCATCTCCCGCGACGCCCCCTGGCTGTCGACGGACGAGTTCATGAACGCCCTGGACGAAAACCTGGCCCGCAAGCTAGCTTGACCAAATCGCTAGAGGCCGCCGGCGGACTGCCGGCGGCCTTTTGGTTCATGCGACAAAACGCATGTTTAAAGTCGTAACCGGTGGTTATGGGGCTCGTTTTTCATGCTGAACGGATGACAGTCGCGACGCCGAGGGGTCGCCCACCGATCCGGCTGCCTTGTCCCGGGCGCCGTTCGGTTCTCCTCGAGTGCGTGCGCTATCCCTTCCCCCGCGGGGGGCCTGACGCCAGGCCCCCCGCCCTCTGCTCAGACGTCCCGCAGCCGCTGGGCGGCGTTTTCCGGCACGATGTCGTTGACGAACGAGCCCATCGCCGACTCCGACCCGGCCAGGAACTTCAGCTTGTCGGCGGCCCGCCGGATGCTGAACAGCTGCAGGTGCAGGTAGCCCAGCTCGCGCCCCTCGCCCACGACCGCCTGGTGCCACGCCGAGATGTACGGCATCGGCTTGCCGAACAGGCCGTCGAAGCGGCGCAGCAGGTCGAGGTAGATCGGGCCGAACGCGTCCCGCTCCTCGCCGGTCAGCGCGGGCAGGTCGGGGACCTTGCGGTGCGGCGCGAGGTGCACCTCGAACGGCCAGCGTGCGGCCGCCGGCACGTACGCGGTCCAGTGTTCGTTCTCGGCGACGATCCGCACCTTGGCGGCCCGCTCGGCGGCCAGCACGTCGGTGTACAGATCCCGGCCGGTGCGGTCCCGGTACCCGGCCGCGGCGGCCAGCATCAGCTTGGTGCGCGGGGGAACCGTGGGGTAGGCGTAGATCTGGCCGTGCGGGTGGTGCAGCGTCACGCCGATCTCGACGCCCCGGTTTTCGAACGGGAACACCTGGGCGACGCCGAGCGCGGACATCTCGGCGGTACGGTCGGCGAGCGCGTCGACCACCGTACGGACCCGGGCCGAGGTCAGCGCCCCGAAAGCGCTGTTGTGGTCGCTGGTGAAGCAGACCACCTCGCACCGGCCGACCCCCGGGCGCACCGGGACCAGATCGGTGAGCGACGTGATCTCGTCGGGCGAGACCCGGTCGCTGAACGACGGGAACTGGTTTTCGAACACCACCACGTCGTAGTCGGGCGCCGGGATCTCGCTGGCGAACGACGCGGTGGACGGGCACAGCGGGCAGGCGTCGCTGGGCGGCAGGAAGGTCCGGGTCTGCCGGTGTGCGGCCACCGCGACCCACTCGTCGACCAGCGGGTCGTATCGCAGCTGCGAGGTGGGCGGGGGCGGCGGCAACTGCCGGGTGTCCGGGTAGTCGGCGCGCTGGGTCTGCGGCTTCTCGTCGAAGTAGATCAGCTCTCGGCCGTCGGACAGCCGGATCGCGGTGCGGCTCGCGAACGTCACTGCGCGCTCACCACCATGAGCTCCGGCACCGTCTCCTCGAGGAGGGCGCGGGCCTGCGCGTCCAGCCCGCTGTCGGTGATCAGCACGTCGGCGCGGTTCAGCGGGACGATCGAGGAGATCCCGACCGTGCCCCATTTGGTGTGGTCGGCCAGCACCACGAGGCGCTCGGCGGCCTTGACCAGGGCGCGATTCACGTCGGCCTCCATCAGGTTGGGGGTGGTGTAGCCGGCTCGTTCGCTCATCCCGTGTACACCGAGGAAGAGCATGTCGAGGTGGAGCGTGCCGATCGCGGCGACGGCGACCGGGCCGACAAGCGCGTCCGACGGGGTCCGCGTGCCGCCGGTGAGCACCACGGTCTGGTCGGGCCGCCCGGCCCGGTAGAAGACGTCGGCGACCGGGATCGAGTTGGTCACCACGGTCAGCGACGGGACATCGACGAGGCGCTGGGCGAGCCCCGCGGTGGTGGTGCCGGCCGAGAGCGCGATGGCGTCGCCGGGGGAGACCAGGCTGGCCGCGCGCGCGGCCATGGCCGCCTTTTCGACCCGCTGGCGCACGGACTTGGCGGCGAAGCCCGGTTCGTGTGCCGAACCGGGGCTGACCGTGGTCGCGCCGCCGTGTACCTTTTCCAACAGGCCGCGATCGGCCAGCGACTCCAGGTCACGACGGATCGTCATGTCGGAGACGCCGTACTCGGCGGCGAGCTCGCTGACCCGGACGCCGCCCGCGGCGCGGACGCGATCGAGGATCGCGGCCTGGCGTTGTTGGGCGAGCATCAGGGGAACCGCACTATTTCGAACACGCCCGAACACTACCTTGTGAGCGGGCGTGGCGAAAAGTGTGATCTAGGTTTAGTCCGGTTTTGCGCGGGGTCAGATGCCTCGGCCGCGTTTGTGCAGCGCGGACAGCACGTTCTCGACCTTGACCGCGCCGGTCATCGCGGCCAGCGCGATCGCGGTGCGCGGCTCCTTCCAGTTGGCCCGCACCGCCTCCTTGCTGAACTGCCACGCCTGGCCGCGGTTGCCGGTCGCGGCCGACCAGCAGGCCAACTGGCCGTAGACCCGGGCCGCGCCCGGCCGGCATCCGCTGATCTCCGGATGCCGCTGCATCATCCAGCGCAGCGAGGAGATCTTCGTGGCGTACTCATAGGCGTAGTGCGAGGTGCGACCCCACAGCACCCGCACGAGCGGCTCGTCCAGATGCACGATCGGCGCCCGCCGGGACGCGCGCAGCAGCAGGTCCCAGTCCTCGTTCTGGCTGCCCGGGGCGTCCTCGGCGACCAGCCCGATGGCCTCGGCGGCCAGCGCCTCCCGGCGGATCAGGAAGGTGGACGAGTGCAGCATCGCCATCCGCGACCGGGCCAGCTCGTCGATCGTGACCCGGCTGCGGCCGGCCAGCCGCGGTGTGCACTTGCCCTCGTACTCGACCTCGATCGCACACGTGGCGAACTCCGAGTCGGGCTCGGCGAGCAGCGCGGCGACCTGGCGGCGTAGCTTGTCCGGCTGCCACCGGTCGTCGTCGTCGCAGAACGCCACAAACTCGGTGTCCAGCGCCAGGATGCCGGTGTTCCGGGCCCCGGCGAGCCCCGAGGTGCGCCAGTTCGTCAGCACCAGCACCTGCACGCCCTCGGTGGCGGCGAGCAGGTAGTCCGGCTCGGTCTGGTCATAGACGACCAGGACCTTCACCTCGCCCGGGTACTTCTGTTCGCGGATCCCGGCGATCGCCTTGCGGACCAGTTCGGGCCGGTTGCGAGTGGGGATGACGACGCCGACGGACGGCCAGTTCATCGAGGCTCCTCTCCAGCGAGTCCAGCGAGCGGATATCCGTACGCGCGCAGCATCGGCCCGCAGACCGCGCCTACCAGCCGCCGCTGGGCCGAGGGCAGCGCCCGCACCCAGGCGTCGTCGCGGCGCAGTGGCAGCCGCCCGACCGTGAAGCGCATCGGGTTGCCGGCCGCGCTGTGCCCGACGCCCAGGTCGGCGTGGCCGTCGGCGAGGAAGGCCAGGTCGTCCGGGAGCAACCGGAGGCCGGCGAACTCGCCGAGCCGCAGCAACGCGGCCCGCGGGTCGGCGAGGAACTCCTCGTACCGGATCCGGCGTACCGCCACCCCGCGCCTGGCGAGCAGCCCGAAGGCGGCGTTGTGGGCGTTCCAGAGCAGCGCCGAGCGGCCGGGGGAGTAGCGGGTCATCTCGTCGGCGCCGTCGCTCTCCGGCCGGGCCACGGTCTTCGTCCACGAGTACGCCACCCCGCGCGGGTCCCGGACGACGTGCACCACCAGCAGGTCGATGCCGGTGGCCCAGCGCAACACGTGGGCCAGCGCCGAGTGCTTGGACGAGTCGACCACGACCTTGGCGCCGGACACCTCGGCGGCCGCGGCGTAGACCCGGGAGTAGAAGGCGGCGTACTCGTGCACCTCGTCGGGTGCCTCGACGGCGGTGGCCAGGCGGGGGATGTGCCGGGTGCGTTCGACCGCGTCGCGCAGCGCGTGCACCCGGTCGACGTCGACGTGGTGCCACCCGCCGAAGGCCTGCTGCCCGACGCGTTGCCAGAACCGGCAGGCGGAGAACCGGCTGCCGCAGCCGCAGCGCTCGTCGTCGCGCAGGTCGCGCTGCCAGAGGTGGACGACCTCACCGAGCGCGCACACCCCGGGCAGTTCGCCGAGCAGACGTTCGACGAGGGTTGTCCCACTTCGTCCTAATCCGCCGAGAAATAGCACCCGTGCCACTTTGGCCCACCTTCGCTCGTTTCGCTCCTATAACGAGCGAGCAACCGAGGAGGCGTTGGGTGTCCATCGAGGCTTTCGACCGCGTCCAGCTGGACGGAACCGGGATCGACCGGATCACCGAGGAGGAGGTGGTCGCCGTGGTACGCGACGCGCTCGCGCACGGGCGCGGCGGCCGCATCGTCACCCCGAACGTCGACATCCTGCGGCAGGCGCAGGCCGACCCGGAGGCGCGCGGCTTCCTCGACGACGCCGACCTGATCGTGGCCGACGGCATGCCGCTCATCTGGGCCAGCCGGCTGGGCGGGACACCACTGCCGGAACGGGTGGCCGGCAGCAGCCTCATCCGGTCGCTCTCCGCCGGCCTCGGCCGGGACGGCCGCTCGATCTTCGTGATCGGCGGGTCGCCGGGCGCCGACGACACCACGGACGGCGCGACCCGGGCGGCGGACCGGCTCGCCGCCGACTGCCCGGGCCTGCGGATCGCGGGCACCCTCTGCCCGCCGTTCGGTTTCGAGCGCGACCCGGCCACGTACGCCGATCTCTGCGCGAAGGTCGTGGACGCCGAGCCGGACATGGTCTTCGTCGGGCTGGGCTTCCCCAAGCAGGAGCGGGTCATCGCGCGGCTCCGGCCGCGCCTGGCCGGCAGTTGGTTCATCGGCTGCGGTGCGGCGGTCAACTTCGTGGCCGGCGACGTCGAGCGGGCCCCGCGCTGGATGCAACGGACCGGGCTGGAATGGGCGCATCGCCTCGGCACCGACCCGCGCCGGCTGGCCGGCCGCTATCTGCGCCACGACGCGCCGTACGCGCTGCGGCTCCTGGCCCAGGCCCCGGGCCGGCGTTCGGCGAACCTGAGAGCCACCTGAGAGACCCCGGAGCATCTCTCAGGGTTCCACCGGATCCGACGGGTGCGTGCTGTTCCTAGGCTGAACGGCGTGACCATCATCGCGACTCAGGCGCTGACAAAGACGTACGGCGGCGGGGTGACCGCCCTCTCCGACCTCACGGTCGACGTCGAGGCGGGCGTCATCGGGCTGGTCGGCGCCAACGGCGCCGGCAAGAGCACGTTCATCAAGATAATGCTGGGGTTGATCGCGCCGAGCGCGGGCGAGGTGCGGGTCTTCGGGCTCGACCCGGTCAGCGAGACCGACCAGGTCCGGGCCCGGGTGGGCTACATGCCCGAGAACGACTGCCTGCCGCCGGACGTCTCGGCCGCCGAGTTCGTCACCCACCTCGGGCGGCTCAGCGGGCTGCCCAAGACCGCCGCGCGCGAGCGGGCCTCGGAGGCGCTGCGGCACGTCGGGCTCTACGAGGAGCGGTACCGCCAGATCGGCGGCTACTCGACCGGCATGAAGCAGCGGGTCAAGCTGGCCCAGGCGCTCGTGCACGACCCCGACCTGCTGCTGCTCGACGAGCCCACCAACGGTCTCGACCCGGCCGGCCGGGAGGCCATGCTGACCCTGGTGCAGCGGATCGGCAACGAATTCGGCATCTCCGTGGTGGTCTGCTCGCACCTGCTCGGCGAGGTCGAGCGGATCTGCGACTCGCTGATCGCGATCGAGGGCGGCCGGCTGCTGCGCGCCGACCGGATCTCCGCGATGACCGCGGCCTCCGACATTCTCGCGGTCGAGGTCAGCGAGGGCACCGACGAACTGGCCGAGGCCCTCGCGAGACTCGATCTCACGGTCACCCGGGAGGGCCAGTTGCTGCTGGTGCCGCTCGAGTCCGAGGCCGCGTACGACCGGATCCTGCACGCCGTGGCCGAGCTCGACCTGCCGCTGCACCGACTCGACCAGCGTCGCCACCGCGTCGCCGAACTCTTCACCGCGAAGGAGACCGCCGATGTCTGAGACCGGCGTCATCCATGACATCGGATACCAGCGGTATTCCGGTGCCCGGCTGGGCCGGCCCGCCGTGTTCGGCGCCCTCTACCAGCACGGGCTGCGCGCCGCCTTCGGGCTGGGCCGCTCCGCGAAGGCCAAGATCTTCCCGTGGCTGGTGGCCGGCATCGTGCTGCTCGTCGCGGTGATCAACGCCGGGGTGAAGGCGCAGGCCAACATCACGCTGTTCGACTACTACATGTTCGACGACACGATGAGCTGGCTGGTGATCTTCTTCGTCGCGATCGTGGCGCCGGAGCTGGTCTCCCGGGACATGCGGTCGGGCGTCCTGCCGCTCTACTTCAGCCGGCCGCTGCGGGCCGCCGACTACATCGGGGCCAAGATCGCGGCGCTGATCACCGCGGTGTGGCTGCTCCTCGGCGTACCTCAACTGATCATGTTTCTGGGCGCCGCGTTCACCACCAAGAAGGGGATGAGCGGGGTCTGGGACGAGGCCGGCCGGCTGCTACCCGGGTGGGGCTACAGCGTGCTCTGGGCGGTGCTGTTCGCCAGCATCGGCCTGCTGGTCGCGTCGATCACCGGCAAGCGGGCGTTCGCGGCCGGCGGCATCGTCGCCACCTTCCTGGTGACCGCCCCGGTGGTCGGCGTGCTCAACATCGTGCGCTCCGAGACCGCCCACCACCTGTCCGGCCTGGTCAGCCCGATGACCCTGGTCCGCGGCGTGCAGATCTGGCTGCGTGACGGTGTCGACCTCGGACTCGACGTGGGCCGGATGGGCCCGATCTACGGCATCGAGCTGGTCTGCCTGGTCGCCGTGTGCCTGTTGCTGTTGCTGGCCCGCTACCGGAAGGTGGCCTCCCTATGAGCGTCGTCGACCTGCAGAACGTGTCGCGCTGGTACGGCAACGTCGTGGCGGTCAACGACGTCAGCATGACCCTGGAACCCGGGGTGACCGGCCTGCTCGGTCCGAACGGCGCCGGCAAGACCACGGTGCTGCACATGATGGCCGGCTTCCTCGCACCGTCCCGCGGCGCGGTGACCATCGACGGGTCGCCGACCTGGCGTAACCCGGGCATCTATCGCAACCTCGGCCTGGTCGCCGAGCGCGAGGCGGTGCACGGCTTCCTCACCGCCCGGGAGTTCGTGGTGGCCTGCGCCAAGATGCAGAAGCTGCCCGACCCCGCGGCCGCGGCCGACCACGCGCTGCGCCTGGTCGAGATGACCGACGCGCAGGACCGCCGGATCGAGACCTTCTCCAAGGGCATGCGACAGCGCACCCGGGTGGCCGCGTCGCTGGTGCACGAGCCGCAGGTGCTGCTGCTCGACGAGCCGTTCAACGGCATGGACCCGCGCCAGCGGATGCACATGATGGAGTTGCTGCACACGCTCGGCGACCGCGGCCACACCATCCTGTTCAGCTCGCACATCCTGGAGGAGGTCGAGCAGCTCTCCGGCCTGGTCCAGGTGATCGTGGCGGGCCGGCTGGCCGCGTCCGGCGACTTCCGGCGGATCCGCCGGCTGATGACCAACCGGCCGCACGTCTTCGCCGTGCAGAGTTCCGACGACCGGCGGCTGGCGGTCGCGCTGATCGGCGAAAAGTCGGTGAGCGGGGTGGAGATCGAGGCGACCGGGCTGACCGTGCGCGCCTCCGACTACGGCAGTTTCACCCGCGCACTGCCGCGCATCGCCCTCGGCGAGGGCATCCGGCTGCGCAAGCTGCTGCCGTCCGACGAATCGCTGGAGAGCGTCTTCTCCTACCTGCTGGAGGCATGATGTCCACGGTCGCCTACATCACCGCCCGCGGACTGTTCGGCCGCCGCCGGGTGCTCCTGCTGCTGCCGTTGCCGCTGCTGCTCATCGGCCTGGCGCTGATCTGCGAGTCGAACGACGTCAGCCCGCTCGACTGGGGCCAGCCGGTCATCGTCGGCCTCGGCCTGGCCGTGGTGCTGCCGGTGATCGCCCTGATCGTCGGCACCGGCGTGCTCGGTTCCGAAGTGGACGACGGCACGATCGTGCACATCCTCACGAAGCCGCTGCCCCGGCGCGACATCATCCTGGCCAAGCTGATGGTGGCGGCCGGGGTGAGCGCGGTGACCGCCGCGGTGCCGCTCTTCGTCGCCGGTGTGCTGGCCGACTCGGCCCGGCTCGGACTCGCCCTGGCCGCGGCGGCCGCGATCGGCGCGTTGGCGTACACCGCCCTGTTTCTGCTGTTGAGCCTGCTCACCCGGCGGCCGGTGCTGTTCGGCCTGGCCTACATCCTGGTGTGGGAGGGGCTCCTCGGCAATCTGGTGAGCGGCACCCGATCGTTCTCCATCGAACAATATGTGATCACGTTCGCCGACCGGATCGCCCCGACCGACCTGCTCACCGGTCAGGTCTCGGTGCCGGTATCGATCGTGATGAGCGCCATCTTCGCCCTCGGCGGCACGCTTTACGCGATCAACCGGCTGGGTTCGTTCAGCATGGCCGGCGAAACCAGCTGAGGCGAGGCCGTAATCCCCCCGATCGGCAGTCCTTTCGCTGCCGGTCGGGGGTGCCGGATCCCCCGCTCGACGGCCGCGCGATCTGGTAGGAACGTGGCGTGAATCGCGTACGGGTGGTCGACGACAAGGCCCCGATCCGGATCAGGCCTGGCGTCGGCCACCGGGCCGGGGCCGCCCCGCGGCGGGCCGACCGGTGAACCGGCGCACGCTCGCGGTCGACCTCGGGTTGGTGGCCGTCTCGTTGCTGGACGTGTTCGCCCAGGTCCGGCCGAACGACGCGACCGGACACATCTGCGCCGTCGCCGGCTCGGTGGCGCTGCTCTTCCGGCGCCGGGCGCCGATGGCCGTCTTCGTCGCGACGCTGCCGGCCGTCTTCTTCACCTGGGCCGTCTACGCCGCGCTGATCGCCCTGTTCACCGTGTCGACCCGTACCCGCAACCGCCCGCTGCTGATCAGCTGCGCGGTGGCGTTCGCGGTCTGCAATGTGTTTCCGTGGCCGCTGACCCAGCTGGAGATGCTGTCCGACACCTCCAACGTCGTCCTGCTCGCCTATGGCCTGGGCACCGCGGCGGCCCCCGTCCTGCTCGGCCAGCTGATCATCGCGGGGCGGGAGCTGTCCTCCCGGCTCGATGAGATCACCGAGGCACGCGCGCACGAGGAGCAGCTCACCCTGCAGAACGTCCTCGCCAAGGAGCGCGCTCAGCTCGCCCGCGAGATGCACGACGTCGTGTCCCACCAGGTCAGCCTGATCGCCGTGCGGGCCGGGGCGCTGCAGGTCAGCACGCGCGACCCGGACAGCAAGGAGGCGGCCAGCACGATCCGGCAGCTGAGCGTGCGGACCCTGGACGAACTGCGCCACATGGTGAACGTGCTGCGCGCCTCCGGCAGCCGGCCCACCGAGCTGACCCCGCAGCCGACCCTCGGCCAACTGGCCGAACTCGTCGGGGGCAGCGCCGTCGACGCCCGGCTCGAACTCGGCGTGCCCGCGGAGGCGGAGCTGCCACCGCCGGTCCAGCGCGCCATCTACCGCACCGTCCAGGAAGGACTCACCAACATCCGCAAGCACGCACCCGGCTCCACCGCGCTGATCGCGGTCACCCGGGAGAACGGTGGCGTCATCCGTACGACGATCACCAATACCGCCGCCGTCCGGTCGATCCTGCCGTTGCCCAGCGGCCAGCACGGCCTGGCCGGCCTGCGCCAGCGCGCGGAATTGCTCGGCGGGACCCTGTCGGCCGGGCCGACCGCCGACCGCGGCTACCGGCTCGAACTGCGCCTGCCGGCCGACGGCGAGGGCCGGCCGCCGACGCCCGCGGACCTCTTGGCCTGATTTCGGGCCGGCCTCGGCTCGGTGCCGCGGGCGAAACCTGGGGGCTCTATCGTCGGCGGCATGACGCGCATCTTGCTGATCTCGGGCAGCACCCACGAGATGTCCGTGCAGAGCGCCGCGCTGCGCATGGCGGCCGAGGTCGAACTGCCGGACATCGAACCGGTTCGGTACGAGGGACTGCGCGACCTGCCCGCCTTTGTGCCCGGCGAGCAGCACCCGCCCGAGCCGGTGAGCCGGCTGCGGGAGGCGGTCGTCGCCGCGGACGCGTTGTTGTTCTGCACGCCGGAGTACGCCGGGTCGCTGCCCGGTTCGCTGAAGAACCTGCTCGACTGGCTGGTGGCCGGCGGCGAACTGGGCGGCAAGCCGGTGGCCTGGCTGTCGGTGCTGCTGCCCGGCCACGACGACGGTGCTCGCGAGGCGCTGGAGAGCGCCCTCGGGCACGGCAACGCGCGCCTGCTGCGGGCCTGCTGCCTCCGCGTGCCGGTGAGCCAGGCGGCGGTCGACGACGGCGGCCGGATCATCGACCCGCAGCTGGAGGTGGCGGTGCAGGACATGCTGCACTCGCTGGCCCGGGTGCTGTCCTTTCCGGAACCGAAGGAGCGGCCGTCCTGGCACGCGTACTCCAGCGTCCTGCCGGTGATCCAGCGGCGATCCTGGTCAACCGGCAGCTGAGCGGTTCCCCGTCCTAATCCGTCCGGAATTCCTGTGCGGCTCGCCAACCCGGCGTATTCATAGACCAATGCCAATCCCGGCCGGGTGGCGACCGAAGTCAACTTCTGGATGGGGGCTGAAGTGTTCAAACGAAACCTTCTGCTGCGTCGTGTCCTGGTGACGGCGACCGCGGCCGGTGTGGCGATCCTCGGCGGACCGGTGGCGGCGCAGGCCGCGGACGGCGGCGCGGCGTCCCGTACCACCGGCGTCTCGGCCGCGGCGGGCTCGCGGGCCTTCGCCGGCTGGATCGGCAGCTGCTATGTCTGGCGCGCGGCGCACTCGGCCGGCGGCTGGTGTGACGGCAACGGGCCGGACTGGACCTACCGCGCCTTCGTGAACTGCACCGGCGGCTCCCGGAGCGGCGTCTCCCACTGGGCCGGCGACCGCCGCGGCTCGGTGGCGGAATGCCCGTCGGGCACCAGCAACAGCGGCGGTGTGCGGTACTACTACCAGGGCTCGTACCGAGGCTCCGCCACGGTCTGACAAACCGTGAACGGCCGGGGTCCCGATGGGCCCCGGCCGTTCGTTTGCGCGTGGTTATCGCTTGTTCGGGGTCACCGCCACCTGGAAGATCGGCAGGCGGCTGAGGTCGCGGTAGGCGCGCAGGGCCGACGGCGTGCTGTCCACCGACGAGTCCTGGCCCTTCTGGTTGCTCGGGGTCTCGAACTGGACCATCGCCCGGATCTTGGGGAAGCGCCGGATCTCGCTGCCCAGCCGCCGGTAGAAGTCGACCTTGTAGCGGGTGTTCCGCTTCGACGACCAGACCCCCCACTCGGCGATCATCAGTGGCTTGCCGGCATGCCGGGTGACCGCCCAGCTGTAGAAGCCCGGCCAGCTGCGCTTGCCGGTGATCCGCCGGTTGAGGATGTCGGCGAGGTCGCCGTGGCCGTAGCCGGGATCGCTGTACGCGTACGTGTCGAAGCCGATCCAGTCGACCACGTCGTCGCCGGGATACATGGAGTTGAACCAGCTCTGCGTCGCGTGCGGCACGTACGCCATGTGCACCAGCACGGTGACCAGGTTCGTCGCGCCCCTGGCCCGTAGCCGCTCGACCACGTGCCGGTACATCGCGGCGTAGTCGCGGGCCGTGTAGCCGGAGCCGGCCCTCTCCCGCACGTCGTTCTCGCCCTCGTGGTGCACCGCGAAGAAGAACTGCTCCGGGAAGTTTCGCCTGATGTGTGCGGCGAGCCGGTCCAGGAAGGCGTCGGTGCGCCGGTCGCCCCGGGCGATCCTGGCCCAGGACGTGGACTCGGGCTTCCAGTTGAGGAACAGGATGCGCCGCTTGCCCGGCTGGTGGGCGATGGCGATCTCCTGTGGCGTCGGGAAGAGCTGCCGGACGCCGCCGTGGTAGGCGTGGAAGATCGCCTGCTGCCGGCCGGTCTTGCGCTCGAACGCGGCGAGCGCGGACGCGCCGCGGCTCTCGGTGTGCGCGCCCGGCGCGACGCCCCAGAGGATGCCGCAGGTCGGCACCAGCTTGCGCCCGGTGCGGCAGCCGCCGCGGCGGGCGGTGGCCGGTGCGGGCGGGAGCGGGGCGGCGACGAGCGGCGCCGCGAGCTGCCGCGGATCGAGGATCGCCGCCGGCGAGCGGGCGACGGTCGGGTCGGCGGCCGGCGCGGACCCGGACGGCGTCGCGGCGGTGCGCCGGGCCGGCGCCTGGCCGCCGAGGTGCGGCGCGAACGCCGACGCGGAGGGCGCGGCCCACCGGGGCACCGAGACGGTCGGATCGCCCAGCGGCGCGGGCGGGAGTCCGAGCTGATCCACTCCGCCGGTCCAGGCCCAGGCGAGCGTGGTGGCCACGGAGAGGACAAAGGCCGTGGGAACGGCGGCGAAGTGTACGAGCCTCGAGCGGCCCGGGCGTCGACTCACGAAGAGTCAGTATTGTGACTTAAATCCGATTTGTCTAACACCCGGCGGGCAGTCGACGGGTGTCCGAACGGGGGGCACCCGCCTCGACCGCGATCAGCGAGGCTGCGAAACTGTCCCCTAGTCGGCCGCAGGGGGATACGGAAGTGAATGGTTCGGTGCTGCCCGAGGACGTGCTGCGTGACGCCCCGTCGTACACGCCGCACCCGCACGAGCTGGCAGACCTGGAACTCCTGCTCTCCGGCGCGTACGCGCCGCTGACGGGTTTCCTCGCCCGCGCCGACCTGGATTCGCTGCGCCGCCGGGGCCGGCTGGCCGACGGGTCGCCCTGGCCGGTGGCGGTCACTTTGGAGATTCCCGAGGAGATCGCCAGCAACCTGATCCTGCAGGACCCGTTGCGCCGCACGGTCATCCTCACCGATCCGGAGGGCGCGCCGGTGGCGGCGCTCGAGGCGAGCGACGTCTGGCCGATCGCCGAGCGGCGGTACAACGTGGGCGGCACGGTGCGGCGGATGGGCGACGGCGGGCACGGCCCTTTTCAGCGCTTGCGGCGTACGCCCGAGGAGGTCGTCGCGCTGCTGCCGCCCGGCCGGGTGCTCGGGGTGATCGCCGACCGGCCGCTGCACCGGCCGCAACTGGCCCAGATCGCGCACGCCGCCCGAACCCTCGCCGCGCACCTGCTCATCCTGATCCCGGTGAGCGGCCCCGGCCCCGACGGCCTGCCGCCGGAGGCGCTGGTCCGGGCGATCTTCGCGGCCCGCGACCGCACGCCGCCGGCGACGGTGGTCGCGGTGCCGCTGCTGCCCCGCGGCGACGAGATGCGGGACGCGCTGCTGCGGGCGCGGGTGGCCGCGGCGTACGGGGTGACGCACGTCCTGTCCACCGGCGAGATGCTCTCCGGCGGTGGGCCGCGGGTGCTGGTGCCGCGCGAGCTCGCCTACGACAACCGGGACGGCCAGTGGCGCTGGCGCGACGACATCCCGCCGCGCAACCGCCGCCTCGCGATGACCCCGGCCGAGATCGACGACCTGCTCGACCGCGGTTTCCCGCTGCCCGAGTGGCACACCCCGCCGGCGGTCGCCAAGGAACTGGTCCGGGCCCGCCCGCCGCGCCGGCACCGCGGCCTGGTGCTGTTCTTCACCGGCTTCTCCGGGTCGGGCAAGTCGACCATCGCGCGCGGGCTGGCCGACTCGATGCGCGAGACCGGCGAGCGCACCATCACCCTGCTCGACGGCGACGTGGTGCGCCGCGAGCTCTCGGCCGGCCTGGGCTTCAGCAAGGCCGACCGGGATCGCAACGTCCGCCGGATCGGCTGGGTCGCGGCCGAGGTGGCCCGGCATCGGGGGATGGCGGTGGCCTGCCCGATCGCGCCCTACGAGAACGCCCGGGCCGCGGCCCGCGCGATGGCCGCCGAGGCCGGTGCCGGCTTCATCCTGGTGCACGTCAACACCCCGCTGGAGGTGTGCGAGCAGCGCGACCGCAAGGGGCTGTACGCCCGGGCGCGCGCCGGGCAGCTGCGCGGGATGACCGGGGTCGACGATCCGTACGAGGAGCCGGCGAACGCCGAGCTGACCATCGACACCACCACGATGACGGTGCCCGAGGCGATCGAGGTCGTGCTGGCGTACCTGGTGGAAAACGGCTGGGTGGAGCCGAATCTGAAGTAAAACCATCACGAAGGCGGGAGTGAGCCGTTTACCCCTCCGGGGGCGAAACGCCCGATTGATGTCAACTCTCACTCCATCCCCGAAAGGGCCGCCAACCGATGGAAGCGTCTCGCCCTGCGGATGTCTCGCACTACCTCGGCGTATTCCGCCGCCACTGGTGGGTTGCGCTGATCGCGACGGTTGCGGGGCTGGGCGCGGGCGCGGCGATCACCGAGGCCCTGCCCGAGGTGTACGAGTCGTCCACCGCCGTCCTCGTGCAGGCGGTCGATCAGGACACCAACGCGCAGGGCGGCCGCACCAAGGGCGCGGTCAATCTCGACACCGAGGCGCAGCTGGTCGGTTCGGGCGCGGTGGCGACCCGGGCGGTGGCGTTGTTGCGCAGCACCCGGTCGCCGATCGAACTGGCCAAGGACGTGTCGGTCGAGGTGCCGGCGAACACCACCGTCCTGCTCATCACGTTCAAGGCCGACAAGCCGCAGGCGGCGCAGGCCGGCTCGCACGCGTTCGCCGAGGCCTACCTGCGTAACCGCGAGGAGTCCGCGCAGCACGTCCTGGACCAGCAGATCAAGACGCTGACCGCCAAGGTCAGGCAGCTCACCACGACGCTGACCGGGATCAACGGCCGGCTGGCCCGGGCGGCCAAGGGCAGCTCGGACGAGAGCAACCTGCAGAGCCTGCGCAACAACTCGCAGAACCAGTTGAACGGGCTGACCGGCAAGCTGAACGAGCTGACCACCACCACGGTCGGTGCCGGCAGCATCATCAGCGACGCCCGCCTGCCGGAGAGCCCGACCAGCCCGAACGCGATGGTCAACATCGCCACCGGCGGCATGGTCGGCCTGCTGCTCGGGGTGGCGCTGGCGTTCGTGCGGGAACGGTTCGACCGCCGCCTGTGCTCCGCCGCCGACGTCCGCGACCGGGGCCGGATGAACGTGCTGGCCGCCCTGGACGAGCGCACCACCCCGCACTTCGACGACGTGCTGCAGCCGTACGGCGCGGGCGGCCGGGTCTTCAACCGGCTGCGCAACGAGGTGCTCGCCACCCTGCGGCCGGGCGACCAGATCATCGTGGTGACCGGCGCCAGCCGCGGCTCGGCCAGCACCCTGGTGGCCGCGAACCTGGCGGCCGCCCTGGCCCGCACCGGCAGCGACGTGGTGCTGATCGGCGCGCACCTGCCGGACAGCGTGGTGGATGCCGCGCCGCTGGCCCGGATGCTCGGGGTCGCCGCCGTCCCCGGACTGTCCGACCTGCTGGCCGGCCGGGTCGGGCTGGCCCGCGCGGTGCAGCGCACGCCGCGCATCCCCTCGCTGCGGGTGATCACCACGGGCGGCGCGGCCACCGCGGCCGGCCTGATGCAGTCGCAGCGGCTCAAGGACACGCTGGAGTCGCTGCGCCGGCAGGGCGGGTACGTCGTGATCGAGGCGCCCTCGACGGCCAGCAGCGCGGACGCGCAGAGCCTGGCCAGCCTCGCGGACGCGGCGATCGTCGCGGTCGAGCTGCGCCGGGCCCGCCGCCCCGCCCTGCTCGACGCGGCCGAGCAGCTCCAGCGGGTCGGCACGCCGCTGCTCGGCGCGGTCGTGCTGCCGCGGCTCGCCAACCTGCGCGCGGCCGACGCGGCGGCACCCATCGTGACGCTCACCCCGCCGGTGGCCGCCGAGGCCAAGCCGGCCGACGCCTCGGCCGCGGACGCCGAGCTCACCCAGCGGATGCGCATCCCGACCGGCACGGTGTCGGCCGCCGAAAAGGCCGCGGCGCAGGCCGGGCAGCCCCGGCAGCGCAAGGTGGACAGTGCCGAGGAGATCACCGCGGTGATCGACCTGTCCGGCCTGGCCAAGGACGGCGCCCCGGAGGGCGACCAGAAGTGACGCTGGCGGTACCGGCGGTGGCCGGCGGCCCGACGCATGGCCTGCCCAAGCCGCGGACGCTGCCCGCCTGGCCGGTGGCGGGCATCCTCGCCTTCTATCCGGTCTGGTGGGCGCTCGGCCTCGGCGTACTGATCTTTGCGGTGATGGCGGTGCCGATGCTGGTGCTGCTGGTCCGCCGGCGCGCGGCCGGTCGCGCGCTGCGGCTGCCACCGGGCTTCGGCTGGTGGGTGCTGTTCCTGGTCGCCGTGGTGGTGAGCATCGGCGCGCTGGGTGCCGATCCGGTCGGCACGGTGGCCGAGCGTGCCGCGGGACGGTTGCCGGCGGTCAGCTACAAGCTGGCCATGTACCTGTCGCTGACCGTGCTGCTGGTCTACGCCGGCAACCTGACCGACGCGGAGCTGTCCCGCCGGCGGCTGGTCCGGCTGCTCGGCTGGCTGTTCGTGGTGACCGTCGCCGGCGGGCTGCTCGGCATCCTGGCCGGGAACTTCGAGTTCACGTCGCCGGTGGAGTGGCTGCTGCCGGGGCACATCCGGACCAAGGGCTTCGTGCAGTCGCTGGTCCACCCGTACGCCGCGCAGATCATGGACATCGTCGGTGATCACCAGCCGCGCCCGGCCGCGCCGTGGGGCTACACGAACACCTGGGGCAACAACTTCTGCCTGCTGGCCGGCTGGCTGATCGTGGCCGCCTGGAAGTACGGACGGGGCCGGGCGAAGGCCGGCGCCGTGGTGTGCCTCGCGGTCTCGATCGGGCCGGCCGTGGTCTCGCTCAACCGGGGCCTGTGGATCGGGATCGGCGTACTGGTGCTGTATGTGGCCGCCCGGTATGTGCTGGCCGGTCAACTGTGGATCATCGGCGTGCTGGCGGTGGCGGCCGGCCTGCTCGCGGTCGCCCTGGTGGCCACCCCGCTGGGCGGCGTGGTCGGCGCGCGCCTGGACAACGGCAAGTCCAACGGCGTGCGCTCGTTCCTGATCGAGCGCGCGCTGGACGGCTTCACCGGGTCGCCGGTCGTCGGCTACGGCGGGACCCGGAACACGGTCGGCGGCCGCAACTCGATCACGGTGGGCGAGAGCGCCGGCTGCGAGCGCTGCGGCAACTTCACCGTCGGCGGCAACGGCCAGTTCTGGCAGTTGCTCTACGCGCACGGCGCGGCCGGCACCGTCGGCTATCTCGGCTTCTTCGGGTACGGGCTGTGGCGGTTCCGCCGGGACCGCAGCGCGATCGGGGTGGCCGGCGGCGCCGCGATCGTCACCTCCTTCTCCGCGATGCTCTGGTACAACGCGCTGGTCACCCCGCTTGCCTTCATGGTTCTGGCGTTCGCGCTGCTCTGGCGCAACTCACTCGAGGGGGACAAGACTTGAGCCCAGTCAAGACGGCTCCGGCGGAGCTCACCGCGGGGGATGCGGAACTCCGCACGCAGTACCTCACCGAGGTGCTCGATCTCCTCTACCCGGCGCCGTGCCGCACCGACGGCACGCCCGGCACCCCGATCGCCGAGTTCCTCGTGGTCCCGGACGCGCGCCGGCCGCGGCTGCTGGTGCCCTCGGGGTCCCGGCGGGTGGCCGCCGCCGCGGTCCGCCGGTACGCCGAGCCGCAGTCGCGGGCCGCGAAGCTGAAGCGCGGCGCGGTCGTGGCCGCGGTCCGCACCGGCGCGTCCGGCGTGCTGCTGCGCGACCGGATCAAGGTGACCGGCCCGTTCTCGCAGAGCATCGACGGCCACCTGAGCGACGCCCTCGGCCGGGAGCTGGCGGTGAGTGTCCACATCGGCCCGGCGCGGGCCAACCGCAAGCCGGTGCTGCAGCTGATCAGCCCCGAGGGCGACACGTTCGGCTTCGGCAAGCTGGGCACCGGGCCGCTCACCCAGCGCCTGGTGCGCGCCGAGACCGCCGCGCTGACCGCGCTCGCGTCCAGCGGGCTGACCAAGCTGACCGTGCCCCGGGTGCTGCACGCCGGGCAGTGGCGCGGCCTGCAGGTGCTGGTGCAGTCGGCGCTGCCGGTCTGGCTGCCGCGCGCGCCGCTGACCCAGCGCCGGCTCACCGCGGCCATGCTGGACATCGCCGGATGCTGCGGGTACACCCAGGGCACGCTGCACGCCGGCGCGTACTGGCACGAGCTGCGCGGCCGGCTCGCCGCGGTCGCCGACCGGCCCGAGGGCGGCGGGCTTGCCTCCGCCGCCGAGCTGCTGGTCAAGCACGCCGGGGAGATCACCTTCCGGTACGGGGCGTGGCACGGCGACTGGGCGCCCTGGAACATGGCCAACCTGGCCGACGCGCTGCTGGTCTGGGACTGGGAACGGTTCGCCACCGGCGTACCGCTCGGCTTCGACGCGATGCACCACGAGTTGCAGAAGCGGATCCAGTCGACCGGCGACGCCCGCCAGGCCGTGGAGGTGACCGTCCGCCGGGCCGGCGAACTGCTCGCCCCGTTCGGGGTGCCGGCCGCCGGGCGCGAGGTCACCGCCCTGCTCTATCTGGTGGATCTGGCCACCCGCTATCTGACCGATCGCCAGGCCGAGGCCGGCGCCCGCCTGGGCGTGCTCGGCACCTGGCTGCTGCCGGTGCTGATCCGCCGGGTCGAGGAGCTCTGAGGAAACGCCCATGGACGTTCGTAACCTGCCGCTGCCGATGAAGCGCGTCGTGCACCTGGGTTCCCGCTCGTACGGGCGGCTCACCGCGCCGGGCCGGATGATGCCGTCGTTCCTGATCTGCGGGGGGCAGCGCTGCGGCACGACCTCGCTGTACCGGGCGCTGGCCGGGCATCCGGTGGTGCTCAAGGCCGTGCTGCACAAGGGCGTGCATTACTTCGACACCTCGTACGACCGGGGGACGGCCTGGTATCGGGCGCACTTCCCGCTGCTGCGCAACGCCGAGAAGATCACCGAGCGGTACGGCTTCCCGGCGCAGACCTTCGAGTCCAGCCCGTACTACATGTACCACCCGCAGGCGGCCGCCCGGATCGCCCGCGACCTGCCCCAGGCCAAGCTGGTCGTGCTGGTCCGCGACCCGGTGGAACGGGCCTACTCGCAGCACCACCACGAGGTGGCCCGCGGCTTCGAGACGGAACGCGACTTCGGCTCGGCGCTGGCCCTGGAACCGGCTCGCCTGCACCGGCAGGAGGAACTGCTCGCCGAGGACCCGTCCTACTACAGCTTCGCCCACCAGCACCACGCCTACCGGGCGCGCGGCGAGTACGCCCGCTACCTGAGCGTGATGGCCCAGCACGTCGGCCGGGAACGGATCCACGTGGTGGAGAGCGAGCGGTTCTTCGCCGAGCCGGAGCCGGTCTACGACGAGATCTGCGAGTTTCTCGGGCTGCCCAGCTATCTGGAACGGCCGCCGTTCGAGCGGCACAACGCCCGCGCCCGGCAGAGCGACATGGATCCGGGGCTGCGCCGCGAACTGACCGACCACTACCTGCCGCACGACGACGCGCTGTCCCGCTGGCTGGGCCGGATGCCGATCTGGCGCCGCACCCCGTGACCGAGGTCCTGGACCGGCCGGACGCCGGCCGGGGGACCCGTGGGGCGGCCCGCGGCGGGCTGGCCAACCTCGCCGGATCGGCGCTGGCCGGCGGCACCGGGGTGGTGGTCACCTGGATCGTCGCGCGGGCGCTCGGCGCGGAGCAGGCGGGGGCGTTCTTCGCGGCCACCGCGGCCTTCGTGCTCGCCGGTGGCCTGGCCAAGCTCGGCACCCAGACCGGCCTGGTGTACTGGCCGGCCCGGCTGCGGGCCACCGGCCGGGCGCATCTGCTCGGTGCCTGCCTGCGTGCCGGGCTCGCGCCGGTGACCGCGCTCGCGGTGCTGCTGGCCGCGGCGATGTGGCTGGCCGCGCCCGCGATCGCCCGGGTCACCGCGCACGACGCCGTCCACCTGGTCGGCCCGCACACCGCGGGGCTGCGGGTGCTGGCCGCGTTCCTGCCGCTGCAGGCGCTGACCGACGCGCTGCTCACCGCCACTCGCGGCTACCGGATGATGCGGCCCACCGTGCTGCTCGACCGGGTGCTGCGCAGCGGCCTGCAGCTGCTGCTGGTGGGTGCGGCCGGGGTGGCGACACTGTGGACGGCCACGCACTTCAGCGGTTCGGCGCTGCCCATGTTCGCGATGGCCTGGGCGGTGCCGTACCTGCCGGTGACGGTGCTGGCGGCGTACGCGCTGCGCCGGGTCTATCGCGCGGGCCGGCCGCCGGGCGTGACCACCCGCCGGGCCGAGCGGCGTACGGTACGCCGGGAGTTCTGGCGGTTCACCGGTCCGCGCGCCGTGGCCAGCGTCTGCCAGCTCGCGGTGCAGCGGGTGGACGTGCTGCTGGTCGCCGCGCTGGGGGGCCTCGCGGCGGCCGCGATCTACGCGGTGGCCGGGCGATTTGTCGTGTTGATCCAGTTCGCCAACCAGGGCGTCTCCCAGTCGGTGCAGCCCCGGCTGGCCGAGGCGCTGGCCACCGGCGACCGGGCGACCGCCAACCACCTCTACCAGACCGCGACCGGCTGGCTCGTGCTGGTGACCTGGCCGGTCAACCTGTTGGTGATCCTCTTCGCGCCCGCCTACCTGCGTCTGTTCGGCGACCACTACGCGGCCGGCGGGCCGGTGGTCGTGGTGCTGGCCGCGGCCATGCTGGTGGCCACCGGCTGCGGCATGGTCGACATGGTGCTGGCGATGGCCGGGCGCACCTCGTGGAACCTCGCCAACGTGCTCGTCGCGCTCGCCCTCACGGTCGGGCTGGACGTGCTGCTCATCCCGCGCCTCGGCGCGCTCGGCGCGGCGATCGGGCTGGCCGTCGCGCTGGTCGCCAACAACCTGCTGCCGCTCGTCCAGGTCGGCCGCGCGGTGCGGCTGCACCCGTTCGGGCCCGGCACCCGGGCCGCGGCGCTGCTGTCGGTCACCTGCTTCGGCGTACTGCCCTGGGCCGTCGTCGCGCTCGCCGGCGGCACGACCGCCGGCCGCATCCTCGCGGTCGCCGCCGGCGCCGCCGCCTTCGCGGCCGGCACGTGGCGGTGGCGCGGGCACCTAGCACTGGACGCCTTCAAACCCACCAGGAGGACGAGTTGACCACGGATTACACCAAGGTGTTCCAGGACACCGGGGCCGTCGAGAAGTACGAGACCATCACGTACGCGCCGGACAGCTACGCGTCGCAGATCAACGATCGGCAGCGCGACTACCTGCGCACCCTGGTCCGGCGCGAGTTCGGGCCGCTGGCCCCGGTGCAGCACGACTTCGCCTGCGGCACCGGGCGGGCCATCCGCACGCTGCATGGCCTGGTCCGGGAGGCGCACGGCTACGACACGTCGGCCGAGATGATGGCGAAGGCCGCCGAGGTGGGTTCCCGGGCGTCCTGGCACCAGGTGCCGGCGGACGGCCCGGTGCCGCACCCGGTCCCGGCCGGCCTCCCGGCCATCGTGACCATGTTCCGGCTGCTGCTCAACGTCGACGAGGGCGTCCGTGACCGGGCCCTGGCCTTCGCCGCCCGGGCGCTGCCCACCGCCGACTCCGGCGTGCTGGTGGTGGAGAACCACGGCAACGCGGGCTCGCTGCGGCACCTGCGCGCCCGGCGGCACCACGGCGAGCGCTGGTTCGCCGAGCTCTCCCACGAGCAGGTGCGCACGCTGCTGGACCGGCACGGGTTCGAGGTGATCGAGCGGCGCGGCTTCTCGATGATCACCCAGTCGCTGCACGGCAACCCGGTGTGCCGGGCGGCGGACGCGGCGGTGCGGCGGCTGCCGGGCAGCGACGCGTACGCGGTCAACGTCCTCTACACCGCGCGTCGTGTCCACGCGTAGCCGGTTTGCGGCGCTCCTCGTCGTAGTCCTGCTCCTGGTGGCCGGCTGCTCGTTCGGCCGGCGGGAGAAGCCGGCCCCGCCCCCGGCGCCCGACCTGACCAGCCCGCCGGACGCCGTGGCGGTCAACCCCGGGCCGTTCCACGCCGGCCCGGTCCGGGTGCCCAAGGAGGGCGCGCTGGTCGGCGCCTGGATCAAGCCGGACGAGCTGACCCACGTCGGCCGGCTCGCCGCGGTGGACAGCCTGCAGGCCGGCCTGGGCCGCCGGCTGCGGATCGTGAACACCTATCGCCGCTTCGAGCAGATGGTCGGCACGCCGTCCGACAAGGAGTTCCTGGCCCGGGGCGCGACCCTGATGGTGAGCTGGGCGACCGGCGACAACCGGTCCATCCTGGGCGGCGAGCACGACGACCTGATCCGCCGGCAGGCCCGCGCGATCCGCCGGACCCACCGCCCGATGCTGCTGCGGCTGCGCTGGGAGATGGACCGGCCCAACCTGCGGGCCACCATGTGGTCGGGCGCCGACTACATCGCGGCCTGGAGGTACGTACGGGAGATCTTCCAGCAGGAACGGGTCAAGAACGTCGCCTGGGTGTGGTGCCCGACCGCCGAGGGCTTCATCCGGGGCGACGCGCCCGGCTTCTACCCCGGCGACGACCAGGTCGACTGGACCTGCGTCGACGTCTACGCCGGTGAGCGGTTCGACTCGATCGGCGTGCTGATGGAACCGTTCCTGAAGTGGGCCGCGCAGCGCCCGAAGCCGATCGTGATCGGCGAGTTCGGGGTCGCGAAGGCGTGGGGGTCGGCCCGGCGCAGCGCCTGGCTGCGTGACGCCGAGCGGACCTTCAAGGCGAACCCGCAGATCAAGGCGATCGTCTACTTCGAGTCGGACCCGGCGGGCAACGGGCCGACCAAGCAGTTCGAGCTCACCGGCGACCGGGCCGCGTTCAAGGCGTTCCACTCCCTGGTGCGCGACCCGTACTTCAACCCGTGATCAGCGGTTCCGGATCCGGCTGCGGATGAAGGCGCCGCTCTCGGTCAGCATCCGGGTGCCGGCGAAGGTGGAACCCGCGCAGGTGCCCGGCTTGAACGCGGCGCTGCCCTCGCCCGCGTCGGAAAAGGTCCAGTTGGCGTAGCCGATCTTGAGCTGGTCCAGCAGGTCGAGCCACGCCGTGCTGCTGGCCACGTCGACCGCGCCGCCGCCGTCCGCGCCGACCGTGCCGAACTCGCTGACGAACAGCGGCAGGGCGGCCGCGGCCCGGCGCACCTCGGCCCGGTAGTTGTCCCGGTGCGTGGCGGCGTAGAAGTGGAACGCGTACATGATGTTGCCGGCCCGCACCGGGTCGGCGGTGATCTCACCGAAGCCGGCGCCGTCCGAGACACCCAGCGAGGACCAGCCCCGGGTGCCCACGATGATCACGGCGTCCGGGTCGTTCGCCCGGATCACCGGGATGACCTGCTCGGCGTAGCTCTTGACGGCACCCCAGCCCACCCCGTTGGGCTCGTTGGCGATCTCGTAGATGACGTTCTTCTTGGCGGCGTTGCGGGCCGACACTGTACGGAAGAAGGTCTTCGCCCGGGCCAGGTTGTGGTTGGGGTCGCCCGGGTTGAGCGTGTGGAAGTCGACGATGGCGTAGAGGCCGCGCGACTCGGCCTGATCGACCAGCTTGTTGACCCGGCCGGTGAAGCCCGCCGGGTCGGTCTCGTAGCCGCCCTCCTGCACATACATCGCGATGCGCAGCAGGTCGGCCCGCCAGTCCTCGGCGAGGGCGGTCAGCGACGCGGCGCGGTAGCAGCCGGCGAACCACTGCAGGCCGTGGGTGCTCATGCCGCGCAGCTGGATCGGCCGGCCCTGCTGGTTGCACAGGCGGACGCCGCAGACCCGCAACTGCCCGTTGGCGGCCACCGGGGTGCCGCGTGTCTCGGCCGCGGGGGTGGTGGCGGCTGCGGCGGTGGCGGGTGCCGGGCCGGCGGGCGCCGACGGCGCCGCGGCCTCCGGCGCGACCCAGATCGCCATCGAGGCCGGGCCGGCGCAGGCCGTCGCTCCGAAGGTCACGGCGACGGCGAGGGCCGCGATGAACCGCCATCTGGACAAAGGGTTGGGACTCCGTCGCGGTCGGGGGCATCCGGACGGCGAATGTAACGGCCGCGCGAACCGGCCGCCAAGCGATCAAAGACCGACTTAAGGCAACGGCCGGGGCTCCCACGGAACGCCCCGGCCGTCGCACACTCAGTGATCAACCAGTGTTGCGCATCCCGGCGGCGATGCCGTTCACCGAGGTCAGCAACGCCCGTTCGAGAGCAGTCGAGTCGGACGGCGCCCGCCGCGCGCCCGGGGCCGTCGCCATCTGCCGGGCCGCGTCGCCGAGGTCGCGATACTGCCGGAGCAGCGCCACCTGCAGGTGGTGCAGCGGCTCCAGGTAGGTGTCCCGGACGCTCAGCGTGCGCTTCAGCTCGGGCTGCGACGACAGCAGGTCGGCGCCGCCGGTGATCGCCAGCACCTCCCGGACGGTCAGCGCGTACTCCTCCTCGATCTTGGTGAAGATCGGGCGGAGCTCGTCCGGCACCAGGGTCTCGACATACCGGCGGGCGATCGACAGGTCGGTCTTGTTCAGCATCATCTCGACGTTCGACAGGAACGTCTTGAAGAACTGCCAGTCGGCGTACATCTCGTGCAGCACCTCGGTGCGGCCGGCCTCGCGGGCGGCCCGCAGGCCCGAACCCACGCCGAACCAGCCGGGCACGATCTGCCGGGTCTGGGTCCAGCCGAACACCCACGGGATGGCCCGCAGGCCGCCGAGACCGGCGTCCGCGTTCGGCCGCTTCGCCGGGCGCGAGCCGATGTTCAGCGCGCCGAGCAGCTCGGTCGGGGTGGCGGCCCAAAAGTAGGCCGCCAGGTCGGGATCCTCGACCAGCGACCGGTACGCCCCGAACGCCGCGTCCGACGTGACGTCCATGGCCGAGTCCCACCGGTCCAGCCGCTCCCGGTCGACCGACGGGGTGGTGTGCAGCAGCGTGGCCTGCAGCACCGCGGCCACGGTGAGTTCCAGGTTTTCCCGGGCCAGGGCGGGCAGCGTGTACTTGTCGGAGATGACCTCGCCCTGCTCGGTCACCTTGATCGCGCCGTCCAGCGTGCCGTACGGCTGGGCCAGGATCGCCTCGTGGGTGGGCCCGCCGCCGCGGCCGACCGTGCCGCCCCGGCCGTGGAACAACCGCAGCCGCACGCCGTGCCGGGCGGCCACGTCACGCAGCGACCGCTGTGCCTTGTGGATCCGCCACTGGCTGGTGGTGATGCCGGCCTCCTTGTTGGAGTCCGAGTAGCCGAGCATGACCTCCTGCAGGTCGCCGCGCGCCCGGACGATCTCCCGGTACGCGGGCAGGGAGAGCATCTCGTCCAGCAGGTCGCCGCCGGCGTCCAGCTCGGCCGGGGTCTCCAGCAGCGGCACGATGCCGACCCGGGCCCGGCCGGTGTGGATGTCGACCAGGCCGGCCTCGCGGGCCAGCACGGCCGCGGCCAGTACGTCGTCGACGCCGAGCGTCATCGAGATGATGTACGACTCGATGACGTCCATCCCGAAGCGGTCCTGCACCTCGCGGATCGTGGTGAACACGTCGAACGTCTTGCGGGCCGAGTCGGTCAGCGGAGTGTCGATCGCGGACAGCGGCCGGCGGCCGGTCAGCTCGGCGGCGAGCAGCTTGGTGCGCTCGGCGCGGTCCAGCGCGGCGTAGTCGTCCACCTCGCCGACCTGCGCGTACATCTGCTGCAGGACCTCGTGGTGCTTCTCGGCGTGCTCGCGTACGTCGAGCGTGGCCAGCTGCAGGCCGAACGCGGAGACCGTGCGGATCGCGGTGGCCACCACGCCCACCGCGGTGAGCTGGCCGGAGTTGCGGGCCAGCGAGGCGCGCATCAGCTCGAGGTCGCCGATCAGTTCGTCGCTGCCCAGGTAGTCGCGGCCGGCGACGTGCGCGGTGCCCTGCTGCAGGCGGCGCCGGGTGTTCGCCAGCTTCGCCTTGATCGCCCGGACCTTCAACCGGTACGGCTCCTCGGCGTTGACCCGGCGGAACCGGGCCGCGATCTCGGGCAGGTTGTCCAGGTCCTTGGCGAGCGAGGCGGACAGGTCGAGGGAGACCCCGCGCAGCCGGCGGGACACCGACAGCTCGTCGATCAGCTCGTTCATCGCCGCCTCGGTGGCCTGGATGCCGTGCTCGTGCTGGATCATCAGCACGTCCCGGGTGACCGCCGGGGTGACGAACGGGTTGCCGTCCCGGTCGCCGCCGATCCACGAGCCGAAGGTCAGCGGCCGGGCCGTGGGCGAGGTCTCCACGCCCAGCTGGCGCAGCGTGTCGGCGAGGTCGCCGAGCACCTGCGGTGCGGCGTCCGCATACAGGTCCTTGAGGTAGTAGACCGCGTTGCGCGCCTCGTCGGTCGGGTCCGGCCGGTCCAGCCGCAGCTCGTCGGTCTGCCAGAGCAGGTCGATCAGCTCGGCGAACCGGCGGGTCGACGCGGTGGTGTCGGCCTGGCCGTAGAGCACGGCAGCGGCCGCCTCGGCGTCCAGCGCGTCGGCGAGCTGCCGCAGCTTGGACAGGATCGAGCGGCGGGCCGCCTCGGTCGGGTGGGCGGTGAAGACCGGGCGGACCGCGAGCCGGCGGGCCGCCGCGGCGATCTCGTCGGCCGGCACGCCGCGCTCGGCGATCAGCTTGGCCGCCTGGTCCAGCCAGCCGCCGTCGCGGGCGCGGCGCCGGCGCAGGTCGCGCGACCGGTGCACCTGCTCGGTGATGTTGGCCAGGTGGAAGTAGGTGGAGAACGCGCGGGCCAGCTTGGTGCCGGTGGTCACATCCATCGCGGCGAGCCGGTCGGCGGCGGCCTGCGCGTCCTGGCGGACCAGGGCGCGGACCTCCTCGACCAGGTCGAGCAGGGGCCGGCCCTCCTGCCGGGCCAGCGTCTGGCCGAGCAGCGTGCCGATCCGCCTGATGTCGGCTCGTAAGGCCGCGTCGGGGCCGTCGGGGTCGAGGTAGGCGGGCTGGTCGGTCATCGGGGGCGCTCCTTCTCCTTCAGGTGCTCCAGGACGGCGCTGTCCCGACTTCGCCGATCGTATCGGCGGGATCCCAGGGCCGGGGGGATTGAGGCAAGTCTCACCTCATGCCAGGGAATGAGGTGAGGATCAGGCGGAGACGGGCACGGCTGGGCGCAGGGTGGCCGGCGGGCCGGCGACCGGCCGCGGACCCGCCGGGCGGAGCCGCTCGGGCGTCGCGGCGGGCCTGATCTTGTGGACGAAGGCGTGCCGGGCGGCGGCGAAACCGGCCCGGTCGCCGTACATGTCGCGGCTCATCTCGGCCAGCTCGCGCGCCTCGTAGACCTCGAGCGGAACGCGCTCGGCCGCCAGCCGGCGAGCCTTCGCCTGCCGGCGGCGACGCGCGGTGACCCGGTCGCTCGTCCGCTCGGCGAGGGCGGCGAGCCATTCCCCGTACGCGTCGGGGCGGCGCGGCCCGACCTCGTCGACCAGGCCGATCGCGGCCGCCCGGCCGGCGCTCACCGGGAGCCGGTCGTCGATCAGCCGCTGCGCCTGGTCGGCGCCGACCCGCCGGGGCAGCGTGAAGGTGTGCAGCTCGGAGCCGTACAGGCCGATGTCGTAGTACGGGTTGAGAACGATCCCGTCCCGGGCGGCCACCAGGTCGGCGCCGAGGCCGAGCATCACCCCGCCGGCTCCGGCGTTGCCCGCGTACCCGGCGATGACCACCTGCCGGGTGCAGGTGATGATCTCCCGGCAGATCTCGTTGAGCGCCCGGATGTTGGCCCAGGCGGCGCTCGCCGGATCCGGCGACGCCTCGATCACATTGAGGTGGATGCCGTTGCTGAAGACGTCCGTCCCGCCGCGCAGGACCAGCACCTCGGTGTCCTGCGCGGCCGCGTGCCGCAGCCCGGCGAGCAGGCGCCGGCAGTGGCCCGGTGCCATCGCGCCGTTGTAGAAGTCGAAGCTGAGCCAGCCCACCGCGCCGGTGCGGCGGTAGCGGATCTGCCGGTACGTGGCGGGCGACTCCGGCTCGCTGCCGGCCGGCAGCGGGGCGTGCGGTACGCCCCGCAGGCGCGCCCCGAGCAGCGTGGTGGCCGGCAGCTTGATCCCGGACCGGGGATGGTTGGCGTGGGCCGCCCGCAGGTGGCCCAGCCAGACGCTGCCGTCGCCGGTGCCGACCAGCACGGCGCCCTGCCGCCGGCTGAGGATCTGTCCCGGCGGGCCGGGCCGGGCGATCCCGGGCGTCGCGTCGTAGGCGAAGACCGGCAGGCCGCCCACCTCGGTACGCACGCCGGGGGCGCCGTCCGCCGCCCGGATCCGCCGGACGATCCGCTCGGTCGGGTCGGCCCAGTCGAAGGCGCGGTCGGCCTGGGTCATCCGCGGGCGGGGCCGGGCCAGGTCGGCCGGCACCGGGGTGAAGCCGGGGTCGGCCGCCTTGGCCACCACCTCGGCGAGGCACTCGATGGCGGCGTCCGCGACCGGCCCGGTGTAGAGCGACGACTTGCGCGGCGGGCTGGGCGGCACGCCGAAGGAGCGGGTCGCCCAGGTCGGCCCGGCGTCCAGCTCCTCGACCGCCTGCAGGGCGGTCACGCCCCAGGTGCGGGCGCCCTCGGTGATCGCCCAGTCCAGCGCGGACGGGCCGCGGTCGCCGACCGGGCCCGGGTGCAGGACGACGGTGCGCCAGTGTTGCCAGATCTCGGCCGGCACCCGCTCGGTGAGGTAGGGGCAGAGGATCAGGTCGGGGTTCGCGGCGCGGACTGCGTCGACGAGGTCCCGGGTGCCGGTGGCCAGTTGCACGCCCACGTCGTGGCCGGCTTCGCGCAGCGTGCACCAGGCCCGCTGGGTCAACCCGTTGAACGCCGTGACGAGCAGCAGGATCCGCATCTTGCCTCCCCTGGAAACGGGCGGACCACAAACGATCGGCACTATTCACCCGATATTGATGCTTATGCCGGACATCCTGTCCGATCCGTTCTTGTCGGTGGGGCGGACTAAACTTGCCCGCATAACCCCCCGCCCGCTGGGCGTCGGGGTCATTCGACGTGTCATGGGGTGACCTTCCGCTATGCAGCTCTCCGGTCTGATCCCGGCCGCGCTCGGCGACCGCGGCCTCGCGCGAGCTCGCGATCTGGCCCGCGCCGGCTTCGTCGACTCCGATTCCCTCGACCTCACCGCGCCCGCGTCGCTGCGGCCCTTCGTGGTCGCCACCGTGGCCGGCGCCACCGCCGTGGGCGGGGCCGGCCGGCCGGTGCTCGCGGTCACCGCCACCAGCCGTGAGGCCGACGACCTGGCCGCGGCGCTCGGCGGCCTCGTCGACCCGGCGCGGGTGGCGGTCTTCCCGTCGTGGGAGACGCTGCCGCACGAGCGGCTGTCCCCGCGCTCCGACACGGTGGGCCGCCGGCTCGCCGTCCTGCGCCGCCTGGCCCACCCCGGCGACCAGCCGCTCTCGGTGATCGTGGCGCCGGTGCGCTCGGTGCTCCAGCCGCAGCTCAAGGGCCTCGGCGATCTCGAGCCGGTGGAGCTGGTCACCGGCGGCGGGGCCGAGCTCGAAGAGGTGGCCCGCCGCCTCACCGACATGGCGTATGCGCGGGTCGACCTGGTCACCAAGCGCGGCGAGTTCGCCGTCCGCGGCGGCATCCTCGACGTCTTCCCGCCCACCGACGAGCATCCGTCCCGGGTCGAGTTCTGGGGCGACGAGGTGGAGGAGATCCGCACCTTCGCGGTCGCCGACCAGCGCACCATCGACCCGGTCGACCGGCTCTGGGCGCCGCCGTGCCGCGAGCTGCTGCTCACCCCGCCGGTGCGCGAGCGGGCACGGGAACTGTCGGCGGCCCACCCGGAGCTCGCCGAGATCCTCGACAAGCTGGCCGAGGGCATCCCGGTCGAGGGCATGGAGTCGCTGGCCCCGGCCCTGCTGCACGGCACCGACAGCATGGAGCTGCTGCTCGACTGCATGCCGGCCGGCACCCACGTGCTGCTCTGCGACCCCGAGCGGATCCGCACCCGGGCGCACGACCTGACCCGTACGTCTGATGAGTTTCTCGAGGCGTCCTGGGCGGCCGCCGCGGTCGGCGGGCAGGTGCCGATCGACGTCGGCGCCGCCGCGTTCCGCACGCTCGCCGACGTGCGCGCCCACGCGGCGACGCGGAAGCAGCCGTGGTGGACGGTGTCGCCGTTCGGCCTCGCCGCCGCGCCGGAGAAACCGGACGAAACCCCTTGGCTCGACTCGTCCTCCACAGTGGAGGTGTCGCCCGACCTCGGTGACGCGGTCGCGCTTTCCGCCCAGCCCGTGCCGCTGTATCACGGCGACACCGCCCGGCTCGCGACCGACCTGTCCGAGTGGTTCGCCGCCGGCTGGGCGATCGCGCTGATCTTCGAGGGGCACGGCACCGCCCAGCGGGCCACCGAGGTGCTGCGCGACGCCGGCCTCGGGGTGACCCCGGTCGACTCGATCGAGACGCCGATCGAGCCCGGCCAGGTCCTGATCACCTGCGGCGGGCTCAACCACGGCTTCGTCGACGCCGACTCCCGGCTCGCCGTGATCACCGGCAACGACATCAGCGGCGGCCGCGGCGCGTCCACCAAGGACATGCGGCGCATGCCGTCGCGCCGGCGCAACACGATCGACCCGCTCGAACTCAAGCCCGGCGACTTCGTGGTGCACGAGCAGCACGGCATCGGCAAGTATGTCGAGCTGGTGCAGCGCACGGTCAACGGCGCCGACCGGGAGTACCTCGTGATCGAGTATGCGGCGTCCAAGCGCGGCCAGCCCGGCGACCGGCTCTACGTGCCCACCGACCAGCTCGACCAGCTGTCCCGCTACGTCGGCGGCGAGTCGCCGTCGCTGCACAAGATGGGCGGCGCCGACTGGCAGAAGAGCAAGGCGCGGGCGCGTAAGGCGGTTCGCGAGATCGCGGCGCAGCTCATCCAGCTGTACGCGGCGCGCCAGGCCTCCAAGGGGCACGCGTTCGGCGCGGACACGCCGTGGCAGCGCGAGTTGGAGGACGCGTTCCCGTACACCGAGACTCCCGACCAGCTCGCCGCGATCTCCGAGGTCAAGCACGACATGGAGCTCGCCGTCCCGATGGACCGGCTGATCTGCGGCGACGTCGGCTACGGCAAGACCGAGATCGCGGTGCGCGCGGCGTTCAAGGCCGTGCAGGACGGCAAGCAGGTCGCCGTGCTGGTGCCCACCACGCTGCTCGCCCAGCAGCACTACAACACGTTCACCGAGCGGATGCAGCAGTTCCCGGTTCAGGTCAAGCAGCTGTCCCGGTTCCAGACGCCGGCCGAGGCCCGGCAGACGCTCGACCAGGCGGCCGACGGCACGGCCGACATCGTGATCGGGACCCACCGCCTGCTGGCCAACTCGACCCGGTTCAAAAACCTCGGCCTGATCATCGTGGACGAGGAGCAGCGCTTCGGCGTCGAGCACAAGGAGCAGCTCAAGGCTCTGCGCGCCTCGGTCGACGTGCTCACCATGTCGGCCACCCCGATCCCGCGCACGCTGGAGATGGCGATCACCGGCATCCGCGAGATGTCCACGATCGCGACGCCGCCCGAGGAGCGCCACCCGGTGCTCACCTTCGTCGGCGCGCACGACGAAAAGCAGGTGGCCGCGGCCATCCACCGCGAGCTGCTCCGCGACGGCCAGGTGTTCTACCTGCACAACCGGGTCGAGTCGATCGACCGGGCGGCCCGCAAGCTGCGCGAGCTGGTGCCCGAGGCGCGGGTCGCGGTGGCGCACGGCCAGATGAGCGAGGACCAGCTGGAAAAGGTCATGGTCGGCTTCTGGGAAAAGGAGTTCGACGTCCTGGTCTGCACCACGATCGTGGAGTCCGGCATCGACATCCCGAACGCCAACACGCTGATCGTCGAGCGGGCCGACCTGCTCGGCCTGGCCCAGCTGCACCAGATCCGCGGCCGGGTGGGCCGCGGCCGCGAGCGGGCGTATGCCTACTTCCTCTACCCGCGCGAGCGCCCGCTCACCGAGCAGGCGCACGAGCGGCTGGCCACCATCGCCCAGCACACCGAGCTCGGCGCGGGCATGTATGTGGCGATGAAAGACCTGGAGATCCGCGGTGCCGGCAACCTGCTCGGCGGCGAGCAGTCCGGCCACATCGAGGGCGTCGGTTTCGACCTGTACGTACGCATGGTCGGCGAGGCCGTGCAGGCGTTCAAGGGCGAGCGGCCCGCGGAGTCGTTTGAAAGCTCAGAGGTCAAGGTCGATCTGCCGGTCGACGCGCACCTCCCGGTCGAGTACATCGGGGTCGAGCGGCTGCGCCTGGAGATGTATCGCAAGCTCGCCGAGGCCCGCGACGGCAAGCAGCTCGACGAGGTGATCGCCGAGATGACCGACCGGTACGGCGAGCCGCCCGCCCAGGTCGCCAACCTCATCGCGGTGGCCCGGTTCCGCCAGCGGGCCCGGTCGTACGGCCTCACCGACGTCTCCATGCAGGGCAAACACATCCGGTTCTCGCCGCTGCCGCTGCCCGACTCCAAGCAGCTGCGCCTCAAGCGCTACCACCCGGACGCCGTCTACAAGCAGGCGAACGACCAGGTGAGCGTCCCCCGCCCGGCGACCCGCCGGCTGGGCGGCGAACCGCTGCGCGACCAGGCGCTGCTCGAGTGGTGCGCGCAGCTGCTCAAGGACGTGCTGGGCGAGGCGCAGCCGGCGGCGGCCGCGCGGGGGTAGCGGTTGTCGCCTTGATCCGATTTACCGGGGGTGGGGGACGTGGGTCACAGCGGTCGTGAGAGAGTCATCGGCATGCAGCGTGCTCGCCGACCAATCGCCGTCGCCGTCGTCGCTTCCCTGGCCGTGGCCGGCCTCTCGGCATGCCGCTCGGAGCCCTCCGTCGCCGCCTATGTCGGCGGTGGCAAGGTCACCGAGTCGCGGGTGCAGCAGGTGTGGGACGAGGCCCGCGCGGCCGCGGCGGCCGACCTGGCCGCCCGTCCGGCGACCGGCTCGGCCGAGCCGGCCGCCCTGCCGATCACCCGGTCCGACGTGGTGCGCGCCCTGATCAGCGTCGACGTGCTGACCGAGGTGGTGAAACGCGAAAACGTGCCGGCGCCGGCCGCCCCGCCGCTGGCGGAGTATGCGTCGGCCCTGCGCCTGCCGGAGCGTACTGAGTATGTGCGGCTTTACGCCCGGTCCGACTCGCTGATCAAGGCCCTGCGGCAGGCCGCGCAGAACGCGCCGGCGCCGACCGACGCCGACCTGCGCGGGGTGTTCGACGTGCTGGTCGCCAACGAGCAGATCCCGCCGGGGTCCACGTTCGCCGAGTTCAAGAAGGCCCTGCCGGCGCAGAACATGCAGCTCGTGCAGTCGGCGGCCGCGGTGCGCAAGGAGATCGACGAGGTCACCGGCCCGCTGCGGATCAAGGTCAACCCGCGCTATCAGCCGCTCGGCATCCCCGTGCTCGAGTTCCAGACGCAGAAGGGCGAGCTGCGGCCGCTGGTGGTCGCGGCGCTCGGTGCCGAGGGCGCGGACTCGCCGGTCACCGACGTCGCCTGACCTGGTCGATGGTCCGGATCGTCCTGCTGGTCACCTCGCCGCGGCTGCCGGCCGGGCTGCTCACCGCCGCCGCGTGGGATCTCGTCCGGGCGTACCCGGTGTTCGCCGGCGCCGAGTCGGAGCAGGCCGTGGCGCTGCGCGCGGCGGGAGTGCCGGTGACCGTGCTGGACCCCGACCCGGCGCGGCTGCTCGACGCGATCGAGACCGAGGCCGTCGTCTGGCTTGCCGGGCCCGCCGGTGACCAGGATTTCGCCCGCCATCTCGGGCTGCGGCTGACCCGCACGCCCGGGCTGGCCGAGCTGGAGCTGATGTACGGCTCGTGGGATCCGCCGGGTGCGCGGCTGCTGGACGCGGTCGCCGTCATGGACCGGTTGGTGTCGCCCGGCGGCGACCCGTGGAAGCGGCAGCAGAGCCACCAGAGTCTCGCGCCGTACCTGCTGGAGGAGAGCTACGAGGCGTACGACGCGATCGAGGCCGACAATTCGGATGAATTGCGCGAAGAGCTCGGCGACGTGCTGCTGCAGATCGTGCTGCACGCCCGGCTCGCCGAGGAACGGCCGGACGGCACCGCCTGGAGCATCGACGACGTGGCCGGCGGCCTGGTCGACAAGATGATCCGGCGCAACCCGCACGTCTTCGCGGGGGAGCGGGTGGCCGACATCGAGGAGATCACCCAGAACTGGGAACGGATCAAGAAGGCGGAGAAGTCTCGCGGCTCGGTCCTCGACGGCATCGCGCTCAGCCAGCCCGCGCTCGCCCTGGCCGCCAAGATCCTGCAGCGGGCGGAACGCGCCGGCCTCGACGTGCCGCTGCCGGCCGGGCCGGGACTCGGCGCGCGCCTGCTCCGGATCGTCGCCGAGGCCCGGGCCGCGGGCGAGGACGCCGAGGCGGCGTTGCGCCGGGCGACCCTGGAACTCGCGGACGCCGTACGCGCCGCCGAGCCGGAAAATGTCGCACCCCCGTCCAACCGTCCCGCCCACCACCCCAAGCCGGACTGAAGGCAGCCGAGTAGGTTTCTCGGCATGCCGGAGTTCGTATCCCTCGCCGAGCGCATCGTCGACGCCATCCTGGAAAGCGACCCCGGGCTGGCCTCCGAGGCGGGCGACCATCGCTTCGACGACCGCATGCCCGACCTGTCCCCGGGCGCCCTCGCCGACCAGGTGGCCATGCTGCGCGACGCGGCCGACACGCTCGCCGGCGTCGATCCCGAGGCCTTCGGCCCCGAGGATCAGGTCGACCACGCGGTCCTCGCGGCGATCGTCGAGCGCCGGCTGTTCGAGTTCACCGACGTCCGCGAGCACGAGTGGAACCCGCTTCGCCACAACCCCGGCCCCCTCCTGCACGCACTGATCGCCCGCCAGTTCGCCCCGGCCGAGGAGCGGCTGGCCAGCCTGGGCGGCCGGCTCGCCGCGATCCCCGACGCGCTCGCCACCGCCCGGGCGATGCTGCACGACGTGCCGCGCGTGCACGCGGAGACTGCGCTGGGGCAGTTCGCCGGCGCTGCCGGCCTGATCCGCGACGAGCTGCCGGCGCTGCTCGCCGAGGAGCCCGGCATGCGTGCCGCGGTCGAGCCCGCGGCGGCGACCGCGCTCGCCGCGCTCGGCGAGTTCGACGGCTGGCTGCGCAGCCGGCTCGAGGGCGGCGAGCCCGGCCGCGACCCGCGCCTGGGCCGCCCGCTGTGGGAGGCGCGGCTGTGGCACACCCTCGACACCGAGCTGCCGGCCGCCGAGGTGCTCGCCCGCGCCCAGAAAAACCTCGACCGGGTGAGCGCCGAGCTGCGCGAGGCCGCCGCCGAGCTGACCGGCGACCCGGCGTCCGACGAGACGGTCCGCCGCGCGCTCGACACCCTGGCCGCCGAGCACCCCGACAACGGCTCGATCGTCGACCTCGCCAAGGTCACGATGGCCGAGGCCACCGACTTCGTCCGCCGGCACGACCTGCTCACGCTGCTCGACGACCCGTGCGTGATCGAGGAGATGCCCGAGTTCGCCCGCGGCATCGCGGTGGCCTATTGCGACCCGCCCGGCCCGCTCGAAACCGCCGACGTCCCCACCTTCTACTGCATCTCGCCCACCCCCGCCGGCTGGTCCGCCGAGCGCGTCGAGTCGTTCTACCGTGAGTACAACGACCACATGATCCGCGAGCTCACGGTCCACGAGGCGATGCCCGGCCATTTCCTGCAGATCGCCCATTCCCGTCGTTTCCGGGCGGCGACCAGGGTGCGAGCGCTGGGCTGGTCCGGGCCGTTCGTCGAGGGCTGGGCGGTCTACGCCGAGGAGCTGATGGCCGGCCTCGGCTTCGGCGGCCTGCCGGTCCGGCTGCAACAGCTCAAGATGCAGCTGCGGATGAGCCTGAACGCCATCATCGACCAGCTGGTGCACTGCGAGGGCCTCGCCGAGTCCGAGGCGATGGCCATGATGACCGGCCGCGGCTTCCAGGAGGACGGCGAGGCCGCCGGCAAGTGGCGTCGCGCGCTGCTCACCTCGACCCAGCTCTCCACCTACTTCGTCGGCTACACCGAGGTCGCCGCGATCGCCGCCGCCCGCCCCTTCGGCGCCACCCCCAAGGCCTGGCACGACGCCATGCTCGCGCACGGCTCCCCACCGCCACGCCACTTGCGCACCCTGCTGGGCGTCTGACCCACCCACGCCCGCCAACCATCGCTCGCGCGGGCGGGCGGGCGTTTGTCCCACACCGGTTTTGGCGCGGGGATTGGGCGCGGTGTCACACGTCAGGGGCGGTGTGGGCGGAATGGGGCGGCGGGCTCAGCGGGGGCGCTTGTCGGTGACCTTCGCGGTGGGCGGGAGGGTGAACGCCTCGCCGGTCACCTGCTCGGAGTAGGCGGTGAGTGCCAGGTCGGTGCGCTTGTCGTCGATGGTCGCGGCGAAGCTGGCGAGAGCGCCCTCGTTGGTGACGCAGACGTCGAACTTCGCGATCTCGATGCCGCTGACGTCGCTCAGGCCGAGGCAGGTCGCGTGGCGGCCGGCGATCGTGGTGTCGTGCTGGGTCGTGGTGACGTCCGGGTCGAAGGCCGCCGCGTTCAGCATCTCGAGGACGGCCTCGGGGGTGATCAGGGAGGTGCGCGGCAGGTTGGTCGCGGCGGCCGGGTCGGGGGCGCTCTCGACGCAGGTGGGAGCCTTGTTGCCGCCCTGGCAGCGGATCGTGGCGGTGCTCGTGACGATCAGCCGGCCGCCCGGGTAGACGTAGGCCGTGCGGGCCGGCCGCTGCGCCCGGGTGATGGTCGCGGTGCCGCCGCCCGACACCTGATAGGTCGCGGTGTAGCTGATCGCCGACCCGCCGGCCAGTTGGGCGGCCAGCGTGGAGACCGGGTCGCCGCGGGTGATGTCGGCCGCGCTCGCCTCGTCGAGGCGGACGCATCCCGCCGAGCCGAGCAGGAGCGCCGCCGCGCCGGCGAGGACTCCGGCGAGCGTGCGGCGCGGGGCGGTAGGCACGCCTGACACCTTTGCCTACCCGCGCAACTCGATGCAAACGAGTATCGCTCTCACCTACCGCACCAGGGCTCTGCTCATACCGATGCCTGGGTCCTACGGACGGCATGGAGAACCCGGGGGTGGCTCGGGGACCGCCTAGGCGAGAGCGCCCCGCTGGCGGGCCGCGAGCTGGCTGCGCATGATGTAGCGGCGGATGACCTTTGCCTGGTGGTCGTCCTGGGCGTCGAAGACGGCCACCATCTCGACCGACAGCGGGCCCCGGCGCGGCACCTGCTGGCGCATCGAGCTGACCTTTGTCGCGCTCGCCGGGAACTGCACGATGTCGTCGCCGAGCTGGATGCTCAGCAGCATCTCGTCGCCGGGGTGCAGTTCGATGTCGGTGAAGGTGGCCCGCACCGCTCGCTCGCTCAGGTCGTGCACCCGGCCGACCGCTTCCTCCTCCTCCGGGCGGATCATGGTGATCGCCTCGCCGCCCCCGCCACGCACGTAGTGGCGGCTCTGCAGGATCACCGGTGCGCTGCTGAAACGCACCTCGACGCGGTTGCCGTCGATCGCCACCACGTTGCCGGCCAGCGCGCACCGGCCGCGCGGGGCGACCGGCCAGCGCAGCTCCACCGCCGAGTCTGCCGGCGGCAGGTTCGCGGTGGCCAGCGACAACGTGATGACCGTGCCGGAGGCCTGCACGACACGGACTTCGGGCAGCGTTTCGCCGTACGAGGTCAGCTCGATGTACGAACCGTCGGCGGGAAGCATAGGTGCGCTCATAGTGCCTGGCTGATCGGTCGCCGCCGGGCGGCCTTGAGGGGTCCGCCGGAGGAAGTTCACCGGCCGCGCGTACGCCCGCCACCGGGGCTCGTTACGCTCAGAGCCGTGGTCGGCCGCAGGGTCGCGGTCGGAAAATGCAGCTTACCTAGAGGAGCGACACGACACATGGCCACCATCGAAGCGATCGTCGCCCGCGAGATCCTGGATTCCCGGGGCAACCCGACCGTCGAGGTCGAGGTCGGGCTCGACGACGGCACGGTCGGCCGCGCCGCGGTGCCGTCGGGCGCCTCCACCGGTGCCTTCGAGGCGATCGAGCTGCGCGACGGCGACAAGGGGCGCTACCTCGGCAAGGGCGTCGAGAAGGCGGTCGCCAACATCGAGGACAAGATCGCCGACGAGCTGCTCGGCTACGAGGCCAGCGAGCAGCGCCTCATCGACCAGAAGATGCTCGACCTGGACGGCACGGCCGACAAGTCCGAGCTGGGCGCCAACGCGATCCTCGGCGTGTCGCTGGCCGTCGCCAAGGCCGCCGCGCTCTCCGCCGAGCTGCCGCTGTTCCGCTACGTCGGCGGCCCGAACGCGGCGGTCCTGCCCGTTCCGATGATGAACATCCTGAACGGTGGGGCGCACGCCGACTCGAACGTCGACGTGCAGGAGTTCATGATCGCGCCGATCGGCGCGCCCACCTTCCGCGAGGCGCTGCGCACCGGCGCCGAGGTCTACCACGCGCTCAAGTCCGTGCTGAAGAAGAAGGGCCTGTCGACCGGCCTGGGCGACGAGGGCGGGTTCGCCCCGAGCCTGCCGTCCAACGCCTCCGCCCTCGACCTGATCGCCGAGGCCGTGCAGGCCGCCGGCTTCACCCTGGGCAGCGACATCGTGCTGGCCATGGACGTGGCGGCCACCGAGTTCCACAAGGACGGGGCGTACGTCTTCGAGGGCACCCCGAAGTCGACCGACGAGATGATCGCCTACTACGCGAAGCTCGCCGACGAGTACCCGATCGTCTCGATCGAGGACCCGCTGTCCGAGGAGGACTGGGCGGGCTGGAGCGCGATGACCGGCCAGCTCGGCAACAAGCTGCAGATCGTCGGCGACGACCTGTTCGTGACCAACCCGACCCGGATCGGCCGGGGCATCGCCGAGGGCGCGGCCAACGCCGTACTCGTCAAGGTCAACCAGATCGGCTCGCTCACCGAGACGCTGGACGCGGTCGACCTGGCGCACCGGGCCGGCTTCAAGACGATGATGAGCCACCGGTCCGGCGAGACCGAGGACACCACCATCGCCGACCTGGCGGTCGCCGTCGGCAGCGGCCAGATCAAGACCGGCGCGCCGGCCCGGTCCGACCGGGTGGCGAAATACAACCAGCTGCTGCGCATCGAGGAGCAGCTGGAGGGCGCCGCGCGGTACGCCGGTGCGGGCGCTTTC
>Ga0207668_10000218_pt1 | contig 38741 bp, 43 predicted proteins | sample KBSS43metaG_FD_184323 | JGI IMG/M metagenome (GOLD analysis project Ga0207668, IMG submission 184323) | Switchgrass rhizosphere microbial communities from Kellogg Biological Station, Michigan, USA - KBS S4-3 metaG (SPAdes) (version 2) | ecosystem: Host-associated > Plants > Roots > Rhizosphere...
CGCGAGGCGTTGGCGGGAACCACCTTCGACACGAGAAACACCTCGTCCCGCCGCCCCGAAGTGGCTTCGCCCACCACGATCTCGGCCTCGCCATACATCTCGGCGGTGTCGATGTGGTTCATGCCGAGATCGAGGCCGCGTCGCAGGGCCGCCACCGCCGTGGGGCGGTGCGCGTCGTCGATGTACCAGGTCCCCTGGCCGACGGCCCCGATCATGCGCGGGACCGGGCCGAAGCGACGCTGCTCCATGCGATCCGGCTTCATCCGGGCACCTGACCGCTTGCCTGGGGCAGCTTGTAGGCCAGCACGTCGGCGTGCTCGATCCTGGGCGTTCCAACAAGCAATTCGGGCGTGCGCGCGACAAGGCCACTTCCCACCTTCCCCGCTAGGTGGGACATACGCCCCTCGTCGCTCGGGAAGGTGTCGAAGATGGCGAACTCCTGCTGGCCAAAGCGGACCGCATACCAGCTTGTCGTGTCCGGCTCCTCCATCACGGCGGCCAGGCCGTCGCGCAGGAATTGTTCGACCTCGTCGGCCTTTCCGTCCTGCGCGACCAGGCGAACGAACAGTGCCTTCACGATGGGTGCGTTGGGTGCGTCAGTCATGAGTGAGCTCCTTTGGGTGATTTACGATAGCGTCCGTCTGTGGGCCGATTGTCCGGCGGCATCTCCAAATGCGTGCGCGCGGCTTGCCGCGTCCGCCATGGGTCGAAGACGATGCTGGTCAGCGATCAGGGGCCGGCAGACTCGCTCGACCGAAGCTATCGTTTCGGCAAGGCGCACTGCCAGCGGATCGTCGCCGTCGTCGATCCACCCGATGGCGTCTTCCCAACGATCGCGCTGAGCATCGGACGCATGTTCGTTGGGATCGCGGATTAGCGATTGGGCGGACGAGATCACTTCGCCATGGATCTCGCGCATTTCCTCGAACGGATCCGCAGAACTCTCTCCGAAATAGGCCATGAAGCGATAGCGGCTCGCCTGCAGTTCGGAGAACAGCGCGCTTTCCTGGGTCAGACGTTCGATCGGCGAGGCGTGCGATTGGTGCCGCTGGTCTGCGTCATCGGGCTGCGATGCACCGTCGAGCGGTCGGTCTGGCAGGCGCGCCCAGATGATCACGTCGCGGGCGTGATAGAATTGGGCGAGCACGTCCTCGGCCAGTTCGGCCTTGCGTCGGCCCACCAACTCCGATCGCCACGCATCGACCCCGCGAATGGCTGCCCATCCGGCGATTAGCGTGGCAAGTCCCGCCATCGCCGTCCCAGCAGCAGTCACCCATTCCGCCGATACCATCGTCGTCCTCCGAACTTTCGCACTTGAGCTGCCAGCAGGACCACGGTTCTGATTGGCTACGCTGAGGGTCACGGACTAATCGACGTCGCCGGGGCGTCGCCTTGACGATCGTCAGCTTTGTGCCCCCGGCTGACGCGGCCATATTTACCGGGCGGCCCGCAGAGCACCGTTAGGAGGGAAGCGGACGGCCTTTGATGGCTGCACTGCGTCGCACGTCCATCAACGGCACCGCTGGCGAGGCGAGCGTCAGCAGCCGGACCGCCTCAACCATGGAGCGCACCCCCAGGCGTCTCACCGCACGCTCGCGATGCAGCTCGATCGTCCGGACGCTAAGGCCCAGCTCGAACGCGATGTTCTTCGTCGTCACGCCATCGGCGACAAGCGAGAGAACCTCCCGTTCGCGCCGCGACAGCGACATCACGCGGCTTGCGCCTTCCAGCGCGTCGGGGCTGTCATCCATCAAGTGACTCTCGATCACTGCCCACCGATTCTGTTGCTTGGCGAGCGCAACCTCATGGGCACGGACTACATCAAGAACGTCGCCCGCCTTGCAGGACGAAAGCGGATAGGTGCAAAGCAGCGAGATCGACTTCCCGGTGATCACCTCGTTCAAATAATTCTCATATTCCATGAAAGCCTGCCAATCGCGCTGCTCCAGCCAGCAGGTGTGGCCACTGGCGCACAAGCCGGATTGGCCCTGAGCCAGGGCGTCACCCAGCTTCTTGTTCCACAGGCCGACGACGGGGCCGGCTTCGAATTGCTGTCCTTGCGCATAGGTGTCTGCCGCCGAATGCAGCTCGATCTCCAGACTGGCGAGCGGCTCGGAACTCATCCCCTCCGGCATCACCCACAGGCAAAGGTCGCCCCGCTGCGTCCCGGCTTCGAAGAACTGGCGGACGAGGTCGAGCAGATCCTCTTCGGTTTCGTAAAAGGCGCAGACGTGCGTCCCGTGGCGGATTGCGGCAAGGACCGCGTCATAGGGTGGCGCGGGTTCGGTCTGACGTTGGGTGCTCTGCGTCATCGGCTCGTGACATCCCCGGGGTCTCGTAGCATTGCCTACGAGACGTCACACTATCACGCTTTGGCGCTGGGGGAGGGTAAGGGCTTGACCGTACGCGAAACCACCTACCTCGAGACGTGGTCGCGGCAAATCGCATCGGCGCCATATTACGTTTCATCCTATATGCCTGCTGCGATCCGCAGGCGTATGAAACTTTAGCTGCCGGGGACCGGTCATCGAGATAACGCCATAGCGGCGCAAGCTGCTCATCGCGCGGCTGACCGTCTCCACCGCCAAACCCAGATGATCGGCGATGTCATAGCGCGAGATCGGGAGGTTGAGCCCGTCGGCCGTGTCTTGCGGGGTCCTTTCGCGCAACAGCGTCAGATAGCCGCCGACCTTGTCGATCGCGGTGATGCGGCCCTGTACCAGCAAATGGTCTTCCAGCCGTCGCAACGCTGCAGTCAGCCGCTCGTGCAGCATCCGAGCAATCGCAGGATGGTCGCTCGCCAGGCGCATCACCTGGTCGGGTCGGAATGACGCGATGCGGGTATCGTCCGATACCGCCTCTACGAGGAACGAGTCGTTGCACGGCACGAGGCCGATGAAATCGCCGGCGATCAAGATATCGACGATCTGGCGATGACCGTCCGGACGCACACTGTATTTCCGCACAACGCCCGTCATGAGGCAGCCTATACGACCCTGCGCGATCGCCGGTCCGCAAGACTGGTCCCGCTGCCACACCGTAACCCTGGCCGCCGCTTGCAGTGCTTCGACCGCGCCGGTCCGCTCCGCCGGATACGATCCCAACAATAATATCCGGAAGATTCGAACCGCCTCTTCATCACGTTCCATGATCACAGCACCTCCGGGTTATTGCTTAGCGAAGGAATACGCCTTGCAATCCCGACAGTAGATTCGTGGAATCAGCTATAGGGAAACCCGCAGATGATCCGTGGCGCATCATGGCTCGCGTCCCGAACCTCAGCCTTGCAAGCGACGTCCGCCTGCCCCCTCGCCGGATCGTTCGATCGCGGCGTGAACCCCGGCGTCCAGCGCGTCCAAGCTCGCCGACCCCGGCTGACGGTGGCCCCCGATGAAGAAGGTCGGCGTGCCGTCGACACCGCTCAGGACGCCGCGCGCAAAGTCTTGACGAACGCGGGCGGCGAAAGCCCCGGTCGCCAGCGCGTCGCGCAAACCGTTGTGCGGCAGGCCGACGCGGTCCGCGAAAGTGAAGATCACAGGAAAGCTCAACGTGTCGCGATGGGCGAACAGCATGGCGTGCATGTGCCAGAAGAGACCGCATGATGCCGCGAACTCGGCTGCTTCAGCGACGAGCTCGGACACCGGCTGCGTAATGTCCAAGGGGAAATGACGAAACACATGGCGCAGGCCGGTCGGATATCGTTTGAGCAACCGCGCCAGGGCGGGCTGGATCGCAGCCGAATGCGGACATTGGTAGCTGCCATATTCGATCAGCGTGACGATCGCGCAGGGGTCCCCGCGGACATGATCCTGATCGGACAGTGGGGGTGTCACGGACAACATCGTATCGACTCCCGGTTATGTTGCCGCCGCGACGTCATGTCGCGGCGTTCGCCTGCTCCGCATCCGCAGGCGCCGGAAGCGCGATCGGATCCGCGAACCGCACGATCTGCTGCCGATTCTCGCCATCGACGACATGCAGGGCGATCAGCGAGCCGGTCACATAGTCGGCATGGATTTCGCGGGGCGATCGGATCAGGTGATCCATGCCGTCAAGCGCTATCGTCACCACGTCGCTTTTGTGATCGTAGGTGATACCCAGCAGCGGCAGCCATTCGGCCACGACTTGATCCCCAAGATCGAGCGACGCCACTTCGATCTCGGCTCGCTTGCCTACCAGTCCGCGCGTGAAGGTGTTGAAAAAAGCTTGCCAGCCGCGCCGGTCGATTCGGTGAAATGCCATGTGAACCTCCTTTGACAGGGTGATCCGCAACTGATGCGACGCCTGCGCCACCCTTGCCTTGACGAGCGTCAACGCAACGCAGCCGGAGGCAACCCGTGATAGACGATCGCGGCGCCGCCGTTGCCGACACGGCCGACGATCCCTAGATACAAGGCATGACCATGACTGAACTGGGCGGTGGATCGGGTGATCTGCCACTGATCGACGAGCGTCTCTGGGAACGCGTCGCACGGGATTTCGATGAAGTCGGCCCCGAGGCGTGCATGGCCGAGATCGTCGACGAGCTGCTCGCGCACAACCCGCACTATCTCGAAATGGCGATGCGTATCGCGCGGGATGTCGGCGAGCCGGAGCACATGCTTCCCGGCTTCGCGATGTTTTATCGCATCCTCTGGCTTGGCGCGCGCGAGCGCGGCGGCCCGCTGCCCCGCATCACGCCCGAGACGCGCGACGCGATCGCCGCGCTGGCGGGCGAGTGCGGGGAGGCGCAGTTTGTAAGCCTGGCCAGCGAGACGCTGCTCAAGGAAAATCCCTGCCTGCTACAGATGGCGGACAGCTTCGCTTCCCGGCATGACGATTATCTCGGCATCATGCAGGGTTTCGCGCTGCTCTATAAGGGCCTCTCCGCGCAGGCCGTGATCGATGGCCTGGGCATTCGCGCGGAGCGGCGTGCTGCAAATCGCAGAGGCCGCCCCGCGAACTAGGATCTGACGGGTCAGAACCAAAGCGCTAGGCCGACACGGGTTCACTTGAAAGATTGCCGTGCGCAACGCGGTCGGCATGGCGCAGGCGCAGCTTGTAGGCGACCGAAAGGAGCATCGCTCCGGCCAGCCAGCCCTGGAATGCAATCATCCAGCTGAGCGTGAAAATGCCTATTTGCGGAAAGATCAGCAACAGCACGCCAAGTGCAAGCGATATGACACCCGCAGCGATCATCCAGCCCCGGCCGTGATTGCCCTCCAGCCGAAAAGCGCCGACGATTGATGCGATCCCGCTCAACAATGCCCAGGCGATGAGCAGGATCACGAAGGCCAGAATGGTCAGCTGGGGGTAAAAGACCGTGAGCACCGCGGTGGCCAGGGCGACGATGCCGTGCAACGCCGACCATCCCCACCGTTCGTCCCGTCGCGCCCCGCGAACCGCCAGAATGATCGAAAAGACCGCGTCGACCGCGCAATAGGCCGCGAAAATCCCCGCCAGCACCAGCAGCGTGATGTCCGGCCAGAGCACGGCCAGCGTCCCCAGCACGATCGCGCCGGCACCACGCAATGCCATCGCCCACCAGAGTCCGGCGATGCGATCGTTACGCCTGCCCGGATCGAGCATCCGGTAAACGGTCGTAGCCATCTGCATTCTCCTTCATCCGATGGGCGATGCGCTGTTCAGCGAATCACGGTACGATCGTGATCCGGTTGTCGACGTGGGACACGCCCGGCGCGCGCCAGGCGGCACGTTCGGCCTCCTGCCGTTCCGCCCAGGACCGCACGGTCCCGCGCAGGATGACCTCGCCGCCGCTGGCCTCGACCGTGATCCGTTGCGCGTCGAGCGTGGCGGCGCGCTTCAGCGCGTCTTCGATCCTCCCCTTGACTTCACTCGGGGACACGAGGGGCTTGACCATGATCGAGTTGATCACGCCTTTAAGGCCCTTGATCCGGCGCACCGCGTCTTCGGCGCGCTGGCTCTGGAACTTCCAGTCGACATTGCCCTCCAGCGTGATCCAGCCATTGCGCGCCGTGACCTTGATATGCTGCGACGAGTAGGGCAGCTCGCGCGCCAGCGCCTCGACGGCGTCGCGCGCGATCTCGGGATCGGCACGCTCGTTGAGCGACGGCAGCTTGACCTCGATATCGTTGGCGACCCCTCGGACGCCCTTGACCTTCTTGGCGCCGCGTTCAGCTTCATATTTCTGGCTGTAGCTGCGAACGAAGCCGGTCAGGGTGACGACACCGTCCTTGACCGTAACGCCAATGTCGGTTGCGTCGATATCCGGATCCCATTTGAGTTCAGCTTCCACGTCGCGCTTGATGTCACTGTCGGTTGCCATGGTATGTCTCCTTACGAGGGTGGAGCGCCCAGGATATGGCCTGCTCGCGAGCTTCGCCTTGACGATCGTCAGGCCGATGCGCCGCTCGAAAAGAAAAGGCTCCCCGGTCTGCACCGGAGAACCCAGGGTTCGCGCGGGGCACGATCTGTCGCGGCGGTTGTCCAAAGTCGTGTCAGCTGTCCGCGACGTCTTCGAATTCGGCATCGACCACGCCGTCTTCGGGCGTGTGTTGCGGTGATGCCTCGGCGGCAGGCTGTTCGAGCGTCAGGGCGACCTGCATGAGCGTCGCGGTCTTCGCCTCAAGGTCGGTTGCCGAGTCCCCGGCAAGTGCCGCTCGGACGTCCGCCACCGCGTTCTCGGCTGCAGCGCGTGCTGCCGGCTCGCCCTTGCCGGCGGCAAGCGTGCGCTCGACGCTGGCGATCGCCCCTTCTGCATGGTTTCGCGCCTCGACCAGCGCACGGCGCTTACGGTCTTCCGCGGCGTGCTGCTGCGCTTCCTTGACCATGCGTTCCATGTCCGCCTGGCTGAGGCCGCCCGACGCCTGGATGCGGATCTGCTGTTCCTTTCCGGTGCCCTTGTCCTTGGCACTCACGTTGACGATGCCATTGGCGTCGATGTCGAACGTCACTTCGATCTGCGGCTCGCCGCGCGGTGCCGGGGGAATGCCGACCAGGTCGAACTGGCCCAGCATCTTGTTATCCGCCGCCATTTCGCGCTCGCCCTGAAACACGCGGATCGTCACCGCCTGCTGGTTATCGTCAGCGGTCGAATAGGTTTGCGACTTTTTGGTCGGTATCGTGGTGTTGCGGTCGATCATCCGCGTGAACACCCCGCCGAGCGTCTCAATGCCGAGGCTCAGCGGCGTGACGTCGAGCAGCAGCACGTCCTCGACATCGCCCTGCAACACACCCCCCTGGATCGCGGCGCCGATCGCCACGACCTCGTCGGGATTGACGCCCTTGCTCGGTTCGCGACCGAAGGTTTGCTGCACGCTTTGCTGGACCCTGGGCATGCGGGTCATGCCGCCAACGAGTACCACCTCCTCAATATCGGCGGCCTTGAGCGTGGCGTCGTCAAGCGCAGCGTTGCACGGCGGTTCGGTGCGCTCGACGAGATCGTCGATCAGCGCCTCGAGCTTCGCGCGACTGAGCGCGATATCGAGGTGCCGCGGCCCGTCGGCATCGGCCGTGACGAAGGGCAGGTTGACGCGGGTTTCCAGCGTTGACGAAAGCTCTACCTTAGCTCTTTCGGCAGCTTCGCGCAGCCGCTGGAGCGCCAGCCGGTCCTGTCTCAGGTCGATGCCATCGGAGTTCTTGAACGTGTCGGCAAGCCAGTCAACGATGCGCATGTCGAAATCCTCGCCGCCCAGGAAGGTGTCGCCGTTGGTCGATTTCACCTCGAACACACCGTCGCCGATCTCCAGGATCGAAATGTCGAACGTGCCGCCACCAAGATCATAGACCGCGATCTGTCCTTCCCCCTTCTTCTCAAGGCCATAGGCAAGTGCCGCAGCGGTCGGCTCGTTAATGATGCGCAACACGTCGAGTCCGGCGATCTTGCCCGCGTCCTTGGTCGCCTGGCGCTGGCCGTCGTTGAAATAGGCAGGCACTGTGATCACCGCCTGCGTTACCGCCTCGCCCAGATAGGCCTCGGCGGTTTCCTTCATCTTGGTCAGGATGAATGCCGAGATCTGCGCGGGCGAGTATTTCTTGCCCTGCGCCTCGACCCACGCGTCGCCGTTTGAGCCCTTGACGATCTTGTAGGGGACGAGCGCCTTGTCCTTGGCGACGACCGGATCGTCATAGCGGCGGCCGATCAGCCGCTTGATCGCATAGATCGTGTTCTCCGGGTTGGTGACCGCCTGACGTTTCGCCGGCTGGCCGACCAGGATCTCGCCATTTTTTCCAAAGGCCACGACCGATGGCGTCGTGCGCCCGCCTTCGGCATTCTCGATCACCGTCGCCTTGCCGCCGTCGATCACCGCAACGCAGCTGTTGGTCGTACCCAGGTCGATGCCGATCACCTTAGCTGCCATGTTCGCCTCCTCGTGCTGGTCGAAGTCCGGGAAGCAAGTTCGGGCAAAGTGGCTCGCGGCGCATTGACGACCGTCAACGCCGACACGCGAGCATCCTCCTAGGGTTTTGCACGTCCAGCGCCGCTTCACGGCTCAAGGAGATTGTCACATGCCAGCCACTCAACAGCCCGCCGCGCCGCGGCTCGTTCAGCCGCGATCACTCCGCGTCAATATCGGCATCGCGCTGATGGGCCTGAGCCTGACAGCGCCGGGCTGCTCACCACAGGGTGACCCGGTCGATAACGCGCAGAACGGCGCGGCGCCTGCCGCCAATAGTGCCGACGCGACACCCGGCGTGACGACGCTCGACAATCGTGTCAGCGGCCAGATCGCCGACAAGCGGCGCAGGCTGATCGCCGAAGCCGTGTCCGCGCTCCAGGAAAGCTATACCGCCCTTGATCTGCTGACGGCCGGCGACACCCGCGCCGCCGTCACGGCCCTCGCGCGCGCGACCGGCAAGCTCGATATCGTGCTCGCGGCGGATCCCGGACTTGCGCTCGCGCCGGTCGATGTCCGCGTCACGACGCATGACGTCATCGCGACGCCGGCCGACGTGAAGAAATTGCGCGACCTTGCCGAGACGGCACTGGACGACGGGCGGCTCCAAGATGCGCGGCATCTGTTCGCCGGTATGGCGAGCGAGCATGTGATCAGCACCGTCAACATCCCGCTCGCAAGCTATCCGGCCGCAATCAAGCAGGCCGCCGCGCTGATCCACGTCGACCGCACTGCGGAAGCCAGGGCCGCGCTTGAAACCGCACTGGCGACGCTGGTCGTCCAGGACACGATCGTCCCGCTGCCCCTTGCCAGGGCGGAAGCGCTGCTCGCGCTGGCGCAGCCGCTCGCCGAAAAGGCGCAGCGCAACGCCGACGAAACGGCGCGGCTACAACGTTTGCTCGCCGATGCGCGGTTCCAGATCGAACTGGCACAGGCGCTCGGCTATGCGACGCGCGACGATCTCGACTCACTGTCGGACGAGCTCAAGGTCATCGAGGACAAGAGCCGGGGCGCAGGGAGCGGGCAGCGCCTCTTCGATCGGATCAAGGCGTTGTTCTCCCAGGCGAACCGCCAGGCGAACACGTCCCCGCAGCCCTGATCGATTGGCATTGCATCGTCATCGCGACGGTGCGTGGCGGCCCTCCGACTGCTGCAGATTGTGCCAGCGTTCGAAGCGGCGGTCCGGGATCAACCAGGTGACGGACACCGCGATGTATAGCGAAATGGCCAACCAGGGCGACAGGAACGCCGCGGGGATGCCGAGGCCGTAGAGTGCGAAACTGATCCACTCCTTCTCGCGCGCACCGACCACTGCCCGGATACGCGATTCGGTCCCTTCCGCCAGGATCAGCTCGCGTTCGAGCAGGATATAGCCGGAGGCCGCCAGCACGGTCACCACGCCATAGGCGGCGACTGGCTGAGCCGTAACGCCAGCAAGGCCGATCCACCGGATCACAAAGGGCATTAGGCTGAGCCAGAACAGCAGGAACAGATTCGCCCAGAGCGCCCGCCCGTTCACCCGGCTGGCGGTCGCCAACATATGATGATGGTTGGTCCAGAATATGGCGATGTTGACGTACGCAAGCGCATAGGTTGCAAGCAACGGTATCGCGGGCTTGATCGCCTCCCAGCTGTCGGTAGCGGGAACATGGAGATCGATCACCATGATCGTGATTACGATCGCCAGCACCCCATCGGTGAAAGCCATCAGGCGGTCGGTCTTCATGGCAGCACCTCGATGAAATCAAGCTGCCAATCTGGTCATTCGCTCAGGGACCCGCATTGACGGCTGTCAACCGCGCCGCACGTCCCTTCGCCCCCGCGTCCGGGCAACGCCGGTCTCCTGTGCCGCCGACGATGCCCCAACTTCCAAGGCGTCGCCCTGTTTGCGCACTCAGCCGGGAATATTGACGGTCATCAACGCGGCCACCGGACGAACCGTGCAACCTGTAACGAACGATGTGGAGACACGACATGACGAGCATGTTCGATACAGACGGCTGTGAATTGAACGCGATATACGTCACGCCCAGTTCGGCGTCTTTTTCGCGCGCGGTGCGGCATGGGTGACATTCTGCAGCCCGGCGCATCGGCCCCCGACTTTAGTGGCTTCGTCACACCGGACCAAAAGCTTTCGCTCAGCGACTTCGTCGGCCGGCGCGTCATCCTCGCCTTCTATCCCGCCGACTGGAGCCCGGTGTGCGGCGATCAGATGAGCTTATATAATGTGGTGCTACCGGAGTTCCGTAAACACGGCGCGGAACTGCTCGGCATCTCGGTCGATGGCGTGTGGTGTCACCAGGCCTATGCCAAGGCCAACCAGCTGCACTTTCCGCTAATCGCTGATTTCCACCCCAAGGGCGCGATCGCCAGCGCGTTCGGCGCCTATCGGGAGAGCGACGGCGTAGCGGAACGAGCGCTGTTCGTGATCGACGAGGCCGGTCGCATCGTCTGGAGCTATCGCTCGCCGATCGCGGTCAACCCCGGGGCCGACGGAATCCTCGACGCACTGGAACGGATGCCAAAGAAGGAGACGACCAATGTCTGAACTGCGGTTTCCGGTCAGCGACCAGGATCATTCCATCGGGCCATCAAATGCGCCGGTAACGCTCGTCGAATATGGCGACTACCAATGCCCGCATTGCCAGGCCGCTTGGCCGCAGGTCGAGCAGGTGCTGCGACATTTCGGGCGCAATCTGCGCTATGCGTATCGGCATTTCCCGATCTGGACGGCGCACCCGCTGGCCAAACCCGCTGCGGAAGCCGCAGAGTTTGCCGGTGCCCGCCAGCTGTTCTGGGAGATGCATTCCGCACTCTTCGCCAACGCGCATCAGCTCTCTCGCGCCGTGCTCCTTACCTTGGCCGCACGGGAAGGACTGGATCCGAACGAACTGGCGGCGGCGCTGGATCTGCATGATTACGCGGCAAAGGTGGACGCTGATTTTCAGAGCGGGGTTCGCAGCGGCGTGAACGGCACGCCCTGCTTCTTTATCAACGGCGTGCGGCACAACGGCACCTACGACGCAACGTCGCTTTCGATCGCGATCGAGCGGGCGGGAAGTGGTAAAGCGGCCCATCTCATCAGGATGCCGGTCGCGTGATGGCCAGCCATCCCTTTGTCAACGGGACGGGCCGGCATGCTGATCACCATTTTCGTGCCGGGCAATGTCCATCTGCTCGAAGTGGCGGGCATCCGAGACGCGCTGTTCGAGGCGAACTGCAAGGCGCGCACGGGCCCGCTCTATCGGACCAGGCTGGTCACCGAACAGGGTGTGCCGATGACCAGCGCGTCCGGGGTCACGTTCGTTCCCGATGCCGGCATCGAGCAGGCGACCGAGCCGTCGCACACGTTGATCGTGGTCGGCCCCTATGGCGAACCAGAGCCGCCCAGTGATCAGGTCGTGCGCTGGCTGTGCGATCAGTCGGCGCAGGCGCAGCGCTATGGCTCGACCTGTACCGGCGCATTCGTGTTGGCGCATGCCGGATTGTTGGCGGGTCGCACCGTCACCACCCACTGGCAATATGCCGGGCGCCTCGCCGCGACCTATCCAGATGTTATGGTTGAACCGGACCGCATCTTCGTGCGCGACGGTCCTGTGTTCAGCTCCGCCGGCGTGGCCGCGGCGATCGACCTCGCCTTTTCCCTGATCGAGGAGGACCACGGGCGCGCACTCGCCCTATGGGTTGCGCGGCGGCTGGTTGTCTTTCTGAAGCGACCAGGCGGCCAGTCCCAATTCAGTGCGGCATTGACGGCGCAAACCGCGGCGACCGGTCCGATCGATCGGCTGCGACTTCACATCCTCGAGCATCCGCAGATCAGCTCGGTCTCGATGTACTGGCTGACATCGCTGGCCTCAGTCCGCGCCATCTCCGGCGACTATTTCGCACCGAGCTTGGCATGAACCCCGCCACCTATGTCGAACTGGTTCGGATCGACATCGCGCGTCGTCTGCTGGAAGAGAGCAGTGCACCGATCAAGACAATTGCGCACGCCGCGGGCTTTGGTTCGATCACGACGATGCGGCGCGCCTTCCTGCGTCGGATTCATGTCACGCCGCTTGAATATCGGCTCCGCTTCCAGACGACGGGACAGGGCACGAGCGCAGCCGCCGCAACCGCCTCCATTTTGTCCTGAAACGCAGCCCTTCTCCCGTTGCAGCACCATAGCCGCCGGCCCATCTTCGCAAGCAGAGCACGCGACGAAACGTCTAAACCGCGCGCGGGGAGCGATCATGAAATTCTGGAACGCAAGGCGCCCGGCGGCGCCCGGGGTGCTGCCGGACGGGATTGCGCCGCCGCCGCTCACTGTTGCAGAACTGGTGCTGGCCGAGAGCAACGAAGGCGTCATCATCGGCGATCTGCGGGCCCGCGGTCATCCGATCGTCAGCGTTAATCCGGCGTTCGAGGCGATCACGGGGTATTCGGCCGCCGAAGCGCTGGGCAAGAATTGCCGATATCTGCAAGGCAGCGATCGGCTCCAGCCCGAGATCGACGAAATCCGCACCGCGCTGGCCGAGCGCCGCGCCTGCTCAGTCACGCTACGCAACTATCGGCGCGACGGCACGATGTTCCGCAGCGCGCTGCGCCTGCTGCCGCTCCGTGATGGGAGTGGAGAGGTCACGCATTTCGTCGGCCTGATCCGCGACGTGACCGAGGCGGCGGGTGTCGATCGCCTGACCGGGCTGCTCGATCGCTACGGCCTGCTCGACCGGCTGGACGTGACTGGCGCGTGCCCTGACGCGCTGCTGCTGATGGTCAAGCTCGACATCGTGCGCTTTCACGATGTCAACAACGGCTTCGGCTATGAGGTCGGCGATGCGTTGCTAAGGGCGGCGGTTTCGCGGCTGGCAACAACGCCTTCGATTGCCGTCGCGCGTCGGGACAAACAGCTTCGCGCTGGCGTTCGAGATCGACGATGCCGGCCGCGCAGCCGATATGGTGGAGAATCTTCTCGCGCTGCTCAGGCCGCGTTTCGTGTTGCCTGGCGCTGACCTGTCGGTCCAGTTCGCGGCGGGCTTTGCGCTGGGGCCACCGAACGGCGCCGCGCTTCAGCTCGTGCGGCAGGCGGGCGCGGCGCTGCAGCAATCGAAAGCAAAGCCCGCGCATGCGCCGCACGCTTATGCCGCCTCGGACGAGCGTGACGCCCGCAACCGCATCCGGCTCGCCACCGAATTACAGACCGCGCTCGCGAACGACGAGATGGTGTTTCATTACCAGCCGCAAGTCGATCTCGAGACCGGCGATCTGGTCGGTGCCGAAGCCCTGGTGCGGTGGAACCACGGTGCGTTCGGCCTGCAGCCGCCCCAGCGTTTCCTCCGCGTCGCGAGGAAACCGGCGCACTGCTGAAGATCGGCGCGTGGGGGCTGAAAACGATCACCGCATACGCCGCCGAAATCAACCGCGATCGCCGCACGCCACTCCGCTTCTCGCTCAATGTTTCGGCACAGGAATTCACGCGGGGCGACATGGTCGGCTTCGTTCGTCGCGCGCTCGACGAGGCCAGCTATCGTCCGGAGTGGCTAACGCTGGAGCTTACCGAAGATCTGATAATTCCGAAGCCGGATACAATCCGGCGTGCCTTCGAAGATCTGCGGCACTTGGGAGTCGGCATATCGATCGACGATTTCGGCACCGGATATTCCAATCTCCGGTATCTGGAGCGCTTTCCGCTCAGCGAGATCAAGGTCGATCGCAGCTTCGTGCACGACGCGACCCATAGCGTCACCAAGCGCGTGATCGTGGAAAGCGTCGTCAAGCTGGGTGCCGCGCTCGAAATTCGTGTCGTGGCCGAAGGGATAGAAACCGAAGCCGAACGCGCGATCATGCGGGCACTGGGCTGTTCGGTCGGCCAAGGCTATCTATTTGCCGAGCCGCTCGACGATACGCAATTTCGTAGGCTGCTCGATGATGGTCTTTTGCTGCGCGAACCATGGGGTGCACGACGGTTGCTCACGGTGCTAGACGGCAACGTACTCTGATCAGCCGGAATGGCAGGGGCTGTACCGTCTTCGTGACCGATAGTGTCGCGATAAATAAGATGCCTCAGAAGGTCATCGTTGGACCGTGCCATGCCATTCAAATCATTGGGTTTCTGGACACCGGTAAACGAGCTTGCACCTAAATGACGGGATGGTTCGAGTCCTTTTGGCATCCGGCTGCTCATGTCCGAAATACACCTACAAATTTCGGACAATGAGCGATGCCGCCGGTGGTAATTATGCAGCCGGTTCGTTCAACGAGCGCTGGAGCGTTTCGACGGTTGCGAGGACTGCATCGAAGTCGGGCACATCGCCGAAGATCATGCCGGCCATGGCACCATAGTCGCGGCGGAGGTCAGCGATCATCGCATCGGTCGGTATCATGGAGAAGCTGCCGGGCTCAGCATGGGCGAGATCGAGGTCGCGGCTATTGAAGAACATCCGGGCGTGCGCGACGCAATCCCTGCCGAGCTCGGGGTTGGCCATCGCTGAAGCGCCCGTTCCCGCGATCATCAGTTGATGCACGTCGTAATAATGGCGTGAGACGCGCTGGCCACCCGCACGCAGAACCTGCCGGGCGTCGAACCAGCGGCGCAGGCCATGGAGAATGACGACCTTGTCCCAGAAGGTCCGTTCCGCGTCGACGATGGTCACGTTGACGACCGTCAGGTCGAGGGCGGGCAGGTCGTCGGCGAGATAAGGAATGACGCTGTGGCGGGCATGAGGGTCGAGAGCGGATTTGGCCCCGGATTCTATTTTGACGGCTTTGCGGATGTAGCCATCGGACTCGGCGGTCACGCTCGGATACCAAAGGAGAAGGCTCTGCGCGCTTTCATCGTCCGGATCGAGTTCGACCTTCGCGCCTGCCATGCCCTCGCCCACTGCAGTGGCCAGTGTCCCCGAAAGCTGGGCGCACAGGTCTCCGCCTATGAAGGCTTGGCACGCCGCCTTGATGGCATCGAGCTTGGCCTGTCGCTTCTTGCCGGACATCCCCTCTAGCGCCTCGACGCTTGCATCCTGGCCGATGTCTTCGCGAAACACCGTGATGTCTATGTCCTCGGAGAAACGCTGAATCAGACCGAAGCCTTTTGACAGCGATGTGCCCCCTTTGAACAGGAGGCGCGGGCCGTGGGACGCCGGACCGTTGAACAGCGCATCGAGGGTCCAGCAGACCCAGAAATCCTTCTCGATATTCTGGGGTGCTGTGCCGAGCCGCTGCCCGGCGCCGATGAATACATCCCGTCGATCCGTGGGATCGGCCGCCAGAAACTGGGCGTAAGCGCGGTTCATTGTCATGCTCGCTCGGCCTTCAGGCGGTCAGCCGGCGAGGTAACCGGCATCGTATTGCGCAGGATATTTTGCATCCATAGCGGGAGCGTCAGCATATCTGCCTGGAGGTCGTTGACGATGTCGGCGCCGTGATCAGGGTGGGCGAAGATGGTGCGCAGGCGCTTGGCAACAGCCGGATCGGTGTCGCCCCCGGCGTCATGCAACCAATGCAAGGCCTGGACTACACGCATGCCCGGCCGGCCGGCCCAGTGAAGCCGGCTGGGCGCAGTGGTTTTGAAATCGATCTGGAGGTTGCCGAGCGTGATGGGCTTCAGTCTTGCGTCGGTATGGACGACGATGCGAGCAGGGACGGCATCGGAGAGTCCCAGATCGTTGGCCGCGGTTACGCCATCGACGAGGATACGGGCTTGGTCCCGCCGAGCCAGTGCATCGACGACGGCGCGCGGATCGGGGTGCGTGGGCTTGCCCGTGAGGTGGTTGAGTTTCGGCTTGTCATACAGGCCGCGGACAATCCTGCGAATGTCGCTATTGCGGGTCAGTCGATGGAGCGCCTGATCGACGGCGTCGCGAGAGCCGAGATCGAGAAAGTCCTGCGGCGTCCAGACTGCAGGCACGCCTCCGGAGACCATCCGGCTTGATATGGCATTTTTGAGATCGAGACCCGGCCCGCGCATGGTAATTCCTTTGTCAGAAGCGTGTATACGAAATTCTGACAAACCGCAATTAGTTTGTCAGATACATGACGCGGATTTCTGACGAATTACAAGAAAGACAGGCGGCGTCGGAACGCAGCGCCATGTCGGAAATAGCTGGACGAACGTGGACGTTGAAAGACGAATACGGACTCAGACGAGGTCTTGATACTGCCGATGGCAAGATCGAAGCCCCATACAGTAATGACCGCAAAAACATTTTAATCCGCTTTAACGCCACCAGGCCGATGCAACATATCCAATCAAAACAAAGGGGAATGCAGATGCGGGAGGTATTTGATGCACAGCATCGAGAGATGCTCGACTTGGCTACTGCAATTCTGGCCGTTGTGGACGACTGTCCATCCCGAAGCTCAGATCCACTGAACCGGTTACGGTTGGCCCTTTCAAAGAAGGTCACCGTGCATTGCCAAGAAGAAGCAATTGCGCTCCAAGCTTCGCGCGATATCGTTCCACCCGAGATTATGCGACGCTATCATGATGAACTGCTAAAATGGCGGCGAGATCTTATCTCATGCAATAGCGACTGGCCACCCGAACGGGTTTGGAGTGATCCGTCCGGCTTCAAATCCGCGTTTCGCCCTGTAGCTAACGCATTGCGTGCCCGTATTCTGTGGGAGCAAGGCTGCCTTTACCCGATCATTATGCCCTCCGCGCCGTAATTGATCACCATTGAGCCAGTGCTCAGCGGATCCGCCGGACTAGCGCGTCGATTCGTGCGCTGGTCCAGTGGCCCTATTTATGCTGCCATGCCCAGCCATCCCCGCAACCTGGAAATCGCAACCGGCCGACCAAGCGATCCCGCTGTTTTACCTCAGCCGGCGCCCCCTGGCTGCGTTCAAGCATAATGATCTGCGATGGTATTCAGGTAACTTACCGGACGATTTTGCGGGGGGCATGGCGTCATTCTAAAACCCTTTTCACACAGCGGGCTGCAGTCGGCACACGCTATGTTGAAGAAGGCATTTGCAATCCTCCACTACTTCGCCGCAGCCTTAAAGTTTCTGGCCTTGCCCGCCTTGGCTGCGAGTTGGGCCCGCTGATGGGCGCCTCAGTGCGCGGAGTCAGGACTTTCCTCCCGGCCGATGTTCATTCTCATTGGAGCAGACCTGTCAGAATGATCGAGGATTCGGTCGAGCGAGGATAGTAACTGATCTATTTGAAACGGCTTACGCAATATCGTCGCTTCAAGACCTATGGCCGCCTCGATGGCATCCGTGTCTGCAAATCCACTGGCGAAAAGGATGGGCAGGGCCGGCCATTTCTGGGTAATGCGCCTCGCTAGCTCGGCACCGTTCATGCCTGGCATGGCAAAGTCGATGATGGCGACATCGAAATCCTGGGTCTCCAGAACAGCGAGCGCTGCATCGCCGTCCTCGCTTTCAACGACGACATGCCCGAGATCTTCCAGAACGCCAGCGAGAATGCTCCTTACGCTCCGGTCATCATCGACCAGCAGGATTTTAACTCGGTCGCGCTTTTGTCTACGGCCAGGAGAAAGCGGCTCTGGCACCGAGACCGGCATCATAGTCGTGCAGGGCAGCAGGACGCGAACGGTCGTGCCCTCGCCCAAAACGCTTTCCACACGAGCGGTGCCCCCGGCTTGCCGGGCGCTGCCGTAAATCTGAGCAAGTCCAAGGCCGGTTCCTTTGCCCACCGGCTTGGTCGTGAAGAACGGTTCCATGGCACGGCGCAATGTCGTCTCATCCATCCCCGTCCCGCTGTCCAGAACCGCGATTTCTACATAGTCGCCGTCCGTAAGCTCGGGATCCCCACTTATCGTACATAAGCGTGTAGAAATCTCGAGAATGCCGCCGTTCGGCATTGCGTCGCGCGCGTTTATCGCGAGGTTCAGCACCATCATCTCGATCTGGGTTGCATCTGCGAGCACGGGGACGGGATTGGGGTTGAGCTTGAATTCGAGCCTGATCATCGGCCCCAAGGTCCGGGCCAGAAGATCGTGCAAGGGCCTGATGACATCGCATATGAAAATCGGCTGAAGCTGGATACGCTGCGAGCGCGCGAAGGCGAGCAACTGAGCGGTCAGCTTGGCGCCGCGCTGCGCCGCTTCGAGTCCCGCTTCGGCATATTTCTCCACACGCGCAGGTTCGTGGGGCCGATGGCGCACGAGATCGAAGGCGCCAACGATGGCAGCGAGCACGTTGTTGAAATCATGCGCCATGCCGGACACCAGTTGGCCGACAGCTTCCAGCTTTTGACTGTGTAGCAGCGCCTCCTGGGCTTCGCGCAGTTCGCGACTGCGCGCATCAACGCGCGCCTCGAGCGTCGCATTCAGGACTCGCAATTGCTCCTCGACCTTCGCGCGCTCGATCACCAGACGCGTTCGCTCGGCGAGCTCTTCCATGAAGGCGATGTCTTCGCGATGCCAGCGGCGCGGCTGGCGGTCGTTCAGATACACGATGGTTTGCAGGCGTCCGTCGCGCACGAATGGGACCACGAGAATGGCGCGCGTGTGTGTCGATCGCGCCGTGTCATGGGTTTGCGCCTCGTCGCTTAGTTCGGAATTAAGCAGATCCTCGATGACGACGGTCTGCCCGTTGTTGAGCGCCGAAACGATCTTGATGCCGAAAGCGGCGGCGGGGAAGCGCCCGAGCAGTGGCGGAACGATCCCGTCGGTCCAGCAGATGTCGTAGTCGAACATGTCCTCAATCGGATCAAGCTGGCCATAGCCTGTCCGCGTCACGCCGAAATGCGCACCCATAAGAGCGGCGACATCGCGAAGGCCCGTTTCGGTATCACGGCTTCGCAGGACGTCAGCGACCTGGAGGCGAAGCGCAATGCGGGCCTCGCGCCGGGCAAAGCCCTGGAAGATCGTCTCCAAGCCGGCAGCGGCCAGCGCCAGGAACAATATTAGCAGCGTAACGACGCTGATCAGAATGGCCAAATATGTCTGCCCAAGGCTCGCGCCGCCCTTTGCCATGTCCACCGCTTCCGACCCGGTGAATATAGCGGCGTGCATGCCCGTATAGTGCATGCCTGCAATGGCTGCTCCCATGACGACAGCGGCAACCAATTTGTGCGGCAATGTTCTATCATATGCCGCCAACCAGACCGCGGCTGTGGCTGCGCCAAGAGCGATCAATATGGACGCGGCCAGCCATTGACGATCATAGCTCAGCGTCGCCGCCATGCGCATTGCCGCCATTCCAACATAGTGCATCGCCAGGACGCCCGAACCGATCAGCAAGCCGGCCGCCACGACGCGCGGCGCTGAAATGGCTCGCCAGTTCATGACAGCAAAGCCGGCACCCGTAAAAATCAGTGCGATACACAAGGACAGGAGAGTGAAACCGAGATCATAAGACGTTTCCATTCCCGGCATGCTGAATGCCAGCATAGCCACGAAATGCATCGACCAGATTCCGGCGCCTAATGCGACGGCTGCCGCTAACAGCCACACGCGGTGCGTCCAGCCCACCGAGGCCCGCATGCGCGCCGCAAGACTGAGCGCCGTGAACGATGCAAACATAGCGATAAGAATCGACAGGATAACCAGATACTTATCATGTGTTCCATGCATGATCATGGCCGACTAGGTCCCAAAGCCGATGCGCCAGCGCAACAACCCATGTTTAATCATTGATCGAGACCTTCAGGTGTTTAGCCTGGCGAGGAATGGTGAAGCAGAAGTCGCTGCCTCCTCGTTGATTGTCCTCGACCCAGATTTGTCCGCCGTGATTTTCGACGATGGTCCTGCAGATCGAGAGCCCAAGTCCCATGCCCTGTGGCTTCGTAGTGAAGCTCGCCTGAAAGACTTCAGCCTTCAATGTGAGCGGGATGCCGCCAGCGCCATCGCTTACGCGTACCACGACCAAACTCTCGTCGGACGGCACGGCAGAAACGACGATCCGCTTGGTCGAGCCAGAAGTTTCGGATGCGTCGCAGGCATTGCCAAGGAGGTTTAGCAGAACTTGCTCGATCTGGACTCGATCGATGAGAACAAGGTCTGCCGCCTTGTCGATCTCGACATCGATGGCGCGCTGGCTGTTGCATCGTGGCCCGCACAACTGAACGGCTTCGCTAATCGTGTCGCGCAGGCTGTCCGGCTTTCGTTCGGGCGCGGTATCGCTTGTCTGTTCGCGGAGCCTACGGACGATCTCCGCTGCATAATGCGCGCCACGCTCGGCCCCCTCAACCGCTTTGAGGGCGGCTGCACGATCATAAGGTTTGCCTGCTTCGACATAGCCCCGAATACCACCGACAAATCCGGCAATCGCCGTTAGCGGTTGGTTCAACTCATGCGCCAATGTTGTCGCCAGTGCACCCATCGCACTGACGCGGGAAAGATGAAGGATCTCGGACTGCATGTGCTGCAACGCGAATTCCGCCTCCATGCTGCCTGTTACATCCAGGTTCAAGCCGACAAAGCGGGGAGCCTGGTCGCGCGACCCGGGAACGAGACTTCCCAGGCCGAGCACCCATCTGCACTTTTCTCCCGCGACGGTCCGATACCGGATACTGAGGCCCGTCTTCGTTCGCACGGCCTTCTCTAGCGCTTCACGCGTGCTTGCCAGGTCGTCTGGATGCAAACAGGATCGCCATTCCTCGTCGCTCAGTTCTGCCGGACCGTCTGGCGACAAGCCGTGCATTTCGCGACTGCGCGGGCAGAGCTGAAGGCGATAAGTTTCGAGATCCAGATCCCATGTGCCGGCGCCCGAATTTCCTTGAGCAAGAGCGAGCCGCTCCAGTGCCTCCATGCCGCGCGCTTCCGCGGCTTTGCGCTCACTCACGTCGCAGGCCGTGCCGACCATCCGCAATGGCGCTCCCGATAGTGCGTTGCGGGCCACGATGCGCCCGCGATCGAAGTTCCAGCACCAGCTGCCATCGCGACGCCGAAGACGATATTCGCAGGCGAAGGTGTCGGTTTTGCCGTTGAAATGATCTTGCAGTCGCTCCTCCAGGACCGGCCAGTCGTCAGCATGCACCAGTTCACGAACCGCATCGATATCGTCCCGCAATTCCCCCGGCGCATAACCCAGATGCTCGACGAACCGACCTGACATGGTGATCTTGCCGGTGTCGAAATTCCAGTCCCACGCGCCATCGCCGGTCGCGTCCAGCGCCGTGCGGAGCGTTTCCTCACTCATCTGCAAAGCGACGTTGATCTGCCGCTCGGCCGTGATATCGCGAAACGCAACCTGGAGCCCGGTCGCCACGGCGCGGACATTCACGTCGAACCAGCAATCGACGTCAGGCTCGAAAAACTGGAAGCGGCCGGACGTGCGTTCAGCGGCGCTTCGATGAAGCTCCGCCCAGCCCAGTGTATCGATCGCGAGAGGAAAACTGTCCCAGATAACCGTGCCCCGCAGATCCCGGCCTCGGCCGATCTTCTCTACAGCGTTGCGGTTGAGGTAGGTGAAGCGCCACGCATGATCGAGCAGGAAGATGCAGTCGATCGCCCCTTCGAGCAGTTCGTTGGCCGGGGGCATCGGCTCCGCAGCGCCGACCGGGACGCACTGTTCTTCCGGTGCTGGCAGAGCAGGGGCAGCCTTGTTGGGTGGTTCAAAACATTCTGCGTTGAGGGGCGAGAGGCCCGCGTCAATTGCAATGCGCACCGCTTCGGACAGGCTACCACAGCCGAGATCTTCCATCATGCGCGCCCGGTGCATTTCCACGGTCCTGGGACTAAGCTCCAGAAGACGTGCGATCCCCTTGTTACTGAGACCGCCCACTAGCCCCTGTAGAATTTGGAGCTCGCGCGGAGAAAGTTTTCCGGTTCGCGCCAATGCATCTGATCGGCCTTGCGTACGACGACGCTCCTGCGCCCGCAGATCAAGCGCCCGTGTGATAGCAGCAAGGAGTTGCTCCTCCTGATAGGGCTTCTCGATGAAATCGACGGCGCCCAGCTTCATTGCCTGTACAGCCGTGCTGAGGTCCCCATGCCCGGTCATCATGATCGTCGGGATCGTGACATGCCGCTCCGCGAGCCTGGCGATAGTACCAAGACCGTCTAGCCCGGGCATGCGCAGATCCAGAAGAACGCATCCGCGCTCCAGATTGGCTTGATCCAGAAACTCCTCTGCGCTTGCGTAGACTTCGGTCGGATATCCCCGACTTGCAAGGAGGTAGCTGGTGGCGGCGCGCACATGCACGTCGTCGTCGACAATGTGGATTAGGGGCAAAATGACTACCTGGCTGGAACGGGGCCCTTCTAGTCCCTCTTGGCCCTCTCGTCGATTAATGGATATACCGTAGTTTCCCGGTATCGATGCCGACGGCTGAGGCGCCGGATCTTTCTCTGGCGCAACTATGCACATTTGCGCCTGCTAGCGTAAACAGCCCCTTACCCCCGCCCCCGTAGCCGCTACGCATTGTCCGTTCGACTGCGACCGTGCAGCTTGGGTCTCGGGACCAAGGGAGAGGTGCATGGCAACGAACATGGATATGAAGTTTAGCTTGCCCGACGCGCGACGGAACGATGGCCTATGCGATTCCAGACTTGCCACTGTGAACCGTATTGCTCGCTTGGCCGTGGGTGACGAAGCGGGACTGGCCAGACTGCACATGATTTCAAACACCGGCGTGGAGCTGTCATCGCCCATGGATTTGCAGTTTGGGCAGATTATCCGGCTCGACCTGTCTGACACCGTTTCAAAGCAAGCGATCGTGACCGCGAACGATGGGGACCGATATGCAATGGCGTTCCAGCATAGAATCGACTGCGCGGCGTTGCTGCGGGAACTGGTGGCGGAAGCGCGTTCCAGTCGGGCCAGGCCCTTGCGCCTCGCAACCCCAGGCATGCAAGCGGAGGGCCGTAGCGTCAATGGTCCGCATAAGCTCGAAGTTGGCAATATTTCGCAGCGCGGCATGATGGTCCGGCACGACGGTGCCTTCCGTGCAGGACTACGCGTCTGGGTTCATCTCCCAAATGGACGCGAGTGCCGGGGTGTTGTCCGATGGGCAAATGAAGGCTTTGCAGGTCTGCAGTGGATCGACATCCTGTCCGTCAACGAACTGGGAGCGCTCGGCCATTTTGCCGGAAATTGAATTTAAGGAACGACAACAAAGTTCAACCGCTCTTTCCAAGAATCCGAATGTTATTCGCCTTCGACGACCACCCGCTCATAATCCAGCGGCTCTCGAGGTTGGCAACAAATCGCAGTGCAGCGATCAATTGGCCTGCCCACAGCAAAAACCTCCATGAGGTCGATTTGCCTATCTGGTCTCTTAGTCTTCAAGCGGAGACTGAGTAACTCTGTAGACCAGTCAATGATTTCGCCGTCCAGTAGAAATACGGGACGATGAAAACACCTGTCGGCAACGGTTGCGGTTCATACAGAGGCCCGCTCCCCCGAGCGAAGTCAGCGAATGCTGCAGGGGGATGAGGCGTACACAATTGTCCCCACTCGGTGCGCCTCATCCCTCGCCGGCTTCCGCAGGTTCGTTCTTGCATCAAGCTAAAGCGAACGACGACGTCTCGGGTGTCGCCAGGGTGCTTGGCGCCCGCACCTGCGTCGCCTGCCAGTCGGCGCCCGACAAACGACCGAATTTGAGCCTTATCCACCGGAGGGGCGGCAAAGGTAGCCAATTGCGCTGGCGGCACGAATGATTTCGCGGCTCCTTTTCATTTTGTCGGCGACATACCTCGCCCGCGTCTAGGCGTCGCCTTCCCTCGCCGATCCGCGAAGGCCCCCTTCCGCGCCGGCGCGACGCCTTAGCAGAGCCGAACATGATACCGAAGCGGTGGCGAAGATATGAATGCGCGCACGACCTGCCGCCAGGGATGTCGACCCGCAAGCCAGAGCGCGAGGTCGCGGACACAGAACCGGGTCGATCGGCGCACCTCGGGCGTGCGGGGCAGCGCATCGCCTGGCGGCTCGCTGGCGAAGCTAGGCGCGCCGGTGGCGGGACCCCACTTATAGTCGGCGAAAGGGTGGAAGGTGGATTGGGCGATGGCCCGCAGCATCAGACGGCTCGAACGCCACGGCAATGTTGAACGGCCGGCCCGTGACGGCACTGTTGCCGGTGGCGATCACTCATGCGCTCGGATCGGCGGGCGGGGCTTGCTGATAGTTCATAGCCATCTCGAATGAGGTTGTAAAAGAGACCGAGACCAATATGCCTGTAGGGGGTGGCAAAGTAGCGGCTATGTGTCGAATACTCGAATACGCAAAACGAAGCTTGGAGCTGATCGCCACGCCAATTGCGAATGAGATGTCCTAACAGGCTTCGTTTATGATCCGAGCTGTTTGGATCGCTTGAATTTTAGACGCTGCTGGACGTCACTGGATGATCGTCAGAAGAGCTTCCGGCCGGGCGACCTAAGCGATTGATTTCGCAGTCAAATCATAGACTTACGAATTCACCAAAGGCATCATTAGCATGATCTAAATTCGTGGAAAAGGCTGGACGTGATTGGAAGAGGTAGTCCGAGTCCCTGCGAGGCGCAATTATGGAGGCTGAGATGGGCACTGGCCGCGACGCTGTGCGGCCCCAACCGCCTTCGCAGCTACGCAAAATCCGCCCCATATTCGTTGGTCAGGGCTTTAAGGGCCTGAGCAAGACATTCGGGCTTGAGCCCACGTTGGAGCAGGACCCAGACCTCCGCCAGCATCGCATTTCGGGCTTTCAACTCGACCTCCTCCACATCAACTTTCTGCTCAGGCCCCCCAAGTGCGCGGACGGCTTCGGTCTTTACGTCCACCAATTCGGAGCCGAGGGCCTGGAGGGATGCCAATGTCGGGAGATCAGCGTCGCGTGACGCGCTAGCGACGCGCTTTTGAAGTTTCGTAACTTCGTGAGAAATCTCTATCAGCCGATTCTCCGAACGGAACCCCCCTCGTCGCGCTGCTGCGAGAGCTTCGCCCATCTCTGATGTTTTGTCCGCCAGCTTATCCAGCGTCAGCTGACCCTGGTTAGAGATTTCATAAGCGTTACTTGAAAGTTCTTTTGCGACAGCTCCGAGGTCGCGGCGAACTTCCTTCCAAGCCTGATCCTCTTCAAAATTGTCCCGTCTGGCATTGGGAACAAGCGCTCCCGCAGCCACAAATATCTCTCCCACGTACCACTCGGGAAAACGCACGTTTGGACTTGTAACGGTTTTGTGCCGGTCACCTATCTCATTAAGCCACCTTGGCTTCGAAGGCGAGCGGGCTGATGCCGCCCAGATATGAATGTCTGCGGCGGGTGTTGTAGAACCCGTTGATGTACTGAAAGATGGCGGCTTCTGCCTGGCGCCGCGTCGGCCAGCTCTGCCGCCAGATGAGTTCGGCCTTCAAGGATTTGAAGAAGGTCTCGACGGAGGCGTTGTCGTAACAATTTCCCTTGCCGCTCATCGATGGACGCAGGCCATAGGCCTGCAGCTTTTTCTGATAGTCGTAAGAACAATATTGGCTGCCGCGATCCGAATGGAAAAGGCAGCCTTCTGGAGGCTGGCGCAGGCGCACCGCCATATCCAGCGCCCTGATCGCCAGATCCTTCTTCATCCTGTCGCTGACAGCCCAACCCACGACACGTCCGCTATGCAGGTCGAGGATGACGGCAAGGTAAAGCCAGCCTTCTGAGGTCCAGATATAGGTGATGTCGCCCGCCCATTTACGGTTGGGCGCATCGGCGGCAAAGTCGCCGTCCAGCCAGTTCGCTGCGACCCCCAGGCGATGATGGCTGTCCGTTGTCACCTTGTGCCTACGGGTGCGGACAGGCTTGATCCCGTTGATCTTCATCAGCCGACCGACCCGGCGCTCGCCAACGGCGAGGCCGACCTCCTTGAGTTCCATTGTCATCCTCGGACGACCATAGCTGCCAAGGCTGAGGCGATACTGTTCCCGGATATGTGCCAGCACTTTCATAACCGTGCGCGCACGTTGGCTGATCGGTCGCGAGCGCCAGGATCAATAGCCACGCTCACTGACAAGCATGACACGGCAGAGCAGTTCAACGGGCCACCGGTGCCGCCAGCTATGCACAAAAGCGAACTTCACGGCCTTTGGCTCGCGAAGAACTGCGTGGCCTTCCTAAGAAACACTCATCTCAGGTTCGCTTGGTACTTCCTGGAGGGAGAAGCCGAACGCCTTGGCGCGCCGCCTGAGATTTCCGATGACGCGGCTGCGATAGCGTTCCTCATATTGGGTTGCGCCGAGATCATGATACGCCATGCCGTGGCGCAAGCTGTTGTAGAATAGGACGGCGATTTTGCGTGCGGTTGCGGTGACCGCTTTCGCCTTCCCAGCGCGCGCCGACAGCCTTCGGTAAAAGGCGCCCAGTGCGGTGTCGCTGCGGCCAATTGTAGTTGCGGCCAAGCGCAGGAGTGCTGCGGCCCGGCTCGAGGATCGTCGAGTTTTCGACGACAGCAACTTACCGCCCGATATCTTGTTGCCCGGCGCCAGGCACAGCCAGGACGTAAAATGCTTCGAACTGGGCCATGCCGCAAGATCGGTGCCGCATTCGCCGACCAGCTTGAGCGCGAGCGATGGACCGATTCCGTGGATCTGCGTCAGGTCCACGCCCAGCACGCGATAGAGCGCGGACCGGACCTCGAAGTCGGGCGTGTTTACTTGTCGCCTTTTGGTCCGGACTTTTGGAAGCTGGCGAACATCATATCCCTCGTCGATTTCGAGCGCCTTGAGCGCGACCTCAAGCTTTCGATCACATTCGAGAACTTTGGTTTGGTAGAAGTCGAACAGGGCTAGGGATTGGCCAAGCGCGAAGATATGTTCGTCCCGCCAGTTTCCCGATAATGCCGCACAAATGGTCTCAATAGTTGCATGACAGCGGACGTCGCGCATCTGCGCCAGCGTGTTGGGCGACCGTTCCCCGCCCACAATGGCCCTGATGATGCGCATGCCCGTCACGCCGGTGATGTCGGAGACGACGTGATGGAGTTGCACATTCATTTCCATCAGCGCCTTCTGCATGTGCTGAATATGTGAGGCGGCATATTCGATCAGCCGCTCGCGTTGCCGCAGATAGGCACGCATGGTCGCAATACCCGCCTCGGGGCGGAAACTCCCCCGCAGCAGCCCGTAGCTGTGCAGGCGTTGCAACCATGCCGCATCGCTGACGTCAGTTTTGCGACCCGGCACGTTCTTGGCATATCGCGCATTGACCAGGATCACCTCAAAGCCGTGTCCTTCAAGCACTTCATAGGCCGGAATCCAGTAAACACCGGTCGACTCCATCGCGACAGTCGTGACGCCATATGTCTTGAACCAGCGGGCCATATCATGGAGATCGCCGGTGAATGTGCCAAACGCTCGTACCGGATTATCGTTGGCGGTCGGATTTATGGCCGCCATATGCATGGTCGACCCGATGTCGATGGCAGCGGCGCGTGGATTGACCATAGACAACGCGCCGGATTTTGATCGTTCCATTCCAAGTCCTCCTTTAAAATAGGAAGGTATGGGCGATGCTAAACGTCATCTTCCTAACCGGGATCGCCGCAGAACGGCGTCACCACTTTCAAGTACGCAAACACCCACGGGCCACGTTTTTTAACGGGGTATCATGCCTCCAATAAGCCATCGGCCGCGACCCTCCCAACCGCACCATAGCATGACCCGTTTCTACCGCGTACAGGCGGGCCCAGCCGGCGACGGTTTTTTAGTACTTCCCTCTCCTCCCGCAGCACACGGTTCTCAAGGCGAAGGCGTTCATTCTCACGTGCCAGATCTGCCTGCGGCGCTGAAACCAGATCACTGGGCCGATACTGTGATACCCACTTGCCCAGCGTCGACTTCCCTATCCCCAAATCTGATGCGACCCGGTCGCGGGGCAATCCGCTGGTCAGCGCAATACGCACCGCCTCCTGCTTGAACTCTTCTGTGTGCTTGATCATCTCGTAGGTCTCCTATTGCGAGCTCTAATCGCTCAGGTGACCGGCGCAAATCCGTTACAAGTCCATACCGAATTGATTCCTGCGATGCTGACCTCGTTTCTCGAGAGCGATCGCGGTTTCGGAAAGGCACGCGAAGGCGCGCGGAAGGGGCGGACATGATCGAGAGAGCTTGGGAGCAAAAAATCGAGCCCCAGACGGTGCGCATTTCGACGGCGGTCCGCATCACCGGCCTAAGTCGCTCCCGTATCTACGAGCTGATTCAGGCTGGCGATCTCGACACCGTGAAGGTCGGAAGAGCGACGTTGGTTCAGTATGCCAGCCTCAAGACACTTACGGCCAGCCGCACGTTGCCGAAGGTATAGGTGGCCCGGCATCAGTGGGCGGGATGAGGAAGCGATCGCCTCGCTGCGACGATAATTGGGACTTTCCTGCCGTTCCGACGTAAGGTGTCTAGCGGCAGCGCTCGCCAATACCCGACGTCCGGTGCTTCCCCGACTGGCCAACTAAGCGCGATCGGATAGGCTTTCTAAATTGGCTGAGAACGCAACTCGTCGCTTGCTCCGCTTCCACACTGCCTCCACAAGCGTCCTCGTAACGATAGGGAGAGAGAAATTGCTATTCCACACGATGGTAGGCTCCAATGACATCGAGCGATCGCGGCGGTTCTACAACGCGGTTTTGGGTGTTCTGGGTGTGCCAGAGCCGATGATCAACATCGCTGGAAGCGGACATACGCGCCTCTTCTACCCGAACCAGGGCGGAACCAACTTCATCATCACCCAGCCGATCAACGATGAACCTGCCACCGTGGCGAACGGGGGCACCGTTGCTTTCTCGTGCAATTCGCCCGAGCAAGTTCAGCAATTTCATGATGTAGCCGTAGCCAACGGCGGGACGTCAATCGAAGACGCTCCTGGCCCGCGGGAGTCCGCGATGGGAACTATCCACCTGACTTACGTGCGCGATCCCGACGGCAACAAGCTTTGCGGGATCCACATCCCCGGATAGAGTTTTTTACCCTTCTATGGACCGGCCCACCGAGCAACTGGGCGTGGCGCAGGGCCGGTCAACCTCAACCCATAAGTTGGTCAAAAGTGCCGCCGATGTGCTATCGGGAAAGGGGCGTGGCGGCTTCAGGCGCAGCTAGAAATTCAATTTGGAACCGTGAACGACTGGGTCAGGGTCGGTTGCCGCCGGTGCCCCCTATGTCTGCGTGGTCAGTTCGCGTTTCTCGATCAGCGCAACTGACTGTCCTTACTGCCTCTCCGGTTGATTCCTGCGGTGCGCATCTGCCGGTCACGCATAGACTGGCAGGAAATGCACGTACGAATGCCAGCCAGCGCCGCGCGACGCGCCTTTGGAATCTCCTCTCCGCAGTCGTCACAGTATTCGGTGCCATCGCCAATCGGCAAGCGTGCCCGCGCGCTGAGCACCGCGTCCTTAACCGTGTCGTCGATCTGATCTTGGATCGCACCGTCGCGCGCCCAGCCGTTCGCCATCGTAACGTCTCCTCGTTGAATAGGGCACTGACCATCCACCGGGTTCCATATTGTATCTGGCCGCAGGTCTCCATCTGCCCTTGCGAAACAAAATGACCGCGTCTTCGCCGCCCCTTGGAATGCCAGCACCGCCAGACAGCCAAGGGACATCTCACAGGCTAGCCAGCTTCACAGCGGATGTGGGGATCATCCTGCCGCCTGGCAACGGCTCGGTCGGCAGTGTCACACGCGAGCGCCGACCGCATCCGCGACGTGCTTTGTGTTCGGCGAGCAGGGGCGTATACGACTTGGGCCATGGCCTCGCGCTGTCGCTGAGCGGAGTACAGGCCATCCATATCACCATATTTGCGCCCTCCAATGTGCACCTGCTCGAAATCGCCGGTATTCGCGATGCGCTGTTCGAAGCCAATTGCAAGATTAGGTCAGGACCGCATTACACCGTCGAGCTCGTCACCGAGCATGGGGGCGTTGCAGACACCGCTTCTGGCGTAAAATATGTGGCTGATGCCAGCATCGACACTGCGGCGCCGACCTGCGACACGCTGATCGTCACCGGGCCTTATGGGTTGCCGGCGCGCCCGAGCGGCCCCGCAATGCGATGGCTGCAGGATCAGGCCCGGCACTCCCGGCGCTATGGATCGACCTGTACCGGCGCTTTCCTGCTCGCGCACGCAGGATTGCTGGCAGGACGCCGTGCCACGACGCACTGGGAATATGCGGATCGTTTGGCGATCGAATTTCCCGACATCGAGGTGGAGCCCGACCAGATCTTCGTCCGCGACGGACCCGTGTTCAGTTCAGCCGGGGTGACGGCCGCGATCGATCTGACGTTTGCCCTCATCGAAGAGGACCATGGCCGGGCGCTCGCGCACTGGGTGGCACGCCGCCTCGTCGTCTTTCTCAAACGCCCGGGGGGTCAGTCGCAGTTCAGCGACGCCCTGACCGCTCAATCTGCCACCAGCAGTCCGATCGACCGGATCAAGCTGCATGTCCTCGAATATCCCCGCGGGGAACTGACCCTCGAAGCGCTCGCCAAGGTAGCGAGGGTGGGGCCGCGCCAGCTGTCACGGCTTTTCCACGCCGAGCTGGGCTCGAGCGCAGCTACCTATGTCGAACTGACGAGAATCGACATTGCCCGGCGTTTGCTGGAAGACAGCGGCGCGCCGCTCAAGACGATCGCATATGCCGCTGGATTTGGATCGCCGACAACCCTGAGGCGCGCTTTTGTGCGCCGGATCGGTGTCACCCCCATAGAATATCGCCAGCGATTTCAGAGTGCCGGGTCTGGCGTGGCGGCCAAAGACGAAAGTGCCGCCGATTTGTCCTGAAGCGTCGCTCTGCGGTCATTGAAGGTTCGGCTGGGGGTTCGCATTGTCAAACCTGGAGGCCAGACAATGCGAAATGATCGCGCTGCTTTCAGCGCAAAGACCAACCGGACCGGAGTTTTCAACGGTATCGGCGGCGATCCCTGGTCGTGCCGTGGCGCATGACCGAGACGACAGCAAGGGCCCACCGCAAGGGGATTTTGGATTCAGGCCCAAGCAATGGGAGTGCCTGAACCGGCCATCGGACGATTCCGATTCCATTTTGGCTGCATATGGGTTGGCTCTGGACCACGTCGGTGATGGCCTGGTGGTCGCCGACATGCGTCAGCGTGGGCACCCCATCGTCAAGGTCAACGCCGCGTTCGAAGCGATTACCGGCTATACTGCAGCTGAGGCCATCGGCAAGAATTGCCGCTATCTTCAAGGCAGCGACCGCCTGCAGCCAGAAATCGCCGAAATCCGAGCTGCCCTGACCGAAGGTCGCGCCTGTTCTGTGACGCTGCGCAACTACAAGCGCGACGGCACGATGTTCCGTAACGCGCTGCGACTGGTGCCGCATCGGGATGCATCCGGGCAGATCACGCACTGCGCCGGCCTGATCCGCGATGTCACCTACGCGTCAGGCGTTGATCGCCTGACCGGTCTGCTCGACCGCTACGGCCTGCTTGATCGGCTGGCGTCGATAAGCGTTCCCGCAGAATTCGTGGTGCTGCTGCTCAAGCTCGACATCATGCGGTTTCACGATGTCAACAATGGCTTCGGCTATGATATCGGTGATGCGCTCTTGCGAGCGGTCGCCGGGCGCCTCGCAACGTTGCCATCGGTCGCCTTGGCGCGCGTGGGCACAAACAGCTTCACGCTTGCCTTCGAGCTTGGCGATGCCAAACGCGCCGCGGACTTGGTCGACGATGTTCTGAACCTGTTGCAGCCCCGCTTCACTCTGCCCGGCGCGGCAATGACGACCCAATTCAGCGCGGGATACACGGTCGGATCGATCGGGTCGGATCCACTTCAGCTCGTTCGCCAGGCTGCCGCAGCCTTGCAGCGATCGAAAGCGATGGCTTCACACCCGCCGCATCGCTTTGCTGCGGCGGACGAACGCGACGCCTCCAATCGCATCCGGTTGGCAAATGATCTGCAGGCTGCAATTCCGAACGAGGAACTGCTGTTGCATTATCAGCCTCAGGTGGATCTGCATTCGGGAAACATTGTGGGTGCCGAGGCCTTGCTTCGATGGAACCACGGCGTGTTCGGGCTGCAGTCTCCAAGTCGGTTCATCAGCGTTGCCGAGGAGACCGGCGCGATCCTGGACATCGGAGCATGGGCATTGCGAACGGTTGCTAAGCAGGCGATGCGCATCAACGACGGACGACGCACACCGATACGTTTTTCGTGCAATGTGTCGGTGCTGGAATTTACCCGCAGGGACATGGTGGCGTTTGTCGAGCAGGTGGTCGCCGAGACCGGCTGTCGTCCTGAATGGCTGACCCTTGAGCTTACCGAAAGTCTCATGATGCCCGAGCCTGCGGAAGTCCTGCGCGTATTTCGCGAACTGCGCGGCTTGGGCGTTGAAATCTCAATCGACGACTTCGGTACCGGATACTCGAATCTGCGGTATCTGGAACGATTTCCGCTGACCGAGATCAAGATCGACCGCAGTTTCGTGCGCGATGTCGTTCACAGCCCTGCCAAGCAGGTGATCGTCGAGAGCATCATAAAGCTAGGCGGGGTGCTGGACATCCGTGTCGTCGCCGAAGGGATCGAGACCGACGCGGAGCTCTCCGTTATGACATCCCTCGGCTGCTCAGTCGGACAAGGTTATCTCTATTCTCCCCCGCTCGATACCACCGCGTTTGACGCTTTCATCAAGTATCACGCGATCTCGCGCGACCAAGCACAGCATGGCGGCCTTCTGACGATGCTCAATGACAATCGTGCTTCGCACACAGCACGACTTCCGGAATGAGGGTGTTTCAATCAGAATGCTTACCTGCATCGGCGTCGCAAACGTACCGCTGTCTCAATTTAACCTAAGTCAACTGCACCTCAACGGACGTCCGCTGTCGGTTGCACAAACCACGGCATTGCAAAAATGTGATACAGGATCAGCCTCCCTCTTCGCGGCGTGGATAGGACAGCTTTTAATCAGGAGCAGACATTCAGGTAGCCTGTTTTGAATGACCGCGACTGGTCGAAAGTGGCCTTGATCCCCTGCAGGGGATAATTCGACTTTATCCCCTGCAGGGTCTGGCGATCAGCCCTTTAACCGCTTCGCCCCAAATTCGGGGCGAAGGATTTTTCCGCCGTCTCGAAGGTCATCGAGGTAGTCGGACCAACGCTGCATCATCGCGACGCGTTCATCCCAATACTCGCCGCGCGCGTAAGCCCGCCGCACCTGGTTGGTATCGACATGCGCGAGCTGCCGCTCGATCACATCGGGGTTCCATTCGCCCATCTCGTTGAGAAGGGTTGCGGCCATTGCCCGGAAGCCATGAGCTGTCATCTGGTTCGTGGTGTAGCCGAGCTTGCGCAGGCCCTGGTTCACCGCGTTCTCCGACATCGCTTTGCGCGGCTTTCCGAGGCACGGGAACAGGTACTTCCACCAATGCGTGTGCTCGTGGAGTTCCTTCAGCATCGCGATCACCTGCCGCGATAGTGGTACCTTGTGCGGCCGGCGCATCTTCATCCGTTCAGCAGGGATGAACCAGATGGCCTCATCGAAGTCGATGTCAGTCCACTCCGCCTGTCGAAGCTCGCCGGGGCGCAGCAGGACATGGGGAGACAGGCGCATCGCCATAATCGTCGCCTTGTGCCCGCTGTATCCGTCGATGGCGCGTAGGAGTGCCCCGACCTCAGATGGCTTGGTGATGGCGGCGAAGTGCTTGACCTTCGGCGCGGCGATTGCACCGCGCAGGTCGGCGGCAACATCCTTGTCGCAACGCACCGTCGCGACGCCATAGCGAAAGACGCGGCTCAGGACGCTTCGCATTCGTCGCGCACTTTCGTAGGCGCCGGTAGCCTCGACCTTGCGTAGGACTGCGAGAGCTTCGTGAGGGGTGATTTGCGCGATCGGGATGGTGCCGATTACCGGATAAGCCTTGGCAAGAAGCCAACGGATCTTGTCGACGGTCACCGGCGCGAGGCCGTCTCGCTCGCATTTCACGAGCCACTCCTGAGCTACCGCCTCGAAGGTGTTCGCCGCGGCATACTTGGCGGCGATCCTAGCGCGCTTCTTCTCCAGCGCTGGATCGATCCCTTCGGCAACTTTCTTCTTCGCCTCGTCACGACGGACGCGGGCTTCGGCAAGGCTAAGCTGGGGCCACCCGCCCAGATGGAGTGTCTTCTGCTTGTCGAGGAAGCGATACCGGAAGCGCCAGAGCTTCGAGCCGTTGGGCTGGATGATGAGGAGCAGCCCTTGAGAATCGCTCAGGCTCCAAGCCTTCTCTCGCGGCTTGGCGGCATTGATCTGGATGTATGTCAGCATTGTCGTTTTCCCAGCAAAGCCGGGTCGATCCGAGAGCAACAATAAGAGCCACATTTTGTGGCTGCTGCTGTTGTTCCTAGCCGGATGTCGCCGGACGGTGTCTGGCGATTCTCGGTCGAGAAATGCTGTGAAACCAGCCGCTTACTGGACTTATCTGGACGCTGCCAGAGCCAGTATTGGTGCCCAGAAGAGGACTAGGGACCACTGATCATAAAACCAAAGATTTCCGTGCTTTTGTCGATTACCCGTTGTTGCAATTGACCCGGATATTGACCCGAATTTGAAGAGGGTGCAAGAGGCTTTCTCCGACAGTGCATTGAGGAACTCAAGTTGGCTCCTGCCGCAAACGACGACGAGATCGACCTTACCGTCCTCTACGAGGGCCTCAACATCTTCGGCCGTCTCACTGACCTCACAGCCCGCGTGGACGACCTCGTGGCCTACATGGGCGGCAGCAGCACCCCAGCCGTACTTGAGGAACGCAACGACCTCGTCAGGCGCATCCGGCTGGCCCTGCGGGAGGCGGGGACTCTTAAGGGCGACGAAGAGGAAGTTCGGTGGGACTTGGAGCGCACTTCAGCGATAGTCGAGGCCGGGCTTGGCACACTCATACAGCGTGCGGGAGACAGCGGGGAAATTGAGGTCCTTAAGAAGAAGGACATGATCATGATACTTCTGGATTTCTCGCTGGGCCTGATCGGCTATGTGTTTGTGCCGTCGTATGGCGCTGCCTGACAATGCTCTCCGAGAGGTTGATCGTTAAGGAACTGTAAGGGCGGTCCGTGCACTGGTTGCTGGGTCAGGACGCCCCTTACGGCCAATCACAAGAGCGGACGGGAAGATGGTTCAAGAACATGTCGAAACAAAAACACGCCTGCTGGCATCGTTGTTGCGTGCGACACTCTTTTGGAATTTGAGTGGAAGCATCGGGCCAATAGTCTTGGAGCACGGCCTGTACTATCATCACTATCACATGTCCGCTGCCGAAGACGTTTTCTCGTTCATGCAAGAAATAGGCGTTCTTCTTCCTAGCGCCCACTCCCACAAGCTCGCAATTCGTGAAAACGCGATTGATGAATACTCAGCGTACATAGTCCACCGTGGTATTGATTTCGATCGGGTGATTGATACCTTCGTCATGCTGCTCGTCGATGGCGGAGTGTCACATCTCTTGCCGCATCACCGTTCCCCATTCGAGGCGAAGTTCTACGACAACCCTGATGGAACTGCGGATTTCGACACGCGGCCGATGCTCGCCGACCTTTTGACGCTTGGATTTATCGAGCGCATTGGCGGCCTGTATCAGTGGACGGACAAAATCCGCCCTGCAATGCGACGCCTGCATCTCCCTGAGTGGAAATAACGCAGAGCTACGCGGAAAGAAAGGAGCGACCGGGGGTGTTGGGCCGACTATTCACACCACCCCGCAGCGAAGCCCGCCGTTTCGAAACCGCATTTCAAAAAGGCCCTGCATGGGTTCCCGCAGGCATCGGCATGGGACCTACCGAATCATTCGGTTGAAGTCAGGCCGCGCAAGGGGCTACCTTGCCGGTATGTCGCTCCGTCTCGCAATCCTCGCTGGTCTCGCGCTGGCCTCCTGTTCCAAGCAGCCCGACCCTGCACAACATACGGAAGCACTCACGGTCACTGACGTGCGGTCCGGCCCTGTCGAACACGCCGAAGCTGTAATGCGGGAACTCGTGAAGCGGCGAGCGTTTATCAAGACCGACCGGGACATCGAGTTCCGTGAAGTTTATGAGGTCCCAGCGGCAGACATAGTCTGTGGGAAGGTCCGCTGGCGCTTGTCAACAGGACCCCAGTCCGAATTCGCGACCTTTCACGTTGTGGCTGGGCAGGCTGAGTTCGAGCCGTCCCCGCCGCTGGTTCCGGGTTCCGGTCTTCCTACAGAAGCGACCGATAGTTTCGCCACTCGCCATGCCCCATGCGCCCAACATAGCGGCAACATACGCCAGTGACTTGTCGGCCATCTACCCTTGCTGTTGCCTTGGATGCCCGCCAAGGCGCACCTCTGCCCCCGTGACGCCCACTGACGACCTTGAGGCCCAAGTGGTCGCCCTATTGGCCAACGAGCGCGGTATCGCCCCGGCACGGCTCCAGCGGTCCGACAGGCTGCTTCACGACCTCGGTATCGACGGAGACGATGCCGTCGATTTCTTCATCGACAAGGTTAGTCTTGTTCAGTCAAGCCTGTGGGCGTCTCCCCCACGGCTAATTCGCTACATCCGTCCGCACAGAGGTCGTTGGAAAGTATGGTCCGCGTGAAGGCAACCATCCGACACTCTGACCCGGCTTCGATCCTCAATTTGATACGGTGCGGTTCCGGAAGCCGTGATGCCTGATGGGCGTATTGCTCGATCTGATTAGTTGTTGTGCCTAGGCCGTTCCAATAAAGTTCGCCTTGGCGGGTAAGGCGCACCGTGCTGTAGCCCAAGACCTGCGGGTCATTTGAACCCCACCCCGGCAATCGTCCTCCACAGCGGGCATTAATGTTGTAATAGGTCTTCCACGAAGCAGCTTCAGGCGTCGCCGATGTAGTTCCGGTGTCTTTCTGGCCACACGCCGGGACCGCAGAGAAGAGTAGCAAGAGCCAGATGTACCTCATTCTCAGATGCTGAAGGATTACAACCTGTCCTACAAGAGCGTCTTTCCTGCTGGTACGGTCTGGTTGTCGTTCCAGTGGCCTCTCTGGGTGGGCCTCATCGCTGCATGGGCGGGCCTGACGGCTCTGTGGGGCTTGGGGATTGCGGCAGCCCTGATGGTCCTCGTCTTGTGATTAATGCGCTGGTGGTGGCCGGGCAGCCCTCTGGTTCCCGTGACGGTCGGCGAGGTGGTCGATGCCGTTGAGGTCGGGGTCTGGCCTGCAGGTGAGCCGAGGGCGGCATGATGGGTGGACAGCGGAAGGTCGGCTTCAAGTGCTTTTGCCGATAAAAGCAGACATCGTATCGCTATCGGTCCGATCCGACTGCGACAATATAACCCTCGTTCGGAAGGACGATGAGTGTGCGCCCGCTCAAGGTTTGATAATAGCCACCGGGTCGGTTTATTGCCTCTGGCAACCCCTTGGGCCACGTCCAGCTACCTGCGATGCCGCAATACATATTACCTAGCGGACCGTCTCTAGCGATATCTGGGAAAGGCGTGGGGAGCCAGTCTCCGTGGAAATATGCGCGTGACGCGCGGTTCGCAGGAGCATTGATGTCCGCGAAGAACTTTATACCTTGAGCCTTCAGCGCCTTTATCGTTGATGCTTTTAACCTGAAGGCTTGGGCTCCTTGGTAACTCGTGAAGTCGCCGCAATTACCTTCGGCATAGAACATGTCTGTCGCTAGCTTCGCAGGGATAGCTGCCCGTTGAAATTCCATATTCATGGCGACACAGCCCCCTCGAAGGACGGCGACGCAGACGATCATGCTCAGGGCAGTGGCCAGCGCTGCTTTCATGCCTGGCTTCATGTCAGCAAGTCTTATCATCGCATCCAGTATGCCGCCCCTTCCGGTTTGAGAAGCGCAAACTGCGGCCGATATGGCAACAAATGGTCGTGTCGAGACGGGCGGTGTCGGTGATAAAAGTGAGGAGCGGTCATCCACGCATGATGATCTTAACGTGCTTGATCGGCTTGGCTGCCTCATTCACGGCTTCATCCTCAAGATGGCCTCCTCCCCAGCTTTCGGCCATCAAGTGGATATGATCCGTCTTGTTGTCATCCAAAAGTTTAAGTTGCGCTAACAAATCAGCCAGTCCGTTGCGGTCGAGATGTATCTCAAGTTGTTCAATGTCCCCTATTTCAAAGCTGATCACATTTCCTCCAGAGGCCGTTCATTCTCAATCTGCATCATGGGCCTTTATCTGCAAATGGTCGAGCGCAGACCCTCACGTTCTTGTGATCTCAGGGAGCTGTGACGCACGTCGAGGGTCCGACGTTCGCGTGAGCGATCGAGCGAAAGCCGCCATTTCGAATTTGCCCTGAGATTTCTGCCTCGCCGGTATCCTAAAAATACCGAGATGGGACCCTAGGGAACCTAATGCCTTCGACACGGGCGCTGTGCGGCGGTCAGCCGACCGGGCCGGGCCTTCCTGTTTCCCCAGTCGCCGTTGCTTCCGATTGCGCTCTAACCGGTCGCCTGACATTCGACGACAACCAGCGCGTGTACATGTCCTGCAGGGGACATTCAGGCCCACCCTGTCGCGGAAGTTGTAGCTTGCGAGACCTGTCTCATTCCGGGCCGAGCGATGTCGCAGAACATACCTTGACGATTTATGCGACACAGGGCAGACCA
>Ga0207668_10000219_pt1 | contig 38731 bp, 28 predicted proteins | sample KBSS43metaG_FD_184323 | JGI IMG/M metagenome (GOLD analysis project Ga0207668, IMG submission 184323) | Switchgrass rhizosphere microbial communities from Kellogg Biological Station, Michigan, USA - KBS S4-3 metaG (SPAdes) (version 2) | ecosystem: Host-associated > Plants > Roots > Rhizosphere...
CAACGACAGCGACGACTTCGACGAGCGGGTGCACGACTACGTCGCGCTGTGCCGCCACATCGACGAGCGCGAACTGCCCGAGGCCTACGAGCGGATGATGCGGCTCGTTACCGAGCAGGCCCCCGACGCGATCCTGACGCTGCACCGGGTCGCCGAGCAGGAGACGCGGCGCATCAGCGAGCAGATCGACCGCGTCAACACCGGACTCGGCGCGGTGGAGTTCAACCGCGGCACCCGGCTGACGCTGCGCGCCACGCCGCGACACCTGGCTGCGGTGGACGAGCTCACCGAGATCGTGCGGTCCATCTCGCGGCGCATCGCCGAGGTCGGGCTGGGCGACAAGCAGGCGATCCTCGACCAGTACGCAGACATCCTGCGGCTGCGCAACCGGCTGGCGTCCACCGCGCCGGAGGACAAGGCGTGGACGCGCGACGCGCTGGACGTGCGCAACCGGTTCACGTTCGACTGCGCCGAGTGGGACGTGGCCAACGACGAGCTCATCCGCACGCACAGCAATGCCGGCGACAACTCCGGCGGCGAGCAGGAGAAGCTGATGGCGTTCTGCCTGGCCGGCGCGCTGAGCTTCAACCTGGCCAATCCCGAGAGTGCTGACAACACACCGGTTTTCGCGCAGCTGATGCTCGACGAGGCGTTCTCCAAGTCCGACCCACAGTTCGCCCAGCAGGCGCTGCAGGCGTTCCGCAAGTTCGGCTTCCAGCTGGTGATCGTGGCGACGGTGCAGAACGCCACCACCATCCAGCCCTACATCGACAGCGTGGTGATGGTGTCCAAGACCGAGGCCACGGGCCGCAACGCCCGCCCGGTCGCAACAGTGGCCACCAGGACCATCTCGGAGTTCACGTCGCTGCGGCAAGAGATGCGCGCGGCAGATCGGGTGCCAGCGGGGGTATAGAAGCCTCGCATGGGCCCGAATGCGAGCCCCAGGAGTCGTGGTCAAGACTGACCTCGGACTCGACGCGGCCCTGTGGTTGCCTTGGCCGAGTTGTCCTCATCTCGCTTCAATCAGATGTCGCGACAGACCAACCGGGGGCTTCCAGCTTCTTTCAGCGATTGGGTCGCGCGCGCGTCGTAGTGACCACCAATACTGTGGGCATATGCGAAGCGCTCGAACGCCAGAGTCTTGGTCTCGGTGGGATCAGCGAATAGCCAGCACCATTACCGTAGTCGGCCTCATTGTCGCGGTCGCGGCGGCGTCCTTGGGTGCCTCGTTGGCGGTTGTCAGTACATGCGTGGCACTAACTGGTGGACTCGCGGCGGCCTTCGTCGTGTTTAAGCGCACAGCACTTCAAGCCCGACAAGAGCAGGTCGAGGCCCAACGTCGTCTTCGACTGCCTATGGTTCCCATTCATCTAGCTGATCCGATAGCACTCGGTGTCGATCCGGCCCAACAGACTGTGTTGCCCGGCGGGCCTGTGCCTGAATACATTCATCGCGACGCCGATCAGGATCTGGACCGAACCCTTACAGCCGCATTCGATGGCTCGGGGGAATGGCTTGTTGTAGTTGTTGGTGATTCAAAGGTTGGGAAATCTCGCACTCTCTACGAGGGCCTGAGTCGCACGTCTGTCGACTCGGGCGCCGTGGTCGTTGTTGCGCCCCGCAACAGTGAAGATATCCGTCCACTGTCGGCCCCTGGTCACGATACTGCGCGTCATAGACAGCGGACCGTGCTGTGGCTCGACGACCTGGAACATTTCACCGACAAGGGTGTCGACTACGAAGCTCTTCAGGACTGGCAATCCGCCGAGCCACATCGAATAGTTGCGGGAACGTATGGAGGGAAGGGGAGCGACGTCGTCGCTAAGTACGGTCGGCGAGATTTGTCGGCTCCAGCGGGCCTTGTCTTGGCACGATCAGCGCGCGTGGACATGTTGAGCACGCAATCGTCCGAACTGACACCTCTTCAACACCGTATCGCCGAGTCCGAACTTCGTGCCATCCGTAAACACGGATTGGCCGCCTACTTGGTAGCAGCGCGTGAAGTAACGAGCAAACTTGTGTCGACTCGTCACGATGAGGGCGAGCACCGCTGCCCGGAAGGCGCGGCAGTGACATACGCAGTGATTGACTGGGCTCGATGTGGGCGCACCGACCCGATCAGCCACCAGACTCTGTTGGAAATCTGGCCAAGCTACGCTGCCAACTTTGGACCTGCAGATCAGCAGACACTAGAGACCGGTCTCGAATGGGCTCTGCGTTCTGTCGCGGGCAACATCGCGCTCATCAGCCAAAGCTCTGAGGGTTACCAGGCGAACAGTTATCTCGTGGCGCGGCCCAACGGCCACATGTTCGCGTTTCCGCCAGAAGAGCTTTGGACCATTGCTATCGAAACTGCGTCATCAGAGGAGGCTTTCGGTGTGGGCGTTGCGGCCTCCGCACAGTTACGACTCGAAGATGCACGCCGGGCATTCTCCATGGCCGCAGAGTCTCCGATTGCATCGATCGCCTGCCCCGCTTTTATGAATCTCGCTGAACTTTACTCTGCTGCAATACGATTCGCGGATGAACTCGCAGTCTATGAGCGGGTGATTAACATGTATGCGACCACACCAGGCGCGGCCCGATACGTCGCGGAGGCGCGCCTAGGGCGCGGCCTGAGGTTCGCACAGCAGGGGGCTACCGAAGCTGCAATCGAAGACTACGACACGGTCGTCAACGCCCATCTGGAATCAGAGGACTCTACGCTCGGTCCCGTAGTCATAAAGGCGACGCTCCAGAAGGCCGAAGGTCTCCAAACACTTGAGCGCTACGAAGAGGCGGTCGCGTGCTACCAATTGGTGCTGAATCGTAACTGGGTCACTGACGACTCCGGGATCGCATCATCTCGTACTACGGCGTTGGTGGAGTTAGGAACCGCCTTCGCGAAACTCGAGCGATGGCAGGAGTCTTTGGACGTCAGCCGCGACGCCATTCTGCATCTCGACGGCGACCGCGATCTAAGAGAGCATATGGCCCAAAGCTGTCTGCACGCCGGAAATGCTCTTATCGGACTTGGTCGATACGAGGATGCAATTCAGGCGCTCGACGATATCGCTCAGCGATCCTCGGTTGACCACCAGCAGATGTCCGATCGACTGGTCGCCCAAGTCGCCGTGGCGAAAGGCAGAGCGCTGACGAAGCTCGGGCGATTTCACGAAGCACTCGATACATTCAGGAGCACAATCGAAGAGTTCGCCGACGCTACGGACATCAATGTGCGGATACAAGCCGCACGCGCGATGTCAAATATGGCAGCAGCCTTAGGTGGGCTACAAAGATTCGACGACGCTCTTGATCTGTGTTCTGACGTTATCGCCAAATACAACCATGACCCGCACCCCGATATGCGCAACGCCGTATCGAGCGCGACCCTGAGCCGCGGAGAATCACTCCGTTGCCTTGGACGGTCACACGATGCATTGTTGGCAAATAATGAACTAGTGGACAAGACTTCCGAATATGGCAATGAACAAAACGGCGTCATATCGATTGCCCTATGCAATAGCGTGTCCTGCCTATACGATTTAGGTCGCCTATCGGATGCGATCGATATTTGTCGACAGATCGAATCGCAATTTTTGGATTGCAACGTTCCCACAGTTCGTGGACAGGTCGCGCGAGCGACCTTTCTTAGAGGTTATTGCCTTGAGCAGCTAAACATATACGGTCCAGCTTTAGACACCTACCAGGTTGTTGTCGATCGGTACGAAAACGATTATGTGACTGGGTGTCGAGAATTCGTCATCGAGGCGTTGGCGCGAACCGGCAGAACACTACGCGCCGTACGCCGTCTCGACGCTGCGGCCATCGCTCTCGACAAAGCCGTCAGAAAGTACAACGCCGATCCCCATCCCGAGCTAGATAAGCCGTACGCCAATGTTCTTACCGCTCAAATCCTTATTCTTAGCGAGCTTGGCCAAATGGCCAAGGCCCAAAAAGCAGCTGATGAAGTTATTGACCGTTTTGGGGACGATGCCAGATTCAACGAAACGGTCGCGCGAGCAATGAATCATCGCACGCTGTATGTCGACAATATATCTATGGACGACCGTATCAACAGATTCAGCGTGATAGCCGACTATTATCGCGGCGACCCAAACCGACTGCTCCGAGAGCCGGTCGCGCAGGCTATGATCAATATGGCTGCAGGGCTGAGATTCCTGGGTAGATACCCCGAGCTCCAGCAAGTGTGTAACCAGGTCATCCAAGACTACGGTGACGATCCCAGCCCGACTTTCTCCCGCCTAGTAGCTAGGGCTCAACTATTCCTAGGCGTGATCAGTGAGGAGACCAACTTGCCATATGCTATCGCAACCTATAAACAGGTAATTGATCAATACAGTACCGATAAAGGTAACGGAATAATACCCGTCAGGATAGACGCGATGATCCTTCTGGCAAACGCGTTGGACAGGTCGCATAATTACGATGAAGCGATGATTCTTAACCGCCACTTCTTACAGACTTACGGCCGCCGTGACGACGTTGGTCCAAACATTGGGATGGCGATTTTGGCCCGTGGCGATGCGCTAGATGAAGCGGGAGAGTTAGATCGCGCGGCAGAATCGTACCAATTGCTGGCCGAGCTTGACCGGCGAAACTACCCATCAATTGCAGCACAAATCTCTAGTGCACTGCTGCGCCGCAGCGAGTTGCTGACACGCTCGTTGAAGTCGGCGTCGTCATTCGCCATCGTATTAGAGCAGTTCGGCGATCTGACTGATGACAACTTGCGAGAGCAGGTAGGAGATTCCGTGATCGCCGCCAGCATTTGGCTCTCAGAACACAGGCGAATCAACGACGCGACGGCGTTGCTACGAGAGTTTATTGTCCGCTGCGGCGATAACGCCAGAGACGAGAATTTGGTGACAGATGCGGAACGCCTGTTGCTTCGACTGGAGAATCCAGTTGGACGAACGCGCCCTCCATTCGCTGACTGAACAGTGATCCAACAAGTTGTAGGCACGTGACATCCCGCAGGTCGATGGCGAGACAGCGGACCTGAACAACAGGAACAAAGCGGGTGCACTACGCATATTCCGATGACATCTCCGATTTATACGTAGCGGCTCCGCGGGTGCCGCTACCGGTTTGACGGCTGGGGCCCTCGTCGTGATGAACGTCACCGAGACCGTTCGGGCGCCCGATCATGGGGCCGGCCATTAGCCACACGCGGATCAACAGCACGTAATGGCCCAACGGATGCATTGCTGCACGACCACCCACCTCCCCGCGCACAGTCAAGTCACAGGAATACATAGGTTTCCTAACCTACTTTCCGAAATAGGGCACAACGCCGTGCGACCTACTTCTGAAACTGAATACCGACTGTCAGAGGAGACGCACATGTCAACTCCCGCCAACGCTCGCGAAGCGCGACTCCAGTACCGCTTCGAGCAGTTGACCTCTGGCGACACGCAACTCATTGCCGCCCAGCCCGATCCATCCATCACCGCAGCACTGGCCGCCCCCGGCGTCGTGCTCGCCGACGTCATCCGCACCGCCATGACCGGTTACGCCGACCGGCCCGCACTCGGCCAACGCGCCATCGACTTCGTCACCGACACAGATGGCCGCACCGTCGCCGAGTACCAGCCCCGCTTCGACACACTCACCTACGCCGAGACGTGGGCCCGCGTGAAGGCCCTCGCCGACTCCCTCGCGAACAACCCCGTCCACCCCGGCGACCGCGTCGCGACGCTCGGCTTCAACAGCGCCGACTACGCCGTCGTCGACATGGCCCTGTCCTTGACCGGAGCCGTCGCCGTCCCGCTGCAGACCAGCGCGCCCGTCACACAGCTGCACCCGATCCTCGTCGAAACCGAGCCCGTCGCGATCCTCTCCAGCGTCGACCACCTCGCCGACGCCGTCGAACTCGCGCTCACCGCGCACCTCCCCCAGCGCGTCGTCGTGTTCGACTACCACCCCCAGATCGACGACCACCGCGAGGCCTTCGAGGACGCCACCTCCCGGCTGAACGAAAAGGCCGTCCCCGTCGAGGCTCTCGACGACGTCATCGCCCAAGGCGCCAAGCACACCGACGGTCCCGAAGTCCTGCGCGGCCACGACGACGACCTTCGCCTGCTCATCTACACCTCCGGCAGCACCGGTACCCCCAAGGGCGCCATGTACACCGACCGCCTGATGGCCAACTGCTGGCGCGGCTGGTTCGGCCCCGACTGGGACACCGACGGCAAGCTCCCGGCCATCACCTTCAACTTCATGCCCATCAGCCACGTGATGGGCCGCGTCATCCTCTACTCCACGCTCGGGGCCGGCGGCACGGCCTACTTCGCCGCCAAGAGCGACCTGTCGACCCTGCTCGACGACCTCGCCCTGGTCCGTCCCACCAAGCTCGACCTGGTCCCCCGCATCTGGGAAATGCTGTTCCAGGAAGTGCAGAGCGAAGTCGACCGTCGCTTCACCGTCGGCGTCGACCGCGAAGCCCTCGAAGTCCAGGTGATGGCCAATGCGCGCGAGAAACTCCTTGGCGGACGCCAATTCTCGGCGATGACGGGCTCCGCGCCCATCTCCCCCGAACTGCGCGCCTGGGCCGAGGACCTACTCGACATCCACCTCGTCAACGGCTACGGGTCCACCGAGGATGGCGTCGTCCTGGTCGACGGGAAGCTGCGCCGCCCACCGGTACTCGACTACAAGCTCGTCGACGTGCCTGAGCTCGGCTACTTCGCCACCGACCGACCCCATCCGCGCGGCGAATTGTACGTCAAGTCAACCGATCTCATCCCCGGCTACTACAAGCGCCCCGAAGTCACCGCCGAACTGTTCGACGCCGAAGGTTGGTACCACACCGGCGACGTGATGGCCGAGCTCGGACCCGACCAGCTGGAGTACGTCGACCGCCGCAACAACGTGCTCAAGCTCTCGCAGGGTGAGTTCGTCACCGTCTCCAAGCTGGAGGCGGCCTACGGCGGCCACCCGTCGATCCGGCAGATCTTCGTGTACGGCAACAGCGCTCGCTCCTACGTGCTCGCGGTGATCGTCCCCACCGACGACGCACTAGCCGCCGTCGGGGGCGACGTCGCCGCCGTCAAGCTGCTGTTGGCCAACGCGTTGCAGAGCATCGCCCGCGAAACCGGCCTGCAGTCGTATGAAGTTCCTCGGGATTTTCTCGTAGAGACCACACCTTTCACCCTGGAGAACGGATTGCTCACCGGCATCCGCAAGCTGGCCCGCCCGCAACTCAAGGAGTACTACGGCCCCGAGCTCGAGCAGCTCTACGTCGACCTCTCCGACGGCCAAGCCGACGTGCTGCGCGAGCTGCGGCAGGACGGCGCGAACCGGCCGGTGCTGGAGACGGTCGGCCGGGCTGCCGGTGCGTTGCTCGGCGCCGCCTCGACCGACGTCGCAGCAGATGCGGCCTTCACCGAGCTCGGCGGAGACTCGTTGTCGGCGTTGACCTTTGCCAACCTGCTGCACGACATCTTCGACGTGGACGTGCCCGTCGGCGTGATCGTCAGCCCGGCCAGCGACATCGCCGCCATCGCCGCCTACGTCGAGGACCAGCGCTCCGGCGGGACCAAGCGGCCCACGTACGACGCCGTGCACGGCCGCGACGCCACCGAGGTCCATGCCAGCGACCTCACGCTGGACAAGTTCCTCGACGAGGCCACCCTGGCGGCGGCACCGTCGCTTCCCGGTCCGCGCACCGAGGTGCGGACGGTGCTGCTCACGGGAGCCACCGGCTTCCTCGGCCGCTACCTGCTCCTGCACTGGCTGGAGCGGATGCAGCTGGTCGGCGGCAAGGTCATCGCCCTGGTCCGCGCCAAGGACATCGACGCCGCGGAGGAACGGCTGGACGCGACGTTCGACAGCGGCGACCCGAAGCTGCTGAAGCACTACCGCGAACTAGCGGTCAAGCACCTCGAGGTGCTCGCCGGCGACAAGGGCGAGGCGAATCTTGGCCTGGAGCAGCCGATCTGGCAGCGGCTCACACGCACAGTCGACCTCATCGTCGACCCGGCCGCCCTGGTCAACCACGTGCTGCCCTACAGCCAGCTGTTCGGGCCCAACGTCGTCGGCACCGCGGAGCTCATCCGCATCGCGCTGACCACGCGCATCAAGCCGTACGTGTACGTCTCGACGATCGGCGTCGGCGACGGCATCACCCCGGGCACGTTCGTCGAGGAGACCGACGTCCGGCAGATGAGCGCCACCCGCACCGTCGGCGACAACTACGCCAACGGCTACGGCAACAGCAAGTGGGGCGGTGAGGTGCTGCTGCGCGAGGCGCACGACCTGGCCGGCCTGCCGGTGTCGGTGTTCCGCTGCGACATGATCATGGCGGACACCACCTACGCCGGGCAGCTGAACGTCCCGGACATGTTCACGCGGATGTTGCTGAGCGTCGTCGCAACGGGTATCGCCCCCAATTCGTTCTACGAACTGGACGCCGGTGGCAGTCGGCAGCGGGCCCACTTCGACGGGCTGCCAGTCGAATTCATCGCCGACGCCATCTCCACGCTGGGCGCCGACGTCGTCGAGGGATTCGAGACGTACCACGTGATGAACCCGTACGACGACGGCATCAGCATGGACACCTTCGTCGACTGGCTGGTCGAGGCCGGCTACCCGATCGCCCGGGTGCCCGGATACGGGGCGTGGCTGGAGCGGTTCGAGACGTCGTTGCGGGCGCTGCCCGAGAAGCAACGCGCTGCGTCGCTACTGCCGCTGCTGCACAACTACCAGAAGCCCGACCACCCGATCAACGGGTCGCTCGCGCCGGCGGATCACTTCCGCGCCGCGGTGCAGGAGGCGAAGATCGGGCCGGACAAGGACATCCCGCACCTCACCAAGCCGGTGATCGTCAAGTACGTCACCGACCTGGAATTGCTCGGCCTGCTCTGAGGGCTACCCACGACGCCGAAACTGCTGGGAGATCACGATCCACGACGATTTCGCGATCTCCCCGCAGTTTCGGCGCCTGAAGGCGTTCGTCCCGTGCTCATTTTATGGCCAACATGGGGGCTTGCGGCAAGGCCCCTGACGTGCGGCACAATCGCCCGACCAACGACAACGGATGGAGCTGCGGTGCCGATACCTTTCGAAGTTCACGAGTCGGGTGCGTTCCTTCACGGCACCAAGGCCGACCTTTCGGTGGGCGATCTCCTGGTGCCCGGGCGCCAATCGAACTTCGAGGAAGGGCGCCTCATGAACCACGTCTACGTGACGCAGACGTTGGATGCGGCGGTGTGGGGCGCCGAGCTGGCTAGAGGCGACGGCCGGGGTCGCATCTACCTCGTCAAACCGGAGGGGGAACTGGAGGACGACCCGAACGTGACGGACAAGAAGCTTCCCGGAAATCCGACTCGCTCCTACCGAACCCGGGAGCCCGTACGCGTAGTCGGCGAGCTCACCGAGTGGGTAGGGCATTCACCCGAGCAGCTTCAAGCCATGCGGGACGGCTTGGCGGACCTTCAGCGCCGCGGCCTCGCCGTCATCTACGACTAGCCCGGTTACGCCGTTCCGTACTCCAACGCGGGGTCCGTCTCGCTCCCACGGCTACTCGAGATCGTCAGCTGGTCGGGCCGCACCTGGTACCGCGCGCCGTCGGCCGGGTTGACCGCATCGAAGCCACCGCCCGCCGGCACCGCATTGGCCAGCTGCAGCTGAGCGCCATCACGCAGCCGTTCACCGCGGTAGTAATAGCTGCCCGGCGCCGTCTCGCACACGATCGCCAGCGAGTTCGCGGTCCGGATGGCCGCCGCGGGCGAGCTTCCCTCGTCGCAGCGCGCCGAATGGCCGACGAAGCCCTGCGCGTCGGTGTCCGACAGCCCTGCGAGCGGAGCCCCGCTCGGCGAGGGAGACGGAGACGTCGTGGTCGTCGACGTCGACGTCGACGTGGTGGAGGACGACGGCGTCGTCTCGTCGGAGGTGGCCGGTGCCGTGGTGGTGACGGTCATCGTCGCCGGAGGCGGCGGTGCGGCGAGCTGCGTCGACGGTTCGGAGCCGCCGCTTCCCCCGGAAAGCACGATCACCGCAGCCAACACTCCAGCCAAGGCGAACATGCCGATCGTCCCGACCAGCAACCCCACCTGCGTGCGGCTGAAGCCTTGCTTCTTGACCTGCGCCGGTGCCGCAGCGGGTACATATGGCGGCGGAACCGCCTGGAACTGGCGCGTGCTCTGCGGCGGACCCTGGCGAGCTGCCTCCGCGGCGGCCTTGGCCAGCGCGCCCGCCGATGCGTACCGGTCGGCCGGGTTCTTGGCCATGCCCTTCGCGACGACGTCGTCGAACGCGGGGCTGATCCCGGGGCGCATGACACTGGGCCGCGGCGGCGGCGTGAACATGTGCGCGATCATGACTTCCCGCAGGTCACCGGCCTCGAACGGGGCTCGACCGGTGAGGCTTTCGTACAGCAGGCACGTCAACGAGTACACGTCCGACGCCGGGCCACCAGCCTGGCCGCTCAGCCGCTCCGTGGCCATGTAGGCACACGACCCGATGACCAGCCCGGTCTGCGTCACGCTCGCCTCGCCGCCGCCGTAGGCGATGCCGAAGTCCACCAAGTAGGCGAAGTCGTCCGGCGTGAGCAGCACGTTCTCGGGCTTGATGTCGCGGTGTACCAAGCCGTTGGCGTGCGCGGCGTCCAGCGCCGCGGCGACCTGGGCGATGATCGACACCGTGCGGGCCGCTGGGAGTGCGCGGTGGACGCGGAGTTCGTCCTTCACGCTGGCGCCCTCGACCAGCCGCATGTCGATGTAGAGCACACCGTCGATCTCGCCGAAGTCGTGCACGGGGATGACGTGCGGCTCCTGCAGCCGAGCGGCGATGCGCGACTCGCGCCGGAAACGATCCCGATAGCTCGGGTCGGCGGCCACGTCGGTGCGCAGCAGCTTCAGTGCCACCATCCGCTCGCGCACGGTGTCGTAGGCGCGATAGACCTCGCCCATCCCGCCCATGCCGATCAACTCTTGGAGCTCGTACGACCCGAATCGCGTGCCCAGACGTGAGCCGACGCTCGGGGAGCCCATGTGCGTTCCTTCCAACCTTCTGACGCGATTCGTGGTGACCGCGCAGGTCATACCCGTCGGCGCTGACGATGTACCCGCATACTGGCCGGCTCAACCCGCTCCCCGCGGCAGGCGACCTGCGACGACACCGAAGTCAAAGCAGCACAAGCCAATTGCTCGCCTGCCAGGGTACACGTGTTGCTGGCCTCGCGTTCGGTCGCCACTTGGCGACTAGGGGTCGCGCCTCCACCGGCGCTTGGCGTCGCGCAGCACCTCCCTGGCCGCATTGCGGCCGTTGGCGCCCGTGACGCCACCGCCGGGGTGGGTGCCGGCGCCGCAAAGGTAGAGCCCCCGGATTGGCGTCCGGTACTTCGTCCAGCCCCGCACCGGCCGCATGAATAGCAACTGATCCGGAGACATGTCGCCGTGCAACGCGTGCCCGCCCGTCAAGCCCATCACCCGCTCCATGTCGAGCGGGCTGAGCACCTGCCGATGCTCGATCAGGCCGCTCAGCCCCGGGAAGTACGTCTCGAGTTGGGCGATCACCTCATCGGCGCGGGTGTCCTTGATGTCGTCCCACGACTCGTCGCGCAGGTGGAACGGTTGCGAGTTCACGTCGATGGTGGCGATGTGCTTGCCGGCCGGCGCCAACGACGGGTCGTGCACCGTCGGGAAGACGATCTCAACGTGCGAGTCGCGCACCGCCAGCCCGTACTGGGCCTGCGCCTGATGCAGATCCATCTCGGCGATGAACGGGTTCACCTCCATGATGCCCCGGTGGTAGGGCTGCACACCGTCGCGAGGATGCCCCGTGACGTAGGGCAATTCGGACAGCGCCAGGTTGATCTTGATGCTGGTGCCCATGCAGCGGTAGCTCTCGACCTGGCGCACGAAGTCGTCGGGCAGGTCGGTGCGGTCGCACAGCGTCAGGAACGTGTGTTTCGGATCGGCATTCGACAACACGCGGGTGCCGGTGATCTCCTCCCCCGACACCAGCCGCACCCCAACCGCCCGCCCACCGTGGGTCACGATCCCCGCCACCGATGCGTCGCAACGGATTTCAACGCCCACTTCCCGCGCCGCATCCGCCATCACCTCGGTCAGCACGCCCATGCCGCCACGCACGAAGCCCCACTGCCGGACGCCGCCGTCGCTCTCCTCGCTGGCGTGGTCGTGCAGCAGCACGAACGCCGTACCCGGCGTCGACGGGCCCGCCACGCTGTCGTTGATCGCATGCCAGCCCAATGCGGCCTTGACGTGTTCGCTCTCGAACCGCTCGGCCAGAATCCCGTGCGCACTCGAGGTGAACAATCGAGCGAGCTGATCCAGATGCGTGCGGGCGCGCAGCCCGACGCCGCCGAGCCGAGCCAGCCCACGCAGATCGTCGAGGCTCTTCACCCGGGGGTCGGGGGCGGTCCAGTCGAAGACCGGCAGCACCTGCTGGACCATCTCCGACAGGTCCTCTTCGAACTTCGGCAGCGCGCGGGCGTCGGCCTCGGAGAAGTACTTGGTGGTCGCCACGTTCTCGGCCATGTCGTCGCCGAGGTAGTAGCTCGCGCCATCGGGATAGAGGTTCAACGTCGGGCCTGCGGGGTCGACGTAGATGCCGCGCCGCTCCAGCTGCATGTCCTGCCAGATCGCCTCGCGCAGCATCGACAACACGTAGGCCCCGGTCGACGCCCGGTATCCGGCCGCGAACTCCTCGGTGTTGCACGCTCCACCGACGAACGGGCGACGCTCCAGCACCAGCGTCTTCAGCCCGGCGCGGGCCAGGTAGAAGCTCGCCACCAAACCGTTGTGACCACCGCCGACGATGACCGCGTCGTAGTGCTTGCTCGTCATCGATTTCCTCTGCTCTTCGCGCAAGCGCTCATCGCGGCATCACGGCACCCTCGCAGGCCGGAGCGACATTCTGTGCATAGAACGCCAAGTATCCCGACTTCACGTTCGGCTCGCGGCGAACCCACGCAGCCCGTCGCTTCTCAAGCACGTCAGCTGGCACGTCCAGGTCGAGCTTCCGGTTCGCCAGGTCGATCAGAATCCGGTCGCCGTCCTGCACCAACCCGATCGGCCCGCCGTCGGCCGCTTCGGGTCCGACGTAGCCGATCGCCGGGCCGTGCGTCGCCCCGGAGAACCTGCCGTCCGTGATCAGCGTGACGCTCTCGGACAGGCCCATGCCGACGACGGCCGATGTCGCACCCAGCATCTCGCGCATGCCCGGCCCACCTCTGGGTCCCTCGTTGCGGATGATGATCGCCGTCCCCGGGGTGACCTGACCGCCCAGAATGCCTTCGATCGCGGATTCCTCGTCCTCGAAAACCTTTGCCGTGCCGTCGAACTGCCACATCGACGGCGCGACGCCGGAGGCCTTCACCACTGCGCCGTCGGGCGCCAAGGTGCCACGCAGGATGAAGATCGCCCCCTCCGGCGCGAGGGCGTCATCGCGCGACTTCAACAGTTCGTGGTTCAGATTCTCTGCAGCGGAAGCGATCTCGCCCGTCGTCTGCCCCGACACGGTGATCGTCGACTTGTGGACCAGGTCGCCGAGCTCGGCTAGCACCGCGGGCACGCCGCCCGCCGCATGCAGCTCGGTGACTCCCCACGGTCCCGACGGCGCCAGCTTGGCCAGCGTCGGGGTCTGCCTGCCGATCCGGTCGATGGTGTCGAAGTCGAGCTCGATGCCCGCCTCCTTCGCCATCGCGATGAAGTGCAGCACCAGGTTCGTCGACCCGGACACCGCCAGCGCGACGCGTAGCGCGTTCTCGAACGCCTCGGCGGTCAGGATGTCGCGCGGGCGGACGTCGTCCTGCAGCAGCTCGACGATGCGCATCCCGGTGTACTTCGCCGCGCGGATCTGGTTGTTGCACCCGGCGGACAGTGTCCCGGTGTGCGGCAACGACATTCCCAGCGCCTCGCAGTAGATGCCCGCCGTGTTTCCCGACGTCAGGGTGTCCCCCGCGCCCGGCCCGGGGAACAGTTCGTCCTCCCAATGCTTGAGCGTCTCCTCGTCGAGCTCGCCCCGCACCACCTCGCCGACGCCGTCGTAGACCGTCTCCAGGAACAGCTTCTTGCCCCGGTAGACGCCGTAGGGAGTCGGCCCCGCGTAGAGCAGGATCGCCGGCAGGTTGAGCCGCGCGGCGGCCATCATCATGCCGGGTGTCGGCTTGTCGCCACCGGTCAGCAGCACCAGGGCGTCGACCCCGTGCCCCTCGGCCATCAGCTCGATCGAGTCGGCCACCAGATCCCGGCTGGGCAGCACGTAGCGCATGCTGCGCGCTGCGAACGCCTCACTGTCGGTGACGTGGAACGTGTTGAACTCGATGGGCGTCGCGCCGGCCATCCGGACGCCTGATTTGACCGCGTCGACGAGCGTGCGCAGGTGCGCGTTCTCCGGGGAGAAGTCCTGATACGTGTTGGCGATCATGACGAGCGGCTGGTTGAGCTCCTCGTCGGTGAACCCGGCGCCCTTGATCCACGCCCGCTGCAGCGAGCGATCGGTCCCCGCGAACTGTTCTCTACTACGCATGTGTCCTCACTTGTTTGTTGATGGCGTCGAGCACCACGGATGCCACCCGCTCGACCTGCTCGGGCGTGATCACCAGCGGCGGCCTGATCTTCAGTACGTCTGATTGGCGACCGGTCGAACCGATCAGCACGCCGTGACGGCGGGCCTCGTCGAGCACCCCACCGGCCGGGGCATCGAGTTGCAGCCCGATCAGCAGTCCTCGCCCACGCACGTGATGTCCACCCGCCGACAGTCGTTCGCGCAGCAGCAGTCCCATCGCGGCCGCATGCTCGACGAGCCGTTCGTCGGCGATGACGTCGAGTACCGCCGAGCCGGCCGCCGCGGCCACGGGTCCGCCGGCGTAGGTGCTGAAGAACTCGGTGCGTGCGGCCAGCGCTTCGACGTCGGCGCGACGAGCGATCACGGCGGCCATCGGGTAGCCGTTGCCCATGGGCTTGCCCAGCGTCACCACGTCCGGGGCCAGGCCCGCGCCGACGAACGACCACAGGTGATCGCCGGACCGGCCGAACCCGGCCTGGACTTCGTCGGCCACCACGAGCGCACCAGCCTGTTGGGCGGCGGAGCAGAGGTCACGGTGATAGTCCTTGCTGGGCACCAGGATTCCATCGCTGGTGTACGTGGGATCGAGGAACAACGCGGCCGGGCGGCGCCGACGTTCGGCGAGCCGCACGATCGCGAGCCCGAGCTCCCCGGGATCGGGCGCGGGGCCGTGGGGCGCGGAGAACCGCTCGACGTGCTCGGGCGCCCAGCCGCCGCGCCACTGCTCGGGGGACAGCGCCGTCGTCGCCATGGTCACGCCGTGATAGGCGAAGTCCGTGACGAGTGCGCCGGTGTTTCCGGTGACGGCCGTCGCGATCCGCCACGCGAGGTCGGTGGCCTCGCTGCCGGAGTTCAGGAAGAGCACCGTGTCCAACCCGGACGCCGACGGCATGCTCGCGACCAGGCGTTCGGCCAGTTCGATCGCACGGGGGTGCAGGTAGCGCAGGTTGGTGCTCAGCTGGCGGGCCTGGTCGGCGATCGCGGTTGCCACTCGAGGATGTGCGTGCCCCACCACCGGGACGTTGTTGTACGCGTCGACGTAGACGGTCCCGTCGGCATCGAAAAGCGTTGCGCCACTGCCCCGGACCGGCTCCAGTGGCTTGCGGTACGTCAGCGGCGCCAGCACCGAGCCGAACACCGCGGCGCGGCGAGCCAACAGCGCGGTGGCCGACGGGCGAGTTCGCGGTGCGCCGAACGCGGCGGCCACGTCGTCGGGGTTGGCCGCGTCGAGCTCGCCGAGCAGGTTCCAGGCCCCGGCATCCCAACTCTGCAGATACTCGGCGTTGTCCGGGTGCAGGCCGCTGCGGGCCGCGGACAGACTCAGGGTGATCGCGCACCGCAGCGCCAGTGTGTCGGCGAGCACGGCCCGCTCACCAGGCTCCAGCGGACTGACCGCGGTGTAGCCGTCCAGGAACAGCGCGAACGCGGACAGCAGATCGTGGCCCGTGCGCGTCGAGCCCACGGAGGCCATGGCGGCGGCGACGTCGGCGACCAGTGCGGCATGGGTGAGGTCACCGAAATCGATGATGCCGCAGACGTGGTCGGCGTCGTCGAGCAGCAGATTGTCCAGCGTGAGGTCAGAGTGCACCGGCTGCGCACGCAGCCCCGGCCACCGCGGCGCCACGTTGCGCTCGAATCGATCCAGCGCCGCTCGAACCAGCCCGCGACCCGCCGGATCGGCGATCGTCTCGCTCATCACGCGAATCTCGTGACGAGCCTCGACGTGCCACAGCGGCCGGCGCTGCGCGGCGGGATGAAAGAACCCGCGCAGCGCGAGGCCGAGCCGCGCGGCCACGGCCCCGTATTCCTTGATGGTAGAAGGCCCCAGCGTCGCACCGCGGCGGGACGCCCGCCCCGGCAACCACTCGTACAAGCGCACCAGCCGTTCGGGTTGCCCGATCGATCCGTGCAGTGCGCCGGTGACGGTGGGCAGCGGCACCGAGACCGGCAGCCCGGGGTCCACGTGATGCGCCCACACCGCAGCCCGGCCCTCGAGGTCGACGACGTCCTCGTTCGCTGCAGGGTACGAGACCTTCACCACCTGACGCACGCCGAATTCGTCCGTCAGCAAGGCGGTTTGGTCGCGTTCGCTGTCGAAGTGCGCGCTCACGGATCCGTGGAATCCGAATAGTGCGCCGACGGCATCGGCGAGCTCGTCGTCGTTCAAGGCCAGCGCTGGGTCGGCGAGCAGATCGCCGAGCCCGCTCACGAGGTCGCCATCCGGTTGAGCCGCGACATGCGGTACGCGATGAGGGCGAACACCCCGGACAGCCCGAGCATCACCAGGTTCATCGCCGAGCCCGTGCCCCAGTCGCCCTCTTCGAGGATCACGTCGCGGATGCGCTGGCCGAGCAGATACGACGACGGTCCGCCCACGATGTCGGCGGCGACGAAGTCGGCGTACATCGGGATGTACACCAGAATGGCGGCGACGAAGATGCCCGGCGCAGCGAGTGGCACCAGGATGCGCCGGAACTGCTGGAACCAGCCAGCGCCGAGATCCGTCGCGGCTTCGAGGGTTACCGGTTCGATGGCCTTCATTGCGGCGTATATCGGGATGGTGGTGTACGTGATGTAGGACGTGGCGAGTGCAACCACCACCGCGAACGGGCTGTACAGCAGCCAGTCGATCGGCGGGCCGGGCAGGATCCAGTTGATCAGCCCGTTGCGACCGAGGATGACCTGCCACGCGTAGACCCGCACCACCGGCGCCAGCTCGTCGGCGACCACGAGCGCGAGCAGCAGGAAGAGCTCGCGTCGGCCCGCCTTGAACACCATGTAGTACGCCAACGGCAAGGCGATCAGCAGCATGAGTGCCATCGCGATCGTGACGATCACGACCGTCGTCAACGCGATCTTGAGGTTCAGTTGGTCGGAGACCACGTCCCAGTAGTGCTCGAGGGAGAACCCGCTGGCGACGTTCGGCGGGAACTTGATCAGGCTCATCTGTACCAGCACGGCGAACGGCACCACGAAGAACACCAGAAGCGCCGTGGTCGGCGCGGCCAGGACGGCCGCTGCGCTGCGTGCGGTGGTGTCGCCAGCTCGCCGCGTCATGCCGCACTCACCGGATCCCTCCCCGTCGCTCCGCTCGCCCCGACATGCGTTGCGCCAGTGATCATTGCGGTGGCGGCTTCGCTACTGGTGCGCCGCTTGATCAGTTTCAGCCCCACCCAGATCAGGAGCAGCTGCACGGCCGAAATCAGTGCCGACACCGCGTTGACGATGGCGGTGTGGTCGGGATCGCGCACCGACGAGTACACCCACACCGGGAACGTCTGCTGGAAGCCAAGGGTGAACGCGCTGATCTCGTAGTTGTTGAACGACCACGTGAACGCAAAGATGCCCGCGGCCGCCAGGGCCGGCGCGACGTGCGGGAAGACCACGTAGCGCAACACCTGAAAGCGGTTGCAGCCCAAGTCGATCGCGGCCTCCTCCTGAACCCGCTCGAACCGGAACAACTGCGCGCCGACGATCGCGGTGACCAGCGGGAAGGTACATACCGCTTGCGTCGCAATGACGGTCGGCAGCCCCAGTGTGACGTCGGCCTTCGCATAGGCCATCAACGCGGCGATCCCGATCACCAGCCAGGGCAGTATCAGCGGCGCGGCCACGAGCCCGGCAAGCGCACCGCGTCCGCGGAATCGGAAGCGCGTCAGCCCGAACGCCGCCAACGTCCCGAGGACCAGGCACACAGGGGCGACGATGACGGCGATGATGGTCGAGTTGAGCAGCGCGCGATGCAGCGACGGGTCGGCTAGGGCGGCGCCATACCACCGCAGCGTCAGCCCCTCGAACGGCAGCGCCAGCACGTTGGAGTCGTTGAACGAGAAGAACACCAGGATCAGCAACGGGCCGAACAAGAAGGCGCCGACGACGAACAGGAATGCCCGCCAGACGTATCCGGGGCGAGCGAAGCGACGGGGGAAAGTGGAGCCGCTCACTGACGGGATGCAGGACTCACGAGGCCTTCACCTCGGCCCACGCCTTGACCCATGCGGCGCGATCCTTCGGCGGGGCGGCCGGGATGGCGTTGTCGAGGTCGAAGAGCGTGTCCAGGGCCGCGTCCTTACGCACCTCCGGCGTGACCGCGTCGATGATGCCCTCGTTGGACGTCATGTAGTTCCAGTTGCTCGCCTCGTAGACCTGCGCGGGCAGGCTGGTGTACCAGTTCAGCAATGCGTATGCGGCGTCGACGTTTTCGTCGGTGATGTCGGGGCTGATGCCGTACCCACAGGTCCACAGCATCTGGCCTTCCTTGGCGACGGCGAACTTCACGTTGAGTCCGTCGGCCTGCAGGTCCTTGACGATGTTGGTGTAACCGCTGGCGATGTCGATCTCGCCCGACTTGAACTGGGCCGCTATCTCGCCCTGGTCCTCCCAGAGCGTGCGGAACTGCCCGCGGTTCTCGGCGAGGAACTTCTTGACGGCGTCGAGTTGCGCGGCGTCGATGTTCAGCGGATCGGCGATTCCGGTGGCCAGCGCGCCGATGTCGATCGCCGTTACGGCGTTGTCCTGCAACGACGCCCGGCCCTTGTACTTCGGATCGAACAAGTCCTTCCAGGAGTCCGGCGGGGCGGTGATCTTGTCGGCGTTGTAGATCAGGCCCGCGGTGCCCGCGTCCACCGGCACCACGTAGAACTTCCCGTCGACGGTGACGCCGGGCATCTCCTTCATCGCTGGCCAGATCTTGTCCCAGTTCTCCAAGCGGGCGGTGTCGACCGGCGCGTAGACGCCCTTCTCGACGGCCTCTTGCGAGGCTTCGTCGACGCAGGTGTTGATGACGTCCGCCTCGAAGCCGGCCTGGATCTTGGCGATGGCTTCCTCGTTGCTGCCGAACGAGGCGGTCTCCAGCTTGATGTTCGGATACGTCTCGTGGAACGACTTCATGTAGTCGGTGTCGTAGCCGTCCTCGTAGGAGTACAGCCGGATGGTGCCGGTGATCGAGGCAGGGTCGCTCGGGTTGGTGCTGCCCGCTCCGGCAGGGGTCGAGTCGCCGCCACCGCAGCCGGCCAACAGCAGCGTCAGCACCGAGGTGGACGCGAGGACCAGCTTGGTTCCGATGCTTGTCACGCGTCACTCCTCATGTCGGCGGCGTACTCGCCGAACGCTATTTCGCAGACCACAGATTGTCAACAATCTACATCAGGCGAGAGGGTCTGTCGCATGCGACGGCTTACTCGGACTCGTTCAGCAGCGCGACGAGCAGTCGCCCCGCTTCCAGTGAATGCTCCCTGACCAGCCGCGCGGCGAGCTCCTCGTCGCCGGCCTCGATGGCGTCGACCATCGGCTCGTGCTGGCACACCACCTCGTCCAACGACGGCATGATCTTCTCGTCGAGGCGCAGCAGGCCGCGGATGGTCGGGACATAGCGCAGGAAGACCTCGTGCACGCGCGAGTTGCCCGACGCCGCGCATAGACCGTCGTGGAACGCCAGGTCGGCACGCGCGACCGCGCTTGCGTCGCCGGTGGCCGCCGCCTCACCGATGCCGACGACCAAGCTCCGCAGCGTGGCCAGTGCCGCCGGGTCGTGCGCCTGACACACCAATCGGACCGCGAGTTCCTCGACCGCCGCCCGGAGCCCGTAGATATCGGTCACGTCCTTGGCCGTGAGGCTCACGACGAACGTCCCGCGCCGCGGTTCCTCGGCGACCAGGCCCTCGGCACGCAGGATCTTGAACGCTTCGCGCACGGGTCCGCGACTGACGTTCAGCTGTTCGGCGATGTGCGCTTCCTTGAGGTGCTCGCCCTGGCGGAAGCCGCCGAGGATGATTTGCTCGCGGATCCGGTCCGCCGCATCCTCGGTCAGAGATCGCGGGAGGTCGATGGGCCGTAGCGTGGTGGGCTCGCTCATGGCCCAAGGGTAGCAATTGAAAACTGTCGACATGTTTATTGTCAACAAAATGTAAAGTACGGGGCGTGGCGAACATTGCGCGACTCGAGGCATGGGCCCTGGGACCCGACGTCGAACGGTTCCGATACACCTCCTTCTCCGACGAGGTGTTCACCACGACGACGCTGGTGCGCATCACCGACGCCGACGGCGTGACGGGGATCGGCGCGTACGACTCCGACACGTTCGGCATGTGGGACCGCGCGCCGATCGAGACGCTACGGCCACTGCTGCCCCGCCTGTTGGGCCGCGACGCAGACGACCGCGACGGGGCCTACGCCATGGTCTCCGAGGACGACACCTCACCGTTCCCGCCCGCCGTGCGCTCGACGATCGATACCGCGTTGTGGGACTTGGCCTCCCGGCGCCGCGGGGTGCCGTTGCGCGAGTTGCTGGCCGGCGGCGTGACGACGACGTCCATGCCGGGGTACGCCTCGGTGCCGCTGCTCGACGACGAGGACGCTTATCGGACGGCGCTGGCGGGGTTCGTCGAGACCGGTTACCGCACAGTCAAACTGCACGCGTGGGGCGTCCCCGAACGTGATGCCGGGCTATTGCACACCCTGCGTGCGGCGTTTCCCGATCTAGTGTTGATGTTCGACGCCGAGGGTCGGTACGACCGCTCCGGTGCGCGGACGGTTGCCGCGGCCTGCGTGGCGGTCGACGCGCGGTGGTTCGAGGCGCCGTTGCCGGACTTCGACCTGGTCGGCTACCGGGCGCTGCGCGACGAGTTCTGTTCGTTGCCAATACTTCCCGCGGGTGACGCGTTCTGGCAGCCGGAGCTCTTGGCGAACGTGCTGCGGCTCGAGCCGTTCAGCGCGGTGCGGTTCGACGTCTCGTTCGTCGGTGGCCCGACGCCTGCGGTGCGGCTGTTCCGGGCCGCCGAGGAAGCCGGGCTCGACGTCGAGCTGATCAGCTACGGCCACACCGTCATCCAGGCCGCCGACCTTCACGTGGCACTCGCATTCGGCCGGACGTCGTACTTCGAACAGGCGGTGCCAGTCGAACCGTTCGAGCATGGCGTCACCGACGTGCTGCGCACGGGTACCGACGGGTTGGTGCACGCATTCGACGCTCCTGGCTTGGGCATCGGACTCGACGACGGGGCCATCGATGCGATTGCATTCGAGCGCTTCGTGATTGGTGATTGATTGCGGCTACTACGAACTGCGGTCGCTTCGCCTCTGATAGGCCTCGAGCCAAGTAGTCACCCGTTGGCAGCTGGTGGGCAGCAGGCGGGCACGTTCCAACAGGGCGCCTAGCCTCACAAGTCTCGCCTCTAGCAGGCTCGTCGCGAACACGATGTCCTTCTCGCGTCCGGCGGCGAGCTTGCTGACGACGAGATCATGTGGCTCGATGAACCGAGGGTCGGCCGGCTCACTCGATTCAAGGTCCCATCTCACCAGCCGATCCCGCCACCCTGAAGGCAATTCAGCCGTGTCTAGATGGACCCCCTCGGCGAAAACGTGGTTGGTCTCGTGGAATACGGACATTTCGCCGATGGCGCCTTCAACATCGTCGGCCTTACGCCGATCCGGGTCATCCAGGAACACGATGTCGGCCTCCATCGACATCAGGACGCTGGATGGCACTTCGTTGTCGTCATAGGTGCCAAGAATGGACTGAGATCCGATGACCAAGACGTTCTTGTCGCGAGCGATCGCACACGACGCTCGCAAGATGTGAGCGAGTTGTTGGCGTTTCATGGCGCCGGTGTCTCGCGCCTCTCTCGCCACGCCTGCTTGAGTGCACGAACTTCGTCTTGGGTCATGACTCCGGCGAACGGCGTGCTGGACCGAAGCGTCGCGGCCCTGTCAGACTTGTCCAGGAGAAGCGCGATGATGCGTCCGATGCCCGCGTCTAGGACCTTCTCCCATTCGCGAGCGTATGGCTCACTGTGTGCGTCGATTGCTCCGGTCGCCCGACCACGCTCAAGGTTCGCGCGAGCCTTTCCGATCACTGCGTCGGGGTCATTGATCAGACGATGAATCAGCGCGGCATGCAGCCACAGCGACTGATCCTCGCCATCGTTCCCGATGGCAGACGCGATCTTGTCCGCGACGACACGCTCGGGGATTCTGCGGTGCGTACCAACCGTCACGAAAGACAACTTCCCCTGGTTGCACAGGTCGACGATGTGTTGCCGAGACACGCCAAGTCGGGCGGCGGCTTCGCCAGTACGCAGAAGCGTCTCGGTGCTCATACAACCACGGTAGGCAGTATCCACCAAAAACGCAACGGAGGTGCTCAGCCGGGGGTCGCCAAGCGTACGGTTGGTTGCGGCCGCACTCGCGAAATGCCTGCAACAACTGCACATTCGACGTTCGCTTGCGGGAGCTAACCAGCCACGGTGGCGACGGCGGCTATGAGCGCGGCCACACCCTCGTCGGTCATCGCCGCGTTCGCCTGGATTCGCAACCGCGCGGTGCCCTCCGGAACCACCGGGTAGCCGAACCCCGTGACGAGCACACCGTGCTGCTCGCGCAACTCGCGGCTCATCCGACCTGCAGCTGCCGTCTCCCCCACGATGATCGGCACGATCGCCGTATCTCCAGGAAGCGGGTCGAGCCCCGCCTCGCGCAGGCCGCCGCGCAGCCGGGTAGCCAATGCGTGTAGTCGGGTGACGCGCTCCGGTTCCGCGCGCAGGATGCGGACCGCCTCTCGCGCGCCACAAGCGGTGGGCACCGGCAGCGCGTTGGAGAACAGCGCCGGCCGCGCCACTTGAGCGAACAGCTCCACGACCTCCGTCGACGCGGCCACGTACCCGCCCGCCGCCCCTCCGAGCGCCTTGCCCAAAGTACCAGTGAGCACGTCGATTTCGCCGAGCACACCCTGATGCGACGGGGTACCCCTGCCGTCGGAGCCCATCACTCCGACACCATGGCTGTCGTCCACCAGGAGCACGGCGTCATGGCGTCGGCACAGCTCGATCAGGTCGGGCAGCGGCGCCACGTCACCCTCCATGCTGAACACGCCGTCGGTGACGACGAGGCGCCGCTCCCACTCCCCCAGACCCGACAGAGCCTCGTCGAGCGCGGCCAGATCGACGTGCGGGTACACCACCTTGCGGCCGGCGCGAGACAGCCGGACCGCATCGATGATCGACGCGTGATTCAGCGCATCGGACAGCACCACCGTGCGTTCGTCGGCCAGTGTCGTGATGGCCGCGGCGTTTGCGTCCCAGCACGATACGAACGTCAGCGCCGCCGCAGTGCCCACCAAACTGGCGAGGTCCCGCTCCAGGTCGAGGTGTGGCGTGAAGGTACCGCAGATGAAGCGCACGGACGCCGTGCCAGCTCCGTAGCGCTGCAACCCGTCGACCGTCGCCGCCACCACGCGCGGATCGGCGGCCAGCCCCAGGTAGTCGTTCGAGCACGCCACGAGCACGTCCCGCCCGCCGCCGAGCCGGCTGGTCGGGCCCTGGGGCGCGTCCAATACCGGTGGGGCCTTGAGCGTTCCGTTGGCGGCCATATCGGCGAGCGCGGCGGCGCTCGCCGCGCGCAGGCCTTCGTTCACAAAGCTTCCTCGATGGCCTCTTCGATCGCCGAGACCACCCGGCCGAGCGCCTCGGCGTACGCGTCCGGCGGCATCACGAGAGACGGTTGGATGTTGAAGCTGGTGGTGCTCGACGCGACGATGATGCCGCGGCGCAGGCACCCCGCGGCCACCGACTCCTGAAGCGCGCCAGCACGTTCCTTGGTCTTCGGGTCGAGCACCAACTCGACGCCGGTGAACGCCCCCTGAACCCGTACGTCGCCGACCTCCGGGATGCGGTCCACCAGCGGCCCGAGCACCGAGACCGAGACATCGTGCAGCGCACGCACATTGCCGAGCACGTCCTCGCGCTCCATCAGGTCGAGGTAGGCCAGCGACGCCGCGCACGCCGCGGGCAGCCATGACCACGTACTCCCCGTCGCGAGGTCGCTGAACCCGCCGAGCGCGCGCTCGTTACCCAGCAGCGCGCCGATCGGCATGACTCCGCCACCCATCGCCTTGCCCAGGCACATCAGGTCGGGCTCCAGCCCCCACAGATCCGCGGCGAACATCTCGCCGGTCCTGCCGAAGCCCGTCTTCACCTCGTCGAGGCACAGCAGCCATCCGAACTCGCGGCATAGCGAGCTCAACGCCGGCCAGAACGTGTCCGGCGGTACCACGACACCGCCGGAGCCCAGCACCGGTTCGATCAGCACACCGGCCACTTCGCCAGGGTCGACGAGGTGGAAGAGGATGTGGTCGCGCAGGAAGTCGACGGTCGGATCGCCGGTTCCGCCGGGACGAGGTTCGGCGAAGGGACTGCGGTAGGCGTTCGGGTACGGCACGTGCACGAAGCCGCTCGCCAATCCGCGCAATCCCCTGCCGATTTCGTGTTGCTCGGCGCCCAGCGACGCCGTCGTGGTGGTCTCGCCGTGGTAGCCGCCGAGGAACCCGATGATCACCGGACGTCCCGTGGCCCGGCGCATCACGCGCACGGCCGTCTCGACCGACTCGGTGCCGTTGAGCGAGATGTCCACGCGGGTAAGGCCGTTCGGGGCGATGTCGAGCAGCCGGGTGGCCAGCGGGAGCATCAACTCGTGGAACACGGCGTGGCTGTCCTCGTTGCCGAAGCTCAGCATCGCCTCGGCGGCCGGTGTCACCAGCTCGGCGCGCCCCGCACCGACGGGTACCGACGCCGACGCGCTGACCAGATCGACGAACACGTTCCCGTCCACGTCGGTGACGGTCCAGCCCGACTTGGACCGCGCGACGAACGGATACCCGTCGCCGGTCAAGCCGGGATAGAAGACCTTGTCCTGGGCGGCCAGCAACTCGGCGCTGCGCGGGCCGGGAACCGAAACGGGTTCCGGTGGAAGGAGGCTCTTCATCGTCACGCTTCCAGTTTGTTGATCCGGGCGAGCCGGAATGCGATGGCGGCCACCACACCCGAGGCGAGCAACAGCAGATTGCTCAGTGCCGCGCCCCTGGCGAGGTCACCCTGTTGGAGGATCAGGTCGTTAACTGCCTGCCCGAGCATGTAGCCACTGGTCCCACCGACCAGCGTCGGAGTGGCGAAGTCGGTGAAGAGCGGGATGTACACCAGCAGCACGGCGACGAAGATTCCAGGCGCGGCCAACGGCAGCAGGATGCGCCGCGTCATCGTCCACCACCCGGCACCGAGATCGGCGGCCGCTTGGAACAGAGTCGGGTCGATCGCCTTCATCGCCGCGTAGAGGGGTATGACGGTGTAGGTGATCCAGCCCGTCGACAGCACGACGATCACCGTTCCCTGATTGAACAGCAGCGCGTCGATCGGTTGGTCGATCACTCCGATCGACTCCAGGAACTTGTTGATGATGCCGTTGCGTCCCAGCAACATTCGCCAGGCGTAGACCCGCACCACGGGGTTGAGCTCGTCGAGCACGACGAGCCCCAGCAAAAGTGGTACTTCGAACCGGCCGGACTTGAACGCCATCACGTACGCCAACGGGACGCCGATGACGAGCTGAATGAGCATCGCGGAGGTAGCGATCACGATGGTGGTGATCGCGACCTTCCGGTACAGCGGATCGGTCAGGATGCTCGCGTACGCATCCAACGACCACACACTCGTCCCGCGGCCGACCTCCATCCCGACGCTGATCAGGAACAGGATGAACATCGGCACCAGCACCAGCAGTACGAGCACCAGCATCGGAACGGAGAGGTATCCCGCGGGCAGCCAGCCACCGCGACGCTGTTCCGGAGCGGCCCGCTCGGCGGCGATGACTTCCTGGACGGCGGTCACCGCAGTCCTCCCGCCACTAGGTCGGTCAGGCTCTCCTGAGACCCGCGCCGACGGCTCGAGGCTCGAAGCGCCATCCACATCCCGTAGACGACCGCGACCTGGACCGCGGAGACCGCCGTCGAGACGGCGTTGACGACCGGAAGGTTGTCCGAGCGACGCAGCACCGAGTAGACCCACACCGGGAACGTCTGCTCGTAACCACCGTTGAAGAAGCTGATCTCGAAGTTGTTGAACGACCACGCGAACGCGAAGATCAGCGCGGCGCCGAGGGTGGGCGCCAACTGAGGCAGCACCACCTTTGTCATGAGTTGCCACTGCGACGCGCCGAGGTCGACGGCTGCCTCCTCCTGAGTCCGTTCGAACCGGACGAGTCGGGCCGAGACGAGCGCGGTCACCAGTGGGAAGGTCACCGCGACGTGCATCGCCCCGACGGTGAGTAGTGACAGTTCGATGCCGAGCGAGGCGAACAGCAACAGCCCGCTGACGCCCATGACGAGCCACGGGATCACCAGCGGCGCACCGACCAGCCCGGACCAGAAGCCGCGGGTGGGAAAACGGAACCGGGTGATCCCCCACGCGGTGGCCGTGCCCAACACGACGCACAGCGGGGCGATCAGCGCCGCCAACACCGTCGAATTGCGCAGCGAGTCAGCAACATCGGGGTCGGAGAAGGCGTTGCGGTACCACTCGAGCGTGAACCCTTCCCACGGCAGGGCAATGATCGACGAGTCGTTGAACGAGAAGACGGCGAGCAGAACGATGGGCCCGACCAGGATCACCAGCACGACGGCGACGAGCGCCGTGGCCAGCACGGCGCCCGTCCTACCCGTTCGGGTCACCCGCCCGCCTCGATCTCCTGCCAGGCGCTGCGCCACACGTCGGCGTTCTCGGGCTCGGCCTGCGGGATGGTGTCCAACAGGTCGGCCGGGTTGGCGGTCTCACGGAATTCCTCTGAAACCTCGCTCAAGGCAGTCGGATTCGTGATCACGTAGCCGAGATCGCCGACGATCGCCTGCGCGGGCTTGGACACGTAGTAGTCGATGAACGAGTACGCGGCGTCGACGTTCTTGGCCTCGGCGCTGATGCCGAGCCCGCAGATCCACGACAGCGTGCCCTCCTTCGGCGCCACCCACGTCACCTCGCCGCCGTTGGAGTTGATCTCCTCCGCGGTGCCGCGGCCACCGTCGGCGAGCACCACTTCGCCCGACTTGAAGAGGTTGGCCATGTCCGAATCGGACTCGGAGATGGTGCGGAACTGGCCGTCCTTCATGGCAGCGAGGATCTTGTCCTTCATCTGCGTGACCTGGTCGTCGGTCATCGCCGTCGGGTCGGTGATCCCGGAGGCCAGCGCGGCGTCGGCGAGCGCGGTGAGCCAGCCGCCGTCGAGCGCGACCTTGCCCGTGTTCGCGGGGTCGAAGAGAGCGGTGTAGCTGTCCACTCCGTTGGGGAAGGCCTTGGTGGAGTAGATGATTCCGTGTGGTCCCGCCGTGGTGGGCACCATGACGACCTTGCCGTCGACGGTGACGCCGTCCGCGTCGCGGAAGGTGGGTGCCAGGTCGTTCCAGTTGCTGACCTTGGATGTGTCGATGTCGGCGAGCAGTTTGTCCTTGAGCAGCGGCTTGGCCTCGTCGAGGCAGACCTCGATCACGTCGGTGGAGAAACCCGAGGTGAGCTTGGCCGCGGCCTCGTCGAGGCTCTCGAACGTCGCGGTCCGCACGTCCAGGTCGGGGTTGGCCTTCTTGAAGGGATCGAGGATCTCGGCGGCGACGGTGTCCTCGTAGGTGAAGGTGCGCAACTCCCCCTTCGTCGCGGTGTTCTCGCCGCTCCCGCCACCACAGGCGGCGAGCAACAGCGCCGCGGATGCGCATACGGCGACCCGGGTCCGGCGGACGGTGCGATGTTGGCTCATCTTTCCTCCAAGATGGTTCCATCGAGTAGGGCTTGGGCGCCCGATCCGATTCGTTGGCTGAGGTGGCGGTGGACGGGGCGCAGGTCGGCCTCCCCGGCTTCGTGGGCGTCCGAGGCGACCAGGTCGATTAGCCCCTCCGCGAGCAGGCGGTGTGCCTCAGCCGCGACGGCGGGTCCGTCGAATCCGAGCAGCGCGCCGGAGTCGACCTGCAGCAGTGCGCCTTTCGACTTCATGGTGTAGGCGAAGTCGTGGTCATCGGGATACAGGAAGGCCTGGCGCTCGGGATGGGCGAGCATCGGGCGCAGCCCGGCGGCGGTGACGCGCTCGATGTAGTCGAGCACTCCCGGGTCGTGTTCCATGGGGATGTCGTCGGGCCCGTCCACCAGCACGACGTCGGTACCGGCCAGCCGCCAGCGGCCCGGGTCGGCGAGGAATTCCGCGGTGCCCGGCCGTGGTGCCAGTTCGTAGCCCATGCGCAGTTCGGGGCACCCCGGCACCGTGGCTGCCAATGTCAACAGCCGGTCGAACGCCCGGTTCAGGTCGTCCTCGCGCTGCGGGCTCCACGGGTAGCGCTCGTCGAGGTGCGAGGTGACGAACATCAACCGGGTGCCGCCCGCCGCGGCGTCGCCGAGCATTCGCAGGCTCTCGTCGTCGGTGCGCGGGCCGTCGTCGACACCGGCGAGCAAGTGGGAATGACAGTCGACCCATCCCCCGTCGCTACGCTCGCCCCCGGACCATCCCCCGTCGCTACGCTCACCCCCGGACCAGCCCTTGGACTCCGCGCTCACCGGTCCGTCGCCTCCAACGGCCCGATGACGTGAGTGCTGTTGGGCGCCCACGACAGTCGCACCCGTGACCCGCGGCCGATCGAACGCAGATCGGTGTCGTTGCTCAGCTCGTGGACGACGAGCTGCTCGCTCGTCGGCAGTTCCACGGTGACGTGCGTGGTGGACCCGCAGTACACGAGTTCGGACACCACGCCACGCACCGTGCTGTGATCGTCGCGCACGTCGGCATCCTCCGTCGGATGCAGATAGATCCGCTCGGGCCGGACGGTGACCTGGACGGGTCCGTCGATCGATGCCACCGCGGGGACCACCAGCCGATCGCCGTCGCCGAGCACGCTGACGTGGTGGTCGCCGACGCGCTTCGGGTCGTGGAGCACCAGCAGGTTGGACGTCCCGATGAAGCCCGCTACGAACGTGGTCGCGGGCCGCTCGTAAAGCGTTCGCGGATCGGCGAGTTGCTCGATGCGGCCCTGATTCATCACCGCGATGCGGTCGGACAGCGTGAGCGCTTCCTCTTGGTCGTGGGTGACGTAGAGGAAGGTGGTTCCGGTGCGGCGGTGCAGCCGGGCGAGCTCCAGTTGCATCTCCTTGCGCAGCTGCAGATCCAACGCGCCGAGCGGCTCGTCCAACAGGAGTGCCCGGGGACGGTTCACCAACGCGCGCGCCAGCGCGACCCGCTGCCGCTGGCCGCCGGACAGCTGCGCCGGACGGCGGGCGGCCAACGGGGTCAGCCGCATCGACGTCAACGCCTCAGTCACGCGCTGCGTGCATTCCTGGCGCGCAAGGCCTTTCACCTTCAGTCCGAACGCGACGTTGTCCGCGACCGTCATGTGTGGGAAGAGCGCATAGTCCTGGAACACCAGGTTGACCGGCCTGCGGGCGGGGCGGGTGGACGTGATGTCCTCGTCGCCCAGTAGCACCCGCCCGGAGGTTGGGTGCTCGAAACCGGCGACCATCCGCAACGTCGTAGTCTTGCCGCAGCCGCTGGGCCCGAGCAGTGAGAAGAACTCGCCCGCCGCCACTTGGAAGTCGACGTGTTCGACCGCGTGCGAACCGCCGTCGTAGGACTTGCTCACGTTCTCGAACGTGATGGAGCTCCCGCCGTTGGCGAGCGCCGTGGCTACGGGCAGTTCGGATACTTGACTCACGCGGGCTCCTCGCGGTGACTGCTCAGTTCTGGCCCCACAGTTCGGTGATGACGTCGTAGACGTGGGTGTTGGGGTGCACGCCGGTGAACTTCTCGGCGAGCGGGCCCGCCGCGGTCACCGGCACCATCGTTCCGGTGTGCTCGGGAGTGGTCCAGTCCACCTTGAACTTTCGCTCGGTGCCCTTGATGGCGAACGGCCCGCTGCGCTTGGGCACGCCGCCGCCCGGCAGCGGCATGTTCTCGGGCTTGCTCTCGGCCCAGTACGGCACCGGATCGTCGGCGAGCTGGTCGCTGTTGGTCTCGGGCTCACCGTCGTCGTCGAGCACGTTCTCAATCGCCATGCCGCCCGTCTCGTGGTCAGCCGTGACGATCAGCAGCACCTCGGGATGCTCCTTCTGATACTCGGTGATGACCTTGACCATCTCGTTCACCGACTCACCCGCGAGCATCATGTTTTGCGCGTCGTGCTCGTGGCCATCGGAGTCCAGATCGTCGCTCTCGATGACCAGGAAGAAGCCCTTGTCGTTGGACCCGAGGATGTCGAGCGCCTTGGAGACGAGCTTCTCCGGGGCCACGTAGTTGGGGTCGGTCTTGTAGTCGTAGCCCTCGACCTCGGTGGAGCGACGCTTGGCGCTGTCCTGCACCAGCGCCAAGGCCTTGGGTCCGGACAACTCGCCGAAAGTCGTTTGGTCGAACGCATATTGGTAGCCGAGGTCCTGGGCCCGCTGGACCAGGTTCGACTCGCCCTCACTGGCGTCGTCCTCACCCTTGTCGGAAATCTTGCCCGGTTCGCCCTCCGGGTACCAGTACTTCTCGCCACCGCCGAACAGCACGTCGACCCCGTTGTCGAGATAGCCTTCGGCGATCTTCACCTTGAGGTCGCGGTCTTCCACGGGCGAACCGAACGCCGCCAACGTGGCATTGGTAACGTCGTGATCATCCACCAATCCCGTTGACATGCCACGGTCTTTGGCGATGTTCATCAGCGTCGGCACCTCTTCGCCGTTGGGTCCCAAGCCCGTCGTGCCGTTGGGCACCTTCTGGCCGATCGCCCACGCGGTGGCACCGGCCGCGGAGTCGCTGACCACGAATTCCGCGTCACCGGGGATGGTGTCGAGGAAGCCCGCGTACGGCAGCGCGTCCATCGGCTGGCGCTCGTCGAGCCCGTACAGGTAGTACTGGATCGCCGTGCGCTGCTGCGACCCCATGCCGTCGCCGCTGAGGATGATGACGCTCGGATTCTCGGGAAGGGCCTTGTCAGAGGACGAATCGCTGCACCCGGCGACGGTCGTCGCGCCGGCGGCCAACAGGGCAATGAGCGACGGAATCCGTCGGCGTGAGGACATGTTCGCGAACGTTAGTGGCCCTACGGGAAAAGGTCAACAGCAGATTGTCAACAATATGCGATAGTTGAGTGAACAGTCGATTGCGGTGAGCACACCCGCTGGCCAGGCCTCACACCAAGCTTCCGCCAAGAACTCCAACGCATCCTTTCGGTCATCGGACACACGAACACGTTCATCGAAAGGGACACCGACATGGCCGAGACGATCGCACGGCGACCTCAAGTGTGGGTCATCGCGCTGGCCGCAATGGCGCTCGCGGCATGTGCGCCGTCGACCGGCGCGCCGACGGCGCAAGCCCCGACCGTCACCCCCGTCATCTCGACGGTGACACCGGCGACGGTGGCGCCATCGACACCGCAGGCGACGCCGGTCACCACGGTCACGGTGACCGCACCCCCGCCCGTGACGGTGACGGTGGATGCTCCGGTCCCGGCCACGCCCGTTGCGCAGGAAGTCACCGCGAGCGGGCCGTTCCAGTCCCCCTCGGGCAACATCCGGTGCAACCTGTACATCGCCACCGGCGGCCAGAGCACCGCTCTCTGCGCAGCCGTCCAGCACGACTGGGTTGCCACGCAGCCGGCGAACTGCCACCTCGCCTGGGGCGACCGTGTCGACCTGGAGGCGGGTTCTGCGGCGAAGTTCGGCTGCTACGGCCAGGAGATGCCTCCCCCCACGCACACGCTCGAGTACGGGCAGATCCAAACGCTGGGCTCGATCAGCTGCGACAGTGAGACGGTCGGAATCATGTGCATCGACAACAACACCGGGCACTACTTCTCGGTGTCGCGCCAGACCGTCAACCTCGGCTGATCGGAGCACCATGACTCACCGCGTTTTGATCGCCCTCGCCGGAGCCGCCGTCGTCGCCGGCGCAGTGGCGTGCGGAGGCTCGACTGAACCTGTCGCGTCCTCGGAGTCCGTGACGACACCGCCGGCGTCGACGGCGACGGTCACGGTGACCACCACGTCGTCCGCGCCAGTCACAACGTGGTCGGCGTGCGACGACCTCGACGGCACCGTCGGCCCCGACAACGTTTGCACCGTGCACACCGAGACCGCCGGCTACACCATCGACATGAAGTTCCCGGCCGACTACCCCGACCAGCGGGCGGTGACCGACGTCCTCACCCGACAGCGGGACCAGTTCGTCAGCGCGGTCGAGGAACCGCCCGTACGCGACGTCCCGAAGGCGCTCGACATCAAGCCGACGACGTACCGGTCGGGAACGCCGGATACCGGCACCGAGAGCCTGGTCTTCGAGGAGTACGTCAACGTCGGCGGCGCCCATCCGGAGACCTACTACGACGCGCTCACCTACGACGTGGGCAAGAAGGCGCCGATCACGTTCGAGTCGTTGTTCAAGCCGGGCACCGATCCGGTCGCGGTGCTCGACCCCATCGTCGAGGAGGCGCTGAGGAATCAGTTGCCGGGCGCACCGGTGGACGCCAACCCGACCGGCGCGGAGATGTATCGGAACTTCGCGCTCACCGACGACACGGTGATCTTCTTCATCGGCCAGGGCATGTGGACCATCGAAGCCGCTGGGCCGCAGCAGGTCTCGGTGCCTCGTAGCGACCTCGCATCGATCCTGGCCTGACGCGCCAGCACGACGATCAGCAGGTCGCAGTCTGCAAACTTGGCGTCTTCTTGCTGAGTATCTGCTGTCAATTGCGCTGTGCCGTGAATGAATTGGATTGCGGTGCGATGCTGAGGTCGTGACCGATCTCGACGACCTCGTCGCCGAGTGGAACCTACGACCAGACGGCGCCGCCATTCGCACGCCCGGCGCGACGGTGCTCCCGGTGCGGACCGAAGGCACCGCCGCCATGCTCAAGGTAGGCACACCCGACGCCGAGCACGCGCACCTGGTACTGCGACGCTGGGGCGGTGACGGCGCCGTTCGGCTGCTGCGGGCCGACCCTCACCGCCGGGCCCTGCTAGTGGAACGACTGCGACCCGAGTCCCTCGAGACGCTCTGGGACGTCGAGGCCTGCGAGGTGGTCGCCGGGCTCTACCGACGGCTCCACGTACCAGCGATGCCCCAATTGCGCTCGCTCACTTCGTGTCTCGGGGACTGGTCCGACGACTTCGCCCGCCTGCCACGTAGCGCCCCGATCCCGCACCGGTTGGTGGAGCAGGCCATCACGCTCTGCCGCGACCTGGTCACCGATCCGGCCGACCGCGTCCTGCACGGCAACCTGCACTACGGCAACGTACTGGCCGCGGACCGCCAGCCGTGGCTGGCGATCTCGCCCACCCCGCTCAACGGCGACCCGCACTTCGAGCTCGCGCCGATGTTGTGGAGCCGGTGGGACGAGCTCGCCGGCGACGTCCGCGGCGGTGTCCAGCGCCGCTTCTACACCGTGGTCGACGCCGCCGAGTTCGACGAGGATCGGGCCCGCGCATGGACGACCGTCCGCGTGGTCCGCGAGGCGGCCCGCGCACTGAGCCGCGGCGACGAGCCCGCTTCGCTAACCAGGTTCGTCACCTTGGCCAAGGCCGTCGGAGACTAACCGCTCCGGCGAGTGTCGACTTTTGTCACGCGTCCGGGGCAAGATGCGTGGCGGTAACCGGCGTTCGGCGGGCCTGCTGTCCGACGATCAGCACTCCGGAACGTTGACCGCCAACCCGCCGAGCGACGTCTCCTTGTACTTGGTGTGCATGTCCAGTCCGGTCTGCCGCATGGTCTCGATGGCCTGATCCAGCGACACCCGGTGCATGCCGTCGCCGTGCAGCGCCATCTTGGCGGCGTTGACGGCCTTCACCGCCGCGATGGCGTTGCGCTCGATACACGGGATCTGCACCAGGCCGCCGATCGGATCACACGTCAGCCCGAGGTTGTGCTCGATGCCGATCTCGGCGGCGTTCTCGACCTGACGCGGTGTGCCGCCAAGCAACTCGGCCAGCCCGGCCGCGGCCATCGAGCACGCCGACCCGACTTCGCCTTGGCACCCCATCTCGGCTCCCGAGATCGACGCCCGCTCCTTGTACAGCACGGCGATCGCGGCCGCCGTCAGCAGATAGCGCACCACCGCGTCGTCGCGTCGCTCCGGATCATCCAGCCCAGGCAGGAAACGCAACGCCCAAAACATCACGGCCGGAACGATTCCCGCCGCGCCATTGGTGGGCGCCGTGACCACGCGTCCCCCACCGGCGTTCTCCTCGTTGACCGCCATCGCCGCGACGTTGAGCCAGTCCATCGAATCGGCGTGCGCATCGCCACCCTCGTGAAGCATCAATTGCCCATAGAGCCCTGGCGCCCGGCGGCGCACGTCGAGCCCACCCGGCAGGATGCCGTCGGCGTGGAAACCCGCGTCGATGCAATCGGCCATCGCCGTCCAGATCCGCAACAACCCGGCGCGCACGTCGGACACGGTTCGCAGCGCACACTCGTTGCGCCACACGATCTCCCACATCGAGACGTCGTGCTGCGCGCACAACGACAGTAGTTCGTCGCCGGTGGCGAACGGCAACGGCACGTCCGCCGATGCCGGGGGCGGCTGGCCGTCGCGTTCGACGAACCCGCCGCCGATCGAGTAGTACATCGCCTCGTGCGATCCCCCGTCGGCGAAGTCGACCGCGAACCGCACCGCGTTCGTGTGCCGGTTCTTGATCTCCGCGGGATGCATGCCGACGTCCGCGGTGGTGAACGACACCGCGGTGACACCGTCCAACAGCAACCGTTCGCCTGCGTCGATCGCCGCAACCCGCTTGCGCCCGACCTCCGGGTCGACGTGCTCGGGCGACTCGCCCTCCAAACCGAGCAGCACCGCACCGGGCGTGCCGTGCCCCACTCCGGTGGCAGCCAGCGAGCCGTACAAATCGACCTGGACGGCGACCACCGACGTCACGCGTTCGCCCAGCTCATCGACGAAGCTCTTCGCGGCGCGCATCGGCCCCACGGTGTGGGAACTCGACGGACCGACACCGATCGAGAAGAGGTCGAAGACACTGACAGCCATTGGAATTCCCACGCTACCCGGCTCGGCCGAGTCCGGTTACGGGAACGGAACGGCCACCGTCGTCACCGGAAGCTGCGGGATGACCGGAGCCTGGGAGGCCGGAGCCGGCTCCACCACCGGAGGCGGCGTGTACACCGGCGCGGGTGGAGGCGTGTAGGCCGGCACGGGTGCAGGCGGAGGTGTGTAGGCCGGCGCCGGCTCTGGCGCAGGCGCCGTGTACTCCGGCACCTTCGGCGCCACCGATACCGTCGACGGCGGTACGTACTGGATGCTCGGCGGCACCGAGGAAGGTGGCGACGAAGGCGGGCTCGACGGGGGTGACGAGGGCGGCGACGACGGCGGGCTCGACGGCGGCGAGGAGGGCGGGCTCGACGGCGGCGAGGAGGGCGGGCTCGACGGCGGGCTGGAGGGCGGCGACGAAGGCGGGCTCGACGGAGGTGACGACGGCGGCGGGAACTGATTGCTCGGCGGGAAGATCACGATCGGCGGGAACGGGATCGGGATGAACGGCGGCAGCTGCGGGATGCCCGGCGCCGGAGGCACCTCGGCCGGCGGAGGAGGCGGCGCCTCGATGACGGGCGGCGGCTCCGCCGGCGGGGCCGCTGGCACGTTGTTGTTGATGGCCGGGATGTTGTTGATCCGCGGGGCCTGCTGTGGCGCGGGCGGGGCCGACGGCGGCGGCGTCAGCACCGCGACAGGCAGCGCCACCGGGTCGGGTTCGTGCGGCACCGGCGGCAGGTAACGTCCGGGCACCGTGTCGGATTTCACGGCCTGCGTTGGCATTTCGCTGACGACGGCCGTCGGCCGCACGTTGATCGCGAGGGTCACGGCCATCGTGGCGACGCTGACGACGGCGAAGGCAATCGCGCTGCCCACCAACAGCATCCGCGGCGCCGCCGGCGCAGGCAGCGCAGGGACGTACTCCGTCTGATCGTCGTCGTACTCAGGAACCAGCTCGCCGAGCTCGTCCATCGGCATCTCGTCAGGGCCGTAGTCGCCCAGCTCCATGGGCGTCGGGTCGGGCTCGGCCATCGAGTACGCCAGCTGAGGTCCCACCGCGCTGCCCAACGTGGTCGCCTCACTGGCGGACGGGGCCACGGGAGCCATCTGCGTGGCCGCGCTGGCCGCCACCTCCGCGGGCGCCAGCTGGGCCGCCGGGACGTCCGCTTCAACGGCGAACGCGCCGCCTCCAACGGTCTTGGCCGCACCGCGCGCGAGCGCAAAGCTCGCATCGGTGGGCAGCGTCACCTCCACCGACGACAATTCGCGGACCTCGGCGGCAATCGAGGCGAGGTCCTCGCGATGCCCGACGAGCATTATCTGCACGGGCTCGAACGGCTGCCCCTGCAACCGCTCCAACACGGTCACGCACGCGATGGCCGCACCTCCGGCGCCGATCGGCAGGGACGCCAGCACCGACGTCGCAATGCTGTCCGATCCCACGGTCGTCAGCGTCGCGGTGTCGTCGTCCACCAGCAGCGCGGCGTCTGCGCCGGTGCTCCGAACCAATTCCGTGGCCGCCTCGGCCTCCGACACCATCTCAACGTCCAACACGCCGGCGCTCAGCAACATCTGCCGCAGCATGTCGGCCTGGGCCGCGTCGTCCACGCACAGCCGTGTCGCGGCCAGCCGGTTGCCTGATTCGTTCACAGCGCGGGAGGTGCCGACGATGGTGTCAGCGAGGTCGGTCATCGCGTCACTGGGTAGGTCGAGCGCGTACTGGTCGAACACCTCGCCACCGGCGGCAGGTGAACCGACCATGGCCAACCGCGCCATGGGGCCCGTCACCGCCACTCCGAGGACTACGTCCACCGACCTACTCCTTGCCTCCGCGTGTCCTACGCCTGCCCGATGGGCGCTCACCCACCGCACTGCGACCGCCACCCCGACGCGCCGAGCCTTGCGATTCGACCACGTCAACGCTACCGCAAGGGCTTGGTAAATCCTTGGGGACGAGCACCCGAGCAGCGCATACCGCACACCCTCGACCTTGTGCGTCGGGCCGAAAATGGGAACAGTTAGTCCAGCAACATGTCATCGTCACAAGCGGAGAGGACGTTACGTGAGCGACGATCGCTACGACGCGGCCGGCGCGACGGTCAAGGTCGCCACGGCAACGCCAGCGGCCGCCCCGTCGCGGGTCGGCTACGTTCCCACCCGCACCAACCGGGTGCGCGACGGGCTCGCGGTGGCGCTGCTCGTCATCGCGCTGCTGCTGCCGTGGAGCATCGAGTTCGGTGTCGGCATCGCCGGCAGCAGCGTCTGGGTGTTCCTGGCCGTACTCGCGGTGACGCTGCTCGCCGTCGCCGCCGCGCTCGCCCCGCACGTCGGACCACTCCGGCTCGGGGCGCCGCAGGCCGACGTCGGCCGCACCAGCCGCGTCCGGTTCGCGCTGAGTGCCCCATATCTCGTTTGCGTGCTCGTCTTCGTCGGGTTCCACGTCGTGCAGACCTTCCGCTTCGGCGGAACCGGCGCCGTGCCGCCAGGCGTCGGGCCGGGCATGTGGCTTGGTGTCGCGGGCGCGCTGCTTGCGGCGCAGCCTCCGATCACCAGTACCACCATCGAGGACAACGGCTTTCGTGGCTGGTTCGCCTCGGCCCGGATCCTCGGCGTGGTGTCGATCGTGCTCGCGGCGCTGTTCGTGGTCTTCAACCTGTACTGGCGGCTGCGCTACCTCTGGGCCACCAGCGTCGAAGTCGGTGGCCGCGACGTCGCCGTCGTCATCACCACGCTGCTGTACGGCGCGGTGGCGATGATCGCATTGGTCATCGGCTCGCTCTGGCTGGTGCAGAAGACGGCCGCCGCCCGGCTCGCGACGACGGCACTCGGCGTCTCCGCCGGAATCGCCGGCGTGCTGGTCTGGGTGGCCGGCGTCGGCAACGACGTCGACGCCTTTCACGGCATCGCCGAGAACACGTCGACCGCTGCCGTCGGGTTCGAGGGCTACCTGTTCTGGGCGGCCGCCGCCGCGATCGTGGCGCCGACGACGCTCTACGCCGTCTTCCTCATCAAGCCGCCGACTCTGGCCGTCTACCGCGGGGCCGCGCTGAAGTGCTTGACGCTCATCGCCTTCTGGTCGTTCGCGGCCGCCGGGCTGCGCGTCACCGACTACGCGATTGCGCTGTCGCTCGACCTGCCGCGCGCCATCTACGACAGCTTCGCGCTGACCGGGTTCAACGTCGTCACCGGTGCCATCGCCGTGTGGCTGCGGCGCCACCTGGCCAAGGGCGGGCTGACGTCGACCGTCATCGCCGCGTTCATCGCGGTGCTCGCCGTCTTCACGGCCGCCCAGCTGGTCATCGGCGTCGCACTCGCCCCGCGTTACGCCGACCCGGCGCCGCGCAGCCCCGACGCCGTCTACGGCAACGACCTGGCCCAGCAAATCAC
>Ga0207668_10000223_pt1 | contig 38523 bp, 38 predicted proteins | sample KBSS43metaG_FD_184323 | JGI IMG/M metagenome (GOLD analysis project Ga0207668, IMG submission 184323) | Switchgrass rhizosphere microbial communities from Kellogg Biological Station, Michigan, USA - KBS S4-3 metaG (SPAdes) (version 2) | ecosystem: Host-associated > Plants > Roots > Rhizosphere...
GCACGCGCGTGAAGGTGATCTTCGATGTGCCGTCCGGAACCACGTAATCGGGGATGTCGCGCTCGGCGAGGCTCTGCGCCTCGATCACCAGCGCCATCTCCAGCGCCTTGGGACCGAGTTCGACAACGTCACCGACGTCGATCTTGCGGCTGGCGATGTTGCACTTGCCGCCGTTGACCCGGATGTGACCGTGGCTGACCAGCTGGCGCGCAGCCCAGATCGTCGGCGCGAACTTGGCGCGATAGACGACCATGTCGAGGCGGCGCTCGAGCAGGCCGATGAGGTTCTGCGAGGCGTCGCCCTTCATCGCGGTCGCTTCGGTATAGTTCCGCTTGAACTGCTTCTCGGTGATGTCGCCGTAATAGCCCTTGAGCTTCTGCTTGGCGCGCAGCTGGATGCCGAAGTCGCTGATCTTGCTCTTGCGGCGCTGGCCGTGCTGGCCGGGGCCGTATTCACGGCGGTTGACCGGGCTTTTCGGGCGTCCGAAGACGTTCTCGCCCATGCGGCGGTCGAGCTTATATTTGGCGCTGGTGCGCTTCGTCACGATGCAATCTCCAATTTGCTTCTTTCACATGCCCGGACCGCACCGCCAGCTCGTTGCGACTGGCGCGATCACCGCTTCACCGGGCGTGCGGGATCAATTGCGAGCGGCGCGCCTAGCCGGAGGCGGCGTCGAGGTCAAGTTGGAGGGACTGCCGAGGCGATCAGCCGGGGCCGCCGGAGCCGGCATTCAGGGGGCCGGCCGCGCCGCCATTGCGGATCTTGTCCATGGTCCGCTCGGCCTGGTCCTCAAGCTCCTTCCACTCCGACTTCTTCATGCAGACCTTCTTGGTCCCGGAGAAGTGCGATCCGGTATCGGCATCCTGTTGCCGCTTGCACACGATTTTATCGCCGTCCTTCGGGTCACTCGCCTCGGCGGTCGCCGCCAGGCCCAGACCGGCACAGGCAATCAATGCTAGAATTCGCATGCCAAATTCCCTCTTCCCGTTCGCATCTTGGGCTTGGCCTGACAGAAGTACGTGGCGATCGTCACGAACATCGAAAAGCACCCAATTACAGGCGTTTGCTTGTGCGGGAGGACGCCAGCCCGGTCAATCCCTCGGCCGCGCCGGATCGACCAATGCGCGGATGATTCCACGAACGGCCTTCACTTCGCGCGACGACCAGCCGGTCTTGGTGAAGATCGTCCGGATCGTATTGCGCGTTGCCTGGGTTCGCGAGGGTGGGTGGAAATAGCCCTTGGCGACCAGCTCATCGTCGAGCTGGCCGATCAATCCATCGAGTTCGCCGTGCGGCGCGACTTCCTCGAGTTCCTTCGCCGGCGGCTGGGCGAGCTCGGTTCGCTTCGACCATTCGTACGCCAGCAGGATCACCGCCTGGGCGAGGTTGAGCGAGCCGAAGTCGGGGTTGATCGGCACCGTGACGATGGCCTGCGCCAGCGCCACGTCCTCGGTCTCGAGGCCTGAGCGCTCCGGCCCGAAGAGGATTGCCGAGCGGCCAGACGAGCCGGCGATGCGCTCCGCCATCGCCTCCGGATCGACCACCGGCATGACGAGGTCGCGGCGGCGCACGGTCGAGGCGAACACCATCGAGCAATCCGCGATTGCCGCTTCGGTGGTCTCGAACACTTGGGCTTGCTCGAGCACGATGTCCGCGCCGCTCGCGGCCGGCCCAGCGTCGGGGTTCGGCCAGCCGTCGCGCGGGGCGACCAGCCGCATCTCGGTCAGCCCGAAATTGAGCATCGCGCGCGCCGCCTTGCCGATATTCTGGCCGAGCTGCGGCCGAACGAGGACGATGACAGGCTTGGCGACGCTCACAGCAATTTGTCGTGCCCCGGCGGGGTCGCTTCCTTCTCCACCCGCTCGGCGATCTCGGCGAATTCGCTTGGATCGCTGAAATCCTTATAAATGCTGGCGAAGCGGATGTACGCGACGTGGTCCAGCGCCTTCAGCCCGGCCATCACCGCCTCGCCGATCCGTACCGACGTCACCTCGTCGCCGAGCGTTTCCATCTGCCGCTGGACCCCGCTGATCAGCCGATCGATCTTGGCCGCGTCGACCTCGCGCTTGCGGGTCGCGTGGCCGATCGCACGAGCCAGCTTGTCGCGGTCGAAGGGCTGGCGCTTGCCGTCCTTCTTGAGCACCGTGAGGTCGCGCAACTGGACGCGCTCGAAGGTCGTGAAACGCGCCCCGCAGGCCTCGCACTGGCGCCGACGCCGGATCGCCGCCCCGTCCTCGGACGGGCGGCTGTCCTTCACCTGGCTGTCTTCATGGGCGCAAAACGGGCATCTCATGAGTTAGATTTGGGCATCAGCTATAGATAGGGAAGCGCGCGCAAAGGTCACGGACGCGGCTGTTGACGGCCTTCTCGACCGCGTCATTGCCTTCCAGCCCATTGGCCTGGAGCCCGTCGAGCACGTCGGCGACCATGTCGCCGATGTCGCGGAACTCCGCGATGCCGAACCCGCGCGTCGTCCCCGCCGGCGAACCGATGCGGATGCCGCTGGTCTTGACCGGCGGCAGCGGGTCGAACGGGACGCCATTCTTGTTGCAGGTGATGCCGGCGCGCTCGAGGCTTTCGTCGGCGTCCTTGCCGGTGAGGCCGAGGGGGCGGAGGTCGACCAAGGCGAGGTGCGTGTCCGTGCCGCCCGCGACGAGATCGGCGCCGCGCTCCTTGAGACGGCCGGCAAGCGTCTGGGCGTTGGCGATCACCGCCTTGGCGTAAGCCTTGAACTCGGGCTGGAGCGCTTCGCCGAATGCCACCGCCTTGGCGGCGATGACGTGCATCAGCGGCCCGCCCTGGAGGCCCGGGAACACCGCCGAATTGACCTTCTTGGCGATCGCCTCGTCATCGGTCAGGACCATGCCGCCGCGCGGCCCGCGCAGCGTCTTGTGCGTGGTGGTCGTAACGACGTGCGCATGGCCGAACGGGGTCGGATGCTCGCCCGCCGCGACCAGGCCGGCGAAGTGCGCCATGTCGACCATCAACAGCGCGCCGACCTCGTCGCAGATCGCGCGGAAGCGGGCGAAGTCGAAGTGCCGCGGATAGGCGGATCCGCCGGCGATGATCATCTTCGGCTGGTGCTCCTTCGCCAGCCGCTCGACCTCGTCGAAATCGACCAGATGGTCGTCCTGGCGGACGCCATATTGGACCGCGTTGAACCACTTGCCCGACTGGGCCGGCGGCGCGCCGTGGGTGAGGTGGCCACCGGCGGCGAGGCTGAGGCCCATGATCGTGTCGCCGGGCTTCAGCAACGCCATCATCACCGCGCCGTTGGCCTGCGCGCCCGAATGCGGCTGGACGTTGGCGAAGCCGCAACCGAACAATTGCTTGGCGCGCTCGATCGCGAGCGTCTCGACCACGTCCGACGGCGCGCAGCCCTGGTAGTAGCGGCGGCCGGGATACCCTTCGGCATATTTGTTCGTGAGGACCGAGCCCTGGGCCTCGAGCACCGCCTTGCTGACGATATTTTCCGACGCGATCAGCTCGATCTGAGTCTGCTCGCGCTTGAGTTCCGCGCGAACTCCGGCCTCGACCGCCGGGTCGCTGTCGGCGAGGCTGCTGGTGAAAAAGCCGTGCGGGACGTGATAATCGTGGTCGTGCTCAAGGTCGGCGGCAGTGGCCATTAGGCGGTTTCCCGTTCGGAAGGGTTGGTGAGCTGGTCGACGCGGCGCTGGTGGCGCCCGCCTTCGAATTCGGTGGTGAGGAATGCGATAACGCAGGCCTTGGCCATTTCCGGGCCGATCAGCCGGGCGCCCATGGCGATGGCGTTAGCGTCGTTATGCTTCCGGCCGAGCGCCGCGGACAGCGGCTCGTCGACTTGCGCGCAGCGGCACGCCGGATTGCGGTTGGCGGCGATGGCGACGCCAATGCCGGACCCGCAAATGGTGATCCCGCGCTCGGCCCGCCCGTCGGCCAAGGCCTCCGCCATCAGGGCGCCGAAGCGCGGATAATCGACGCTCTCATGGCCGTGGGTTCCGAGATCGAGAACGTCATGACCTTGCTCCTTGAGCCAGGCCGCAAGCTCGTCCTTGAGGTCGACGCCGGCATGGTCGGCGGTCATCACGATGTGCATGGGCCCAGACTAGGGCAGCGAGCGGAGATTCGCCAGCCTAGGCGGCGAGCCTGATTTCCTCGCGACTCATGATTTCGACCAGCGCCGACGTCAGCTCATCCATCATCTCGATCGTGTGGCACGGGTTCGGCGTGAAGCGCAGGCGCTCGGTGCCGCGCGGCACGGTCGGATAATTGATCGGCTGGACGTAAAGGCCGTACTCCGCGAGCAGGATATCGCTGATCCGCTTGGCCTTCACCGGGCAGCCGACGAGCAGCGGGACGATATGCGTCGCGCTCGGCATGACCGGCAGCCCGGCAGTCGCAAATTTGCCCTTGAGCGCGGCGGCGGCCTGTTGCTGCGCCTCGCGCTCTTCGGTCGAGCTCTTGAGGTGGCGGACGCTGGCGAGAACGCCCGCGACCAGCACCGGCGACAGGCTGGTGGTGAAGATGAACCCCGGCGCATAGCTGCGGATGCAGTCGATGATCTTCCGGTCGGCGGCGATATAGCCGCCCATCACGCCGAACGCCTTGCCGAGCGTACCTTCAATGATCGTCAGCCGGTCGGCGACGCCGTCGCGCTCTGAAATGCCGCCGCCATGCTCGCCGTACATGCCGACCGCATGGACTTCGTCGAGATAGGTCAGGGCGTTATATTTGTCGGCGAGGTCGCAGATCGCGGTGATCGGCGCGATGTCGCCGTCCATGGAATAGACGCTCTCGAACGCGATCAGCTTGGGCGCGTCCGGATCCTCGGCCGCCAGCAATTCCTCGAGATGCTCGAGGTCGTTGTGGCGGAACACGCGCTTCTCGCACTGTGAATTCTTGATGCCGGCGATCATCGAGGCGTGATTGAGCTCGTCCGAGAAGATCACGCAGCCGGGCAGCAGCTTGCCGAGGGTCGACAGCGCGGCCTCGTTCGACACGTAGCCGGACGTAAACAGCAGCGCGCCTTCCTTGCCGTGAAGGGCGGACAGTTCGGCCTCCAGCTCGGTGTGATAATGCGTGTTGCCGCTGATGTTGCGGGTGCCGCCCGAGCCGGCGCCGACTTCGTGCAGCGCCTGTTCCATCGCCTGCACGACGACCGGATGCTGGCCCATGCCGAGATAGTCGTTCGAGCACCACACGGTGATCGGCTTTGGCCCATTGCCGCCGAAGCATTTGGCGTTCGGATACTGGCCGCGGGTGCGCAGGATGTCGATGAACACGCGATAGCGGCCTTCATCGTGAAGGCGACCGATCGCTTCCTCGAAGATGCGGTTATAGTCCATCGTGCGAATACTACCCGGTGACGTCGACTTGCCTTTACGGGATTACCCGTAGCTCCCCAATGCCGGGGCACTTACCGCCGCTCCCTGGCGAAGGCCATTGAGAACGACTCGCAATAATCGTTCGAGCGAGGACGGATCCCGCCGAACCGGACCCAACTTACGGGGATTTGCGTAAAGCGCGGCGGTACTTCGCGGGGCAAGTCAGGCAACGATCCTATGGCCTGACCGGGGGGGCACCAATGACCCAATCGACAAAACTTTGGACGTGGCTCGCAGCCATCTTCTTCATTTCCTTCGGGATTCTCGGCCTGATCGGCCGGGAAATTTACGTCAAGGCTCCGCCAATGCCGGAGCTGGTTGTGGCCGACGGCCAGACCTTGATGACTAGGGCCGACATCGAGTCGGGCCGTGAGGTGTGGCAGACGCTTGGCGGCATGGAACTCGGCTCCATCTGGGGCCACGGCGGTTATGTCGCGCCCGACTGGACAGCGGACTGGCTGCACCGCGAGGCAACGAGCCTCCTCGATATTTACGCCCGGCAGCGCGGCGGCAGCAGCTACGCGGGTCTGCCCGCGGACGAGCAGGCCGCAGTGCGGGAGCGGGTTAAGGACGAGATGCGCCGCAACACCTTCGATCCGGCGAACTCGAGCATCACGATGAGCCGCGAACGCGCGGCTGCGATCCAGGCGACGGCGCGCCATTATTCGCAACTGTTCGGCGGCGACCCGGCGCTCAACACGCTTCGCGAGCAATATGCGATTCCCAACAATATCGTCCTTCACGGCGATCAGCTGAAGCAGTTGTCGGCATTCTACTTCTGGACGGCCTGGGCGGCGACCACGCAGCGGCCGGACGGCTCAATCACCTACACCAACAACTGGCCGCATGAGCCGCTTGTCGGCAATACGCTCCCGGCTTCCCTGGGAATGTGGTCGGTGGCGAGCGTCATCGCGCTCCTCGCCGGCATTGCCTTTCTGGTCTGGTATCACGCTCGCAACGGTCTCGACGACCATAGCGAGCCCCCAGCCAAAGATCCGTTCCTGACGCTGACTCCGACGCCTTCGATGAAAGCGACGACCAAATATTTCATTACGGTCGTCGGCCTGTTCCTCGCGCAGATCGTGCTCGGTGCGATTACTGCCCATTATGCGGTCGAAGGCCAGGATTTCTATGGCGTGCCGATCGCGCAGGTCATTCCCTACGCCCTGACTCGCACCTGGCACACGCAGCTCGGGATTTTCTGGATCGCGACCGCGTGGCTCGCGACCGGCCTGTACGTCGCGCCAATGCTTTCGGGCGAAGAGCCCAAATTCCAAAGGCTTGGAGTCAACGTGCTGTGGGTCGCGTTGCTGGTGGTAGTGATCGGCTCGTTCGCCGGTGAGTTCTTTGCGATCCATCAGAAGCTCGGTACCGCCAAGAACTTCTGGTTCGGCCACATGGGCTACGAATATGTCGATCTGGGCCGCTTCTGGGCGATCCTGCTGTTCGCCGGACTGATGATCTGGCTGACGCTGGTCGGACGCGCATTGTGGCCGGCGCTCAAGCGTCCGAGCGACGTCCGCGGTCTCATTGCGATGGTCTTCGTATCGACCGTCGCCATCGGTCTGTTCTACGGCGCCGCCCTGACCTGGGGTCGGCATACCTCCCTGTCGATGATCGAATATTTCCGCTGGTGGGTTGTCCATCTGTGGGTCGAAGGCTTCTTCGAGGTGTTCGCGACCGCGGTCATCGCCTTGATTTTCGCCGGCATGGGCCTGGTTCGCGCGCGAATCGCCAATGCCAGCGTGATCTTCGCAACGACCATCTTCCTGCTCGGCGGAATCCTCGGGACAATGCACCATCTCTACTTCGCCGGGACGACGACCGGAGTCGTGGCGTTCGGCGCGATGTTCTCGGCCCTCGAAGTCGTTCCGTTGGCGTTGCTCGGGGCCGAAGCGCTGCACAACTACCGCCTGACCAAGGCCGCGCCCTGGGTCGACGCCTACCGCTGGCCGATCATGTTCTTTGTCGGCGTGTCCTTCTGGAATTTGGTCGGGGCGGGACTGCTCGGTTTCACCATCAACCCGCCGATTTCACTTTACTACATCCAGGGGCTCAACCTGACCGCGAGCCACGGCCACTCGGCGTTGTTCGGGGTGTACGGCCTGCTGGGGATTGGGCTGATGCTGTTCTGCCTGCGCACCGCGCATCGCGAGCGGGCGTGGTCGGATCGGCTACTCAAGGGTTCGTTCTGGACGCTGAACATCGGCCTTGGTGGAATGGTCTTCCTGAGCCTTGTGCCCGCCGGCATCTACCAGGCCTACCAGAGCGTCACCAAAGGCTTCTGGTACGCTCGATCTCCCGAGATCATCCACAGCACGGTGATGGAGCGGCTGGTATGGATGCGAGTACCCGGCGACATCGTATTCGGCGCCGGCGCGATCCTGTTGGCACTGTTCATGGTCAAGCTGCTCTTCGGACGGCAGCAGGTCGCGGACGCAGCGCCAACCGGCAAGCCGGTGCTCGTCCCGGCTGAATGAAGAAAGCAAGGGCGGCCGCCTCGGCGGTCGCCCTTTCGCTTGTCTTCAGATGTCGCGGACTTCGCCGATGCCGAAGCGCTCGAGTGCCCCGAGCAGGGGGGAGCGCGGTGGGGCGGTGAAGACGGCGATGCCGGGCGGCGGGCCCGCCGGCCACGGCTGCTCGCGAGTCAAATAGGCGATGCGGCGGGCGATGCCTGGACCACCGTCGACGTAGTCAACGTCAGGGAAGGCTGCGCGAAGCTCTTCCTCCAGCAGCGGAAAGTGCGTGCAGGCGAGCACGACCGTGTCGATCCGGTCACCCGCTTGGGCATCGAACATCGGCCGCGCAGCGGCGCGGACCGCGTCGATATCGACCGCGTCACCCGCGAGCTTGGCCTCAGCCAGCTCGACCAGTTCGGGCGAGCCGTGGCGGATGATCGTGCAATCCGCCGCGAATTTGGCCGCGAGGTCGTCGACGTAGGGCTGGCGCACCGTCGCTTCCGTGCCGAGCACGCCGATGACGCGCGTCTTCGACATTTCCGCTGCGGGCTTGATTGCTGGAACGGTGCCTACAATCGGCAGGTCGAGCGCGGCGCGGGCATGGTCCAGCGCGATGGTCGACGCGGTGTTGCAGGCGATCACCGCGAGGCGCGGGTGGAAGCGCTCGACCAGGCGGCCGAGCAGGGCGGGAACGCGAAAGGCCAGCTCGGCGTCGCTCTTCTTGCCGTAGGGAAAGCCGGCGCTGTCGGCGGCGTAGACGATCGGGGCGGTGGGCAGCAGCGCGCGCGTCGGCCCAAGCACCGACAGTCCGCCGACGCCGGAATCGAAGAACAGGATGGGGGCGTCGGGATTCACGCCGCCGTCATTGCGAGGAACGGCGTGACGAAGCAATCCGGCACAAGGCTTTGCTCCGCTCGCAATGACGCAAGTTTGTGTTACCAAGCGCCATGGACCGCGACCTGCTCCTGGCGCTGCTGATCGGTTACGGCTTCGGGTCGATCCCCTTTGGGCTGCTGCTGACCTTTGCCGCCGGCAAGGGCGACATCCGCAAGATCGGCTCTGGCAATATCGGCGCGACCAACGTCCTGCGCACCGGTAGCAAGCCGCTCGCCGCCGCCACCTTGATCCTCGATTGTCTGAAGGCGGTCGCCGCGATCCTGATTGCCCGAAAATTGTTCGGCGGCGACCCGCTGAATGACCTTGCCGCCCGCTACGCCGCGGCCGGCGCCTTCATTGGCCACCTCTATCCCGTGTGGCTGAAGTTCAAGGGCGGGAAGGGGCTGGCAACCTTCCTTGGCATTCTCATCCCGCTGCTGTGGCCCGCGGCCATCGTCTACGCTGTCGTCTGGATCATCCTCGTCGCGACGTTCCGAATCTCGTCCGTCGGGGGCATTGCCGCCGCCATCAGCGCGCCCTTGAGCGCGCTCGTTTTTCATTCCCCGCTTTTCCCAATGCTGCTCGGTTTCGCACTGCTTGCCCTGTGGAAGCACCGCGAAAACATCCGTCGCCTGACGAAAGGAACCGAGCCACGCATAGGATCGAAGACCTCACCGACCGGCTGAGGCTGGTGCGGTCGCCCGGCATCGGGCCCGTTACCTATCGCCAGTTGATTGCCCGCTTCGGGACGCCGGCGGCGGCTCTCGCCGCGGTCCCTGACCTCGCCCGGCGCGGCGGCGGTGCTCCGCCGCGCATGTTTGCCCCTGATGAGGCCGAGCGCGAAATCGCCGCCATCGAGAAGATCGGCGCTACCTATCTCGCCTTGGGGCAGGGGCTTTACCCCCGACTCCTCGCTGAACTTGAGGACGCGCCGCCGCTGGTGATGGCGAAGGGCGATCTCACTTTACTCGACCGAACCGCGGTCGCCATCGTCGGCGCGCGCAATGCTTCGGCCGCGGCGTGCCGTTTTGCGCGGGGCCTGGCACACGACCTTGGCCAGAGCGACCTCGTGGTCGTGTCCGGACTGGCGCGCGGGATCGACAGCGCGGCTCACGACGGGGCGATCGAGACCGGCACCATCGGGATCGTCGCCGGCGGCGTCGACATTTTCTACCCGCCCGAGAATGAAGAGCGGCAGAAGGGCCTGTACGAGCGCGGGCTGGTGCTGGCGGAAATGCCGCCCGGCACCGAACCGCGCGCCCGGCATTTCCCCTACCGTAACCGGATCATCGCCGGGATCAGCGCCGGGACGGTGGTCGTCGAGGCGGCGCCCAAGTCGGGCTCGTTGATCACCGCGCGACTGGCGGCGGAGGCGGGGCGCGAGGTGATGGCCGTACCCGGCTCCCCGCTCGATCCGCGGGCGCAGGGCTGCAACCAACTAATCCGCGATGGTGCGACTTTGATCCAAAATGCTGCCGACGTCGTCGAGGCGATCCAGCTTCCCGCTGGCGCCGTTCGGGCGCCTTCCGTGCCGTTTGAGGCGATTCCAGCGTCCGACGGCGAGGCCGTGCAATCAATCGAGGACTTGCTTGGGCCGTCGCCGGTCCCGGTCGACGAGCTCATCCGACTGTCGGGCGCGAGCTCCGGCGCGGTGCAGATGGCGCTGCTCGAACTGGACCTGGCCGGACGGCTCGATCGCCATGCAGGCGGGAAGGTCAGCCTCCGCCCCGCTTGACGGAGGGATTCTCGAGACCCCACCTTATGCGCGTATACGTGAGGGCACAGCTTGAAACTCGTCGTTGTTGAATCGCCGGCCAAGGCCAAGACTATTGAGAAGTATCTGGGCAGCGGGCACCGCGTGCTCGCGTCGTTCGGCCACGTCCGCGACCTGCCGCCCAAGGACGGCTCGGTCGATCCGGACCATGAGTTTGCGATGGAGTGGCAGGTGTCGCCGGACCGCGCCAAGCAGCTCAAGGCCATCACGGACGAGGCGAAGGGCGCGGACACGCTAATCCTCGCCACCGACCCCGATCGCGAAGGCGAGGCGATCAGCTGGCACGTGCAAGAGGTGCTGCGCGCGAAGAAGGCACTGCCGGCGACCGTCCAGCGCGTCACCTTCAACGCCATTACCAATTCCGCGGTGACCGAGGCGATGAAGAAGCCGCGGGAGCTCGATGAGGATCTGATCGACGCCTATAAGGCGCGGCGCGCGCTCGATTATCTGGTCGGCTTCACCCTGTCGCCGATCCTGTGGCGCAAGCTGCCGGGCGCGAAGTCGGCGGGTCGCGTGCAGTCGGTGGCGCTGCGCCTGATCGTCGACCGCGAGCGCGAGATCGACGTCTTCAAGCCGCAGGAATATTGGTCGGTGAGCGCGACGTTCGACAAGGACGGGCAGAGCTTCGTCGGCCGGCTGGTCCAGCTCGACGGCAAGAAGATCGAGCGGCTGACGATCGGCAATCGCGGCGACGCGGACGCAGCCAAGGCCGTGGTCGAAGCGGGGAAGTTCACCGTCGCGTCGGTCGAGACCAAGCCGTTCGCCAAGAACCCGCCGCCACCGTTCACCACCTCGACGCTGCAGCAGGAGGCGGCGCGCAAGCTCGGCTTCGCCGCCAGCCACACCATGCGGGTCGCCCAAGGGCTCTATGAGGACGGCCTCATCACCTACATGCGGACCGACGGCATCGACATGGCGCCCGAGGCGATCAGCGCCGCGCGCAAGGCGATCGCGAGCCGCTATGACGCCGGCTACGTCCCCGACAAGCCGCGGCAGTATCAGAGCAAGATCAAGAACGCGCAGGAAGCGCACGAGGCGATCAGGCCGACCGATTTCGATCGCTCGCGCGCCGCTTCGGGCGATCACGCGCGGCTCTACGAACTGGTCTACAATCGCGCGCTGGCGAGCCAGATGGCTTCGGCACGGCTCGAGCGGACGACGGTCGAGCTGACCGACGGCGCAGGGCGTGCGGTGTTGCGCGCGACCGGCCAAGTCGTGCTCTTTCCTGGCTTCATGACGCTGTACGATGAAGGCCGCGACGACGTGGCTGACGAAGACGGCGCGCGCATGCCCGCGCTCGGCGAGGGTGACGTTCCGGCGAAGACCGGGGTCGAGTCGGTGCAGAGCTTCACCCAGCCGCCGCCGCGCTACTCCGAAGCGAGCCTGGTCAAGCGGCTCGAGGAACTGGGGATTGGGCGACCTTCGACCTATGCCTCGATCCTGCAGACGTTGAAGGACCGCGAATATGTCCGCGTCGACAAGGGCCGGTTCGTGCCCGAGGAGAGCGGGCGCCTCGTGACCGCGTTCCTCGAGCGCTTCTTCGAGCGCTACGTCAGCTACGATTATACCGCGGAGCTCGAGGAAGAGCTCGACGACGTGTCGGGCGGGCGGCTCGACTGGCAGAAGCTGCTCGAATCCTTCTGGCACGACTTCAAGCCCAAGGCGGGCGAGGTCATGGACCAGAAGCCGAGTGAAATCACGGCGGCGCTCGACGAGTTCCTGGCGCCGTGGCTCTACCCGCCGCGCGCCGACGGCAGCGACCCACGGCTGTGCCCACAGTGCGGCCAAGGCCGGCTCAGTCTGCGCGGTGGCAAGTTTGGCGCCTTCGTCGCCTGCTCCAATTATCCCGATTGCAAATATACGCAGAAGTTCGGCCAGGGCGGCGACCAGGCGCAAAGCGACGGACCGACCGACCTCGGCGATGGCATCCTGCTCAAGAGCGGCCGCTTCGGTCCTTACGTCGAGCGCGGCGAGGGCAAGGACGCCAAACGCGCGTCGATTCCCAAGGACATCCCGCTCGAAGATGTGACGACCGAGGTCGCCGAGCGATTGCTGTCGCTACCGCGCGAAATCGGCATGCATCCGGAAACCGGCAATCCGATCACGGCGTCGATCGGCCGTTATGGCCCGTATCTCGCGCATGACGGCAAATATGCGAAGCTCGGCTCGACCGCCGAGGTGTTCGAGACAGGGATGAACGCCGCCGTCGCCAAGCTCGCCGACGCAGCGGCAGGCGGCGGGCGCAAGGGCGGCGCGGCGCGCGAGCCGATTGCTGTGCTCGGCAAGCATCCGGGGAGCGGCGGCGAGATCAAGGTCATGGCCGGGCGCTACGGGCCCTACGTCACCGACGGCACGACCAATGCAACCTTGCCCAAGGCGATGGAACCGGCCTCGGTAACCCTCGACGATGCGGTTCGGCTGATCGACGAGCGCGCGGCCAAGGGTCCGGTCAAGAAGAAGGGGCGGCGGCGCAAATGATCGAGATCCAGTTGCAGCGCCTGCCGCACGGCGAAGGGCTTCCCGCTCCCGCTTACGCGACCGACGGCGCCGCGGGTCTCGACGTAGTCGCGGCCGAGGATCTGACGCTTGCGCCAGGGCAACGCCACGCGGTCGCGACGGGCTTCGCCATCGCCCTCCCCGAAGGCCACGAAGTCCAGGTTCGCCCCCGCTCGGGCCTCGCGCTCAAGCACGGCATCACCTGCCTCAACACGCCCGGCACCATCGATCACGACTATCGCGGGGAAGTGAAGGTCATCCTCGCCAACCTCGGCAGCGAGCCGTTCGAGGTGCGCCGTGGCGAACGCATCGCGCAGCTGGTGCCGGCGGTGGTGACCAGGGCGCGGTTCAGCGAAGTCGCGGTGCTCGGCGAAACCAGCCGCGGGTCCGGGGGCTTCGGCAGCACCGGCCAGTGATTGGCGGGCGGTGACCCTCTCTGACGACGAGCTCGAACGCTACGCGCGGCACATCGTCCTGCCGCAGGTCGGGGGAGTCGGGCAACGCAAGCTCAAGTCGGCGTCGGTTGCCGTCATCGGCGCCGGCGGCATCGGCAGCGCGGTCATTCCGGCGCTGGCGGGAGCGGGCGTCGGCCGGTTGACCATCATCGATGACGACGTGGTTGAGCTTGCCAATCTCCACCGCCAGCCGCTGTTCCGCGAGGCCGATGCAGGCCAGCCCAAGGCGGCGCTGGCGGCCGACTATGTGCGCCGGCTCAACCGCTTCGTAGACGTGCGGCCTGTGCGGAAGCGGATTGCTCCGGACAACGCGCAAGGCCTGCTGGCCAATCACCATCTGATCATCGACGGCAGCGACAATTTCGCGACCCGGCTGGCGGTTAGCGATGCCTGCGTCGCGTTGGACATTCCCCTCGTTTCGGCGGCCGCCGTTCAGTTCCAGGCGCAGGTCGGGCTGTTTCGGTCCAGGCCCTGCTATCGTTGCTTCGTCGGCGATGCGTTCGATGCTGACGACTGCGACAATTGCGCCGAGCTTGGCGTGCTCGGGGCGCTGCCCGCGACCGCCGGAAGCTTTGCCGCCATGCTCGCGGTCAATGCGATCATTGGCATCGGCGGCGACCAGGCCGGAAAGGTCCATCTGTTCGACGGCCAGGCGCTCGAGTGGCGGGCAATTCGCATCCCGCCCGATCCCGGCTGCAAGGCGTGCGGGTCAGCCTAAGGCTTCTCCCACCCGCGCAATCAGGGCCAGGGCGACATCATCCTTGGCAGCTTCGGGCCAGTCTTCGACCCCGTCGACAGTGATCAGGTGCACTTGATTGTGGTGGCCGCCCATCACGTCCCCCGACACGTCATTGGCAACGATCCAGTCGGCCTTCTTGCGTTCTCGCTTGGCAATCGCTTGCTCGACGACGTTTTCCGTTTCTGCCGCAAAACCGACGAGCAAGCGAGGACGCTGCTCGCTCGCGCCAAGTTCTGCGAGGATGTCGCGGGTCGGCACGAAATCGAGCCGCGGTGGGCCATCGCCCTTTTTGAGCTTGGCGGTCGCCGCCTCGACCCGCCAGTCCGCGACAGCCGCGACCAGGATCGCCGCGTCGGCGGGGAGTGACGTCATGACGGCATCGGCCATCTGCGCGGCTGTCTCCACGTCGATGCGCCGGACCGAGGGCGGCGTCGCCAGGCAGACCGGACCGGCGACGAGCGTCACACGGGCGCCGGCCTTGGCTGCTGCCGCGGCAATCGCGAACCCCTGGCGCCCGGAGGAGCGGTTGGCGATCACCCGGACAGGGTCGATCGGCTCCCATGTCGGGCCAGCGGTAATGAGGATGTGCTTGCCGACGAGGGTCACTTGGCGGGCAGGAAGCCGTTCTGGGCGAGCCAGTCCATGATGTCCTGCGGTTCGGGCAGCCGGCCGGGGCCGTATTCGCCGCACGCCATGTCGCCCTCGGCGGGCTCGATGACCTTCACGCCATCGTCCTTCAACTGCTGGATGTTGCGGCCGGTCGCCGCGTGGAGCCACATGCGGACGTTCATCGCCGGGGCGACGACCACCGGCTTGTCGGTCGCCAGCAGCAAGGTTGTCGCGAGATCGTCGGCGATCCCCGCCGCCATCTTGGCGAGGAGGTCGGCGGTCGCCGGGCAGACCAGCACGAAATCCGCCGCGCGGCTGAGCTGGATGTGGCCGATCTCGACCTCGTCCTTGAGCTCCCACAGCGAGCTGTGGACCTGGCTCTCGGCCAGTGTGCCGAGGCTCATCGCGGTGACGAAATGCTCGCCGCCCTTGGTTAGCACTGGAGTCACCGAGTGACCGGCTTTCTTCAACAGGCGCACCAGCTCGAGCGACTTGTACGCCGCAATCCCGCCGCCGACGATGAGAAGCACCTTCGCCATCGGTTCTCTTTGCCTCTCTACCCGGATCGAGTCGAGTTGTCTGACGCGACCGCGTCCCGAAAGAGAGCTTCGGCTTCAAAGACCGCACTACTCGAGAGCCGCTTGGAGCGCTCGGGTATCCATTCCCGCCCAAGTGCGAATTCGCTGTCCACAAAGTCCTTGATTGGTGGCGGCAACGGCGCCTCACCGAGCTCTCGGGTTTGGAGCTTTTGCGCGATCAGCTCGTCGCTCAGACGTTGGACGATGGCGGGCGGGTCGCATTCGGCCATCAAGGTCGGAAAATGCATCGGCGGAACGGGCTCAGACGGGTGAAATCGGAGCCAGCGCAACGCTGCGGCCGGCCGCAGCGCATAGAAGAGCTTCTTTAGTCGGACCTGCTTCTCGTTCGCAAAATAGGTGCGTCGCTGGCCTTCACCGAGATGCAGATAATGACGGGCGATCGCGTCCCGGTTGGCGTGTGCCCTGGCCAGGTTCGCTATCCGGTCAATGAATACTGCGCGCCCCTCATAGACTATCGGCGAGCGAAGCCATTCGAGGACGATTGCATTGCCCTTGAGCATGAGCTTCAGCGCCTTGCCGAGATCCCAGCCATTCACATCCAGGTCGCCCGTCGGATCGTCCTCGATGACGTCGCGCTTGGGCCATGGCGACAAGTAATCGTTGCTGCGTCGAACGTAGATGAAGCGGCAGTCGTAGTCGCTATCGGGTGACGGGAACCCCCACGCCCTGCTGCCGCTCTCGACGGCGAGCAGGATAGACACGTGCTCGTCAGCCCTAATCGCCGCCAGCCGCTCGTCGATCGCCTTGAGTGCCGACGGGTCGAAGTCGTCGGGGATAGTCCGCATCAGTTGTGCCTACCGGCCGGAGAGCGCTTCCGCCATCTCGTCCTCGATGATGGCGGGCGGCACGATCCCCGAGGCGAAGATCGCGGCGAACGCCGCCCGATTGTCGAACGGCTTTCTATCGAGGTCGGCGCGGTGCGCGGCGAGCGCGAGCAGATGGTCGAGGTCCAACTTGCCGACGATATAACTGGGTCCGTAGCCGGGCTGGCGCAGGTACAGAAGTTGCTCGAACCCTACGAGCCGGCTGCTGGCGTCGGACCAGCCGCGCGGGGTCCAGGCGGCGTGGAAATGGCCGGCTTCGTCGAGCCCGATCTCATTGGCCTGGACGCGCAACGACGCGAGGCCGCGCGCGGCGCGGTTGGCGAGCATGATCCACACCAGCTCGCGGCCGTGCGGCAGGTCATCGTACAGGCCCGCCTGCATGACCACCTCTTCCATCGCCGTCGCCCAGCCTTCGGAGCGGTCGGCGTAGATATTGAAGAGCGGCGGGTGCTGGCGGATCGGGCTCGGGTGCGGCTCGTGGCGGAGGCGGGCAAGCTCGATCCAGTGCGTCTGGTGGCTGGTTAGCGGCAACGGGTCGATCGAGGTCACGTGACTGAAGAAGTTCCGCTCCGCCGGCGGGGTGTAGTCCGCCGTCTGGGCCAGCAGCGCGTCATGGAAGTAGGGCCGGTCGGCGATGAAGCCGGCATCGACCAGCAGCCGGTACAGCTTCTCGCCATGCGCCTCGGCCATTCGCTTGTAGGCTGCCTCGTCACTGATCTCGACGGGCGGTGCCGCCGCGCGATTGCGCACTTCCTCCAGCCGAAGCGAGGCGAGCGACCGGTCGAGCTCACGCTGCAGCAAAGTCTGCTGCTGGTCGAAATCATACGGGCTCAGGGCGACGTGCTTGAGCCACCAATTGTAATTGTCCTTGCCGACGCCCGATGGGCCAGTCCGCTTCGGCGCCTCAGCCTTGATCCAGCGGGCGAAATCCTCGGTGGCGAGCCGCGCGTTGCGGACGGCGGCACGAAGCGCGGGCGACGCGCCGGCCAGGCTGGCCGGGCGCTTGCCGCCAAGGTCGTTCATGACCAGCGTTCCGGCCTCGAGCTTCTCGAGCACCTCCGCCTGCTCGTTGAATGCTCGGTCGCCATAGGTCCACAGGTCGTGCGCCTGGCTCGCCGCGAGATTATGTTTGGCGTCGCTGAGCAACGCCGGGACAGCGCCGAGCAACTCCGTCAGCTTGGCGTCGTCGGCGGGGCTCAACGGATATGTAAATTGATACAGGTCGACGTTGGGCTCGGCCGACGGACCCTCATGCGCCGGGACATCGCTCATTTCGGCGAAGACCGTCTGGTAGAAGCCGGGATCGCGCGCCCACGGCTTGAGCACGCGGAGGAAGAAGTCGAGTCCGTTCATCTCCGCTTCGACGAAGCGATAGTCGCCGCGTTCGGAGGCCTTCCAGCTCTTCGGATCGATGGCCGCGAGGCGCTGACGGAATTGCGGGAGCCGCGCCGCCTTTTCGCTCATCGCGCGGGCCGAATAGTCGGGCTTTCCATGAACGATCGCCGGGTGATTGAACGCCCGCCAATCGGTGAACAGCTCGACCAATTGCTGGTGGGACGACGCGCGCGGCGCGGCCACGGCGGGTGCGGCAATCGTCATTGCAAGCGCAATCCCAAGCGCAAATCGAAGCATCGAAACCCCCCGCGTTGTTCGCAGTTCACCTATCGGTCCCCTTCACCGCGCTAGCAATATCGCTCCGGCGCTCACCGCTGCGCCAATTAGCGCGACCAGCGCGTAACCCCACCACGCCCGCCCGCGGATGATGGCGACTTCGGGCAACGGCGGTGGGGGCGGGGCGGCGCCCTGGGGCGGATAATATTGGTCGATGCGGTCGATCAACTCGGGCAGCTTCTTCAGCGAGCGCACAATCGCGATGATCCGGTCGGCGTAATAAGCCTCGGGCCCAAGCTCGGAGCGGATCCATTCGGTGAGGAACGGCTCGGCCGTCTCCCACATGTTGATATCGGGATCGAGCGCGGTCGCGACGCCCTCGTTCATCACCATCGATTTCTGCAGCAGCAGGAGGTGTGGCTGGGTGCGCATGTCGAAATCGCGGGTGATCGAGAACAGGCTTTCGAGCATCCGCCCGACCGAGATTTCCTTGACCGGAAGGCCGCGGATTGGCTCGCCGGCGGCGCGCAGCGCAGTCGCGAATTCTTCGACACTATGGTGGCCGGGAACGTATTGCGCCTCGAAATGAATCTCGGCGACACGGCGGTAATTGCCAGTGATCAGGCCGTAGAGGATCTCGGCGAGCCAAACTCGCGCGCGGCGGTCGATCCGGCCCATGATCCCGAAGTCGATCGCGGCGATCCGCCCGTCCTTGAGCGCGAACAGATTGCCGTGGTGGAGGTCGGCGTGGAAGAAGCCATCGACCACCGCCTGGCGGAGGAAGCTGCGGACGAGGATCGCGGCCAGCGCGTTGCAGTCGTGGCCCGCAGCGATCAGCGCTTGATGGTCGTTAAGCTTGATCCCGTCGAGCCACTCCATGGTGAGCACCCGGCGCGCCGTCCGGCGCCAGTCGATTTCGGGAATGTAATAGCCCGGTTCGGCGACCATATTTTCCTTGAGCTCGGAGGCCGAAGCGGCCTCGCGCTGCAGGTCGAGCTCGCGCGCCGTCCATTGCTTGAACTGGGCGACGACGAGGCGCGGGCGGAGGCGCTCGGCCTCACCGCCATAGGCTTCGACGTGGGCGGCGGCCCATTCGTAGGTGTCGATCGCCTTGGCGAGTTCTTCCTCAATGCCTGGGCGGAGCACCTTGACTGCGACCTCGCGGCCCTCGGTCGTAATCGCGCGGTGGACCTGGGCAATCGACGCCGCGCCGACCGGGACCTCGTCGAATTCGGCATAAAGCGTTTCGAGGGGTGCGCCGAACGAGGCTTCGATGGTCTGCTTGATCGCCGCGAATGGAGCGGGCGCCAGATTGTCCTGCAGCTGCGACAGGTTTTCGACCGCGCGCTCGCCGACAAGGTCAGGTCGGGTCGACAGGGCCTGGCCAAGCTTGATCGCCGCCGGGCCGATCGCGACCATCGCCGCGGCGTAATCGGGTTCGCTTGGAACGCGGGCGCCGAGGCGCGCGATGCGGGCCAGCCGCCGCACCGGCGGCGGAGTCATCGGGTCCTGCTCGATGCCGGTGAGCGCGCCGTGCCGCGCCAGCGTCCGGCCCCACTTCAACAGACGCCACAGGTGGGTGATCGACGTGGTCAACCGAAGAGGCTCCGAGCGGAGCCGATGAGCTCGATGCGGAGCATCAAATTTTCCAGCCGCTGTGAATCGTGACCAGGCCGCCGAGCATCGGCTCAGCGGCGGCGCGGGCGAAGCCGGCATCGGCAACCATGGCCTTGAAGGCGTTTGGCTTGGGGAAGCGGCGGATGCTCTCGACGAGGTAGCGGTAGCTGTCCTCATCGTCAGCGATCGCCTTGCCGATCTTCGGAATGACGTTCGACGCCCAAGCGTCGTAGAGTTTCGAAAAGCCGGGCCAATCGCTCGACGAGAACTCCATGCAGAAGAAGCGGCCGCCGCGCTTCAGCACGCGGTGCGCCTCGCGCAGCGCGGCCGGGATGTCGGTGACGTTCCGGATGCCGAAGACGATCGTGTAGCCATCGAACATATTGTCGGCGAAGGTCAGCTTCTCGGCATTCTCGACCTGCCATTTGAGGTCGAGCTTCCCCGCTTCCGGGCGTGTCTTGCCGGCCTCGAGCATGTCGGCATTGATGTCGGCGACGGTGACCATTGCACCGCGCCTGGCCATGCGGAACGCGACGTCGCCGGTCCCCCCGGCCATGTCGAGGATGCGCTCGCCTTGCCGTGGCTTCACCCGGGCAACGAAGCGATCCTTCCACCGCCGGTGCAGGCCGCCCGACATCAGGTCGTTCATCACGTCGTAGCGCCGGGCCACGGAACTGAAGACCTGGCCGACGCGGCGCGTCTTTTCCTCTGGGCTGACCAGCTGGTCGCCGAAATTCACTTGGTTCGTCATGGGCCTTGGCCTCTAGCGGGCTTGGCAGCGCTCCGCCATATCGCGGCGATGCCGGAGCTTCCCGAAGTCGAAACCACCGTGCGCGGGCTCGCCAAGGTCCTGCAGGGCCGGACGTTGCGCAGCGTCGAGGCGCGCCGGGCCGACCTGCGCCGCGCGCTGCCGGTCGACCTTGGCCAGCGACTGACCGGCGCGCGGGTGACGGGCCTTGGCCGCCGCGCCAAATATGGGCTGATCGAAACCGATCGTGGGGATACGCTCGTCTTCCACCTCGGCATGTCGGGCCACTGGCGCGTCGATCCGGCCGAGGTGGCCAAGCACGATCACTTCATCCTAACAACCGACGATGATCGCCGCGTGGCGCTGAATGACGCACGGCGGTTCGGTTCGCTCGACCTGGTGCGCACCGACGAACTGGCGGCGTGGCCGGCGATCAAGGCGCTCGGCCCAGAGCCGTTCGACGTTACCGCGGAACAGCTTCAGCAGCGCCTTGCCGGGCGCAGCGCGGCGATTAAGCTTCTGCTGCTCGACCAGCGGATCGTCGCCGGGCTCGGCAATATCTATGTTTGCGAAGCGCTATATCGCGCGGGCATCCACCCCAAACGGGCGGGTGGCTCGGTCTCGCTCGAGCGGCTGAAAAAACTCGTGCCGGCTATCCAGGCCGTGCTTGCCGAAGCGATCGAGGCGGGCGGCTCCAGCCTCAAGGATTTCGCCAGTCCGGACGGCGAGCTGGGCTATTTCTCCAAGTCCTTCGCCGTCTATGATCGCGAAGGGAAGCCATGCGCTTGTGGCGGTACCGTCCGACGCATTGTCCAGGGCGGGCGTTCGACCTTCTACTGCCCTCGCTGCCAGCATTGACCTAAAGAGGGGTTGCGGTTAGGGGAGCGCCACGCTGGCGCAGCCCCAAGGCTTTGCGCCGCTTTTCTTTTTGAGACGACGAGGACATCGAGAGAATGGCGAATACGCCGCAAGCCAAGAAGCGCATCCGTCGCAACGACAAGCGCGCGACGATCAACCACTCGCGAATCAGCCGGATCCGGACCTTCATCAAGGCCGTCGAGACGGCGATTGCGGCGGGCAAGAAGGCCGATGCCGCCGAAGCTCTCAAAATGGCACAACCGGAGATGTCGCGCGGAGTCGCCCGCGGAGTCCTCCACAAGAACACGGCCGCCCGGAAGATTTCCCGCCTGTCCAAGCGGGTTGCGTCACTCGGCTAAAATCACGGCTTAACGCGGATGCAGAACGGGCTGCCGGGTGACCGGTGGCCCGTTTGTTTTTGGGCCGTCAAAAAAATGCAGCAATTCCCGCGATTCGCGACCAAGTTAACGCGGAAATAATTCCATTTTTGGCTGTTTTTCGCCGTTCTTACGCAGTTTCCCCGCGTTTCCTTTGTCAAGGGCCTTTATTTCACTTCGATGAAAAAACGGCACTTGAAAGGTGACCCGGACAGTTTCAGAACGGTCTTTCCGGTCGCGAATCCGCGCTGGGGGCAAGAGAGAAAAGGAACCTCGGACGCCGCGACTCGCAGTCCGGCGCGATAGGATCCTTTTGTCTCGCGGGGGCTTGAGAAGAGAGGGAGGCGCAAGCCAGTGCAAGGCGGAGGATCGTCTGTGGAACTAGCAGAGGCGCCGGTTAAGGCCCCGCTGGACGCTGCCTGGGAATCGATCCGCTCCGGACTGCGCCGTGACCTTGGCACCCGCACCTTCGACGGTTGGCTGAAGCCGGCCGAGCTTGGCCAGTTCGAACCTGACAGCGGCACGCTCGACCTCGTCATGCCGAGCCAGTTCATGGCCGACTGGGTGCGCTCGCACTTCGGCGAGCGGCTGACGCTGGCATGGAAGACGGTTCTCCCGATCGTCCGGGAAGTTCGCGTCATCGCGGCCGCCGACGCGCCGCGCCCGGCGCCGCTGCTCATCCTCGAAGAAACGCCGGCGCCGCTCGAGCGCGATCCGAGCGCGCCCAATTTCGATCCGCGTTACCGCTTCGAGACGTTCGTCGTCGGCAAGGCCAATGAAGTCGCAGCGACCGCTGCCCGGACGCTGGCGACGTCAGCGGCGGTCAACTTCAATCCGCTGTTCATCCATGGCGGCACCGGCCGCGGCAAGACCCACCTGCTGCACGCCATCGGCCACGCCTTCACCACGCTCAACCGCGGCGCTCGCGTCGTGTCGATGTCGGCCGAGAAGTTCATGGTCGAGTTCATCCGCGCGCTGAAGGAAAACGACACGATCGGCTTCAAGCAGCGCCTGCGGAGCGCGGACCTGCTGCTGATCGACGACGTCCAGTTCATCGCCGGCAAGGATTCGACCCAGGAAGAATTCTTTCACACGATGAACGAGATCATCACCGCCGGGCGGCGGCTGGTGATCACCTCCGACCGCGCGCCGCAGGACCTCGACGGGATCGCTCCGCGCATCCTGTCGCGCCTGTCGTGGGGCCTCGTCGCCGACATCAACCAGGCCGATTACGAGCTGCGGTTCAACATCATCATCGCCAAGCTCGAGGCGCTTCCGGGCGTCGACATGCCGCGCCCGGTGATCGACTTCCTTGCCCGCCGCGTGACCTCGTCGGTGCGTGAACTCGAAGGCGCGCTCAACCGCATCGGCGCTTATGCGATGATGACCGGGCGTGAGATCGACGTCGCGTTCGTCGAGGAAGTCCTGGCCAATGTCCTGCGCGCCAACCAGCGGCGGATTTCGATCGACGAGATCCAGACCCAGGTCGCCGAGCATTACCGCATCCGCAAGGCGGAGATGACCTCGGCCCGCCGCGCCCGCGAAGTCGCGCGCCCGCGCCAGGTCGCGATGTATCTGTCGAAGCAGCTGACGCCAAAGTCGCTGCCCGACATCGGCCGCCGCTTCGGCGGGCGCGATCACACGACCGTGATCCACGCCGTCCGCCAGATCGAGAAGCTCCGCGCCGCCGATGCGGAGCTCGACGCCGACATCCGCCTGCTGATGCGGCAGCTCGAGGGCTAAGGTTTCGAGTTGGACGACTAGTCGCGCGTCACCCTGTATCGCGAGACACGGTCATCTGGGCCGAAGCCGATGACCAGCCACTCCGAGTCTATGCGAATGAGGCCGCGCTCCGGACCCAGCCAGTAAACCAGGTCAGATTCCGATTCTCCCATATTCGTCTTGGTTTCCGGCGGGCCCAGCAACTTGAGAACTTGAGCCCGCTTTAGTCGGTCCAGCTGCCGGCCTCGCATAAGCGCGTCGACCATGTGCAGCCGACGCTCATCATGGACGGTTTGGACATTTCGCCATGCATTCGCATCGAAGCTTCTGAGCGGCAGATATCCGGTTTCGAAGCGATAGGCCGTGACCACGGCGAGGATCACCGCCGCGACTATTCCCAGGCAGCCCAGAATATATTGTGTCTTCCGCAAGGGCTCGCTCCCCGCACTAATCCAGGGTCGTCCGATACTGCTTCACGGCGATGCTCGCGACGATCAGGGTGAACAAGGCCAGCGCGCCGAGACTAGGCAGCGCTTCCGAGATCCCCACGCCCTTCAGCATCGAACCGCGGATGACCCGCAGCATGTGGGTGACCGGCACCGCCGTACCGATCCACTGTGCCCATTGCGGCATCCCGCGGAACGGGAATAGGAAGCCCGACAGAAGGATCGACGGCAGGAAATAGAAGAAGCCCATCTGCATCGCCTGGAGCTGGTTGCGCGCAAGGGTCGAGACGAGGAAGCCGAGGCTGAGGCTGCCGATAATGAACAGGAACAAGCCGAGGATCAGCGCCAGCCAGCCCCCCGCCATCGGCACCCCGAACAGCAGCCGCGCCATCGAGATGATGATCGTCGCCTGGATCAGCCCGACCATCACGTACGGCGTCAGCTTGCCGATCATCACTTCGAGCGGCCGCAGCGGCGTCGACAGCAAGGTCTCCATCGTCCCGCGTTCGATCTCACGCGTCATGCCGAGCGCGGTCATGATCACCAGCGTCAGTGAGAGGATCGTCGCCACCAGCCCGGGGACGATATTGTAGGCGGTGATGCTTTCGGGGTTGTAGCGGCGCTGGACGACGACCTCGAACGGCTTGGTCGCCGTCGGGGCGGCCGCGGAGGCGAGCGGGCCCTTTAGGTCGTGCATCAACGCATATTGCGGCAGCTGGGCTAGCGCGGCGGCCGCGCCGCTGGTCGCCGCCGGGTCCGACGCATCGGCCTCGACCAGGATTTGCGGGTTGTCCTGGCGGACGACCCGGCGGGTGAAATCGCCGGGGATAGTGATCGCGAACTGGACCGCGCCGCGCTCGATCAGTTTGTGCATCTCGGCCGGGGAGCGCGCGGCATATTTGAGGTCGAAATAGTCGCTGTTCTTCAGCGCCCCGAGGATCGAGCGGGCGAACTGCCCATTGTCCTGGACATAGACGGCGGTCGGCAAATGCTTCGGGTCGGAGTTGATCGCATAGCCAAAGAGGAGAAGCTGGATGATCGGTATGCCGATGATCATCGCATAGGTCAGCCGGTCGCGGACGAGCTGGGTGAACTCCTTCGACAGGATCGCGAGGATGCGCGACATCGACAGGCCCATCATGCGGCTTGGCTCGCCGGGGCCGGGGCGTGCGTGCGCATCAGGTGGATGAACACGTCCTCGAGCGTCGGCTCGACTTCCTGCCAAACGAACGGCGGATGGCGGTGCGGCGCGATCGCCTTCTCCAGCGCGGCGCGGTTGGTCCCGCTGACGTGCAGGGCGGTGCCGAATGGCGCGACCATGTCGATCCCCGGCACGCCGGTCAGCTCCCGCGACAGCCGATCGGCGCGCGGACCTTCGGCCTCGAACGTCACCAGCCCCGATTGTTCGATCAATTCGTCGTTGGTGCCCCGCGCGATCAGGTCGCCATTGAAGATGTAGGCGATGTCGTGGCAGCGCGCGGCCTCGTCCATGTAGTGGGTCGAAACGAGCACGGTCATGCCCTCGTCCGACAGGCGATGGATCTCGTCCCAGAAGTCGCGCCGCGCCTGCGGGTCGACGCCCGCCGTCGGCTCGTCGAGCAGCAGCAGCTTCGGTTCGTGCATCACCGCGGCGGCGAGGGCGAGGCGCTGCTTCCAGCCGCCCGAAAGCTGTCCGGCGAGCTGCTTGCGGCGGTGGGTCAGGCCAAGTTTGTCGAGCGTCTCATCGACGCGCTTGGCGACGTGGGCGAGGCTGTAGACCCGGGCGATGAAGATGAGATTTTCCTCGATCGTCAAATCTTCGTAGAGCGAGAAGCGCTGGGTCATGTAGCCGACCTGGCGCTTGATCGCCTCGGCCTCGCGCGGGAAGTCGAAGCCGAGCACCTGGCCGCTCCCGCTGTCGGGCGTCAGCAGCCCGCACAGCATTCGCAAGCTGGTCGTCTTGCCCGAGCCGTTGGGGCCGAGGAAGCCGGTGATGTGGCCCTGCTCGACCTGGATCGCGATGTTCTTGACCGCGCGCATCGCGCCGAAGCTCTTGCTCAAGTCGTGAACGTCGATCGCGAGAGTCACGGCAGCGGCACCACGTCGACCGGGAGGCCGGGTTGGAGGCCGGCCGGGTTCTTTGGATAGGCCTCGACCATGAACACCAGCCGATCGCGGCTGTCGCGGCTGAAGATGATCGGTGGTGTAAACTCCGGGCGTGGGCTGACGTAGCGAATGACGGCCGTCATGCCCGCCGCGCAGGCGTCGCAGCTGAAGCGGACGCTCGTCCCCGGGCGATAGCGGGACACCTCCTTTTCGGGCACGTAGAAGCGCACCTTCACCTTCGCGTCGGGGAGCAGTGACACGACCGGCTGATTGGCGGTCACCCATTCGCCCGTCTGGAAAAACACCTCCTCGATCCTGCCAGCGGTGGGAGCTGCGGGGGACAGTTGGTTGACCCTAATGCCGACCTCGCGGCTGCTGCCGAGCGCCTCGGCCGCTTGGGCTTGGGCCGCGGCGACCTGCGCTCGGCGGGCGTCGGCGGTCTTCTGAGCCGCGCCGACGCGGGCGTTCGCATTCTTCAGTGCGGCGCGGGCGGCATCGAGATCCTTGCCGGCCACCGCCGCGGAATCGTCGCGGCGGACGGCTTCGAGCCGGGCGAGGTCGCGCCGGGCCTTCTCTGCGTCCGCCGAAGCGGCGGCGACGTCGGCTTCGGCCTGCTGCACCTGCGCCGCGGCGGACGTGATTTGCGTCTTGGCGGCGGCGACCCCGGCTTGCGCCTGCTCACCCTGCGCGGCGAGGGTCGCGGGATCGATCGTGAACAAGGCTTGCCCGGCTACGGCGCGTTGGCCTTCGACCGCCGTCATGGTTCCGACGGTGCCCGAGACCGGCGAGGAGAGATACAAATTCTCGCCTTCAATATAGCCCGAAAGCTGTCGCTCACGCGGGGTGCGCCCCAAGAACCACCAGGCGGCGACGGCAGCCGCGGCGAGCAAGGCGACAACGACCACGATCCGCGCTCGATTCATGACTGTGCTCCGTCTTTGAGCTCGGGCCAGCCGCCGCCGAGCGCCTTGAACAGCCCGGCGGTGTCGCGCGCGAGCGCCCCCTTGGTTTCAATCACCTGGTTCTCCAGCGAAAGCCGGCGCCCCTGAGCGACCAGCACATCCGAGAGCGTGACCAAGCCGCCCTTGTAGCGGGTGCGCGCCAGGTCCTCGGCGCGCCTGGCGGACTGCGATGCGCTCTCGAGCTTGGCCAGCTGGTCGCGGTCAGCCTGCGTGCGGCTTAGCGAGTCCTCGACGTCGCGCAGCGCGGTGAGGACTGCCTTGCGATAGGTGATCAGGGCTTGCTCCTGCCGGGCATTGGCGACGGCGATGTTGGCCTTGGTCCGGCCGCCGTTGAAGATTGGCCAGTTGACGGCGGCACCGATGCTGAAGCTGCGGCTGCCCCATTCGAGCAGGCTGGCGAGCGCGGTGCTAACCAACGCCGGCGCGGCGGTCAGCGAAAAGCGCGGATAGAGGTCGGCGACGGCGACCCCGATGTCGGCGTTGGACGCGGCCAGCTCGCGCTCGGCGGCGCGGATATCGGGCCGGCGGCGGAGCAGGTCGGAGGGGAGCCCGGCCGGGACCTGGGGAGGGGCAGGGGGCAGCGCCCCGGCCGGGCTCAGGTCGGCGATGAGCGATTCGGGGGAATCACCGGTGAGAACGCCGATCGTATGGATTTGGACTTCCGCCTGGGCGCGGAGCGGGGGGATCGCGGCCTTCGCCGTGTCGAGTTCGGAGCGTTGCTGGGCGAGGTCCTGCCCGGTGATGAGCCCACCGCGGACGCGGGCATCGACGAGCTCCAGCGCGCGCTGTTGCCGTGCCACCTCCAGCTCCGCCGTCGCCAATCTGTGTTGCAGCGTGCGCAGCGCCAAATAGGCGTCGGCGACCTCCGCGGTAATGCTGACCTGCACATCGCGCCGGCTCCAGACTGCGGACCCCGTCCGCGCCCGCGCCGCCTCGACCGAGCGGCGCGTGCGACCGAACAGGTCGAGTTCCCAACTCGCATCGAAGCCGGCGCGCCAACTCGTGAATTCCTGGCCGGGCAGGCCGAATCCGGTGCCGCCGGAGCCGCCGCCCGATCCGGGCGGAACCGGAATCGCATTCTCGCTAATCCGCTGGCGTGTGACAGAGCCTTGAGCATCCACCTGGGGCAGGGCAGCGGCGCCGGCGATTCCTTCGCGTGCCCGCGCTTCGCGGATGCGCGCTGCCGCGAGTTCGACGTCGAGGTTTTGGGCCAATGCACGATTGACGAGTTCGTTTAGGCCCGGGTCGCCGAACACATTCCACCAGCCGGCCAACTCCGCGTCGGTTGCGCCGTCGACCTCGGCGGTCCCGGCGTAATGCTCCGGCGTCGAAATGGTGGGGCGGCTATAGTTCGGTCCAACCGTGCAGCCCGTGACCAGGAGGATCGCGAGAAGAAGTCCGCGCCTCATGCAAGCAACCCTGCCAGCACGATTTCGGCGTGCTGAGCGGCCAGCGCTTCGAGGTCGAGCGGGGCGCCTCCCGCCGGCTGAAGAGTCTCGCGCCACAGCAGACCCATGACCATTGGGCCCATCAATGTGAACGTGAGCAGCCGGGGATCGCCGGCACGGACTTCGCCTCTGGCCTGCCCGCGCTCGATTAGCCCGCCGATCAGGCCGAGGGCCTTGGATACGACCTCATCGTGCCAGACCTTGGCGAGCTCGGGAAAGTTGCGCGACTCGCCGATGACCATCTTGGCAACGGCGCCGACGCGGGCCTGGCTGGTCAGTGCGGCGAAGCGCGGCAGGAACATGCGGATCACGTCGGGGAAGGGCAGGTCCGCGCCCTCGATCATGGTTCGAACGAGATCGATATTTGGTGCGACCGTATCGCGAACGACCGCGCGGAACAGGTCTGCCTTGTCCTTGAAATAGAGGTAGAGCGTGCCCTTGGAGACTCCGGCGCGCTGGGCGATCTCGTCCAGCCGTGCCGCGGCAAACCCCTTTTCCGCGAACACGTCGAGCGCCGCCGCACAAATCTCGCGGGGACGGTCTTGTGCTCGCCTTTGTCGCTTGGGTATCGTCACGACTTTTCCTGACTGACCGGTCAGTCAGTTAGTCGGGTCGTTTCGTTGATGCAACTGCTAAGTCAGGCCGCGTCGTGGAAGATGATTCCGAGCGTGTGGCGGTGACCCGAGCGCAACTCGCTGACACCGTGGCGATGCTGGACGCGGTACACCCCGCGGGTCCCGGAGACAGGGCGATCGCGGACTGGAAAGACGACGGCGTCGCCTTGTCCGAGCGGGACCACAGTGGCGCGCGATTGGCGTCTCGGCCGCTGCTCAGTGAGGATGAATTCGCCGCCTTCGAAGCCGGCCGGATCCGACAGCAGGATCGCGACCTGGAGCGGAAACAGATGCTCGCCGTACACGTCCTGGTGCAGGCAATTGTAGTCGCCGGGACCGTAGCGGAGGATCAACGGCGTCGGGCGCGTCTGCCCTGCCGCGTGGCATTGGTCGAGATAATCGGCGTGGAGCGCGGGATAGCGGTCGGCTGAGCCAAGCGCTTCCCGCCAGCCGTTGGCGATCGGGGCCAGGCGTTCGTAGAGGTCGGCGCGAAGCTCCGCGATGCGCGGCGGCAGCGGATAGCGGTAATATTTATACTCGCCGCTGCCGAAGCCATGGCAGGCCATGACGACGGTGCTGCGGAACTGGTCCCAAGCATAGCCTTCGACCAGGTCCGCACATTCATCCGGTCCAAGCAGGCCGGGCACGATGGCGAAGCCGCGGCCGGCAAGTCCGGCGCCGAGCGCGGCCCACCGGTCAGGCGAAGAGGTCATTCGCCCGGCCCTCGCTGTCGATCAGGCTGGCCTTGCGTTCGATTCCCCAACGATAGCCGCCGAGCGACCCATTCGCCCGGATCACGCGGTGGCAGGGGATCAGGATCGCGACCGGGTTGGAAGCGCAGGCTTTCGCGACGGCGCGGGCACCGAGCGGGTCGGGTGTGGACATGATGAGGCTCCTTCGGTTGAGCCTTCATCATGCCCCGGCCCGGACGGACTTACGTCCGGCGGGTTGCGTCCAAACTACGACCGCTTGCGATCGGTCGGGATGGTGATTTTCACCGTTTCGCCGTTCTGGCCCGGGAAGTTGGTGAACATCGCCTCGACCAAGCTCGGCACAACGACATCCAGCCGATTGGTCATCGAGCGCGCCTGGGCGCGGCCGTCGAACAACGGCGCATTCGTGCCCTTGGCGCGAATATGGAGGTCGATCTGGCTGTGATATTCGACGTAGCTGTCGACCCCGCCGCCATACCAGAACGGGTCGTTCCAGCCGTAGATGAAGCGCGAGCGGAACCCGTACCGCGGATAGAAAGCCGGGCCGTAGAACGGATCGTAGAAATGGCTGCGGTAGAACGGGTCCTCGGTGTAGCGGACCTGCCCCTTGTCGACGCCATAGCCGAGCTGGACGACCATCGACGCACTGCCGGGATTGGCCGCGGGCGAATAACCCCGCGCCTGGAGTTGCTGCGCGACGAGTCCGGCGTAGCGCTGGAATTCCAGCCCGCCGTTATTGGCCATGCCGCCGCCGGGGACGACGAAGAAGGTCTGGCCCTGCGGCGCAGGCATGGCCTGGTAGCGGGACACCGTGGTGTTAATCGACTCGGCGCAGGCGGTGAGGCCGAGCGCCGCGAGACTGAGCGCGGCTGCCGCTGCAAAATTCTTAAAACGCATATTACCCTCCCTCGAATCGGGAAAAGACCTGAAAATCAGTAGCCTCATACCACCGAATGCGGTGAACCGTCGATGAAGCGTGAGTTCAGTGCGACAGTCCGACCGCTCTGTACGCGGCTGCCAACGTAGGTGCCGCCATCGCGCTGGCCCGTTCAGCACCGTCGGCAAGAATTCGGTCGAGCTCGGCAGTGTCGGTGCGCAGTTCCTCGAGCCGGGTGCGTAGTGGCCGCAGCAAATCGACCAGCGCATCGGCCAGCGCCGGCTTGAACGCGCCAAAGCCCTGGCCGGCGAAGCGCGCCAAGACCTGCTCGACCGTTTCACCGGTCACCGCGCCATAAATGCCGACGAGATTCCGGGCCTCCGGGCGGCCGTCCAGCCCGGCCGGATCGTCGGGCAGCGGCTCGGGATCGGTCTTCGCCTTGCGGATCTTCTGGGCGATGGTGTCATCGCTGTCGGTGAGGTGGATGCGGCTCATGTCCGACGGGTCTGACTTCGACATCTTGGCGGTGCCGTCGCGCAGGCTCATGACCCGGGCCGCGGTGCCGCCGCCGACGAACGGCTCAGGCGGGACGAACAGCTCGACATCGAAATCGTTGTTGAACTTGATCGCGATGTCGCGGGTCAGCTCGACGTGCTGCTTCTGGTCCTCGCCGACCGGCACGTGCGTCGCCTTGTAGAGCAGGATGTCGGCGGCCTGCAGAACCGGATAGGTGAACAGGCCGACGGAGGAGCCTTCCTGGTTCTTGCCCGCCTTGTCCTTCCACTGCGTCATCCGGTTGAGCCAGCCCATTCGGGCAGTGCCGGACAGTATCCAGGTCAGCTCGGCGTGGGCCGGGATCATGCTCTGGCGGTAGATCAGCGACTTTTTCGGATCGATCCCGCTGGCGATCAGCGCGGCCGCCATCTCGCGGACGTTCGCGTGCAGCTCGGCGGGGTCGACGTAGATCGTCAGCGCATGGAGGTCGGCGAGGAAGAACAGGCACTCCGCCTCGTCCTGCATCCGCACCCAGCGGAGGATCGCGCCGAGCAAATTGCCGAGGTGAAGGTCGCCGGTCGGCTGGATGCCGGAGACGACACGCATGTTAGCCGGCATCGGTGTACGGCCTCCTGCGCCTCAGCAGCGCTTTCAATTCCTCGCGGTCGGTCCCGCCGAGAACCCAGACCAAGGGGAAATAGACTGCCATGCCGCCCCCGACGAGGGCCATTACGCCGGCCAGGCGATGGCCGAGCGAGCCGGTGAACCAGGAACCAAGGACCATTTTCAAGGCGAACAACGCCGCGACCATTGCGCCCGCCGCAAGCAACTGGCGGGCGAGCCTCGAGGCCAGCCAGGCCTCAATCCGGAAATGCCCGCGGCGATGGAGGAGGACATAGAGGATCACGCAGTTGATCCACGAGCTCAGTGCAACCGCGGCCGCCAGTCCGCCAATGCCCCAGCCGAGGCCCCAAATCAGCACGAAGTTCAGGATGACGTTCACCACCAGTACGACGATCGCGACCTTGACCGGAGTCGCTGTGTCGCGGCGCGCGTAGAAGCCGGGGGTCAGCACCTTGACCAGCACGTAAGCGGGCAAGCCCAGCGCGATCAGCGACAGCGTCAGCGCCGTATTCTGCGCGTCGTTGGCGGTGAACTTGCCGGCTTCGAAGATGGCCGACACCAGCGGCAACGCGCTCACCGCCAGCGCCAGTGCTGCGGGCAGGCACAACAGCATCGCGAGCTCGGCCGCCTGGCCCTGGACCTTCGCCGCCTTGTCGGTCTCACCGATGTCGACGTGGCGGCTGACCTGGGGGAGGATGGCGGTGCCGATCGCGGCGCCGATCACGCCGAGCGGAAGCTGGTTGAGCCGGTCGGCGTAATTGAACCAGCTGACCGCGCCGGTGCCGATGCGGGCGAGGAAGAAGGTGTCGATGAACACGCTGACTTGATAGACGCCGGCGCCGAGCGTCGCCGGCAGGACGACGCGAATGAACTGGCGCACGCCGGGCGTCAGCCGCGGCTTGCGCACCTTGAGGACGATCCCCGCCCGCTTGCAGGCAAAAATGAGCAGGGCGAGCTGGAGTACGCCGCCGACGGTGACCGCAATGGCGACCGCAGTCGCGGAGATCTCGCCGCCGTTGCGGACCAAAAGCAGGGCCACGAGCATCGACAGGTTGAGCAGGGCGGGAGCGAACGCTGCCGCCGTGAACCGAGCAATGCTGTTGAGGATACCCGAGAACAGCGAGACGAGGCTGATCAGCAACAAGTAGGGGAAGGTGATCCGCGTCAGCAGGGTCGCGAACGCCTGCTCGTGCCCGTGCCACCCGGTAATCGCCAGGATGAACACTGGCATGATCAGTTCGAACACAATGGTGAAGAGGACGAGCGTCGGCAAGAAGACAGCCAGGACCTCTTCCGAGAACTTCTTCGCCTCGCCCTCGCCGCCCGACTGAAGGCGCTGGCTGTAGAGTGGGACGAATCCCGCCGAAAATGCCCCTTCGCCGAACAGCCGCCGGAAGGTGTTGGGCAGCCGGAAGGCGACGTAAAACGCGTCGGTGTAAATGCCTGCGCCGAGGATGCGCGACATCAGCATTTCGCGGGCGAAGCCGGCGACGCGGCTGACCATCGTCAGCCCGCCGATCGTGCCGGTCGCCTTGAGGAGATTCATCTGTCTGCCTGCGGCGCTTTAGCGATGACGCTTAATTGTCGCCCGACGTCTCGGGCTCCGCCTCGGCCGGGGCAGCGTCGGCGTTATCGCCCTCGCTCAACTGCTGCTGCTGCGCTGCCTGAAGCTGCGAGACGTATGCCGCGCCGAAGTCGATCGGGTCGAGCAGCAGCGGCGGGAAGCCGGTGTTGCTGACGGCGTCGGCGATAATCTGTCGGGCGAACGGGAACAGCATCCGTGGCGCCTCGACCAGCAGGACCGGGCCGAGCGCTTCTTCGGGGAGGTTCTGAAGCCCGAACAGCCCCGCATAGGTCAGGTCGACGATGAAGTGGACGCCATTCTCCGAGCGGGCGCTGACTTCGATCTTGATCGACACTTCGTGGACGTCGTCGGCGACCTTCTCGGCGTTGAGGTGAAACTGGACGTCGAGGCTCGGCTGGACCTGCCACTGGAAAACCTGGGGCGAGTTCGGATTCTCGACCGATAAATCCTTGATATATTGGGCGAGTGTCGCAACCTGCGCTTCGGTCGGGTCTTGTCCCGAGCCATTGCTCTGGTTCGCTGAATCCTGATCGGCCATTCTGTGTCCTTGCAAGCGTAATGAGAGTGCCGAAAGCCCGCTTGATGAGCGGCGCTTCGCCAAGGCTCGCGACTAGCAGTCGCATTTATGGGGCGCAATGCCACGTTCGTGCGTTGCCGGTGTTGGAATCTTTACCCGTAGCGCACTATGTTACGTACAAGACTTTGAAGCATTGGATCTCGACGCTTGACCGTAATTGTCATCCTCGCCCTGGTTGCTCTCTTCATCGGCCTGCGCCTGTACAGCGTGCTGGGCGAGCGGACCGGGCATGAACAGCAGCCGATCGTTCGGCCCGCCGAGACCGATGCCCGAGTCGAGCAGCGCCCCACACAGTCGGCTCCGGTTCCGCCCGCTGGGGCCGATGCCGGCGATATGGCCTTCTTGCCGCTGGCCGGCCCAGGTGTTCGCGCAATCCTTGCCGCTGACTCGGCGTTCGACGTTGCCCGCTTCCTCGAGGGCGCGAAGGCGGCTTACCGCCTGGTCCTCGAATCTTTCTGGAAGGGCGACCTCGACACGGTTCGCAGCCATGTTGACGATCACGTCTATTCGACTTTCTCCGGCGCCATCGAGCAGCGCACCAAGGATGAGCTCACGCTCGACAACCGGCTGGTCGCAATCGACCAGGCCGTCATCGCCGAAGCGGAGCTTGAGCAAGGCGTCGCGATCGTTACCGTCCGCTTCGAAGCCGACATCGCCGCCGTCACGCGCAACGCGAAGGGCGAAGTCGTCGCCGGGTCGCTGAGCGACGCGGTGCAGACCCGCGACCTATGGACGTTCCGCCGCGATACCACGACGCGCGATCCCAACTGGCTGCTGATCGAAACCGACGAGGAAGAGTGAGCGCCGCGCTCCGGGCGATCGCGCTCGTAAGCTTCGCTTTCCTTGCCGCCTGCGCCACCCGGCCAGTCCATACGCCGCCGACGCAACCGCCGCCGACGGTCACCCCGCCGCCGCCCGTCGTCGTGCCGCCGCCACCACCCGTACTCCCGCCGCCGCCACCCAATGCGCGTGCGGCCGGCGTTTCGATCGCAACGCCGCCGGCGGCGCTCGATCCCGCATCGGCGAGCCGGGCGCTGGACGCGTTCATCCGCAGCTGCCCGAACCTTCAACGGCGCGGCGATTCCTCGCAGCTGACCGCGGGCGCCGACTGGGCCCAGGTTTGCGCCCTTGCGCCGGCCGCAAGGGGCAATGCGGCGGCCTTCTTCCTCGCCAATTTCGATTGGGTACAGGTCGGCGACGGCAAGGCCTTCGCCACCGGCTATTACATCCCGGAAATCCAGGGCTCGCGCACGCCCGCGCCGGGCTATGCGGTCCCCGTCTATCGCACGCCGCCGGACCTCATCCGTTGCACCAAGGCCGATGGGACCACGGGCCGCGGCCGCATCGACGAGACGGGCACCTGCGTCCTCTATTTCACCAGGCCCGAAATCGATGACGGGGCGCTCAACGGCAAGGGCCTGGAGATTGCCTACGCCGCCGACCCGATCGAATTGTTCTTCATCGAGATCCAGGGCTCGGGCGAGCTTCGCTTGCCCGACGGCAGTGTCATGCGGATCGGCTACGACAACCAAAACGGCCGCGACTATGTCGCCATCGGCCGGCTGCTGCGCGAGCGCGGCATCCTGCCGCCGGGCGGCGCCAACATGCAGGCGATCAAGGACTGGATGCACGCCAATCCCGACCAGGGCCGGGAGCTGATGCGCGAGAATCTCTCCTACATCTTCTTCAAGGAGCTGACCGGGCCGCCGCTCGGCTCGCTCGGGCTGCCGATCACGCCCCGGGCGACGGTGGCTGCCGACCCCAAGTTCATTCCGCTCGGCGCGCCGGTCTTCCTGCAGATGGACCGCCCCGAGGCGAGCGGCCTGTGGGTGGCGCAGGACGTCGGCGGGGCGATCAAGGGCGCGAACCGGGTCGACACCTTCTGGGGCGGCGGGTCCGACGCGACGGTGACCGCCGGCGGCATGGCGGCCAAGGGCCAGGCGCTGCTCCTGCTGCCGAAAGGCGTCGCCGCCCGTGCGCTCGCTCAACCCTGACGAAGCGGCGCTGTGGGCCAAGGTCGCGGCGACCATCCGGCCGCTGTCGCGTGAGCCGGTTGAAGCTCAAGAGGTTGAAGATCCTCCAAAAATCGTCCTGACGAGGATTGCGCCGGCCCCGCGACCGCCGGTGCGGCCGAAGGTGGCTGTACCGATCGGCGACCGCACGCTCGACGGTAGTTGGGACAAGCGCCTGCGCGGCGGTTCGGTCGAACCAGACCGCATCCTCGACCTCCATGGCATGACCCTCGATACCGCGTGGCAGGCGATCGATCGCACGCTGGAGCGGGCTGTCGCGGCCGGCGACCGGGTCCTGTTGCTTATCACCGGGCATCACCGTCCGGGCACTGCCCCGGTCGAGCGCGGGCGGATCCGCGCCGCGGTTCACGATTGGCTCGCCGCCTCGCGCCACGCCTCACGCATCGCCGCCGTGCGCGGCGCGCATCGCCGCCATGGCGGGGGCGGCAGCCTGTACATTGTGCTGCGCCGCCGCTGACACTTTTTTAACCTCGCTCATTTAACGCGGGCGGTAGGCGAATATTCCGTGCGCGCGAGGCCCTTCTCCCGATGAAAGCAGGCACCGGCCAGAAACTTAGCAACACGATCCTGTCGTGTGCTGCCGGGGTTGCGTCGTTCTTGTTCTCGCTCGGGGCCGCACTGACGCTGACCGAGCTCGACACCAAGGTCATCGCTGCGCTTGCCGCCGGCGTCTTCTGCTTGCTGATCTGCTACGTCGCCTCGGAGCGCCCGAACAGCGAGAGCGCCCGCGCCTTGGCTGCCCTGCGCGACCGGCTGCTCGCAGTGGAGGAGGGCGACCTCGTCTCGCCCGCACCGGCTTCGGTCAAGCTGGCCATGCCGAAGCTTGCCGCCGCGGTGGACACCTTGTTCGCCGAAGTTCGCGCCTCGATCGAGAATGCGCATGCACTCGGCATGTACGACCCGGTCACCTCGCTGCCCAACCGCCTCCACTTCCGTTCGGAAGCCGACAAGATGCTCGGCGAGGGCTTCGGCAAGCCATCGGCGATGCTGTTCGTCGACCTCGACCGGTTCAAGTCGGTCAACGACAGCCTTGGCCATGCCCGCGGCGACCAGCTGCTGATCATGGTCGCCAACCGCCTCCGCGTGGTCGTCAACGCCGAATTCACCGGCAGCGCCAAGCACCGGCCGCTGCTAGCGCGGCTCGCCGGCGACGAGTTCACGATGTTCTTCCCGCAGATCACGGAAGTCGCCGAGGTCGAGCGCGTCGCCCGCCGCGTCGCGCTCGCCATTTCCGAGCCGTTCGAACTGTCGGCGCACAGCGTCGACATCGGCGCTTCGATCGGCGTCGCGCTGACGCCCGACCACGGCACCACCATCGAATCGCTGATGCGCGCCGCCGATATCGCGATGTACGAGGCGAAGGCCCGGGGCGGCGGCCAGCATTGCGTGTTCAACGACCAGCTCGCCGCCGAGCATCAGGAGCGCGTCGATACCGAGAAGGCGCTGACCGAAGCGGTCCAGCGCGGCGAGTTCGTCCTCGCCTACCAGCCGCAGATGAGCCTCGTCACCGGTGAGCTTGCCGGCGCCGAGGCGCTGCTCCGCTGGCGCCACCCGCGTGACGGCCTGCGCGGGCCGGGCACCTTCATCCCCGTCGCGGAGCGGACCGGCCTCATCGCCGAAATTGGCGACTGGGTGCTGGGCGAGATGGCGGCTGTGCTCGGCAACTGGAACCAGCGCGGGCTTGCCCGCCGCGTCGCGTTCAATATCAGCCCACGCCAGCTCGACCGGCCGGACTTCTTCACCCGTGTGCGCCAGGCGTTCAACGACGCCTCGGTGCCGCTGGCGCTGGTCGAGCTCGAATTTACCGAGAGTGCGGCGATGCAGGTCAACGACGCCGTGCTGGCCGAGATTGCCAACCTCCGCGCCGACGGCGCGACGATCGCGATCGATGACTTCGGGACCGGTTATTCGAACATCGCGCGGCTGCGCGCGATGCCGCTCGATCGCGTCAAGCTCGACCCGTCGCTGATCGCCGACATCGAAAGCTGCGAGAAGGCCCGCGTGGTCGTCCAGGCGGTCGTGCAGCTGATCAAGGGCGTCGAGTGCGAGATCGTCGCCGAGGCCGTCGAGACGTCGGCCCAGGCCGACATCCTCCGCGCCATGGGCTGCGACACCGTCCAGGGCTATGTCTTCGCCGAGCCGCTGTTCGAGGATGAGTTCCTCGCCTGGGTCGGCAACGCCGAAGGCAAAGGCGCGAAGTCGGTGGCTTAGGCCACCACCTTTCGCACCACCCGCTCATAAATCCGCGACAAAGCGCGAATGTCCTCGACCGCGGCGCATTCGCCGACCTTGTGCATGGTCGCGTTGGGCAGGCCGAAATCGACCACCGGACAGAGTTGGATGAGGAACCGCCCGTCGGAGGTGCCGCCGCTGGTCGACAGCTCGGGCTTCTGGCCGGTCTCTTCCTCGATTGCTTCGACAATGACATCGTAGAGCCGGCCCGGCGGCGTCAGGAACGCTTCACCGGAAATGCGCGCGCGGACCTTGGCGCCTGGCGCCTCGCGCTCGGCGACCTCCTCGACCATCCGCACCAGGTCCTCGCCCCGTTGCAAATTGTTGAAGCGGATGTTGAGCTGCGCGGTCGCTGAGCCGGGGATGACGTTGCTGGCATGCGTCGGGGTCTCGATCGCCGTGAACTCGAGGTTGGACGGCGGGAATTGCTCGGTGCCGTCGTCGAGATAGACTGCATCCAATGCGGCGATGACGCGGGCGAGGGGCGCTACCGGGTTGGTGGCGCGGTGCGGGTAGGCGACGTGGCCCTGGACGCCCGGCACGTCGATCCACAGGTTGACCGAGCCGCGGCGGCCGATTTTCACGGTGTCGCCGAGGCGGTCGACCGACGTGGGCTCGCCGATCAGGATCATATCCGGGCGAATGCCGCGCTCTTTGAGCCAATCGATGATCCGCGGCGTGCCGTACGTCGCATAGCCTTCCTCG
>Ga0207668_10000224_pt1 | contig 38508 bp, 39 predicted proteins | sample KBSS43metaG_FD_184323 | JGI IMG/M metagenome (GOLD analysis project Ga0207668, IMG submission 184323) | Switchgrass rhizosphere microbial communities from Kellogg Biological Station, Michigan, USA - KBS S4-3 metaG (SPAdes) (version 2) | ecosystem: Host-associated > Plants > Roots > Rhizosphere...
CAACTTCCGCGCCGACGGGCGCGGAGCATATTTCTCAACCCTCCCTTAGCCAGTTGGCTACTGCCAGATCCTTGACGCGCTCGAACTCCCGCACATTGTCGGTCACGAGGGTGGCACCTAAACTGAGCGCGTGCGCGGCGATGAGCATGTCGTTCGCCCCGATGGGCGATCCGCGTCGCTCGAGATCGGCGCGCAGCCGCCCATAGTGAATGTCCGCATCGTCGCCCATTGGAAGCATTGGTAGCAATTCGAGCACAGCTTCGAGTTGGGCGGTCAGGCGGGACGATCCACGCCGCTCGGCACCGTAACGCAGTTCACCCGCAACGACGATACTGGTCGCGATCTCGGTTTCGCCAACTTCGGCGATCCGCGATGCGATCACACCTTGAGGATGTCGGATCAGATCCGACAGGATGTTCGTATCCAACAGAAACATGATTTAGAATGCGAAGGGTTCGACTGGCAGATCGCCGATTGGCCCGAAATCATCCTCGATCGGGGACAGGGTCTTCAACCGCGCAAGTAGCGAAGCTGGAGGTGCCGGCTCGATAATGATGCGCGAGCCTTCTTTGCGTATGATCGCATCTTCTCCCGGGAGTTCAAACTCACGGGGGATGCGGACCGCTTGGCTGCGACCATTTTTAAACAGCTTTACATGGCGTTCGATGTTCATTCTGACTCCTGCAGCATATGCCATAGCATATGCCAGTAAATGTGGCGAGCGGAAGATCGTGCGATGGGCCGGATGCTGACCAGTCCTGATTATCCATAGAACTGCTCAAAACAGATAAGCTGTGGATAAACGTCAATCCCCATGGACCGCTCTGAGCGGTCAGCGCTAACAGGCGCGAGATGAGCATTGTCGCAACCATCATGAACTCAACGACCGGTCAGCCCATTCAAAAAATGAGCTTTGGTCGAATGCCCAAGCCGTGGGCGACATTTCATTTGGAAACTGGGGAGCGTGTTACCGCTGATCGAGTGAATGTGGGCAAGCCCGCTCCAGGCAAATTTGTGGCACCCGTCGAGGTCTGGGTAACGCCAAAAGGCTGAAGCTCCATGGTTTGACGCCCGGTCCGGGCGCGGCTACCGCCTGGATCATGATTGGTCTGTTGTCCCCCGCCAAGACGCTTGATTTTGAGCGTGCGATTCCGCCGCTTGCGATCACCATTCCGCATTTTGCGGAAGAGGCGGAAGGTCTCGCGAAATCGGCAGCCAACCTCTCGCAAAAGCGGCTGGCAGAACTGATGCATATCTCGCCGCGCCTCGCCAAGCTTAACGCGGACCGCTTCCGGGATTTTGCCGACTTGCCCGAACGGCAGGCGCTTTATGCCTTTGCAGGCGACGTCTATACGGGCTTCGAGGTCGACACGCTGGACGAGGCCGGTGTCGCCTTCGCGCAGGATCATGTGCGGATGCTATCGGGACTCTACGGGCTCCTCCGCCCGCTTGATGCGATCCGTCCCTATCGACTGGAAATGGGTACCCGCTGGGCGCCTCGCCACAAGAAGCTGACGGATTGGTGGGGCGACCGCATCGCCGCACAGTTGCGTACGCAGGTCGCCGACGAAGGTTCGGGTGTGCTACTCAACCTCGCGAGCCAGGAATATTTCGCGGCTGTCAATGACAGGTTGAAGGGCTTGCGCGTGATCGACGTCGACTTTCGCGAGCCGGGTCCGGATGGCCCGCGCTTCATCAGCTTCAATGCAAAGAAGGCGCGCGGCATGATGGCACGGTGGATGTGCGAACATCATGTCACCGACGTGGACGCCATGCGCGGCTTCGACAGCGACGGCTATCGGTTCGACCCCGACGAAAGCGATGTCGACCGCTGGCGCTTCACACGCTCGTGAGCGATCCTACCGAAGGGGCCGCCATAATCATCGGCGCATCGGGCGGCATAGGTGCTGCTCTGGAAGTCGCGCTGATTAACGAGGGCGGGTTTCAGGTCGTCCATGGTTTCGCCCGGTCACGGATAGGGCCACTTCATCTCGATCTCCGTGACGAAGCGAGCATCGCCTCTGCAGCGGTCCATGTTGCCGCAGGTCCAGCACCCTCACTTGTCATCGTCGCCACCGGGTTGTTGCACAGGGAAGGCCACTGCCCTGAAAAGGCGCTATCCGATCTCGACCCCGCCTGGCTGGCGGAGGTCCATGCCGTGAACGCGATCGGCCCCGCGCTCGTCGCTTAGCATTTTCTCCCTCTTATGCTGAAAGGCAGGCGCGGAGTGTTCGCCGCCCTGTCTGCGCGCGTCGGCTCGATCGGGGACAACCGGCTCGGCGGCTGGCATGGCTACCGGGCGTCGAAGGCGGCGCTCAATATGCTGGTGCGCAATCTCGCGATAGAGGAGCGGCGCCGCAATGACCGTGGGATCGTCGTCGCATTGCACCCCGGCACCGTCGATACGGCATTATCCAAACCCTTCCAAGGCAATGTTCTGCCCGGCCGGCTGTTCGATCCTGAACGTGCTGCCTTGCAGCTTCTCGATGTGATTGAGGGGCTGAGGCTTCCCGATAGCGGCAAGCTGTTCGATTATCAGGGCGAGGAAATTCCGTTTTGATCGTCGGCATCATTGGGGCTGCGCGGAATTGATCAAAAGCTGACAGTCCGCAATCGGGAAAGCAAATAGGTTGTGCGAATGACCGCAAAGGGGCGACCGCACAAGCGATGGCTGCGCAACCCTGCTCGGATGGCTTCGGGTTTGATGATCGACTTTCGTCATCAAAGTAATTTGATGGAAGCACATTGCCTTTTCGCGATCATCAAATGTGCTAAGGGCTGTGGACATTTAGGGGATTCCCATTTTGTTGGAAATCGGATTCAAGACTGGCGAAGGGAGAGCCATCTTGGATCGACATGGATTGAGCAATGAACAGTGGGAGTTGGTTGAGCCGCTTCTTCCAGGAAAGGTGGGCGACCGCGGTCGGTCGGGGGCAGACAATCGTAAGTTTGTGGACGCAGTGCTTTGGATTGCGACGACTGGAGCCGCGTGGCGGGATTTGCCAACGAACTTTGGCAACTGGAATTCCAATTTTCGACGGTTTCGGCGTTGGGCGATCAAGGGCATTTTCGATGTTCTTTTCGAACGATTATCGGGCGACCCTGATTTTGAATATGCCATGATCGACGGCACAATCATTCGGGTCCATCAACAGGGCACCGGCGCAAGGGGGGGACTCATCGTCAGGCGATCGGCCGTTCGCGTGGCGGACTGACGACGAAGATCGTGGCGCTGGTCGATGCGCTGGGAAATCTTGTTCGCTTCGTCCTTTTGCCTGGGCAAGCGCACGATCTGGTTGGCGTAAAGCCACTGATCCAAGGCGCCGACTTCGGGATGTTCCTGGGCGACAAGGCCTTTGACGCAGACTGGCTCAGATCCGAACTTGACGACAGGGGCTCTATCGCCGTCATTCCTCCCAAATCAAACCGCAAACGAAAGATCGACTGCGACTTCTACGCCTACCGCTGGCGCCATCTGGTCGAAAACTTCTTCTGTAATCTCAAAGTCTTTCGCAGGATCGCCACCCGCTACGAAAAGACCGATCAGAGCTATCGCGCCATGATCAGTCTCGCTGCACTCAAAATCGCCCTTCGCTAAATGTCCACAGCCCTTAGAGAGGGGCAGACGATCATCTCCGCTCCAGAACGATCGTCCGTTCATTGCGTGAATGCGCATATGAAGGGCGAGCGTCGGAAAGGCCGATTGGGCCCAAGTCATCGCCGCCAAGCTTGCTCCTCATCGGAACAGCGAACCGACACGACTTGGGAAAGTAAAACCGCCGGCTGGACGTCTGGGAAGGGCGGTATCACGAAACCAACTGGAGGCGCGCACGCATAGTCCACCTGGACACCATCAGGGCAGCTACGACCAATAGCCCTGCTGCGAGGCCCAGCCATACTCCCACTCCGCGGAGCGGCGTCCAAAAGGCGAAGTAGCCGCCGAGAAGGATCCCGATACCCCAATATCCTATCGCCGCGAAGATCATTGGGATGCGGGTATCATGCAGGCCGCGCAGAACTCCGGCGCCAATGGCTTGCGTGCAGTCGACCAGCTGGAAAAGAGCAGCGATGGTCAAAAATGACATCCCCAGAGCGACTACATGGTCATTTGCTGGGTCAGTCACATCAAGAAAAATGGCCATAAGAGCTCGTGGCATTGCAATCAGTATCGCCGCGGTTGCTGCTGCGAGCGTTGCCCCCAGGGAAAGAGCGAGCCAGCCTGCGCGGGCGACGCCCGCAGAATCTTTCTGGCCGAACCGCAGTCCAACGCGGATCGTTGCAGCTTGGCCGATCCCCAGCGGCACCATGAAGCACAAAGCGGCGATCTGGATCGCGATCGCATGTGCCGCCAACTCGGCACGGCCCAGTCGGCCCATCAAGAAGGCAGAAGCGTTGAAGACGGTCACTTCAAGAGCGAGCGTAATGGCGATCGGCAGACCAAGTTGCCAAACATAGGCAAAGCGTGACCAGTCGGCGACCCAGAAGCGCCCAAAAAGATGGTATCGGGAGAACTTGTGATCGAAACAAAGAATAAGGACTACGCTCACTAGCATGAACAATGCCGAAAGAGAGCTGGCGAGGCCTGCGCCGAACAGACCTAGATGCTGCGAACCCAAATGCCCGAAGATCAAACACCATCCCGCCAGAAAATTTACGGGAATAGCAGCGATGACGATCGCTACGCCCCACGCCGGTCTTTCAAGCGCGCCCAGAAAATTTCGTAGAACGAAGAAAATGAGGAATGGCAATAACGCCCATTGCAAGCCGTGCATGAGGCTGCCGGCGCCGGCTGAAAGATCAGGGTCTTGGCCCAGACCGACTAATATTCTCTCACTATGCCAGAGCACTATCCAGATAGGTATGCATAGCGTTGCTACTGCCCAGGTAGATTGACGCACCGTTCGCCTTACATCACGAACTGAATTTGCCTTTCGGCCCCGCTCGCGGGCAATCATTGGCGATACCGCCGTGCCAACACCCATGCCGAAGACCAAAAAACCATTGTAAAGATTTATGGCCAATGCGCCCGCTGCCACTGCATCTGGCCCAAGGTGGCCCAACAGGAGAAGATCGGTCGCTGCAATCAGCGACCATGCGAGATTTCCAACGACTAGCGGCAATGCCAGGAGAAGCAAGGCGCGCCCTTCAATGATCCAAGTTTGGGGCACCATGACGCGGTCTTTAGCGAAGCTATATCACATATTGCAAATTGCTTCGTAGGCCTGCTGGGCAAGCCAAATGCAAAATCAGATTACGGGTATAGTAGGGTAGGCCGGTGTGAAGTTGCAATTTGCATAAGCGGCGGCGCAGAAACGATCGAAAGCATTGGCGCATTCTGCCAAACCGGCCCGTTTCCGACGCATTCCCGAGTGACGGCCAACGAGTCTCCTGAAAATCCTCTTACTAAGTGACCCTCTGCCAGATGTTGAATAGCAGCACCGCGCCCGTAACGATTGCGGCGGGATAAATAAGACGCGGGCGCTCGTAGGGATAAGGCGCTTTGAGCTTACCGTTCCATTTTTCCCGCATGGCACGCCTCCCTGATTCTGCCGCCATTGTCCCATTTCTTTACATAGATCGCCATCCCCCTCGAAAGTTGAACGCAAGAAAGGTTGACGGATCCCGCATGGACTACGCCAACGATGCGGCCGTATCGATCACGCGTGATTGATACGATGCGCAACGGGCCAGCCCTCATGGCTCTGCCAAGGCTGTTCCAGCTAGCTTGGGCGTCACCCGACGCGCATATGCGGCCTTTACGGCAATGGCCCGGCATCTCTGGAGCATCGATCCCCAGCAGGCGGATTCGGTCTTTCCCGCATCGAATAGTGTCGCCGTCTATGGCATGGCAGGCCAAGGATGCCGCAATGAGGATCGGCAAGGCCAGCAAGATCAGTCCCTGGCCTTGTCAGCTATGTCCATAAGATCCCTGGCTGCCTCCCGGTCTTCCTCGCTGCTGAAAGCCACATCCAGTTCGGGCGAGGCATCAAACATGTAGAGGAACGCCCATAAGGCAAAACGCCTCGCGCGATCCTTCTCCAGCCCAAGGTCGACCCTGGCGTGTTCGATCCCAGCTTCCAGTGCAGACGCTGGAAGCTCAGCAAGCTCAGTGGTGCCGAAATATCGTCGCAATTGATCGTCCAGATCCATCTTCACCCTATGAGCTGGGCGAGCGTGCCAGACAAGTCCTGCGAAGAAGGTTGAACAGGCAATGTCGGGCAGGGGGCCGCAAAGTACGGGGCCGACGACTATGCTGCGGGTTCGAACGTCGTTCCCCGCTACTGCCGCACAGCGAAGTGTCCGCTCTATTCTATTCCAACCGCAGCCTTGATGTCATCCCAGGCCAGAAGCTTGAAATTCTGCGCGTCCGGGCTGTTATCGCCATCCTGAGCCACGAAAAGCCCGCCGGGATATCCCGGGCCAAAATCTCCTATGGCAAGCTCGATGCCGTCGGTATCGCTCGTGCCGTCGACCTTGCCGGGCGTGATGCGGAAGCGTCCTGCAGGTTTCCCGGAAGGCAGATGATAGAGGGTATAGGCATTGTCGCCCTGGCTGGAGGCGATCAGATATCCGCCATCAGCGCCCATGGGCGCGAGGGCGAGGCCTTCGCTGTCCGCCACAAGCATTTTCCCATCAACGGTGGCGAACCGAACCGGAGCGGGTTGCACCTGGGAGAGGTCGAAGCGCCAGATGGCGGCATCCTCCTCCGACACATAGAGCAGACCCGTGCGATCGTCGATCACGCACCCTTCTGACAGGGTTGTGTTCGTCATCACCCGCGTTGCCGTAATAGTCGGCAGCGCGCCGGATACATCAAGCGTCATGTCGAGGATTTTCCCCGGCTTGATGATGATAACGGCATGCAGCGCGCCACCGGTCCTGCCCATGCAGAAGCCATAGGCCTCACCCGTTCCGGCCGGGAGCGTTGCGATGTGTGTAAGCGCAGCGCTGGCGGGATCGAGTGTGAACAGCGCAAGCTTGGCCTGGGCGCGATCGGTTCGATCGCTGGCGGCGACGAGGATCGACGGCTTGCCGTTGACGATGACGCCGTCCCGCAGGTCGATATTGTTTATCGCACCGGCGGGCAGGAAGGACCGCGCAGCCCCATCCAGCCCATAGACATAAATGCCGGCTTTCTTGTCCGTGCCGATAATCAGGCTGGCAGCGGGCTTGGCAACATTATGCCAGATCGCCGGATCGTCTGCAGCATCGGCCTTGTCGGTCCCGACAGGAGCCGTTTCTGCCCGTGCGGTGATGGACACGGCGGGAGCTGCGTTGGCGATCCGTTGCTCTACCGGAATTTCCTTTTCTCCGCCCGTCGCACAGGCGGCGAGCGGGAACAGGATCGCCGCAGTAATGAGCGCATGTTTGATCATAATCAAAAGCTCGCCGAGATGCCGAATTTGGCCGTCCAGCTATATTCTTCATATTGCAGAAGCCGGCGGCTGCCGCCGAGATTCTGATAGGCGAAATAGGGTGCGTTGGTTGCGTTCACCCATTCCGCCGAGAGGCGGACACCCGGCAGGATCCGATATTTCGCACTTAGATCGAGCTGGAACAGGTCCGACACATAGCGATCCGAGCTGGCATCATCGCCCACTTCGTCCAGATATTTGTCACGATATGAACCGGCGATGCGCAAACTGAGCGGCCCCTTCTCATAGCCAAGCACGGCGTTGAACGTATGCTTCGACGATGACATGAGCGGGATTTTGCGGGGATCGGACGCATCGCCATCCGTGAACACCGTACCGGTGGCGTCGGTGTAGGTATAATTGAGTTGCGTCAGCAGCCCATCGAATGGCGCTGGCAGGAAGTCGAACGCCTGGCTGTAGCTGAGTTCGATGCCCTTCACCTTGGCCGAGTCGCCGTTGACGAAGGTCGTTGCCTGATCCAGCGTAACACCGTTGTAGAGCACGTCCGCGGACACCGTCTGGACGACATAGTCCTTGATGTCCTTATAGAAGAAGCCCGCAGAGAGAGCGGCATTGCGGCCGAAATAATATTCGATCGACGCGTCGGCGTTCCAGGCCTGGTAGGGCTTCAGGTCCGGATTGCCAAACTCGCCCTCATTATCCTCGATCACGGCGCGCGGCGCGAGTTGCGACAGCTTGGGCCGGACAAGGCTTTTATATCCTGCTGCACGCAGCACGATGTTGCGGACTGGCTCATAGCGGATTGTCAGGCTGGGCAGCCAGTTGGTGTAGCTCCGGCGAAAGGTTTGCGACGCGATGTCGACGCCTTCTTCCTGCGTGACATTGCCGTCATCATCCTCTTCCTCGGGAATGACGGTCAGGATGTTGCCGGTGATGCGGTTCTTGGTCCGCTCCATGCGAACGCCGCCAATGATACGGAAGGTGCTGCTGTCCCAACGGCCGAGCAGATAGGCTGCGGTGATGTCCTCATCGACGCTGTAGTCGGACTCGGCCGAGGCGCTGAGCGAATCGAGATCGTTCAGCTCGAACGATGACAGGTTGGTGTTGAAGAATTTCCGCGAACTTTTCTTAGCAGGAACGGGATCGATCGTGGCCAGGCCATAATCCTGCTCGCCCAGCACATCGGCGAGGGTGAAGTCGCCGTCATATCCATCATAGATGTCGAATGTCGCATTATACGACTTTTTCCGCCAGCGCTGCTTGCCGCCGGCCTGAACGGTGAAGTCGCCACCATCCATGGCGAACACGCGCGAGAGGTCGGCCTTGATGGCATATTCCTCGTCCTGGGAGTCGCTCAGCGTCGTGCGCTCCAGCTTGTCGAATTCATACTCTGAAGGATCAAGGAAATCGGCCTGCCCCGCGGTGATGGCATAGGCCGTCATCTTGGGCTTGCTATAGTCGAAGGTGACGCCGAAATCGTCGCCATCGTCGAATTTGCGCTCGAAATTGATGGGGTCGATCGACCCGTTCTCGCGCTCTGTCGACTTGGCCCAGCTGCCCGAATAGGTCAGCTTCCAAGGTCCAGTCTCGGTCTCGCCACCCAGCGTGATCGATCGGATCTTCTGGGATTCGAAACGGTCCTTCAGGTCGCGCTGAACGCTGATCTCGCCATCAGCGGAATCGAAGCTGGCGGTCGTATCCGTCCCGCTGCTGGGGGCTTCATCCATTTCGAAGGTAAGACGTCGGCGATATTCCTGATCGTCGAACTGGCTGTAGAGGCCGCGCGCATACAGCGTGGTGCTATCGCCGGCCTTGAAGTCGAAGGAAAGCGAGGAACTGATGCGTTTACGCGTCACGTCATAGTCGCGATATTCCATCGTATCGGCAAATACCGTGCCGTCATCGGCGATGTCCCAGCCGTCCGATTCCATATTGTCGGTGGCGAACTTGCGGCGATAATAGGACAGGCCGCCCGATACGCCGATAGTGTCACTCAGCTTGGTGGAAAAATCGAAGCTTCCCTTGGGCGACAGTGTATCGGTCAGGTCGTTATAGCTGCCTTCCAGGTTGACCTTATACAGGTCCTTTTTCCGGTCGAAGGCGCTGGTGGTGTGGATTTCCACCGATGCGCCGATCGTGTCGCCGTCCATGTCCGGCGTCAGCGACTTCTTCACCTCGATGGATTCGATCAGATCGCTCGAGATCACGTCGAGCGCCACGGAGCGGACATCGGATTCGGGCGCCGGCAAACGCACACCATTGACCGACGAAGAGTTGAGTTCCGGATCGAGGCCGCGAACGGAGACGAACCGTCCCTCGCCCTGATCATTGAGGATGTTGATGCCCGGCAGTCGGCGCAGCGATTCTGCGACGTTCTGGTCCGGGAACTGCCCGATGGCGTCACGGGTCAGGACGCTTTCAACGCCATCGGCGGCACGCTGGCGCGAGAGGGCGGAGGCCTGGTTTGCGATTTGTCCGACCACGATGATCGAGCCGTCAACATCCGATCCAACTTGAATATTGGCGGTGACGATCCCCGTCTCGGGTACGGTGACGGATGTCGTCACCACGTCGGCGCCGACATAGCGGGTCTCGATCGTGTAGGTGCCGGCAGGCACCTCCGGGAAGCGATAGCCGCCGTCGCGGCCTGCCTCGGCGATGCGGTTCAGCTCGACAATGCGCAGTTGGGCGCTTTGCAACGCACGAGTGCCGGTGCCGTCGGACACCATGCCCGCGATCGTGCCGGCGAAAGCCGATGCCGGCATAAGCAAGGCAAGGGCAATGGCGGCGCGACTGGCGCCGGAAATGAGGCTGTTCATGCTGTGCTCCCCTGAAGAGTTGGAGAGCCCCTGTCAGTTCAACCTTACGCTTTCATGATATCTAGACTTCATAAGCGTTACGAAATGAAGTCAGTTTGATTACGGCGTCGGCCGTCGCACCACGACCTTTCAGATTTCTTTTTTGCTCCGGTCGAGAAGGCAAACCGCTGCGTCGCCAGAATGCCGCAAGCATTTGCAGCGCCTAGCCACGTTGACTGCTGGTACGACATCTCTCTAACAGAGCGACGGATGCCCACTCGACAATCCAAATTTGCAAGCTGAATGGGTAATTTGGGTTACGGTCGATACCAGCGAACTGACCTGGCCATCGCTTGAAATAGCCCATGTTCCAGAGCCAAGGGAGGTTCGCTGTCAGCAAATTGGAAGCTCAGAGGTAGGAGCCACAAAGGGTTGCCTATAGGAGGTTTATTTCGCCCATCCATCAGCTGCCTCTTTGATCGTATCTAGGAACTCGGCGGCGCTCGCCAGATAAGCTTCGCGAACTTCCGGTTTCATACGATCCCAATTAGCGTACATGTTGGACATGCGATGGTTTTGGCGAAAGCGGCGCTCATGCCGAGCGAGGAAATCCCAGTAAAGCGCGTTGAAGGGACAAGCGTCCGCGCCGACCTTCTGCTTCACGTCATAACGGCAGAGCCGACAATGATCCGACATCCTGTCGATATAGGAGCCTCCTCCGGCATAAGGTTTGGTGGCGAGGCGACCGCCGTCGGCATGCTGGCTCATGCCCAACACATTGGGAAGCTCGACCCATTCATAGGCATCGGCGTAGACCACGAGGAACCAATCCGCCACGTCATGCGGCCGGACGCCGGCCAGCATCGCGAAATTGCCTAGCACCATCAGGCGCTGGATGTGATGCGCATAAGCGTGATCTCGCGTGTTGCGGATCGCTTCGGCGAGGCAAAGCATATCGGTCTCGCCGGTCCAATAGAATTCCGGCAGGGGACGGGTTGCTTTGAGTGTATTCATTACGGCAACGTCCGGCATCTCCATCCAATAATATCCGCGGACATATTCCCGCCAGCCAATGATCTGGCGGATAAACCCCTCAGCTGCATTGAGCGGCGCTGCACCTTCTGCGTAGGCATTGGCGGCCGCTTGTGCGACCTCTAGCGGGGTGAGCAATCCCAGGTTTAGCGCCGGGCTCAACCAGCTATGGTAGAGCCAGTCCTGACCTGTCACCATCGCGTCTTGATAGGCGCCAAAGCTGGGCAAGGCAGTCGTGATGAAATGACGCAATGCTCGGCGCGCCTGTCCGGCATTAATGGGCAGCGCGAATTTATCGAGCCTGCCAAAATGCCGACCAAACCGTTCCTCGACCAACGCCAAGACCTCTTGCGTGACGTCGTCAGGTTGAAAGTGCATCGGCTCGGGATAGTTAAGGCCACGCTTGGGCGGCTTTCTATTTTCCTTGTCGAAGTTCCACTGTCCGCCCTTCGGCTTGTCGCCGTCCATCAGCAAACCGGTCTTGCGACGCATTTCGCGATAGAAGAATTCCATGACAAGGTCGTTTCTCGCCTGCGCCCAGCTCTGGAATTCCAATATGCCGCAGATGAAGCGATCATCCGGGACAATGTCGACGGGAACGCCGAATTTCTCAGCCCATGTGTCGATCATCACCTTGACGCGCCACTCGCCTGGCTCGACGATCCGGATAGCGGTCGGTTTGTGGCGGTCGATCGCGCGAGCAATCTCTCCGGTGAAGCCGCCGCTATTATTGGGATCATCGAGCCGGGCGTAATCCACCGACCATCCGGCGCTCTTCAATTCTTCTGCGAAATGCCGCATGGCCGACAGGATGAGCGCAATCTTGCGCTTGTGGTGACGCACATATGTCGCCTCCTCCATAACCTCCATCATCAAAATGACGGTGTCGGCTCGATCTGCGTCGCGCAGGACCGCCAAGTCATGACTGAGCTGGTCGCCCAGGACTGGGATGATCAGCGTCACGTGCTTGTCCTGAAGTCGTCAGGACGTCCCGCCTCATGCGAGGCCAAGGCCCGATTTCAATGCATCGATGCGTTGAGACGCCTCCGCTTTGGAGAGATCGGCTGGGGGAAGGTCGGAGCCGGCCTGCTCACACAGGGTCGTCAGATAGGAGGCTTGAGCACCCGTCATCGGATCGTCGCCCGATACCCAGTTCTCCGGAGCCTTCTCCGTATTGGATCCAGGGTGATCGTCAATCTTCGGGTTGGATAAGTGGTCCGTCACCGCACATCTCCTTGTTCGTCATTTGTTCTAAAATAGCCGAGGCACGCTTTTGGTTCCTTTATGCCGCCTAAGCATCGCTTTTCTGACTGACGCCGAAGTTGGAAGAACCGAAAATGCCTTCGCGGCGACGTTTTTCCGTCGCGCCGGATCAGGATCCAAGGATGCTGCGGATTTTCGTCGCCAACGCATCGACCGCGAACGGCTTGGTCATCATATCCATGCCATGATCGAGAAAGCCGGCGCGGACCGCGGCGTTCCGCGCATATCCCGTGATGAAGAGGATTTTGAGATGGGGCCTCGACTGGCGGGCGATTTCAGCCAGTTGCCGACCATTCAGACCAGGAAGGCCCACGTCCGAGATCAGAAGGTCAATGCGCCGATCTGACTGGAGGATCGGAATCGCGGTCTTCGCGTCAATGGCCTCGATCGCGCCATAGCCGATCTCACCCAGAACTTCCGTAACGATCATCCGAACCGACGGGTCGTCCTCGACGACCATCACTGTCTCGCCGGCTCCAAGCGGAATATCTGCTGTCGCCAGGTCTGCGACCTGTTCCAGTTCGCCATGGAAACGGGGAACAAAAAGCTTGACCGTCGTTCCCCGGCCAAGCTCACTATAGACACGAACATGCCCGCCAGACTGGCGGACAAAGCCATAGATCATCGAAAGGCCAAGACCTGTTCCTTGGCCGACCGGCTTGGTCGTGAAGAACGGTTCGAACACTTTCTCAACGGTCGACGCAGCCATGCCGGTGCCCGTATCCGTGACATTCAGGACAACATACTCGCCCGGCTCTAGTTCGGGATGTTCTCGTGTATATGTTTCATCCAGCTCGCTATTATCCGTTTCAACGATCAACGTGCCGCCATGAGGCATGGCGTCACGCGCGTTGATACACAGATTGAGCAAGGCGCTTTCTAACTGGTTTGCGTCTGTGCGGCCCACCCACAAGTTCGGGGCAAGATGGGTCTCGAGTATGATCTGTTCACCGAGCGTACGATTCAGCAGATCCTCCATGCTGACCACCAGGGCATTGACGTGGGTCGCCTTCAGGTCGAGCGTCTGCCTGCGTCCAAAGGCGAGCAGGCGCGAGGTGAGCGCGGCCGCCCTCTGTGCGGATGCAGTCGCAGCCTCGATATATCGGTCGACACGGTCCATCCGGCCTTCGGCAATAAACCGCTGGATAAGGTCCATGCTGCCAATCACGCCCTGCAGCATATTGTTGAAGTCATGCGCTATACCGCCGGTCAACTGGCCGACCGCTTCCATCTTCTGGCTTTGGCGCAGCGCCTCTTGCGCCGCTTCCAACTCGGCAATGCGCGCCTTTGCGTCGCTAAGGTCACGCCCGACGGCCACGAAATTTATGCCGTCAGGCTCCGGAGCGACGGTCCATTCGATATGTTTCCAGGCGCCATCCTTGGTGGCGATACGGTTTTCGAACCGCGTTGGCTGGCGGGTGTCGGCCATACCGGAAATCGCCTCAAGGGTCGACGGCATGTCTTCGGGATGCATGAAGCTGGCGTAGCCGCGGGTAAGCAGTTCGTTTTCGCTCCAGCCCAGGATTTGCGTCCAGGCCGGGCTCACCGCGGACATCATTCCGCTATAGTCGGCGCGCGCGAGCATGTCCTGTGACAAGGTCCAGAGGCGATCGCGTTCGGCGCGTGCGCGCTCGATCGCGACCTTGACGCGCTCCCCCACCTCCTGAACGAGAGACTGCTCAGCATTGGTCCACGCCCGCGGAACGGCGCTTTGTACGGCAAGCAGCCCGACCCATTGGGTTTCCTCGAAAAGGACTACGTCAATAAAAGCGCCAACCTCTCGCGCGCCCAGACCCGCCCGCGCTTCTGGGTTTAATCTTTCGTCCGTCGCAACATTCTGGACCACGACGGGCATTCCGACCCTGTAGGCAGCGAGAAGGTCGGGGCCAAATGCCTCAAGCGAATGTTCGCCGACAATCGAAGTGACCCCGGCGGCATAGTCCCGTTTGACAGTCATACGCCCGCTGGCGATTTCCGCGTAGAACACACGGCTTGCGCTAAGCCGATCGCCAAGGCGCTCAGCCGTCACGCGCATGATTTCGGCCGGAGTCCCCAGCCCCCGGAGATCATCGGACAGCGACAGCAGGAATTTCGTCTTTTGCTCCGCCGCTACGCGCTCGGTGGTTTCCGCCAGAAAGCAGATGACGCCTGCGGGCGCCCCCCGGTCGTCGAGTACCGGGGAATAGTCGAGATCCATCCACACCTGCTCTGGCTGACCGTTCCGGTGGAGCGTCAATTCCTGGTCGCGATAATGCAGGGTGCCTCCAGCCAGCCCGACTTTCATCACATTATCGTTGAAGCTGGCGACTTCGACCCAGCCTTCACGGACATTGGATCCCAGAAGTTCAGGATGACGGCCGCCCGCAAAGCCCGAATAGGCGTCATTGTAGAGCATCACGCCGTCTTCGCCCCAGAGCATCACGATGGGCACACGCGACCGCAGGAGCAGGGCGATTGCATTGGTAAGGTGCTGAGGCCAATCTTCCATGGGTCCAAGGGGGGTCGATGCCCAATCTTTTCCGGCAATTAGACTCGCGCACGAGCCTCCACCAGTGAGAAATGCGGGCGAAACATCCGTTTCCCCTTTTGCAACGTCCATTTTGAACAACTCTGAAATTACCTGCATCCGCCTGATAACGATATCCTGCGCATAACAATGACTGGGTCATTTAGCGAATTTCGTGTCGCACTGAAACTGTCGTAGCGGGACATGCGCCACCAGTCATTACCCTCCACGCTGGAGCAATCATACTGATCGGTGTTAAGTGAGGGACCTAAAGTGACGTTGACGCACTATATAGTGGTCACGATCTTTTGTGGCTCGCACTTTAGGAGAGACCCATGAGCATCAAGGGTGAAGTCAAGGAAGCTGCCGGCTTTGTAAAAGAAGAAGCTTACGAGCACGGCAAGTCGGCGCACAGTAAGGAAAAGGCTCAGGAAGGCCGCGATCTTCGAAATGAAGGCCGTATCGAGGATGGGAAGGCGCCAAAGACGACTGCCCCAGGCGCAGGAAAGCCGGACTGACCTGATCAACTCCCGCTTCGGCGGGAGTTTTTTTTTGCTGGCGCATTGCCCCGTTCCCATTGGGCGATGGGGTGGGAATGATCGTCAGCGCACGAATTGATTGCTCTTCGGCCCCCTTCTATGCCAGCGATGGCTAAGCGCATCGCCATCTAACCGAGATCAACTCGCTGCTTTTAAAATTGTTGGGAGGTGGGGCCATTATGGGTAATATTAAGCAAAAGCGGGCTGCGTTCCGCGATCTTCACCGCGACGGTTTCTTCATCCTTCCTAACGCATGGGACGCCGGATCGGCGGTTCGGCTTTCGAAGCTCGGATTCAAGGCCATCGCGTCTACCAGCGCAGGCGCCGCGTGGGCAGCGGGAAGACAAGATGGCGAGCTTGGCCTTGAAGCCATGCTCGATCATTTGCGCACGCTCGTTGCCGCCACCGACTTGCCGATAAATGCTGACTTTGAAAACGGCTTTGCGGACTTGCCCAAGGATGTTGCACGCAACATTACACTTGCGATGGACACCGGCATTGCCGCGATTTCTGTTGAGGACTGGTCTGGCAGCGCAATGTATGATCTTGATCTGGCTGTAGATCGCCTTGCAGCAGCGAGGGCAGCGATTGATGCCATTGATCCAACCGTTATGCTGATAGGTCGAAATGAGAATTTTCGCGTCGCGGATATGCCGGTGCGCGAGAGCATCGATCGAGCCGTAGCCTATGCCGACGTTGGCGCGGACTGTCTGTTCGTTCCTTTCTTGTTGGATCATGGGGCGATAGCCGAATTGGTCGCAGCGGTCGCGCCCAAGCCGGTCAACGTCGTCATTCCCGACTATGACGACAGCGTGAGGGCCCTGGCCAAGCTCGGAGTCCGCAGATGCAGCGTGGGAGCGAGTCTTGCCAGCCACGCACGGTCAGCGTTTGATATGGCGTCGCAAAATCTCAAAGCGTGTGAGGCGAACGCAATTCCACAATTCCGTCTCGCCACAAGTAACTGATCAGCTGTAGTCAGGCCGGTGGTTAAGATTGGCCGGGCAAGCGGCGCTGTGCTGATGGACCAACTGTTGTCGCGCTTCGCTGGCTGCCTTAATCAACCGAGTTCCTGTTTCTTCTGCAGCGTCTGGCGTAAGCGATACGGCAACACCGTCCGGGCCGCTGACTTGAACTTCTCCGTGATCGGCAACCACTTCGCTGGCTTGATCGTGCAGATGATTGTCCATACTCTCCTCAAGCACATCGGCACGAGCAAAGATGGCCGCTGCTATAATTATAAGGGTGCGGCCGCGAATTAGTTCCGGAGGCTTTGATCGAAGTTAAGGCTAATCTCGTTGTAACTTCACATAGGGATATCTGCCCCCTAGTTTGACATGATAAAATCTGAGACCAGAGGCTATGCTCTCGAGTTCCAAAACATCTTTGCTGCTATCCGACTTTTTGAGAGGCCGCGGGCGTGAACGGCTTTCTCAGGTAGAAATAGGAATACTGGAGGCCTCTATCAGCGAGGTGAAGGATTTAGCGCCACGCTCGACCCTTATTCTGAAAGGGGAGCCCGTTCATTTCAGCACCTATCTCATTGACGGCTTTATGTGCCGTTATATGGATGACCGAGATGGCGAAAGACAATTGGTGGCTGTTCATGTCGCGGGGGACTTTGTCGATCTGCATGGGTATCCATTGGAGCGCTTGGATCACGATATAGCGACTTTGACCGCTTGCCGGGTGGCTCTGGTTCCACACGCAAAGATTGACGCAATTTTACAAGAACAGCCCTATCTCGCCAAACAACTTTGGTTTAGCACGCTCCTAGACGCCGCCATGCACAGAGAATGGATCTTTCGACTAGGCCGACTCGACGCGGTTAGCCGAGTTGGCCATTTCTTTTGTGAAATGGAAGCAAAACTGCGCGCGGTAGGTAGAAGTGATGGGCAAACATTTCATCTGCCATTGACCCAGGGGGACCTTGCAGAAGCATGCGGTATGACGCCTATTCATATGAACCGCATGCTTCGAGAATTGAAGCAACGTCATCTCATGACTCTAGCGGCGCGAACGGTCACAATCTATGACTATGCAGCATTAATCAAAATCAGTGAATTCGATCCATCCTATCTGTTTGCGGATCGAAGCATCTGAATGTTAGCGACGATAGATCGCTCAAATTATCGGGGCTTCGCTTCTTTTAGAACTATGTGACCGCGCGACTTCGGCAAGATGCCGATAACGCTGAGCCATCTCCCAATGGAGCCGCGCTATGGAGCGGTCTGCTGCAGCTTCTGCAGCGCGCAGTTCCTGCTGCTCTCTCGCGCTGTAGAAAATATCATCCCCTTCAGACATTTTAACCTCCACAGGCATCTGATAGAGGGAAGATATATGCGCTTCTTCAGCCGTCAATAACATCGGTTAAGCGCCGCGCCTACAGACTGCCCTTTATCTGGCAGTATAGCGTTCCTTCCACCGTTCAGGCGCTCTTCTTCGATGCTCCTTTGCGCAACCGTGAAGCGTCACCGATCATCCATTAACGATTGTGCCACCATTAGGATGGAGGACCTGACCCGACATATAGCTAGCGTCCTCGCAGGCGAGGAAAAGGAAGGCAGGGGCCACTTCATTAGGCTGTCCCGGTCGCCCCATGGGTGTTCCCTCACCAAAATGTTCGAGTTTTTCTGGGCTCGCCCCACCGCAAGGGTTGAGCGGCATCCAGATCGGACCGGGCGCCACCGCATTGACGCGGATGCCTTCGCCTACAAGGTTTTCCGACAGCGACCGCGTGAAAGCGGTGATGGCTCCCTTCGTTGCGCTATAGTCGAGCAATCCGGAACTGTCTTGGTACATGGTGACGCTGGTGCAGTTGACGATAGCGGCCCCCGACTAAAGATGTGGCCGTGCCGCCTGGACCAGAAAGAACATACCAAAAATGTTTGTCTGGAAGGAGGGCGAGAGAGACGACTGGCCAGCGCTGCGTGCAAAAATTCTCGATCATGATATTTTTATCTTTGGCGGCCCGATCTGGATGGGACAGATCAGCAGTATTGCCAAGCGCGTCCTGGAGCGGATGGACGCCTTTCTGTCTGAGACTGATGAGCAGGGGAGCATGCCCAGCTATGGCAAGCTCGCAGTGACGGCCATCGTGGGCAATGAGGACGGTGCGCGTTTCTCCTCTGCCCAACTGTTCCAGGCCCTTAATGATGTTGGCTGGACGATACCCGCTGTTGCTGCCTGCTACTGGGTCGGCGAGGCGATGGGATCGACTGACTTTAAGGACCCGCAGGAAACGACCGAAATGGTGACGAAGACGGCCAAGATGGTCGCAAGCAATACTACGCATTTGGCAGGGCTACTGAATGCCGCCCCCTATCCCGGTTGAGGGGTAGCCGTTTTGGTCGGTTGGTCGCTAGCGCAGCACTGCACACTCACCATACTGTAAAGATCAGGAGCCTGTATCTCGCTCTTCGGCATCCTTGACGGGCGGGATGAAGCTGACCTGCGCCAACCGCTACGCGCGATCAACCTCCATCGACTGAATGGGTTCTGATCTTTAACCCCCAATCATATTATGAATGTTGCATCAGGAAGAATTCCGCGAGCACTGACTTGCCCACTAATGTCGATCAGTGCGTTTTTCTGATCTTGGCCGGAGCGAACCACACCACAATCTGTTTTACATGAATGCTAATGTCATCTTGCAAAATGCCGTCAATAGCCTGTGTTGGCGCAGGACCGACAGCAATTTATATGTTGCTCACCCTATTGAGGTCCGCATCCCAACCGATCAGCATCACGGTTTTTGAGCAGGAAGGCCATGTCGGCAAGGGCACGCCCTACCGACCAGGCTGGAACGATCCGGCCATGCTTGCCAATATCGCGAGCATCGAGATCCCCAAGGTTATTGAGACGTTGCTGCAATGGATGGAGCGTCAACCTCCCGAGCGATTGCATGAACTTGGAATAAATCCTCAGACGCTGAGCGATCGGACCTTTTATCCGAGGATCGCTCTGGGCGCATATTATCATGATCAGATGCTTGGCCTGTTACGGCTGGCAGAGGGCGCGCATCATCGCGTTTCTGTGCGTACCCGATGCAAGGTAACAGACGCCGCGAAATCTGATGGCGGTATGACCCTCACGGTGAAGCCACATAATGATCACGCATTTGTGGAGAGCTTTGATCATGTGGTGCTAGCAACTGGCCATCAATGGCCTGCAGCCACCGAAACGCAGCCAGGATATTTTCTCAGCCCGTACCCATCCACAGCCTTGGCGCATGTGCCACCTTGTCATATCGGCATAAGAGGGTCTTCCTTAAGTGCAATTGACGCGGTCGTCAGCCTAGCGGTCTTGCACGGCAGGTTCGTTCAGGAGGAGGCAGTTTTGCGCTATAAGCCAAAGCCCAATACACATGCCTTCAAAATGACAATGATGTCCCGAAAGGGTTTGCTGCCGGAGGCCGATTTCTATTTCCCGCTGCCGTATGAAGAACTGACCTATTGCACGATTGACGCTATCAATGCCCGGCTGGACGACGGACCAGACGGCTTGCTCGATGATATCTTCGCCCTGTTCAAGCGGGAATTGGCGTCAGTCGATCCGGATTATGCAGTCGAGATTGACCTTGAGGAGCTTTGTCTGGAAGGCTTCTGCACAGCCTATTTCGCCCGGAGGATGGCAGCGGACCCTTTCGCTTGGGCAAGGGCAAATCTCGACGATGCATCGCATAATTATGCGGTTCGTCACACTGTGCCCTGGCGCTATGCAATCCTGCGCATGCACGAGGCTATTCAATGCGTAACACCATATCTCAGCACAGATGATTTCCAGCGGTTCACACGCTATTTTGCGCCCGTTTTTGCTGATGACTATGCAACAGTTCCTCATGAGTCCATTGAACGTCTGCTGGCGCTCCATGATTGCGAAAAACTCGACATCATTGGCTTGGGCGAAAATTACAGTATTGACACACATGATGTGGCGAGTGGCGCCACGCTCAAAACTGACAACTCAATTTTCCACTTTCCGGTCTTCGTCGAGGCGATGGGCCAGCGGGCTCTGAATGCTGCGGACTTTCCATTTCCCACGCTGCGATATCAGGGTATAATTCGTGACGCTGCTTCTGAAGGGACAAAGGGCGCCTCGCGTGGCATTTCGATCGATAACCAGTTTCATCCCCTATCCGACGATTTGCCCTGCGGCCAGCTTTTTTGTTTGAGTCTTCCCTACCTCATGGGGCGTCACCCCTTCATCCAAGGGCTCACGAGTGCCTTTGAGATAGGGAAAGTGGTTGGGACGCAATTGGCCCGCACGATATCAGCTAAGTCTTCAAGCATTGCGTTTGAGGAACCGTTTGCGGTATCCGCAGCACAATGAAGCTATTTGCTGTGTATGTTGGTGGCGACATTGCTGGGGCCAATATCGAACTGCATGATATGCGGTTTGTGGTCGCTCCGAGCATTGAAGAAAGTCATAGCGAACTACGTCGTCAATGGTGGGGCACGCCATCCAGCCTGCACATCGACTGCTGGGCAGAAGTGTCAGCAGCCGACGGTTATCGGGTCAGCCTTCAGCCTGAGCCCTTTGCTGGCGAGGAACGTCTCTATTATGTCAATCTTGGTGGATACGAAGCAGGCGGTTCGATGGAATTGCATCGCAACTTCTTTGTCGTCGCTACTTCAGAAGGCAAGGCGAAGGCTCGCGCCTTGAAATTGGGTGCTGGTTTAATCGAACTCCATCGCGATGACATATATGAGGCGGAACAAGCGATATGTCTAAGTCACCATGGCGGAAGTGATCGTCTGTTTGTCCACCTTATTCCCGACGATGCTTGCACTTCGCCGACATTTTTCTGCGAATATACTCCTATAAAGCGGCGGAAGGTTGGATCCACGCTGTAACTTAGCAGTGGGGAGGGGATAATTCTGCCTCCGCTGAACAATGACGATGCACAGTTCCAACATTATCTGGATACGCTTTCGGTGAAGCCTCCAACCCCAAACGCTTTATTTCTAAAATCTGACGTCGGTCGAATGAAGTAAAGGTTATTTGACGCGGTGTCCAAATATTGGTCGAGTGGAGCTAATCCTCGGAGCTCGCGTTATTATCTCGATAGAACCGCAGGAGATGATAATGGCCAATAGGAACCTCGAGGATCTCGCAGAGAAGATGAAAGATATCGATTTTGCGATGTTGTCTACGCACGCACCCGGCGGGGCCATCGGCTCTCGCCCGATGAGCAACAATCGTGATGTCGAATATGATGGCGATAGCTGGTTTTTCACCACGCAGGATACCCAAATGGTGAGCGACATAAACCGCGATTCCAGAGTTGGCCTGAGCTTTACGGGTAAGGCAGGGCTACTGGGCATGCGGCCATTTTTCATTGCCGTCGAGGGCGTGGCCGAACTCATCCGGGACAAGGACGTGTTTGCCAAGCATTGGACAAAGGATCTCGATCGCTGGTTCAAGGACGGGGTCGATACGGCTGGCCTCGTCTTGATCAAGGTGGGCGCAACCAGTGCCCATTACTGGGATGGCGAGGATGAGGGCGAAGTTGCTCTCGTACGCGGATAGCACCGCCTGACTGCTGCCCGAATTGAGCAGGGCTTGGCACAGCTTGGGCAGCAGGCAATCGACGCACCCAAATGACCGATTATATCTTAACCCGTAACGACGGAAACGACTTGGTTATTCATCGTTGCTGTGCCGAAAGCTGTCAGGAAGGCGATATCCGCTGCATCGCGGCCAACGCCAATTTTAGCCATCCCGCTTTGCTGCGCCATGCCTGTCGCATCGATCAAATGCCAAGCCTCTCCAAGGAAGACTTCTGCCACGGCGTGAAAGTCAGGCGGCTCCACGCCAAGCGCATAAACGCTCGCGATCCTCGCCGGAGTGCCGGCGGCGCGTGCCAAAGTGATCATCACATGCGCATAATCGCGACATATTCCCTGCCGTTTGACAAAGGTGTCGAGCGCGGTTGTCTCGGCGGTACTCGCGCCTGGGACATAGCTCAGATGCCCGTTGATCCAGTCGCGCATGGCAATAATCTTTGCGCCACCTTCAAATGTACCAAACTCGGCCTGAACAAAGGTTTCAAACTGGTCGGACGGGCAATAGCGCGATGCCATTAGATATTGGATCGTCTCGCCGGGTAGTCGATGGGGCGGCACCGCCGGGAGATTAACACAGTCATCCAGATCACGCGCGATACTGACGGTGGCACGATAATCGACGAGTAATTGGCCATCGATGCGGATCCATATCCGTTCGCCGATCATGTCTTGGGACGGAACCCGAGCAAAATGCAAGGTCGGTGAGATGTCGAGATGTGCCGCCTCGATCACTTGCTCTGGAATGGCTGCCGCCTCTAGCTGTAACAGGACATCCGTGGGTTGATCGAACCAGTAATCAAGCCGTGCATGTATTTGGAGGCTCATCAACGCGTGCCCTTATATAGCGTTGTTGCTAATCGGCTTTTGTAGCCGGTCATGGGTTTGGTGATACCGCGCGGAAAATCCCTGATCGAAACAGGAAATGCCGGCTGGCCGGAATTGAGCTGCTGCCGAGCCGTGGTCGCCCAGCCGCGAAAACTCTTGATTATTCCGCGGTCACTCACGTCAGGCCGCGAAGCCGTGTCCCTGCGCCATTTGCAATCTTTCAGCGTGTGATGTCTGGATTTTCTCAAGATAGGCAAAAATGCTGACGACTGGGTCTTCGCCAGTATCGAACCCACTGCGACTAGTAGTTAGAGCGCCGCCGTTGACCAACGCCTCCAGAGCAACCCGAGCGCGTGCCACCCGGCTCTTGACGGTGCCGACGGCGACGCCGGTTATCTCCGCAGTTTCCTCATAAGAAATGCCGCCGGCTCCCACCAGAATCAGGGCCTCCCGCTGTGGGGCTGGCAACTGATCGAGTGCGCGCATGAGATCCCTGAGTTCTACACTGCTGTCCTGCGATGCGGGCGCAGCGAGTAGCCGATCAGCCGTCAGATCATCCCAGTCGCCGGTGAAATGCCAGCGCCTGGTCAGGCTGAAATAATGATTGCGCAATATCGTGAAGGACCATGCCCGAAAATTCGTACCCGCTGCATAACGGCCTCGAGCGCCCCATGCCTTGAGCATTGTCTCCTGGACCAGATCATCTGCGAGGTCGAGATTGCCTGAGAGGCTTCGCGCAAAGGCGCGAAGCTGCGGAATAGCCTTTGCCAGTGCGTCTTTGAATTCGCGGTCCGAAAGCCTGGCTGGCTCGGCTTCCGGTATTATGGCGTCGTGCATAAACGTCCCTCTGGCAAGTTACATTCAAGAACATTTCGCTTGGGTATCGGTTCCCAAGAGCGTTGGTTTCGGCACAATTTATGCCAAGGGGAAGCAGGAAAAATTCACAAGGGGTATTGTGTCGATCGCCCGCGTTACCTGCCATCTGCAAGGATGGGATAGGGGTTAACAGGTTCGCCCTGAAACCATCGCTCCCCCGGTCGCATCCGGTTTATTGCGAAATGGAGGTGCGGTGCCTCGGCGCTTGCGTTGCCGGTCGACCCTACGGCACCCAGCCATTCTCCGGCCGAAATCATGGCGCCTTCGCGCAATCCCGGCGCGTAGCCGTCGAGATGCGCATAATAATATATCCAACGTCGATCAGGCGACCGGACATAGACCGTCTTTCCGCCGCGATCGCTTTCGAATAGCTTTTCGACCACGCCGGGCGCTGCCGCCAATACCCGAGTCCCGCGCGGAGCCAGAATATCGATAGCATTATGCACCCGGCGTCCGGATTCGCGACTTTGCGCATATGTGTCAACAAGGCGTCCAACCGTGACGCCATCGACCGGTATCCTCAACATGGTCGGCGGGGAGCCGTGGCCGCCGCCCGGTGTCGATTCCGGACTTGGCTTCAATCTCGCCGGATTGTTTGGTACGAACACCACGCAATAGCGAAATGTCAGGCCGATCAAGGCAAGTAGACCCAGCAGTCCTATAGACCTGCGCAGGTTCATCGCATCATTTCTGAAAAATCGCGGGCGTTTCGACTTTCACCATTTGCGCAAGCCGAGCCGCATCCCAATTTGTCAGGCGGACGCAGCCATGACTTTCCGCACGGCCAATCGTCTGCGGCTCGCTTGTGCCATGGATACCATAATGGGGCTTGGACAGATCGATCCAGACGACGCCCACCGGTCCGTTGGGACCAGGTTTGAGCATTACGGCTTCCTTGGAATTTTTGACGTCCCAGAATAGCTTCGGATTATAGTGGAAGTCGGGATTGCGACTGACACCCTGGATTTTCCATGTGCCGATGGGAAGCGGATCGTGACTGCTGCCCATGGTCGCGGGAAATTGTGCGATGAGCTTCCCCCCTGCATTGAATGCGCGAAGTACGCCTTCGGATTTATCAACAACGACCTTCTCGGCCTGCGGTTGACTGGGCACCACACCTAGCATTTGCAGCGTCCGGTTCCAGCCGCGCTCGTCCTTACCCAATGTTTTGGGATCGACATCGCTCACGTTTGGCACCGTTATAACTGCGCCAGCTGCAAACTTAATATTCGGGTTCAGCTTAGCCAGCAGTTCCGGGGTCGTGTGAAAGCGTTCGGCAAGCGCTTCGGTCAAATCCCTGTAGCCGAGCTCTGAAAGTCGGGCTTGATCTTCCGCTTCCTCAGGAAAATTCGGTACGAAAGGACCTTTGGCGAAGCCTGCGGGTATCGCGACGGATCTGAGTGCCGGGACATCCCGCCAATGTTCCAAGGCCTTCTTCGTCGCAGGATCAAGCTTGCCGCTTTGGGGAAGGCCCATGGCCTGTTGAAATCCCTTGAGCGCCAGGGTGAGCGATTGGCCCTCCTGCCCGTCGATGACACCGGGCGAAAAGCGCAACTGGTCGAGAACGAGCTGTACCTTGAGAAGCGGCATATTGGCCGGTGCCTCTACCGGCTTGGCGTTGGCAAAGCTCAGAGAGTTTTCGTTTTGAGCCGGCCGAGGCGCAGCCTTCGTAGATCGCTTGACCGCATCCTTCGGCGCCTCCTCAGAAGCCACATGGCAACCCGCAATCAGCAGGGTGCCGGCCAGCAAAATGTGGAATTTCAAGCGCAAGCTCCTCTCATTATGAAGAGAGGGAACGCTTTCGTTCACAAAAGGCTGCGGCTTCTACACATGGATGGCAGTCAGACCTTAGATGCGAATAGGAGGCGTCCCTTGCCAAGATGGTCGAACAACGGCTTCAGTGCCGCCTCGCTGACGGCAAAACAGCCCTGACTGCGACCAAGCTTTCCATGCTTCGCAAGCATATCCGAATTGGCATACCAGGCGCCGTGGATAACGATCGCGCGATCAAACGCGTTATCGTTGGACGGATCAAGGCCTATGAGGCGTTGTGAATGGCCATGTTTGCCGGTGTAGTAGTCCGACATCGCGAAAGCCCCGCGCGAAGATGCGTTGGAATCGAAATCATTCGAGAATCGCTCAAGCCAGCCCGTGTGATCAGGATCCGAACCGCTGCCATGTGCGACGAGCAGGCTCTTCGTGCGGCCGTCCTCGAGATTGACGATATGCAGACGCGGTCTGGCGGAGGCGAGGCTGAAATCTGCGATGGCGATCCTGTCATGTCTGGCGATCACACCATGATGGCGTCCCAGCGCATCCAATGCCGCAGCGAATAGCTTGGGTCGAACAGCAAGCTGGCCTCCCGCGACTGAAGCAGTCTTAGCGCGCCTATCCTGCTTTACTCTCTGCGACATGGCAGGGAGAGAAGAAGGAAGCATCATCGTAGCGGCTGTCGCTGCTCCAAGCCCAAGCAGGCCCCGGCGGCTGACAGATCCGACCGCGACTGCGCGATCATCATCTTTCTGTTGCACATTAATTCTTTAGCAGGCCGTGATTGATAAGTCATGAATGACTTCGCTGCTTTCGATTGAGTTTGTGCACAACCGGCGGTATTTTTTGCACGACACAGCAACAACCGTTTTGTATTTTCTGCCCTTATCCTCATATAGGGCAGCGCCCCGAACAAATATGGATTTATTACAGGGTAGGCACAGGCACTCTTAGCCAGGGTCGTCGTGAGGACGCAAATCCTGTTCTTTTGGGTGCCGCTCAAGATAAGCCGTGACAAATTCGCATAAGGGCACAACCTTAAGGCCGCGCGCTCGAGCATCGGCCAACGCGCCTTTGATCAGCATGCTGGCAATGCCTTGTCCTTCCAGAGCCTTCGGCGCTTCGGTATGCGTGAAGAGAAGTGTTCCGCCCCTTTTTTCATAAGCGGCGATGGCTAAACCGCCTTCCGCATCGAGTTCGTAGCGGTCAAATTGTTTATTGTTGCGGACGATGGCGCAGCTAGTCATCAAGCAATCCTTTCACGGATGTATCCATCTATCTCGCACAATCCAGGCTAATTTCGCTTTCGAAGCAGAGTAATGGGATCACCATTTGGCCAGTCGAACAAATGAAAGCACGGCGATTTTCCCGGCTTGGCGAGGAAAATTGGTGCCGGTTTGTCATGGCAAATTCGATCGGTCCGCCAGTCAACCAATGTGGCGTGACACTTTACGATGGTTGGCCAAATATGCGAAGTCGCTGACCATCAACATGAGTGATGTTTCGTCTGCTCAAACATTGCCCTGCTGATCCTGCGGCACCTCGTCATCAGGTCTGAAATACAGGGCGGCGCAGGCGTCTTTGAGGCATCCGCCTTCAACTACCAGGTCATCGCGCCAAGCATCCCGGACGAAATCCATCGTGTCGAGGTGCCGATCCTCAAAATACATTGAATGGACGTCTTCTCGACCAGCGCCATATACAATACGGCCGATCTTCGCCCAAATGGATGCCATGGTGCACATGCCACAGGGCTGAAGCGTCGAATATAATGTTGCTCCGCGAATATCCATCGAACCGGCAGCTGGACCTGCAATTCGGATCGCCATCATTTCGGCGTGCGCCGTTGGGTCGTTTAGTGTTTCTGTCTCGTTGCAGCTGGCCCCAAGAATTTTGCCATTCCGCACGATCAGGGAGGCAATCGGCGTGTCAGACGGGTCGTTGCCTTTGCTTTTGGCCAGCGCAATAGCGCGTTGCATCCAATGCTTATCTTCGGCGTCGGTCATTTGGGTCAGCCTTTAATTTTTTTCTGAGGCATCTATTCCGGGCTTCCTACGCACCTAATGGCTCGCGCCAAGCGTATCGGCGACGTAAGCGCGGCGGTCGCCCATCGGTTTTGGAGCTCCCACAGTCGTATCGATCGCGGTTTGATGCTCGATCTCAGCGTTAAATTCAGCGCCAAGCAGAAGGATGTATGCTGATAAATAGAGCCACATCAAGGTGACGACCACCGCGCTCAAAGCCCCATAAGTAGCGTTGTAGTTAGCAAAATTTGCTGCATAGAAACCAAACCCCAAAGACGTACCCAGCCAACCCAAGGTTGCGAAGGCGGAACCTGCCGTCAGCCAGCGCCAGCGGGCACGGGCCCGGTTGGGCGCATAGCGATAGATCGTTGAAACCATGACCACCGTCGCTAGCGCAGCGAAACACCAGAATGCCACGCGGACGAGCAATATAACCGCTGGCGGGGCTGCAGGGATGAGTGCTTCGGCCCACGCCAGAGCGCCGATCGCAAGCGCGGAACATACAGCAACGCATATGATGGCGACGCTAACTCTCAGCGCAAGCCAGGTCACCCTCAATACGCTGCGGGTTTCTTTTTCGTCATAAGCCACGTTCAGCGCCTTGATGATCGCGCCTGCTCCGCTCATGACACCATAGAGCGAAAGGGCCGTGGCAGTAACGACGCCAAGACCGGTTTTTTTCGTCGCCGCTGATGTCACGCTGACAAGCTGGTCTCCGATCAAGGTCGCGGCGTCCTGCGGAAGAAGTGCGAACAACAGGCGAAGATGCTCTGAAACCGTCTGTGGATCAGCGAACAGCCCATATCCCAAAACAAACACCGCCAGGGTCGGCACGATTGCCAAAAAGCCGTAGAACGCTACCCCTGCGGCAATCAGTCCGATGTCGTCTTTCAGGCTCTCGATCCAGGTCCTCCACAAAATATCTTTCCATCCCATCCATCCAATGTGGATAGGCCAGTGTGCACCGCGGCCTCGAGCAGCCTCATCATCATCACGCGCATTTGAATACATGATCAGCCAACGTATGGTGACACGATACGTTCATTGGTCGCCCATCCCTTGCGTTGGATCGATAGCAGGATTTGTTAAACCCGGGCTCGCAACCTTGCGTTGGTCTGACTTGGAGAGGGTCGCGCGAGTCCAAAGCGTTCGAAGGAACAGAAGAAGTTCGCTTCGCGCTCGCGGCGCGAGCGCATGATATTCCCTTCTTCGTCGCGCTACCGGCAAGCACCTTTGATCCGGTGACGCCGACCGGGACCGATATCGAAATCGAGGAGCGTGCGCCGGAAGAGGTTACGTTCGTAAGCGGCGCTGACGATGCAGGGCATCTCCGTCGTATCCGCCTGACATCATCGGATGTGCGCAATCCGGCATTCGACATTACACCCGCTGCGCTTGTCACGGCCTATGTCACCGATGCGGGCGTCATCGACCAGCCTGCTCATCTGGACAGCAAATTAAGGCCACATGGGCGCGCCGCCCTCGTCTAATTCCGGCCGCTCCACGAAGACTGCCACCCCCGCGAAATCGAGATGAGGGTGTCATATCATCCACGGTACGGGTAGAGGCTTGCGCCACAGGTTCAGGCGTTAGGGAAATCCATGGCCCGCAAACATTCAAAGCATGACACCCATAAAGACGTGCCTCACGAAGAGGATGATGAGGCTCCGGCTGTTGCACCATCCTGCTGGCTCTGTGGGCGGGCCACGGGCCAGACCATCGTCTGGCACCATCCCATCCCGAAGAGCCGGGGAGGGCGTGATGTCGTGCCCATGCACCCCATCTGTCAGCAGACGTTGATCGTCAATTTCACCAATTCTGAACTGCAGCGCCACGGGATGGACGTCGAGGCTCTTCTCGCCGATCCCAGTGTGCGCAAATTTGTCGATTGGGTCGCGAACAAGGCCCCGGATTTCACTGCCACCATAGCCAAGAAGCAGCGCTAATCGGGTTCCGGGTCGTCAGGACTGCTTCAAAACCGCCGCGAGTTGATCGACAGCCTCGGCCAGCCGTTCGTCAAGCAACGCAAGCAGTTCCGTCCAACCCCCAATTCCCTGCAGTTCACCAGGCCCATCCGAAACGCCGCGCAAACCCATGAGCGGAACGTCGAACGTCTGGCAGGCGCGCGCCACGGCAAAGGTCTCCATATCCACCATGTCGGCATCGATGCTTGCATAGGCGTCGCCTGTGACGACATTGGCGCCGGTGGACAGGCGCACGGTCTCCATATCAAGAGGTGTCGTAAGCGGCAGATCGACGGGATGATCCAGAAACGGGGTTACGCCCTTCGTGAACCCAAGGGCGGACGCATCCATGTCGCGCCATGATACGCTGCGGACCTGAAAAACCTCTCCCAAAGGGCATGTCCGCGATCCCGCCGAACCCAGCGACACGACAAGATCGGGAAGTTCGCCCGCCTGCGCCATGCGGGCCAAGGTAACGCCGACAGAGAGCGCGGCTTCGATCGGCCCGACACCTGTCATGAGCGGGGTAAAACGTGCTTTCAGATGCGCACCATATTCAGCGCCCAGAGCCATAACGAACAAAACTCGATGGTTTCCGATGCTATCGCAATTAACCATGATATCCCCGATGATGTGATGGAGTGGATGCGTCTTCAGCGATCGATCCGACCGTTTAATTCGCGATTGTGATAGAAATATTAGGCTCAGGATGGATGTCTTTATCGGTGCGATATTCCGATCACAACGAAGGTCAGCATATTTAAAAAATATTGACCGAATATTTGATGCTGCGTATCCCAAATCAACAGCTTAAATGTTTAACGTATTAATTCGAGATTTACCTGTCCCAAGAGCGGATGGATTTTCGATGTTTCCAAATATATCGCAGATTGAAGCGGTTAGGGGTGTCGATGTCGATCCGAGGGCATAACAGACATCGGATATTTACGGGGCGCAGCTGCGGTCATGGTTGCGGCGGTGCACAGCTCCAAGCTTATCGGTCATGTGGAATATTTTGGCAAATCTCCTTTTAATATTCCAGGTGTTGGCAATTACCGCGTTGCAATACTTTTCCTGATAAGTGGTTTCGTGAACATCATCGGTTCGGCGGGTCTGAACGGTAAGGCAAAGCCCGCGCCGGCCGACTTCCTGATCCGCCGCACCATCCGCCTCATTCCTATGATGTGGATCGCGATTATTGCCTATAACGCGATATCCAGCTTCGGTCGCGGCCAAATCGAACCCATGGCGATCCTTGCCAGTCTGACGCTCTGGCCGCTCGGTGAATTGCGGCCCAATGTTTTGTGGACGATGCGGCATGAGGTCATGTTCCTCGCGCTGTTCGCCTCGCCCTTTTGGGCGGCAAGCGGCGCATCCTGATCCTGACGGCATGGGGCCTCTCTCCGCTCGTTTAACATTTTGCTGGACCTTCGTCCGCACCTGTTCTCCGGCATGAATGCGGTCGCGCGCGATTTGCTGTTCCTGCTTTTCAAGGAAGGCGACGCCAATTTCCTGTTCCTGGGGGGCATGGCGACCGGATGGCTGACCTATCCCCGGCTGAAGGCCAGCAAGCTGTCGCTCCCCGGCGGGGCGGCCATGGTGTACGCGCTAGTGATCGCGGGCACCTGCGCCTTTGGCATCTTCAACGTGCACATCCAGAGCCTGGCTGCCACACTGCTGATCCAGTTTCTGCTGGTGCTCACCGTGTTTTTGCCGTCGCTGGCCGTCCTGCCCGGCGATAAGTGGGTGGACCAACTGGGCCGAATCCTCGGCGAATCGGCCTATTCGATCTTCCTGTTCCACTCGCTGATCATCATGTGCGCGGTGGAGTTCGCTGTCCGGCTGAAGCTGAACGCGCCGGTCGTGCTGATCTTCTTCGTCATCGTGCCCATGGTCGTCACCTGTGGAGTCGCGATCCATTATTGGATCGAGGTTCCCGTTCTGCGCTGGCTCGTGAGCCGCTATCAGGCGTTCCGTACCCGCCGGGCTATCATCGTCGATTCTGCGCCAGCAACGGCAACCTAAGACTTTAGTCGTAGGTCGCAGCATGTCCCCCCGGAATTAAGGCTTTCTCCACCAAATCGGCGCTTTCTCGTCGCAGGGATGAGGGGGCAGCCATGGGTCTGGTTCTGGAAGAATTGCTGGCGTTTCAACGGCGCGTGTTCGCGATCATGGATCGCGCCGAACCGATTTTCTACAATGCCAATCCGGACGTTGCGCAACTCGAAGTCTGCAGGACGCAGGTTACCGCCGCGCTCACCACCTATCAGCTCTACAAGCATCGCGAACTCTTCCCGCGCCTCAAGGGCAGCGGATTTCGCGATGTCATCTCCGGCGGCTACGATATTCAGGCGGAATGCATCGCTCTCGGCAATGATTTCCGCGCCCATGCAGCCCGGTGGAAGGATCGCGACGTCGTGCGCCAGTGGGACGAATATTCCCGCGTCGCGCTCACCCTGATCCGCCGCACGCGCACGCAACTGGCGCGCGAAGCCGCCGAGGCCCAGCGCCTCACATGGCTGAGCGCAGCCCCCGCCGACCGCGTCATGGGGCGTGCTCTGCGCTGCGCGTAAAGCGCCCTAAGGCTTCGCTGCAGCCGGCCCCTCATCGGCAAACCACGCCGCCCCATTCTTCCGCGCCACTGGCCAGATCTCGTCCAGCGTCGCCGGATCGTACAGCCGGCCATTCTTCATCACCGCGCTGATCCTCTGCGTGTTGCGGATGTCGGCCAGCGGGTCCGCGTCCAGGATCAGCAGGTCGGCGAACTTGCCCGGCTCCAGGCTGCCGACATCGTCTGAATGGCCGATCACTTCCGCCGACCCGATCGTGGCGGAGCGCAGCACCTCCATCGGGGTCGCCCCGCCTGACGCATAGGCCTCCATCTCCCAATGATAGCCAAGCCCCTGTATCTCGCCATGGCTGCCGATCCCGATCAGCCCACTCGCGCGCTGGATCTTCAGCGCATCGGCGGCGAATAGCTGATAGGACTGCGCCTCGGGCGGCATCCAGTGCCGGTTGCGCAGCTTCCCGCTCAATATCCCTTCCGGCGTGAAATGCCGCAGCTTCGGGTCGTCCTGCGGCCGCTTGGTGATGATATAGTCGAACAGCGCCGGCCCACCGCCATATAGCACGGACAGCGTCGGCGTGTAGGATATGCGGCTCTTGGCATAAAACTGCACCACATCCTCGCGCAGCGGCGACACCGGCAGCGCATGTTCATTGCCTGAAAAGCCGTCGATCGCATGGGTGATGTTCAGGATCAGGTCGCTTGCGCCCTCGGTCGTGGGCATCATGCCCAGCTGCTTGGCGGCCTCGACCATATACTGCCGCTGCGCGCGGTCGCCAATCATATAGGATTTGATGTTCCGGGTCCGGTAATGATCGCGATAACGGGTCAGGACGTCCATCGCGTCCTGCTTGGAATGGATCTCGCTGTTCACGAACACGCCCGGCCCGGTCGACCATGCGCGCGGACCCAGCATCATCCCGGCGTCGATCATGTCCTGGTAGGCGAAGATGTCGGTGGTGAAGGGCTGCACGTCCAGGCCGGACGTCACGCCATAGGCCAGGTTAACGGCGAAGTCCCAATGGCCGCGCTCCTGCACGCCGCGCCGTATCTCGAACCAGTGGGCATGGGTGTCGACGAAGCCAGGCAGGATATATTTGCCCGTTACGTCGCGCACGCTCGCGCCTGCCGGAACCTGCACGTCGCCCGTCTTGCCGACCGCGACGATCCGGTTGTCGGCCACCACCACATCGGCACCGGCGATCACTGTGTCGCCCGTCATCGGGATGACCGTCGCACCGCGCAGCACTACCACGCCCTTCGGCACATCGCGCGCGACCTCGACGGGCATGGCGAAGCTCTCCGCCTTCTGCTCCGCCATGCCGGCCCCTTCGGCCGCGTTCGTCGCGATCCGGCGGAATGTCGATCCGACCGACCAACCGATGGTCCTGCCGTCCTTGCCCCAGTCCAAAAAGTCCGCGCCCACCCGCGTCAGCTTCTCGCGTGCAATCGCGGGCGTATCGATGTTGATCGTCGGCGGCTCTGACCCGTTGGCGGGCGGCACGTCGACCAGATAAAGCTGCGACGCCGCCTTCACCAGCGCTCGGTCACCCGCAGGGTTGAGACGCACCTGCTCCACCGGCAGCGGCGTGCCCACATATTGCCCCATGGCCCGCGCCACGATCCGCACGTCCACCCGGGCGTCGCTTCCGTCTACAGCCACGGAACTCAGCCCCGCCGGGCTGTAATATCGCAAGCGCGCGCCCTCGGGCCCAAACTGCAACTGCTTCGCGCCGAACGCATGGGCGACCAGCTTCGCGCCGCCGCCGCCTGCGCTCATCGTCACGATGTCCGTTGCCCGGTCCTGCACGATCTCCGTCGTCGCACGCAGCCGGTCGTACTGGCTCGCCCGCAGCGCCGCGACCGTCCGCCCGTCGGGCGAGAAGGTCGGCTCGGTATAGTAGGCGGCGAATTGCGTCAGCCGCTTGGGCTTGCCGCCCGATGCCGGCACCGCCCACACATGTCCGCCATCCCTCGCCGTCCAGCTCACATAAGCCAGCGAGCGCCCATCGGCCGACCAGGATGGCTGAAACGCATCCGCCTCCACCACTTTGCGCGGCTGCGCGCCGGGCAGCAGGCTCTGCACATAGAGCGCGCCCAGCGCCGTAAAGGCGATGGATTTGCCATCGGGCGACTGGCGCGGCGCCTGGATCACGCGCACATGGACGGGGCCGCTGTCCTCGCGCTGCGCCACCCGCGTCAGCGGCCCCATGCCCAGTTGCACATGCGCATCGAACGGCACCGGCGTCATTTTGCCCGTCGCAATGTCCAGCCGGCTGACGCCGCCGTTGAGGCCCATCACAAGGCCCTTGTCATCGGGCGTAAAGGTGAAGCGGGGGAGCAGGTCGGCATAATATCCGCCTTCCTGCCCGTCGCGGTCGATGGGGAAGGCGATCCACTTGTCTTCGCCCGTCTCCAGATTGCGCAGGCGCAGCCCGTCCTTCTGGCCGAAGCGGCTGGCATAGGCGATCAGGCGTCCGTCGTGCGACAGGGCCGGGTGCATCGCTGCGCCGGAGGATTCGATGACAGTCTCGTCCGTCCCGCTTTTCAGGTCGCGGCGCGCGATCGACCAGTTGGGCAGGTCGTTCTCCGTCCAGGTATGGCCGCGCTTTGTGGCGTAATAGGCGTAGTGGCCATCGGGGGAGATGACCGCGCCCATCGCGTTCATCCGCTCGTCCCAATTGTCGGGCGACCCCGCCTTGGTGATCTGGACGCCGCTGCCGCCATCCTTGTCATACATGAACAGTTCGAAGGCGAGGGTCGAATGGACCGCGCGCGAGACATAGACATATTGCCCGTCCGGCGACCATGCGGGCGAGCTGAATATGGCGAGCGAGCCATCCTTCGAAAGCTGGCGCCGGCCGGTGCCGTCGACATTGGCGATCCACAGATTGGTATAGCCCGACCGGTCGCTGATGAATGCGAACTGCTTGCCGTCGGGCGAAAAGACGGGATTGCGCTCGAACGCCATGCCGGTCAGCACCGGCCGCGCCGTGCCGCCCTTTGCGTCGAGCGCATAGATGTCGCCCAGCAGGTCGAACAGGATCGTCCGCCCGTCCGGGGACAGGTCCAGCTGCATCCATGTCGCTTCATGGGTGGTGAGGTCGAGGGTGCGTGTGGGCGTGAGGGTCAGGCCCGGCGCGTCCTGCGCGCTCGCGGCCGGGATCAGAAGGATAGCGGCGGCGGCCAGAAGCAGCGAACGGGCGGCGTTGCGCATCGTATATCCTCGGTGGGGTGTGACGGGGAGAATAGAAAGAAAAAGGGCCGCGCCGTAAACCGACACGGCCCTTCTTTACAGAGTAGGCGTCAGAGCGACCAGTCGGCGCGCAGTCCCATATTGCGCGGCCGTGTGATCGAGTAGGCCGGCGTGAACTGATTGGCGAATGGGCCGCTCAGGATGCCGTATTTGTTGGCGATATTGTTCACGAAGGCCGTCAGGCGGAAATTCTCGTAAACCGTATAACCGACGCGCGCATCGAAGATGCTGAACCCGCCGCGCTGGAAGTCGTTGCCGAACGCCACCGGCGCCTTCGAGATGTAGCGATGCGCCACCTCGACACTCGGCTGTCCGGGAACGTCCTGCAGGTCGAGCAGCAGGTTGTTCGCGACCGACCATTTGGACGATCCGGGCAGCGGTGTGCCGGCCGGATAGCCCGGGCCGTAATTGTCAGGCAGGAACTTGGTGAGGTTCGCCTCCTGATAGGTCACGTTCGAGTTGAAGGTCAGCGCGCGCGGAATGACCTGCACGGAGCCTGCGAATTCCACGCCCATGATGTTCGCATTGGCCGAGTTGACAACGTAAGAGAAGAAGCTGGGCGCGGGGCCGAACTGGCGGGCCTGGATATTCTTCCAGTCCAGCGAGAAGGCGGTCAGATCCACCGCCAGACGACGGTCCGCCGTGGTGATCTTTACGCCCGCTTCGTAATTCTGGACCTTGTCGCTATCGTAGTTTGCGGGAATCGCAGCGAGCAGCCCGGCATTCGGGTTGATGCCGCCGACGCGATAGCCCTCGGAGTAGGTGAAATAGGCCATGACGTTGGATGTCGGACGCAGGGTGACGGTCACCTTGGGGGTGAAGCCGCTTTCCTTCTGGTCGAGCGTACCACTTGAATCCACCAGATTGCCGCTGACGAAACCTGCCTGGTTCAGCACGTCCGCCTTGGCGCGGGTGTGGTAATAACGGCCGCCGCCGGTAATCTCCAGACCCTCGACCAGCTTCCACGTGACTTCGCCGAAGATGCCGAAATCCTCGTTCAGCGAGTCGGTCTCGTAACCGTAGATACGGTCGCCGGGCGCTAGGATGGACCCGGATACGCCGCCGAAATCGGCCGGGTTGGCGTTGATGAAGGCCTCTGCGCCGGGGGCGATGATCTGGTCATAGCTGTGCTTGGTCGCGCGCAGATAACTGCTGCCGATCAGCCAGCGGATCGGGCCGTCGCCGTTGGACGCCAGGCGGCCTTCGATGGTCTTGATGTTCGCCGTCGCGCGACCCGGACCGTAGGCGGCGTCGGGGCCGGTGAAGACGCCGGTCACATAGCCATAGGGGTAGGAGAAGATCGTCGTATTGGTCTTCTTGTTGACCGATCCGATCGCGGTGAAGGTCGCGAAATCCAGATTCTGCTCAAGGCGTAGGCTGTTGAGCCAGAAGCTGGTCTTCTGCGGTTCGGCGCGCGGGGTGCTGCGGACGAGTTCGTCGGCGACGCTGAGGTACGTCTGGTCGTCGAGCTTGCTGTCTTGATAGGTGGACATATAGGTGATCTTCGTCGCCTCGGTCGGCGTGAAGACGATCGATCCACGCAGGCCGCGCGTGCGGAAATCGTTGGCGCTGTCCACGCCGGTGCCCGTGTTGTCGAGGTAACCGGCGTCGAAACGCTGCAGGCCCATGACGCGCACGGCTAGCTTGTCCTGGATGATAGGCACGTTGACCATCAGCTTGGCAGCATAGTTGACGTCGTCGCCGGCATTCTTGATCGTGCCGATCGTGCCCGACGCCGCTGCGTCGAACTTGGTGGGGTCGGCGGTCTTGACGACATAGTTGACGAGGCCACCCAGCGTCGAGGATCCGAACAGCGTGCCCTGCGGTCCGCGCAGGACCTCGACCCGGTCAAGGTCGAACGTGTCGATGTCGGGGATGCCGATCGGGAAGCCCGGCTCTACCACCGGCACTTCGTTCAGATAATAGCCGACCGTGGTCTGGCCCTGCTCATGATAGGTGGTAGCGGCGACGCCGCGGATGACGACTTCCGAAATGCCGGGCTGGTAGTCGTTGAACACGACGCCGGGCAGGCGGACGATATAGTCGGACAGGCTGTTGGCGTTGGCCTTAGCTAGTTGGTCACCGGTGACGGCGCTGATCGGCATGGCGATCTGGCGGATATTCTCCTCGCGCTTGCCGGCGGTGACGATGATGTCCATGCCGTTATCGTCGGCGGGGGCCTCCTGCGCCATGGCGGAGCCTGCGCCCAGCGAAACGGCGATCGCCGTTATGCTAGCATATTTGATAAAATTGTTAATTTTCATAATATTACCCCTTATTTTGGATAGTGAGGCCGCATATTTACGACCCAATTACGCAGACACTTTGCCGCAAACTTCAAACGTCGCTTCCCTCCCCGAAACGCTGCTTTCCATTGACGACCGTCCGCAGCACTTTCGCGCTGGTGATCTGCTTGGCGTCGGCCTTGAACAGGTCGATGTCGATCACCGTGAAGTCCGCCAGCATCCCCGGCCGGATCAGGCCGATGCGGTCGTCCTGGAAGCCGGAGAAGGCGTTGGTCGCGGTATAGGCGTGCAGCGCCTGGTCCACGGTCAGCTTCTGCTCGGGCAGCCAGCCGCCCGGATTGCCCCCGTCGATCGTCTGCCGGAACACCGCCGCCGCCACGCCCGTCAGCGGATCGAGCGGCGCGACTGGCCAGTCCGACCCGAACGACACCCGCGCCCCACTGTCGATCAGCGACCGGAATGCGTAGGTGCCTTTCAGCCGCTCCGCGCCGACCCGCTGGATCGCCCAGCGCCCGTCATCAATGGCGTGATAGGGCTGGACCGACGCGATGACCTTCTGCTTGGCGAAACGCGGGATCGCGGCCTGCGTCAGATGCTGCGCATGCTCGATGCGGAAGCGCCGGTCGCGCGCGCCATTTTTCGCCGCGACCTTCGCGAAGATGTCGAGTATCTCGTCATTGGCCTTGTCGCCGATCCCGTGGATAGTGATCTGCAGGCCCGCCGCATCGGCGTCCGTCGCCCATTGCAGCACGTCGGCCTGCTTGTGGATCGGGAAGCCCGAATTGTCCGGCGCATCGTCATAGGGCTTGTAGAACATGGCGGTGCGCGATCCGAGCGACCCGTCATATTGCAGCTTCAATCCGCCCCAGCGCACCCAGTCGTCGCCGCGCCCCTCGGCCTT
>Ga0207668_10000225_pt1 | contig 38175 bp, 33 predicted proteins | sample KBSS43metaG_FD_184323 | JGI IMG/M metagenome (GOLD analysis project Ga0207668, IMG submission 184323) | Switchgrass rhizosphere microbial communities from Kellogg Biological Station, Michigan, USA - KBS S4-3 metaG (SPAdes) (version 2) | ecosystem: Host-associated > Plants > Roots > Rhizosphere...
GACTACGAATTCGAGATGGGCATCGGCAAGCCGCCGGAACACCGGCCGATGCTCGAGAACCCGGACATCCTCATCTTCGCTTGGGGTGCAACGGTTCCGATGATCGCGCACGCCGCAGGCATCGAACTCGACGAGATCACCACGACCTGGGACAAGTGGGTGACGCCCGTCGAGGTCAAGACGGCGAAGGGGCTCATCGCGCCGGGCAACGTCGCCGCGGTCCGGTTCACCATCAACGGCGTGTACCGGGGCGAGACGCGGATCCAGCTCGAACACGTCAACCGCGTCGGCGACGGGTCGGCCCCCGACTGGCCGACCGGCAACGAGAACGACGTCTACCGGGTCGACATCGAGGGCAGCCCGAGCATCGTCCAGGAGACGGCGTTCCGCTTCACCGACGGCACCGGGCGCGACGCCGCGGCCGCGGGTTGCCTGGCGACGGGGATGCGCGCGCTCAACGCCGTACCGGCCGTCAACGCGCTGCCCGCTGGCTGGGTGACCCCACTGGAGCTGCCGCTGATCGCGGGGGAAGGCACAATTCGTTGACGTGGCAGATGGAATAGGCCTTTCGGTCGGCTCGGCAAACCTGACGGCAGTTCATGTCGGCAGGGCGGCGGTGACGCGCTCGGCGGTGCTGACGCGGTATCCGCACCGGCCGCCGGAGGTCGGCGTGCCTGGCGAGAACCCGAACCTGACCGAACGCGGCCTGATCCTCACCGACTTCGTCGACCGCGTCGGCGACCCCATCGCCATCGTCGCGCCCGATGGCTCGTCGCATCGCGCCGAAGTCGTCATGGCCGACGCCCTGCGCGCCCTCTTCCAGACTCTGGTCGGCGGTCGACCGTCGGCCGAACCGACCGGCGTGGCCTACCCCGCACACTGGCGACCCGCGGCGATCGAGGCCCTTCGCGGCGCGCTCGCGGCCGTCCCGGAGTTCCGTTCGCCGACGCCCGCGCTGCTGGTGTCCGATGCCACCGCGGCCCTGACGGCATTGCAGCAAGAGCCGGGGGTGCCCGCGCGCGGCGTCATCGCGGTCTGCGATTTCGGGGCTAGCGGAACCAGCATCACCCTCGCCGACGCCGCGCAGGGTTTCGCACCGATCGGACCGACCGTGCGCCACCACGACCTGTCGGGCGATCTGATCGACCAGGCATTACTCACCAAGGTCATCTCCGACCTGTCGGCTGCGGGCTCGATCGACCTGTCAGGCACCTCGGCCATCGGCTCACTGACCCGGTTGCGGGCGCAGTGCCGGGGCGCCAAGGAACGATTGTCGACGGCTTCGGTGACGTCGTTGGCGGTGGACCTGCCCGGCTCCGGCGGCGAGGTCAGGGTCACGCGCAACGAGCTCGACGACGCCATCCGGGCTCCGCTGGAGGGCTTCGTCGCCGAACTTCAGGAAACGTTGCAGCGCAGTGGTATTCGATCGACCGACCTCGTTGCGGTCGCCTCGGTGGGCGGTGGGGCCCGCATCCCGTTCGTCACCACCACACTGTCCGAGCACCTTCGGGTGCCTGTCATCACCTCGGCCCAGCCCGAACTGGCGGCGGCGATCGGCGGCGGGTTGAGGGCCGTGCGCGGCACCGCGCCGGAGGGGGCGACGTCGCTGGCGCCCGCCGCCGCGGCCGCCGCCGCGGCTGTGCCGCCAACCCCACCCGAGGCGCCGATGTCGAGCACGTTCGCGGCGTTGGCCTGGTCGGACGCCGACGACGTTCCCGAGGTGGCGCCGCCGACCGAGGACTACGGCGACTACGACCACGGCGCGTACGCCGGCGACGCCGCGCGTCCCCAGCTGGCGTTCGAAGAGCCCGAGCCGGACGCGCACCCGGCCGCAGCCCCCGTGCCGTGGTTCCGGCGCTCCGGGGTGATTGCCGGCCTCGTCCTGTTGGGGGTCTTCGCGGCGATCGCGGCGGCCGTCCTGTTCGTGTTCCGCAGCGATCCGTCATCCGATCCGACGGGTGTCACCACGTCGACCACCCCGACCACGACGACGTCGCCTCCGACTGCACCGTCCAGCACGCCGCCGACTGAGCAGGCCCCGCCAGCCGCACCGCCGCCGGAGACCAGGACGGTGACGCGGCAGGCGCCGCCTCCGGTCGTCACCGAGCCGCAGGCCCCACCCCCGGCCGAACCGCCGCCGGCCTCCGAACCGCCCCCACCGCCCCCCAGCGAGGAACCGCCCCCGCCCCCGCCCGTCGAGTCGAGTACGCCACCGCCCTGGTCGCCGACGGCGCCGTACCCGACCATCCCGGGATTGCCGTGGGTTCCCGCACCGGTGGTGCCGCCCGGCCCCTAGGCTGCCGGGCATGACTGAGACGGACGGCTTGCTGTTCAACCCGAACACCTACGACCCGCAGCAGTTCGACGCCGAGACCCGCAGGCTGCTGCGGGCCACGATCGACTTCTTCGAGGGGCAGGGCAAGAAGCGCCTCCTCGACGCCGATCTGTCGGCGCAGTGGCCTGCTGACTTCGTCGAGTTCGTCAAGCGGGAGAAGCTGTTCGCGACGTTCCTCACCCCGTCGGAGTTCGCGGACGGGAACCCGGACAAGCGCTGGGACGCTGCGCGTAACGCCGCGCTGTCCGAGATCCTCGGGTTTTTTGGGCTGACCTACTGGTACACGGAGCAGGTGTCCATCCTGGGCCTCGGGCCGATCTGGCAGAGCGAGAACAAGGACGCCAAGCTCAAGGCCGCCGACGAGCTCGATGCCGGCGAGGTGATGGCCTTCGGGCTGTCCGAGCGTGAACACGGCGCCGACGTCTACAGCACCGACATGGTGCTCACGCCGGCCAGCGAGGAGGACCGCGCCAACGGCATCCTGTACCGGGCGACGGGGGAGAAGTACTACATCGGCAACGGCAACGTCGCCAGCATGGTGTCGGTCTTCGGCCGTCGCGGCGACGTCGAGGGCCAGGACGCGTACGTGTTCTTCGCCGCCGACAGCCGGCACGAGAACTACCACCTGATCGACAACGTCGTGCACATGCAGATCTACGTCAGCACGTTCCGGCTGGAGAACTATCCGGTTCGCGAAGACGACATCCTGCACACCGGCGTGGAAGCCTTTGCCGCAGCGCTGAATACGGTCAACATCGGCAAGTTCAACCTGTGCACCTGTTCCATCGGCATGGTCGAACACGCCTTCTACGAGGCGATCACGCACGCGCAGAACCGCATCCTGTACGGCAACCCGGTCACCGACTTCGCCCATGTGCGAGCGGCTTTCGTCGACTCCTATGCGCGCCTGGTCGCCATGAAACTGTTCAGCCAGCGTGCGGTCGACTACCTCCGCAGTGCCAGCCTCGACGACCGGCGCTACCTGCTGTTCGACCCGGTCACCAAGGCCAAGGTCACCATGGAGGGGGAGACCATTCTCCGGTCGTTGCACGACGTGGTGGCCGCCAAGGGCTACGAGAAGAACACCATGTTCCGCGAGGTGGCGCAGCTCATCGGCGCGCTACCGCGGCTGGAGGGCACCGTTCACGTCAACGTCGGTCTGGTGCTCAAGTTCATGCCGAACTACATGCTCAATCCCAAGGAATACCCGGAGATTCCGACCCGCAACGACGCCGCGGACGACGCCTTCTTCTGGAGCCAGGGACCCACCCGCGGGGCGGGCAAGGTTCAGTTCGCCGACTGGACACCGGTGTACGAGAACCACTCGAGCATCCCGAATGTCGCGCGGTTCTACGAGCAGGCGCAGGCATTCAGGCAGCTGCTCGTCACGGCCGCCCCAGACGCCGAGCAGCAGCAAGACCTGGACTTCCTACTCAACGTCGGGCACCTCTTCTCTTTGATCGTCTACGGCCAGCTGATCCTGGAGCAGGCGGCCCTGACGGGTGTGGACGACGACATCATCGACCAGATCTTCGACTTCCAGATCCGCGACTTCAGCACGTACGCCGTTGCGCTGCACGGCAAGCCAACTTCGACGCAGGCGCAGCAGGACTGGGCTGTCGGCGCGATCCGCAAGCCGGTGCCCGACGCGGAACGCTTCGACCGGGTGTGGTCGCGCGTCAAGGCGTATGACGGCGCCTACGAGATGGCGCCCTGACCGCGGCGGTGCCAGAATTGGAGCATGGACTCGGGCCCGTCGGGCCGGAGAACGGTCGAATTCCGTTCGGACCTCGAAGCGCCGGTGGCGAGCTCGGGCGGAATGGAGACATCATGATCATCACTTACGCGCTGATCGCCGCGGCAGGTCTGGGCCTGCTCTGGCTCGGGCAGAACATTCGCGTCGTGAAGCAGTTCGAACGAGGCGTCGTCTTTCGATTCGGACGCGTGCAATCGGGCATCAGGGGCCCGGGACTCACGATGCTGGTGCCCATCGCCGATCGCCTCCAGAAGGTGAACATGCAGATCATCACGCTTCCCGTGCCCGCCCAGGACGGCATCACCCGAGACAACGTGACCGTCCGGGTGGATGCCGTCATCTACTTCAAAGTGGTGGACCCGGTGCGCGCCGTGGTCGACGTACAGGACTACAGGTCCGCCATCGGTCTAGTGGCCCAGACGTCGCTGCGCTCGATCATCGGCAAGAGCAACCTGGACGACCTGCTGTCCAACCGCGAGCGACTCAACCAGGGCCTGGAGTTGCTGATCGACAGCCCGGCACTCGGCTGGGGGATTCACATCGACCGGGTGGAGATCAAGGACGTCGTCCTGCCCGATTCGATGAAGCGATCGATAGCGCGTCAGGCCGAGGCGGAGCGTGAGCGACGGGCACGGGTCATCACCGCCGACGGCGAGTTGCAGGCGTCGGAGAAATTGGCGCAGGCGGCACAGGTGATGGCCGAGCACCCGGCGGCGCTGCAACTGCGGCTGCTGGAGACCGTCGTCGAGGTTGCGGCGGAGAAGAACTCCACCCTGGTGCTGCCCTTCCCCGTCGAACTGCTCCGGTTCCTCGAGCGGTCCACGCCACGAGAATCTGAGCACGCCGAGGACGCCACGACGGCGCACTCAGTCGCGGCATCGGATCCGCCGCAACTAAGTGCCCCGAAGGCGCCCGCCGACCTGCTCCGGGACGTGCTAGCCGTGGGGTCAGACCAACTCAGGAACCCGTAGGTGGGCGATCACCAACTCGAAGTCGTGCTCTTCGGTGATCCGGGCGGCCGCCTCCTCGGACACCGAGCCCTTTAGCCGGTCCATCTCGGCCTGATTGCGCTCCATCACCTCTGCGCTCTCGTAGGCCACTGACGACACCCCGCGGCCCGACGTTCTGTTCACCAACAAGCTTGCGCTGCAGTGGCCTTCGATTTCCTGCATTGCGGGTAGGGCCGCCTTGAAGACCTCGATACCCGAGTCCACCTGGTCGCGATCGACGTTGGCCCAGGTCACTCGAACGCAGGCGCCGTCACCCGCGTCGTGGTCGCGGTGCAGCACCGCGATCTCCCATTCCTCGACGGTTGGACTGCCGCCACCGAAGATCTCCGCGGCGCGGTTGCGGACTTCCTGAACAGCGGGTGCGCTCGCGCGCATGGCGTCCTCGGACTCCCAGGCGCTGGTGGTGATGCAGCGGCCGGATGATCGATCGGCCAACAGGGATAGCCCGATGTAGCCATCCAGGCCTTCGAGCAGGGGCATCACCTTGTCGCGGACGTAGGCGGTGCCTGCGTCTACGGATGAGGGCATTGCCTCGATAGTCGTCGTTCGTGCGTACACAATCTGCCTCCTTTGGACGGGGCAGCGTCGAGACGGCGCCGCCGTCGGGTCTTATGGTCCTCCGCTGGAAGGCGGGTGGCAATGTGCCGACGTGTCAAATCTGGCCGCGACGTCGCGTGCCGAGCGGGTCAACCGTCCGGCACGGGAGTGGCCGGCCAACTTCCGCGAGCAGTTCCGCCGGCTGACCGGGGTCTCGCCGCAGAGCTACCGCAACACGTTTCGGGAACGGGCGGCCAGCTGACGGTCACTCCTGGGTGGTGCGCTGGCTCTTCTCGATGACGACCTGGGCGAGCGGAATCCGCACCGGGGCGGGTGCGGTGGCGAGCCGGGCGGCGACGCCCGCCTCGAGCTTGTCGAAGAACGGCGACGTCGGCTCGGCACGGTCGTCGGTGAGTGCGGCGGCCAGGGTGGGAAACAACGCGGCCCGTAGGAACGCCGCCCACTGGGCACCGAAAAGCATTGCCTTGCCATCGCTTTGGAACTGTTTCCAGAAGCGGTCCGCGGCGTTGAAGGTCTCGAGTTGGATGATGGAGAGCTTCTCGAACGTCCCCGTCGGTGCGAACGGCGATTCGAAGTCCTTGGGGCGGCGCCCGACGATCGGTATCGACATCGCGCGGAGCTCGTCGGTAGTGAGCACGCCTTCGTGCGCCATTTCGTCCAGCGTGGCCGCGATGGCCTCGAGCAGGGGCCGAAACCCCAACTCGCCATCTTCGTCGACGCCAAGGGTGGTCACCACCAGCCGCCCGCCCGGGCACAGCTCGCGACCGCGGAACGCGACGAACTCATGCCAGTCATGGGAGGCCTGCCGGGCGTGTGCGGCGCGGGAGGCCTCGTCGCCGCCGTAGGCCGCCAGCAGATGATCACTCGCGGGCACCGGCCCGCCCAGCCAATGCAGCGCCCACGACGACCAGGCCAGGTTCACGCTGTTCGACGGCAGGATCTGCGAGTAGTACGACCGCCCGACCGCCGACGCGAACGAGGCGCGGTCCCGCTTCAGATAACTGTCGGGGTCGGCGGTCAGCGTGCGGAACAGCGCGGTGAAGTCGTTCTCCGGCAGGTCGGTGTGGGTCACCAGGATCGAATGCTCGGGCCGGGTGCGCTTGCGTAGCACCGCGATCGCCGCGCAGATGGGCAGCACCGAGTTGTGCCCGGTTCCGGCACCGTAGTCGGCGATCACGATGGGGCGCGGCGAGCGGGGGATCGGCACCACTTCGGCCGCCTGTTCGAAAAGCGTTATCGCCTCCGGCAATCCGGCTGCCTTCAGCCGCGAACTGGCGCTGTACCAGCCGCTGTCCTTGGCCTCGGGTCGCACCACGACGCTCGATTCGCGCATACCCAGACGGTAGTGGTCGGACCTGGCTGTCGCCCGGCAGTTGCACAGTGAGTTCTGATCGCCGTGTCGGCGGCACCATGACACACTGCGCTGCATGAGTCGTCGTGCGTCCGGGCCGCGGATCCTGACCGCCGTTGCCATCCTGACGATGGTGATCGCCGGCGTCGGGTTCGTCGTCACGCTGATCCTCAACGCGTTCGTCTTCGACGAATACGACGCGTACGGGGAGGTACCGATTCCAGGTTCGAGCAGCCTGCACCTGCCCGCAGGCGACGTCACCGTCACCTTTCACACGATCGTCATCGGCGGGACCAACGGCGGCCTGCCCGTTCCACCGCTGAAGTACCGGATCGGTGCGCCCGAAGGCGTCGCGGAGCCGAAGCTGACGGAGGACTACGGCACCACCACGACGGTGAACAACGACGCCCGCATCCGCATCGGAATACTCCACGTCCCCGTCGAGGGCACGTACGACGTCAACCTGGACGGGAACGTCAGCGCCTACCTCAACCCCACGCTCGCCTTCGGCCACGGAAGCAGCTACGGCAACCTGCCGTGGATCTTCGCCGCGATCTTCGGCGTCGCCGTCGTCGACCTGGTGATCGCCCGGGTGTGGGCGGCGCGGGTAGCGCGCAGACCCGTGCCGGTGCCCGGCTACCCCGCTCCGTCAGCGGGGTTCGGCGTGTCGAGCTGGGACGCGTCCCCCGCCTACGTCCCCCCTCCGGTCCAGCAGCCCGCGTCGTACACCCCGACCGACGACGGCATCCGCATCCAGCAGCTGAACACCCTTGCCCGGCTCCGTGATTCGGGTGCACTCACCGAGGACGAGTTCCAGGCCGAGAAGCGCCGGATCCTCGACGGGCATTAGTGCCCCCTGGCCACCCACTCGTCGTAGTTCACCAGCTCGTCGCCGATGGCGGTGGTGTCGCCGTGGCCGGTGTAGACGACGGTCTCGTCGGGCAACATGCCCAACCGCTTCGAGATCGACGCCAAGATGGTGGGGAAGTCCGAGTAGGACCGTCCGGTGGCGCCGGGTCCGCCCTGGAACAGGGTGTCGCCGCTGACCACCGCGTTCAGGTCGGGCACGTGCCAGCACACCGAGCCAGGGGAGTGTCCCGGCGTGTGCAGCGCGTGTAGCTCGACCCCGCCGACGGACAGCGTGGCACCGTCCTCGAACGAGCGAAAGTCCTTGTCCGGATGAGTCATTCGCCACAACACGTCGTCAGCGGGATGCAACAGCACCGGCGCGTCGAGCGTCTCGCCGAGCTCGGGTGCCACCGTGACGTGGTCGTTGTGACCGTGGGTGCACACCACGGCGACGACGTTGCGGCCGGCGACGGCATCGACGATCGGCGCCGCGGTGTGGGCGGCGTCGAACACGATGACCTCGGAGTCGTCGCCGATGAACCAGATGTTGTTGTCGACGTCCCAGCTGCCGCCGTCGAGTTCGAATTTGCCGCTGGTGACCAGCCGCTGAATCTCGACCACTAGAGCATCACCACCGAGCGCAGGACCTCGCCGGCGTGCATGCGATGGAATGCCGACTCAATGTCTTCTAAGCCGATGCGCTCGGAGACGAAGCGCTCCAACGGAAGCCGGCCCTGGCGGTACAGCGCGATCAGGGTGGGGAAGTCACGCTCGGGCAGGCAGTCGCCGTACCAGGACGACTTCAAGGACCCGCCGCGGGAGAAGAAGTCGACCAGCGGCATCTCGAGTGTCATGTCGGGGGTGGGCACGCCGACGAGCACCACGGTGCCGGCCAGGTCGCGGGCATAGAAGGCCTGCTTCCAGGTCTCGGGCCGCCCGACCGCGTCGATCACCACGTCGGCGCCGTTGCCGTCGGTGAGGTCCTGGATGGTCTCGACGACGTCGAACTCCTTGGCATTGATGGTGTGGGTGGCCCCGAAGTCGCGGGCCCAGCCCAGCTTCTGGTCGTCCATGTCGACGGCGATGATCTTCTTGGCCCCGACCAGCGCGGCGCCGGCGATGGCCGCATCGCCCACGCCGCCGCAGCCGATCACCGCGACGGTGTCGTTGCGGCCCACGTTGCCGGTGTTGATGGCCGCCCCGATGCCCGCCATCACCCCGCAGCCGAGCAGGCCGGCCACCGCCGGGTCCGCCTCGGGATCGACCTTCGTACACTGGCCAGCCGCGACGAGCGTCTTGTCGGCGAACGCGCCGATGCCCAGCGCCGGGGTCAGTTCGGTGCCGTCGGTCAGTGTCATCTTCTGTTCGGCGTTGAAGGTGTCGAAGCAGTACCAGGGGCGGCCGCGCTTGCAGGCCCGGCACTGGCCGCACACCGCGCGCCAGTTCAGGATCACGAAGTCACCGGGCGCCACCGACGTCACGCCGGGCCCTACGGCCTCCACGGTGCCGGCCGCTTCGTGGCCGAGCAGGAACGGGTACTCGTCGTTGATGCCGCCCTCGCGGTAGGTCAGATCGGTGTGGCAGACCCCGCAGGCGATGATGTCGACCACCACCTCACCGGGACCCGGATCGGGGATGACGATGTCGACCAACTCGACGGGTTGCTTCTTGCTCCTGGAGATCACGCCGCGCACTGTCTGACTCATGGGTACAAAGTAGCGACTGTCCCGCCAGATGATCGACGGTACCGGATGGGGCTGGCGAAGAGGTCGATTCAACTGGTGTGATGGTGTGGTCAAGGAGCCGCTGTGGAACTGCTAGCCGATCATCTCGCCGAGGGGCGTAGCGCGCATCAACGCCGTGACTGGGGCGCCAGTTACGCGGCGTTCGCGCGCGCCGATGGGGTCGGCCCCATGACCCTCGACGACCTCGACGCCTATGCGACCGCGGCCTGGCGGCTGGGCCACGGCAGGGAGGCGGTGCGGCTGGCGGAACAGGTATACGGCCAGATGGTGCGCACTGATCCGGCCGCCGCCTCGATGAAGGCGCTGGACATCGGCTTGGAATGGCTGACGCGCGGCGACGTGAACATCGCCAAGGGGTGGATGAACCGCGCCCGTCGACTGCTCGCCGATGCACCCGCGGGCCCGACGCATGGCTACCTGGCGTACCTCGACGCAATCGTGGCAGTACTGGACCAGAACGTCGACGAACTCTCCTTGCGCGCAGCGGCGATGCGCGACATCTGTGCGCCGCTCGATGACCCGTCGCTGTCGTCGCTGTCGTTGGTGGCACAGGCGCTCGCCGCGTTCTACGAGGCGAGGGTCCCGGACGGGTACGCATTCGTCGACGAAGCGATCCTGCCGCTGCTGGCCGGTGAGGTGCGCGTGGAGTGGGCGGGTGACATCTACTGCGTGGTGCTGAACCTGTGTCACAAGCTTGCCGACCTGCCGCGGATGCGGGCCTGGACGGACTCGATGGAGCGCTGGTGCGACGTGCACAACACGGCCACCTACTACCGGGTGTGTGACGTACACCGGCTGCAGATTGCGGCGGCCGACGACGACTACCGGGGGCTGGAGAACGAATTGCTCACCGCCAGTGCGGCGTTGGAGGGCGTCAACTCCTGGGTAGGGGGCGAGGGGTTCTACCAACTCGGCGAGGTACGGCGAATGCGCGGCGACGCCGAGGGTGCGCTCGCCGCGTTCGCGAAGGCGCGCAGCCTCGGCGTTGACCCGCAACCCGGTGAGGCGCTGCTGCGGTGTCGCATGGGTCAGACGGAAGCGGCGTGGACCGACCTGCGGGTCGCGTTGTCCGGGGTGGGCCGGCTGGACCGGATGCGGATGTTGCGGGCCGCGGTTGAGGTGGCCTTGGCGCGCGACGGCCTCGACGAGGCCGAGCAGCACTGCCGCGAACTCGAACAGGGCGCCGTCGCTTTCGACACCCCCGGCTATCGGGCCTGGGCGGCGCACGCCCGGGGAGCGGTGCTTGTCCGCAGGGGTGAGTACGCCGCCGCGCTGGCGAGCCTTCAGGCCGCGCTGCCCGAATACCGCACGCAGCGGGCTCGCTACGAGACGGCCGAGGTGTACGAGTGGATGGCCCTGGCGCACAGAGGCATTGGCGAGCACGACGCGGCGACGGCTGACATCGCCACCGCGGAGAACATCTACACTCAACTTGGCGTCGAGCCCAGCGGCGTGTGCGGGCGGGGCACGCCTGGCGGGCTGACGCGCCGCGAGCTCGAAGTGCTCCGCGGCATCGCGGGTGGCGCCACCAATCGTCAGCTGGCCCAGCAGATCTTCATCAGCGAGAAGACGGTCAGCCGGCACCTGGCCAACATCTACGCCAAGCTCGGAGTCTCGTCGCGCACCGCTGCGGTGGCATGGGCGCACGAGAACAACGTGCTGCGGTAGCCGCTCTGCATCATTTGCACCACATCGCGACGGCGATATTGCACTCTTCGGCCGATACCGAGGATCGCCGCCGCGGTCTAGCGTTTGATCCATGACCACACTGAACGAAACCCCGGCCGTCGCAACGGACACCACCGAGCAGTTCGCCGAACGGATCGTCGGAGCGATCGACAGCGCCAGCCTTGCCATCCTGCTCAGCATCGGGCATCAGACCAAGCTGTTCGATACGCTGGCCGAACTCCCGCCGGCCACCAGTGCACACATCGCCGATTCGGCCGGGCTCGACGAACGCTACGTGCGGGAGTGGCTGGGCGGCGTGGTCGCCAGCCGGATCGTGGACTACGACCCGACGGCACAGACGTATTCGCTCCCGCGGCATCGCGCGGCGGTGCTGACCCGTACCGCCGGGCCTGACAACCTCGCCCGTGTCGCCCAGTTCATCCCGCTGCTCGGCGAAGTCGAGCAAAAGGTCATCGGCTGCTTCCACACCGGTGGCGGACTGTCCTACAGCGAGTATCCGCGCTTCCACAAGCTGATGGCGGAGGAAAGTGGCGAGGTGTTCGACGCTGCGCTCGTTGACGTCGTCCTGCCGCTGGTGGACGGGCTGCCGGAACGGCTTCGCGCTGGTGCGGACGTCGCCGACATCGGTTGTGGCAGTGGCCACGCCATCAACGTGATGGCACAGGCGTTCCCCGCCAGCCGGTTCACGGGCGTCGACTTCTCCGAGGAAGGGCTGGCGGTCGGCGCGGCCGAGGCGAAAAGCCGCGGGCTCACCAATGCGACGTTCAGCCGGCAGGATGTGGCGAAGCTCGATGCCGTCGAAACCTACGACGTGATAACGGTTTTCGATGCGATCCACGATCAAGCCCAGCCCGCGCAGGTGTTGGCCAACATCCATCGCGCACTACGGCCGGGCGGGACGCTGCTGATGGTCGACATCAAGGCCTCGAGCCAACTCGAGGACAACATCGGCGTCCCGCTGGCGTCGTATCTGTACACCGTCTCGACGATGCACTGCATGAGCGTGTCGCTGGGGCTGGACGGCGCGGGATTGGGTACCTGCTGGGGTCGCCAGCTGGCCACGTCGATGCTCGCCGATGCCGGCTTCGGCGAGGTGACGGTCAACGAGATCGACTCGGACCCGTTCAACAACTACTACGTCGCCCACAAGTAGGCTCGCGCGCCCAGGAGTGCCCAATGACAACCATCGACGAGCTCGTGTCGGGATCGCCCAAGCGCCAGCGCCTATCCCAGACGAACGGCGACCAATTGTTCGTGACCGACGGAGGTTTGGAGACGGAGCTGATCTTCCACGACGGAATCGACCTGCCGAGCTTTGCGGCGTTCCCGCTGCTCGACAACCCGGACCACCGCGCCCGACTGCGCCGCTACTACGACGGTTACCTTGACATTGCACGCAAGCTCGACGCGGGCTTCATCGTCGAGGCACCGACGTGGCGCGCGAATCCCGACTGGGGTTCGGTGCTCGGGTACTCGCCCGAGCGGCTCGCCGCAGCCAACCGCTCTGCGGTAGCGCTCGCAGAGGAGGTCAGGACGGCTGCGGCGGCCGATGGCATCACCGTGGTGGTGAGCGGTTGCGTCGGCCCGCGCGGGGACGGCTACGACCCCGGAAGCGCGATGACGCCCGAGGATGCCGAGCGTTACCACGCGGTCCAGATCGGAACCTTCGCTTCCACGACGGCGGACCAGGTCACCGCGATCACGATGACCAACGTCGAGGAGGCGATCGGCATCGTGCGTGCCGCCTCGGCGGCAGGTATCCCATCGGCGATCTCATTCACCGTGGAGACCGACGGGCGACTTCCGACCGGCCAGCCGCTGCACGAGGCGATTGAGCAGGTGGACGCCGCGACCGACGCCGGCGCCGCCTACTTCATGGTCAACTGTGCGCATCCGGCACACTTCGCAGAGGCACTGGAACCCGACGGGGCGTGGCGGCAGCGGCTGCTCGGTCTGCGTGCCAACGCGTCGACGAAGAGCCATGCGGAACTCGATGAGGCCACGGAGCTCGATGAGGGCGATCCGAAGGACCTTGGTGCTCGCCTTGCCGCCCTGCGCGACCGGTTGCCGGCCGTGACAGTGCTTGGCGGATGCTGCGGCACGGACGCGCGGCATGTGGCGGCGATCTGCTCGGCCTGGGGAGCCACTTAGGTCGATGCAGCGCTGGTGCGAGCTGACCGGGGTGGCTCAGGATCTGGTCAGCAGCCCGCATCGATAGTTCTTTCAAAGAAAGTGAGGGACTGACGGGTCGAGCTTGCTCCTACTTGTAACCGCAACCCATCGGGGGTCACGGAATCAGTCAAGGAGCAACCCATGAGCACCATCAACAAGTCCACCGCGGCCGCCATGCTCGTCGCCGCAGGCGGCGTCGCCTTCGCCGGCCTGTTCGCAGCCGCACCTGCCAATGCCGCCGATGCCTATGTCGCCCTGTCGTATTCGTTGGGTAGCAAGGTGTCGGGCATGGCTGTCGCCGGATCCGAGGCCGGGGCGCGCGACGCGTCGTTGCACAACTGCCAGGCCAACGGTGGCGGCGGCTGCGTCACGTACGTGATCGCCAAGAACAGCTGCGCGGCCATTGCCATCGGCACCGATCCGACGCTGCACCAGGAGTATTCGACTGCGATCCACTCGGTCGTCGAACTGGCGCGCAAGCAAGCACTGTCGGCCAATGGCGGGGGCATCATCGGGGCATCGGGCTGCACGAGCAGCCAGCCAACCGATCCGTACGGGGATCCGCCGCAGTCGCCTCCGTCGGACACGCCTCCTTCGGATCCGACGCCTCCGCCGCCGGCTCCCGTGGAGCACGACTACGACAATGACGGGCTGAGCAAGCACGACGAGCTCTTCACCCACCACACCAACCCGTTCCTGGCCGACACCGACCTCGACGGGGTCTTGGACGGTACCGAGCTCACCAACGGCACCAACCCGCTGAATCCGCGCTCGCACTGATCAGCCGACCATCGGATCGGCCGCTAGGAATGAGCGGTCACGGGCGCAGCATCGGCGCTTCGGCCGCGTGGCGGGCCCGCAGTTCCTCGTCCCAATCGCCGGAGCAATAGACGGTCAACTCGGAGATCCGGCCGTCGCGGACGGTACAGACGACCATCTCGCGGCTAGTAATCTCCTTGCCGTCGTCGCGAACTCGCTCCGTGAACTCGGCGACGAATCCCGTCGCGGTGGGCACGGTGCGCACCACGGTGACCTCGTCCATGCCATTGGGTGCGTAGCTCTTGTACCACTCGGCGAAGGCCTCGATGCCCTGCAGCTGGAACCGCCACAGCGGCGGGTTCCCGTCAAGAAATACGTCGTCGGTGAGGACGTCTCCCACCTCGGCGGTACGGAATACCTCGGCGAGTGCCTCGCTGAGACGCTCGGCCGTGCTGACGTCGGTCACGATTGGGCTCTGGGTGCTCGTCATGTCGATTCCCTTTCTCGTCAGTCCGACCGTAGGCAGCGGTGCCTGGGCGACACATCGAGCGAACAACCGATTTGATGTGCGCTGAAAGATCCACAGAATTGCCGATGCACGCCGTGCGACTTCCATGGTTTGCCCGATGTGCGAGTCAGGCACGGCTCGTACCGTACGGATCGAAACCGCTTGAGCAGAGGGAGGAACCGATGAGTGAGCACCCGAACGTGACAACAGTGAATCGGATGACCGAGGCCATCGTGGAGGAGGACCGCGAGACGCTCGCGTCGTTGTTCACCGACGACTTCGTCTACCACCTTCGCGGACCGTTCACCACCGCCGGCGACCATCACGGCGTGGCGGGCATCCTCGGCGCGATCCGCCCAGTCTTCGACGCGACTGGCGGGGACGTGAAGCTCGAGCAGCAGTTCTGCGTCGGCCTCGACGGCTGGGCCGCCGAGTGGGAGCACGCTGTGCTCGGCCGCCACGGCAAGACACTGGAGTCGGACAATGCGTTCGTCTACCGATTCGTCGGCGGCCGGATCGCCGAGATGTGGATGTTCCTGGGGGCCAACCCCGACGCTGCCGCCACGTTCTTCGGTTAACGCTCCCGGCGACTGGTGCGTCCACCACACTGGAGAGGTGGGTGGGCCTAGCCAAAGCCGCGGCATGGCGTGGGGCGAGGAGTACCGGCAACTTGCCGCGCTCGATGCCGAGCAAGGACTCGACGTCGACGATCTCGACCGATTGGCGACCGCCGCGTACATGACCGGGCGCGACGACGAGAGCTTCGAGTTTTGGGGTCGGGCGCATCGCCGCTGCCTCGAGACAGGCGACGTCGCCCGGGCGGCCCGCTTTGGCGTGCGGTTGGCCCAAGCGCTCGGGTTCAAAGGCGACATCGCCCGTAGCAGCGGGTGGGTCGAGCGGTCACACCGGCTGCTGGACGACGCCGATCTCGACTGCGTCGAGCGCGGGTTCCTCGAGCACGCGGCCGGCATGGTCCGCATCTTCGCCGACGGCGACCTCGCGGCGGCGCACTCCGCGTTCGGGCGGGCCGCCAAGATCGGCGAGCGGTTCCGCGACCGGGAGCTGCTCACGTTCGCGTGGATGGGGGTGGGCCGGTGCCTGATCTACCTCGGCGAGATCGCCGAAGGCCTGGCGCTGCTCGACGAGGCCATGGTGTCGGTCGAGGCGCGCGAAATCCCGCCGATGGCAGTCGGAGACGCGTACTGCACGGCGATCGACGCGTGTTACGAGCTGTTCGACATTCGCCGCTGTGAGCAGTGGACGGACTCGTTCACGCGGTGGTGTGACGCCCAGACCGGGCTCGTCCTCTACCAGGGGCACTGCCTGCTGCATCGCGCTGAGCTGCTGATGCTCCACGGTGACTGGTCCGACGCCGTGACCGTCGCGCAGGAGGCGTGTGCCCGGCTCGCCGAACCGATCAACCCTGCGACTCTCGGGGGTGCCCACTATGTCGAGGGCGAATTACACCGGCTGCGTGGCGAATTCGCGATGGCCGAACAGGCGTATGAGCGCGCAAACGCCCTCGGATGCCAACCGCAGCCAGGCATGGCGTTGCTGCGGCTCGCGCAGGGCCGCGTCGATGTCGCTGCCGCGCAACTGCGACGACGGCTTGCCGAGGCGGACCAACCCATCGACCGCGCCCGCATCCTGTGTGCCGCTGCGGAGATCCTGACCACCGCCGAGGACGTCGACGGCGCTAGGGCAGCGGCCGACGAGTTGACGTCGCTCGCAACCGAACTCGGCTCGCCGCTGCTGCGGGCGCACGCCGCACTGGCGACGGGTGCCGTTCTCCTCGCGACCGGAGACGTGACCACTGCACTGGTCGCGCTGCGCCGCGCCGCCGGTGACTGGATCGAGCTGCGCGTGCCCCGTGAAGAGGCGCGCACCCGCCTGCTGATCGCCGACGCCTGTGAGGCGCTCACTGACTTCGACACCGCCGAGATGGAACGGCGTGCAGCACGGTCGACACTGGCGGCGCTCGGCGGGGACATTGTCCCGCAGCGCCAACCGGCACCAGGTCTCACCGCTCGCGAGGTGGAGGTGTTGACGCTCGTCGCCCGCGGCAAGACCAACCGCGTGATCGCCGCCGAGCTATACATCAGCGAAAAGACCGTCGCCAGCCACCTCAACCACATCTTCACCAAACTCGGACTGACGTCCCGCTCGGCGGCCACCGCGTATGCGTACCAGCACGACCTCGTGTCATAGGCTCGCGTCGATGCCTGCGCTCGATGCCCTCGCCGAATGGCCGGTCTCGGCCGTCGCCGCTGCGGTTGTCGCCCCGTCCGGCGTGCTGGCCCAGTACGGCGACGTCGACCGCGTGTTCGCGCTGGCGTCGGTGACCAAACCGCTCGTCGCCCGCGCGGCGCAGGTCGCGATCGAAGAAGGCGTCGTCGACCTCGACACCCCTGCGGGTCCACCGGGGGCGACGGTCCGCCATCTGCTGGCCCACGCGTCGGGCCTGTCGATGCGATCGGACGACGTGATCGCGGCGCCCGGCACCAGACGGGTCTACTCGAACTCCGGTTTCAGCGCGCTCGCCGAGACGGTGCAGCGGGCGTCCGACATCGACATCGCGGACTACCTGCGCGAGGCGGTGTTCGAGCCGCTCGGAATGTCGTCGTCGCGGCTGGTCGGTGGGGCCGAGGCCGCCGGATTCGGCGTCGAGTCCAGCGTGGCCGACCTGGCCGTGTTCGCGGGGGAGCTGCTGCGTCCCAGGTTGGTCTCCGCTGAGCTGCATGCCGAGTCGACGACCGTGCAGTTCCCCGGGCTGGCCGGCGTGTTGCCGGGCTTCGGCGTGCAACGGCCCAATGACTGGGGGCTGGGCTTCGAGCTCAGGGACGGAAAGTCGCCGCACTGGACCGGGTCGACGAACTCGGGTGCGACGTTCGGTCACTTCGGTCAGACGGGCACGTTTCTGTGGGTCGATCCGGCCGCTGACCTGGCCTTGGTGGTGCTCACCGACCGCGACTTCGACGAGTGGACCTACCCCTTGTGGCCCGCGGTCTCTGATGGAGTGCTGAGAGAATTCGGAGCACACTAGCGCAACAGAGGCCCCACAAGGCACAATGGACACGCGCGACACAACTGCATCGTTACCTTCCGGAACCACCAGAGCGTTGGGGAAGACGTCCCTAGTGGAAGCCGAAGGAGCAGATGATGCGTGCGTCGAACCAATTTGCCGACGCGACGACAGGCGTGGTGTACATCCACGCCTCACCCGCGGCGGTGTGCCCCCACGTCGAGTGGGCGCTTCAGTCGACCCTGTCGGCGCGAGCGAACCTCAAGTGGACACCTCAACCGGCCATGCCGGCACAGCTGCGCGCCATCACCAACTGGCGCGGGCCGGTCGGGACTGGTGCTGCGCTGGCCAACGCGCTGCGCTCGTGGTCGGTGTTGCGCTTCGAGGTCACCGAGGACCCCAGTGAGGGCGTCGACGGTCACCGCTGGTGCCACACCCCGCAACTCGGGTTGTGGAGCGGTGCGATGAGCGCCAATGGCGACGTGATGGTCGGTGAGATGCGGCTGCGCGGATTGATGTCCTCGGGCGCCGACACCCTGGCCGCCGAACTGGATACGGTGCTCGGCACCGCGTGGGACGAGGCGCTGGAGCCCTACCGCGGCGGCGGCGATACCGGTGAGATCAGCTGGCTCAACCGCGGGGTCGGCTAGCAGCAAGCGCGCCGAAACTGCGGCCAGATCGCGTTCTGGCGCCGAATCGCGATCTCACAGCAGGCTCGGCGATCAGTGAGCGCTCAGCCGCCAACGGTCACGCGCACGTGCACGACGTCGCCGTCGTCGATGCCTTCCGGTCGGCGTAGCGCCACCTTGAGCGGGACCAGATAGACGTCGTCGCGCGGTATCAACGACGTGCCGACTTCGGTGGCGCCGATCCTCACTCGCGCCGGAATGACGCCCCAGCCGTAGCTCAGTTCGGCGGCATGATCGTGCAAGAACGCGTCGACGTCGTCCGGTGTGGCGACGAAGAAGTAGGGTGCGGGACCGCGCCACTGGAACACCTCGGCCTCAAAGGTCCAGTCCATCGCCGCTGAGATTACGGCCGCAGGATCTTCAGCGCACCCGGGACCGCCGATATCTCGACCGGTAGCGGACACACGTACTCCCCGTCGGCGTAGGCGTTGATGCCAGGTGAGTCGACGGTGATGACCTTCGCGCGCGCCGTCCGCACCTCGTCCAGGTCCACGTGCGTGCCCTTGAACACGGTGGGGAACAAGCGAATCAGCTTGGTCCGTGACGCGGAGGCCACCATGGTGGCGTCCAGCTGCCCGTCGGAGGGGTCGGCGTCCGGGCAGATCAGCATGCCGCCGCCGTAGCTCTTCGTGTTGCCGAAGGCCGCAAGCGTGAGGTCGGTGACCAGCTCGTCACCGCCGTCGAAGGTCAGTCGAAACGGCAGCAGCCGCAGCTTTGAGAGCTCGGCCACCATCGCCACGTTGTAGCGCATCCGGCCGTGCGGCCACCGCATCCGGTTGGTCCGGTCCGTCACCAGCGAGTCGAAGCCGGCGGCCATCACCGTGCCGAACCACGTGTCGGTACCGTCCGCGGCCACGATGCGACCCAGGTCGACGGTATCGGCGCGACCGTCGACGACGACGTCGGCCGCTGCCTCGGGATCCTTTGTGGGAATGCCGAATTCGCGTGCATGGTCGTTTCCCGTACCGGCTGGGATGATGCCGAGCGGGATGTCGGTCTGCGCCAGTACCTGCAGCGCGAGCGAGACGATGCCGTCGCCGCCGACGACGACGAGCGCGTCCATGCCGCGTTCCAGCGCACCTTCGACGAGTCGCCGGGCGTGCTCGGCGTCGGTACCCGCGATCGCGACGACGTCGACACCGCGTCGATTCAACTGCGCGACGGCCCGCTCGGCCGCGTGGGCCGCACTACCGTGCCCCGACGCGGGGTTGGTCAGCACGGTCACCCGGCCGACGGTCATCGTGCTCCTCGCGTGCGCGGCGTCACGGGATCAGCTTGCCCGGGTTGAGGATTCCCGCCGGGTCGAGCACGCCCTTGACCGCGCGCAGCACCTCGACGCCCAAGTCGCCGACCTCGTCGCGCATCCACGGCCGGTGGTCGGCGCCGACGGCGTGATGGTGGGTGATGGTCGCACCGCAGCGAACCATCGCCTCGGACGCGGCGGTCTTCGCCTTGCGCCACTGCTCGATCGGATTGCCGCGCTGCCCGGCCACGACGGTGAAGTACAACGACGCGCCGGTCGGATACACATGGGAAATGTGGCACAAGACCAAAGCCGGAGTGCCGGTTTCGGCAAGTGCACCGGTCAGCGCCTCGGTCACCGCCGCCTTGAGGGTGGCCAGGTTGCCCCAGTTGGTGGCGGTCTCCAGCGTCTCGCACAGCGCGCCGGCCGCCAACAGCGAGTCGCGGAGGTAGGGCGCGCCGAACCGGCCGTGCTCCCATGCGCGTGCCGGTGCCTCGCCCAGAGAGGTGCCGCCGTGCGCTTCGAGCACCGCCCTCGTCTCTTCGTGTCGGCTCGCGGTGTGTGCTTCGGTGCCCTCGAACGCCGTGATCGCCAGGCATCCACCGGTGATCGACTGGTCCCCGATGCGCTCGGTGGTGGCCAGGTTGACGCCGGTCTCGGCCTCGTCGGACAGCCGGATGGCGGTGGGACCGGTGCCGGTTTGGACGACGGCCCGCAAAGCGGCTGCGCCAGTGGCGAAGTCACCGAATGACCAGGCCTCGTACCGCGTGGTCTCCGGAACCGGATGCACGCGGACGCGCACCCGCGTGATCACGCCGAAGACGCCCTCGGAGCCGACGATCAGCTGCCGTAGGTCGGGACCCGCGGCCGAGGCCGGGGCGCGCCCGAGGTCGAGGACACCGGCGGGGGTCACGGCGCGCACTCCGCGCACCATGTCGTCGAACCGCCCGTAGCCGGCCGAGTCCTGGCCCGACGAACGGGTGGCCGCGAAGCCGCCGATGGTGGCGAACTGGAAGCTCTGTGGGAAGTGGCCCAACGAGAATCCATGCGCCGCAAGGAGTTCCTCGGCCTCGGGCCCTATGACGCCAGCGCCGAGTTCGGCCTCGCCGGAGACCTCGTCGAGCCCGTGCAGCTGGTTCAGTCGCCGCAGGTCCAGCGACACGACGGCCGTGAAGTCGCCCCGGATGGGATCGAGCCCGCCGACGACACTGGTGCCGCCGCCGAACGGCACGACCGCGATGCCGTGCTGTGTGCAGTAACGCAGGATCGCGGCGACCTCGTCCTCGTCGCCGGGCAACAGCACTGCGTCGGGGGCGTCCTGGACGCCGTCGTCGCGGCGGCGCAGCAGGTCCAGCGTGGACTTTCCGCCAGCCCGCAACAGCCGGCCAAGGTCGTCGGAGACGCAGTGCGCGGCGCCGACGAGCTCCGCAAGCCCCGCGCGGTCGGTCTCCGACAGGGCCGACGGACGCAGCCGCACCTGGTCGGGTCGCCGTTCGGCGTCAGGGGCCGCGTCGACGCCGAGAGCCTGCTTGAGCAGGGTGCGAATCCCGTCGGAGAGCGGCTTGGCCTCCGCGGGGTCGCCCCAGGCATTCCACTTCATCGGGGGCAGCTGCTGGGCGTTCGGTTGCATCATGCGTTACAGTATTACAGATGCTGTCAATCAGTAACGATTACACGCCTCCGGTATCCGACCGGATCCTCGACGCGGCCGCGAGTTGCGTGCTCGCGTTCGGCGTCGAGCGGGTGACGCTGGCCGAGATCGCGCGCCGCGCCGGCGTCAGCCGTCCCACCGTCTATCGGCGCTTCCCGGACACCCGGTCGATCCTCGCCGCGCTGCTCACCATGCGAATCACCCACGCACTCGACGACGTGCCGAGCCGGGGTGTCGGCCGCGAGTACGTGGTGGCCCGCGTCGTCGCGATCGCCGAACGGCTGCGGCGCGACGACGTCATCATGTCGGTGCTGCACGAGGCACCTGAGCTCGCGATGTTCTATCTCTCCGAGCGGCTCGGTACCAGCCAGCAGATCCTGCTCGACGCCGTCGCCGGTGAGCTCAAGGCCGCTCAGCCGGACGGCAGCGTGCGCGCGGGCGACGTGCGCCAGCTGGCCGCGATGTGCCTGCTGATCACCCAGTCGACCATCCTCTCGGCTCAGATGGTCGCGCCGATCCTCGACGCGCAGGCATTGGCCGTCGAGCTCGCCCACTCCCTGAACGGATACCTCGCGCCATGACCGGATCGACTGCCCTGAACGCCGCCCGCCGGTCCGCGGAACTCGCTGGGCTGGCCGACGGCGGGACGGTCGACGTCATCGTGATCGGCGGCGGCATCACGGGAGTCGGGATCGCACTGGACGCCGCGACCCGCGGGCTCTCGGTGGTGCTGGTGGAGAAGCACGATCTGGCATTCGGCACCAGCCGGTGGAGCTCCAAGCTCGTTCACGGCGGGCTGCGCTACCTCGCCACCGGCAACGTCGGGATCGCCCGGCGCAGCGCGATCGAACGCGGAATCCTGATGTCGCGCAACGCACCCCACCTCGTGAAGGCCATGCCGCAGCTGGTCCCGCTGCTCCCTTCGATGAACCGGGCGTCCCGCGCGCTGGTGCGGTTCGGCTTCGCCGCGGGCGACGGGCTGCGCAGGCTGGCGGGCACGTCCGTCAGCGTGCTGCCACGCTCCCGTCGCGTCGACGCCCAGCGGGCGGTCGAACTCGCTCCGACGGTGCGTCGTCAGGGCCTCGACGGCGCGCTGCTCGCGTACGACGGTCAATTGATCGACGACGCGCGCCTGGTCGCCGCCGTCGCACGGACGGCCGCCCAAAACGGCGCCCGCATCCTGACGCGCGTCGCCGCATCCGATGCCACCGGAACCTCCGTGCGCCTGACCGACCAGCTGACGGGGGAGACGATGGACCTGTCGGCGCGCGCGGTCATCAACGCGGCAGGCGTGTGGGCCGGTGAGGTCGACGGCTCCATTCGGTTGCGGCCCAGCCGCGGTACGCATCTGGTGTTCGACGCCGCGGCGTTCGGCAATCCGACCGCCGCCCTGACCATCCCGATTCCCGGCGAGCTCAACAGGTTCGTCTTCGCGATGCCAGAACAACTCGGGCGGGTCTACCTCGGGCTCACCGACGAGGACGCGCCAGGTCCGATACCCGATGTGCCGCAACCGACTTCGCAGGAGATCGCCTTCCTGCTCGACACCGTCAACACGGCGCTCGACGTCGCACTGAGTCCGGCCGACGTCGTGGGTTCCTATGCGGGGCTGCGGCCGCTGATCGACACCGGCGAGGGCCGCACCGCGGACGTGTCGCGAGAACACGCGGTCGTCGAGTCGCCGAACGGGGTGGTCAGCGTCATCGGAGGCAAGCTCACCGAGTACCGCTACATGGCCGAGGACGTGCTCGACCAGGCCGTCGCGCTGCGCGGACTCTCCGCCGGCGCGTGCCGCACCCGCAATCTGCCCCTCGTCGGCGCGCCCGCCAACCCCGTGTCGACGCTGCGTTCGCCTGCCGACCTGCCGTCCTCACTCGTCGCCCGCTACGGCGCCGAGGCGCCCAACGTCGTCGCCCGCGCCACCTGCGAGCGGCCCACCGAACCGGTCGCGGACGAAATCGACGTCACTCGAGCCGAATTCGAGTATGCCGTCACACACGAGGGTGCACTGACGGTCGACGACATCCTGGACCGCCGCACCCGCATCGGGCTCGTCGCAGCCGATCGCGTCCGCGCGGCTGACGTCGCAGCTGAGTTGCTCAACCGCTGTAGCCGGTGAGCTAAATCCGCCACGAATTCCTGGCACATCGAGAATCCTTGAGGCCATGAAGGCCCTCAGCATGGTCACCGCCATACTCGCCGTGCCGCTTGCGTTCGCCGGATGTGGCGAGGCACCGGCACCCAGTTCGTCGACGTCGGTGGCCCCCACGGCCACGCCAGCCTCAACGGCCACGCCAAATTCCACGGCCATGTCCACGAGCGGTTCGCCGCCGACTCAGAGTTACGCGGTCACGACCACCACGATCGAGGGCAGCACCGACGACCGTCAGGGCAACTGGCGCATGGAGTTTGGTGAACTCTCGGGCGGCGATCCGGCGGTGGTCGAGGCGTTCAACGGCGCGAGCCACGCGGCGGCCATGGACCAGGTGGAGGCAGCCAAGGAGGGCGCTGAGCCGGGTGCGCAGTGGAACTTCGAGTCCAATGGCCAGGTGAGTTTCCGCAGCATCGCGGTCGCACAGGTCATCTTCGGCTCCCTGTACTACGGCGCCCACCCGAGCCACCAGATCGGCACCATCGTGATCGACAGCAGAAGCGCCGACCCCATTATGCTGACCGACCTGTTCAGCGACCCGCAGGCCGGGCTCGATCGGCTGGCCGAACAAACCAGGACGCTGCTGGCCGCTGACGGACTCGAAGTCAGCCCCGACGAACCAGGCGCCGCACCGAAGGCGGAGAACTTCGCCAACTGGATCCCAACCGCCGATGGGCTCGAGTTCCACTTCAACGAGTACCAGTTTGGTCCTCGGCTACCCGCGGTGGTCACCGTGCCCTGGGCGCAGTTGTCCGACGTGATGGCTCCCGCGATGACGGACCTGGCGAAGGGCTGAGTTTCCGCGTCTACTCGCGCAGAGAACGCGCGGAAGGAGAGCTACCTACAGCGGGATGTTCTTGTGGCGTCCGCGTCGGGCAGGGGCCTCGGCGAGCGCCTGCGTGACGACGCTGCGCGTGTGCGCGGGGTCGATCTTCGCGTCGACGACACCGATCTCAATGGCGCTGTCCACCCCGCCGGCGATCCGCTCGTGCTCTGCGGCGAGCTCTTCGTGCAGCGCTTCGCGTTGGTCCTCGGGGGCCGCGGCCAGCTTGCGCTTGTGCAGAATGCCAACCGCGGCCTTGGCGCCCATGACGGCGACCTCGGCGTCCGGCCACGCGAAGACCTTGGTGGCGTTCAGTGACCGCGAGTTCATCGCGATGTAGGCGCCGCCGTAGATCTTGCGGGTCACCAGCGTGACGCGGGGGACCGTGGACTCGCCGAATGCGTGCAGCAGCTTCGCGCCTCGGCGCACCACGCCGCCCCATTCCTGGTCGACACCGGGCAGGTAGCCGGGCACGTCGACGATGACGACGAGCGGGATGCCGAATGCGTCGCACAGCCGCACGAAACGTGCTGCCTTCTCGGCGCTTTCGGAGTTCAGGCAGCCGCCGAGGCGCAGTGGGTTGTTGGCAAGCACGCCGACCGAGCGACCAGCCAACCGGCCCAACCCGACGACCATCGACGGGGCCCACTTGGCCTGAAACTCCTCGAACGGGGCGTCGGCGTCGAGCAGTGCGTTCACCAACGGGTGCACGTCGTAGGCCCGCCGCGCCGAGTCGGGCAACAGCGCCGTCAGGTCGGTGTCGCCCGCTTCGGCCTTGCTGCGGTCGAAATGGCCTTGCTGGCAGAACAATCCGACGAGCCGGCGGCCGCGCGCGTAGGCGTCGAGCTCGTCGTCGGCCACGATGTGGCACACGCCGGACTTCTTGTGATGGGTGTCGGGGCCGCCGAGGCTGGCCATGTCGACGTCCTCGCCGGTGACGCTGCGCACCACATCGGGTCCGGTCACGAAGACCCGACCCTCCGGAGCCATGATGACGACGTCGGTCAGGGCCGGGCCGTATGCCGCACCGCCCGCGGCGAATCCGACCACGACGGAGATCTGCGGGACGTACCCCGAGGCGCGGATCATGGCCTCGAAAACCAGTCCCACCGCGTGCAGCGCCTTGACGCCCTCGGCCAGCCGGGCACCGCCGGAGTGCCAGATGCCGACGATGGGGCTCTGCTCCTCGATGGCGGTGTCGTACGCGTCGACGATGTGCTTGCAGCCGTCCACGCCCATCGCGCCACCCATGACGGTGCCGTCGGTGCAGAACGCAACGGTGCGTACGCCGTTGACGGTGCCACCGGCGGCCAGCACGCCGGACTTGTCCCGCTCGTGCAGCAGTTCGACGGTGCCGTCGTCGAAGAAGGTGGACAGGCGCAAGAGCGGATCGCGGGGATCCAGTGACTCGTCGACGGTTTCCGGGGCCATGGTCGTCATCTCAATCTCCTAGCGTCTCAATACGTTTCGTATGCAGTGCGGTTAGTATCTGCCGAAGGCGAGTGCGACGTTGTGCCCGCCGAATCCGAATGAATTGTTGATTGCGTACTCGTAGTTGCCTTGCCGTGGTTCTCCGGCGACCACGTCCAAATCGATCTCCGGATCGAGGTTGCGCAAGTTCAGCGTCGGAGGGACGACTCCGTCCCGCAACGCCATCACGGTCAGGATCGATTCGACGGCTCCGACGGCGCCGACCGAGTGGCCCAGCGCCGACTTCGGTGCGTACACCGCCGGCCTGTTGCTACCCAGTGCGTTGTTGATGGCCTTGCCCTCGGCCACGTCGCCGACGGAAGTGCCGGTCGCATGTGCGTTGACGTGGTCGATGTCGTCCGGCGTAAGCCCGGCCAGCTGAATCGCACGCGTCATCGCGTGCCCGGCCTGGTCCCCGGTGGGGTCGGGCGCCACGATGTGGTACCCGTCGGAGGTGACGGAGGCGCCCATCAGCCGCGCCAGAATGTTGGCTCCGCGCGCCCGGGCGTGCTCCTCGGTCTCGATGATCAGCAGCGCCCCGCCCTCGCCGAACACGAAGCCGTTGCGGTCCTTGTCGAACGGGCGGCAGGCGCCCGGCGGATCGTCGTTGGTGGTGGACAGCACGATGCGCATCTGGGCGAAGCCTGCGATCGGAACGGCCTCGATCTTGGTCTCCACGCCGCCGCAGATCGCCATGTCGGCCTCGCCGAGCACGATGTTCCGCCATGCGTTCGCGATGGCCTCCGAGCCCGACGCGCACGCCGAGATGGGCGTGATCACGCCAGCCTTGGCCTTGCGTTCCAGGCCGACCGCCGCCGCGGGTGAGTTCGGCATGTACATCTGAACGGCAAGGGGAGAGACGGCCTTCAAGCCCTTCTCCCGCAATGCGTCGTAGGCAAACAGGAGTTCCTCGCTGGACCCCATCCCGGTGCCGATCGACACCATCAGGCGCCTGGTGTCCACCTCGGGAGCACCCGCGTGGTCCCACGCCCGCCTGCCGATGACGACGGCCATCTTCTGCAGGTAGGAGAGCCGACGCAGTTCGACGCGCGTCAACTCGGACTCGAAGTCCTCCAGCAGGTGGCCACCGATGCGCACCGGAAGGTCGTACAACTCCACGAAGTAGTCATCGAGCGTGCGGATGCCGCTCTGTCCGTCCAGCAGTCGCTTCCAGGTGCCTTCGGCATCGGTCGCCAACGCCGTCGTCATGGCATAGCCGGTGACGACGACGTTGGGGAATCCGTTTCCAGTGCTCAGGGATGCCATTGCTGTACCGCGAGTCCCTCTCGCTTAGTAGCGACCGAACGCCAGAGCGACATTGTGTCCACCGAAGCCGAACGAGTTGTTGATGGCGTACTGGTAGTCGCCATACCGAGGCTCGCCCGCAACGACATCGAGATCGATCTCGGGGTCGGGCGTCTCGTAGTTCAGCGTCGGCGGGATCACGCCGTCGCGCAGCGCGAGCACCGTCAGGATCGACTCCAGTGCACCGACGGCACCGATGGAGTGACCAAGCGCCGACTTCGGCGCGTACACCGCGGCGTGCTGCACTCCAGCTTCCCGGATCGCGTTGGCTTCGGCGGTGTCACCGATCGGGGTGGCCGTGGCGTGGGCGTTGACGTGAGTGATGTCCTTCGGGGACAGCCCAGCCGTCTCCATGGCGCGCTTCATCGCGTGCCCGGCCCGGAGGCCGTCTGGTGCCGGCGCCACCATGTGGTACGCGTCGGACGAGATGCCCGCACCCATGATCCGAGCCAGCGGCGTGGCGCCGCGAGCCTTGGCGTGCTCCTCGGTCTCGATGACCATCATCGCCCCGGCCTCGCCGAACACGAAGCCGTCGCGGTCCTTGTCGAACGGTCGCGAGGCGCCTTCTGGGTTGTCGTTCCTGGTCGACATGGCCCGCATCATCGAGAACGCCGCGATGGGCAGTGCCTCGATCATGCCTTCCACGCCACCGCAGACGGCGATGTCCGCGTCACCCATGACGATCTGACGCCACGCGTGGGCGATGGCCTCCGAACCCGATGAACACGCCGACACGGGGGTGATGACTCCGGCGCGCGCTCCGAGTTCCAGGCCCACCACCGCGGCCGCACCGTTGGGCATCACCATCTGAACGGCGAGTGGCGAGACCTTGCGGGGGCCACCCTCGTTCATGGCGTCGTACATCTCGACGATCTTCTCGCCGCCGCCGAGCCCGGTGCCGATCACGACCGAGAAACGATCGGGATCGACCTCCGGGCGGCCCGCGGTTTCCCACAACTGGTTGCCGACGTACTTCGACATGCGCTGGACGTAGGACATGCGGCGCAACTCGAGCCGGGTCATCAGTGGGTCGAGGGGCTCCTTGAGGTGCCCGCCGATCTTGACCTGGAGGTCCCACTTGTCGACGAACGGGTCATCGAGTACGCGGATGCCGCTCTCGCCAGCCAACAAACCCTTCCACGTGCTCTCGATGTCCGGGGCAATCGAGGTGGTCGCCGTGACGGCGGTCACGACGACGTTGGGGAAACCGCCGTTAGCAGTGGAAGGACGGGTCACTGTGCGAACTTCTCGCGCAGGGCTGCCGCAGCCTCGGGGTTCTCCTCTTCGAGCTTCTGGATGTAGGCGACGACGTCACCGACGGTACGAAGGCCGGCGAGGTCCTCGTCCGGGATCTTCACGCCGTACTTGTCCTCGGTCTGCACGGCGATCTCGACCATCGACAGCGAGTCGATGTCCAGGTCGTCGACGAACGACTTCTCCGGGGTGACCTCGGAGGGCTCGATGCCGGTGACCTCTTCGATGATCTCGGCGATGCCGGCGATGATTTCTTCCTGCGTAGCCACGGTGGCTCCTTTTATCTCTTCTTGGTTCGGCACTCCACGGTGGAGAGCCGATCTTGACGTTTAGGTCCGCTTGTACTTCTCCGGCGGAGCCGGACGTTAGGTCTGTGCGAGCTCGGCGAGCCCGTCCAGGTCTGCGGGGGTCTTGACGGCGTACGTCGGGACGCCCCGAAGTTCACGTTTCGCGATGCCGACGAGTGTTCCGGCGGGCGGGAACTCGATGATGGCGGCGACCTCGCGCTGGCGCATCGTCTCCGTGCACAGGTCCCAGCGCACCGGCCGCGTCAACTGCGCCACCAACTTGCTCATGGCGTCGGCGGCGGATGCCACCGGCTGGCCGTCGGCGTTGGACAGCAGCGTCGCGGTCGGCGCTCCGGTGGTGACGGCGTCAGCTGCGGCGGAGTAACCGTCGAGCGCGGAGGACATGAAGTGGGTGTGGAACGCGCCTGCGGTGGCCAGTTGGCGAACCCGAGCCTTGGCGGGTGGGTCCTCGGCGAGCTTGTCGAGCGCCGACAACGCGCCCGCGGCGACGATCTGTCCTGCGGCGTTGCGGTTGGCCGCGATCAGGTCGAGCGCCTCGAGGCGGCCGAGCACCTCGGCCTCGTCACCACCGAGCACCGCGGACATGCCCGTCGGCTCAACCGCGCACGCCTTGGCCATCTCGGACCCGCGGGTGGCGGCCAGCGACACGGCGTCGTCGGCCGAGAGCACGCCGGCGATCGCATAGGCGGCGATCTCGCCGACCGAGTGGCCGGCGGCCAGCAGGTCCGCGCCGGCCAGCAGGCCACGCTTGGTCAGCTCTTCGTGTGCGAGCAGGGTCGCGGCCACGACGAGGGGCTGAGTAACCGCGGTATCGGTGATCTCCTCGGCGGTGGCGGTGGTCCCCAGCCGCGCGAGGTCAAGACCACTAACCTCGGACCACGCCGCGACGCGCTCGTCGGCACCTGGCAGCTCCAGCCACGGGGCGAGCATGCCGGGGGTCTGCGATCCCTGTCCGGGAGCGAGCAGCGCAAGCAGGGGTGTTTGAGGCACGAATTAAGAGAACACTGTGAAGACGGGTTTGCGCGGTGTAAGAGAATATGAACATGGTCTTATGTTTTTGTAGGTAATCCACAAAACGGCATGTGATGCGACGTCATCGATACCTGGTCGCAACCTCCGCGGCGCCTACGCGGGGGGCAGGCCGCCGGTCGCGACGTGTGTTAGCTGCGCCACATCGCTGTTTGTCGTGTTGGAATGCCATCCGTAACGACCGAGCCGTCCGACCGTCGTGGCGACTCTCAGCACGTAGGCGTCACGAGGCACCGCGGGATCGCGCCCGGTGAAGTCGGCGATCCGTTTCAGCCGGTACCGGACCGTGTTTGGATGAACGAACAATTTGCGTGCGCACGCTTCGATCGCGCCCCCGGAATCGAGGTAGGCGTCCAGCGTCTCGGAGAGCGCAGGCCCGGCCTCGGCCAGTGGGCGCATGACGTCGGACTCCAGGGCGGCGATCGCCGTGGCGTCCCCAAGGAGGGCTCGCTCGGGGAGTAGTTCGCGCGCCGCCACGGGACGCGGAGCCGTGCTCCAACCGGCGACGGCGTTCATGCCCGCGATGGCCTCGGTGGCGCTGTGGTGGGCGGCGGACAGCGACGAGGCGACGGGCCCGACGACCACGGGTCCGTCGGCGAAGACCTCGAGCAGTTCGGCGAGGAAGCGGTCCGTCGGCGAGAGCTGGCCCGACACGATGGCCACCAGCCACGTGCCATGGACGTCGGACAACGCGGCACGTCCGTTGCGGCTGACGATCTCGTGGACGTCCTCGCTGGCGTACTCCACACGTCCGGGTTGGGGGAATCCGACGAGCACCGTCGCAGGCGCGGTGGCCTCCCAGTTCAGCGCGGCGGCCTGTGACTGGAGCTCCGGCCCGACGTCGCCGCGCACCACGGCGTCGACGACGTTGGCCTCCATGCGGGTGTCCCACGCGCCCCGCGACTCCGCGGCGTCGGCGTATCCGGACGCCGCGGCGAAGGCCAGATTCCGGCTGTAGCGCAGGATCCCGACGGTGAGCGCCGTCATCTGGTCGTCGTTGCGGGCCAGCATCGGCACGACTTCCTCGAAGTGCTCCATCGTCACCCGCACCATGTCGACGGTCTGTCGCAGCGCGATCCGCCGGGTGAGTTCCTGTGGCACCAAGGCGAACGCCTCTGCGGTGTAACCGACGTCGCCGCGGGGATCGCGCATCCACTCGGCGAAGTTGACCAGCGCGGTCTGCACGACGAGCTGGACGCTGGCGCGCTGAGAAGCCTCGAGTTCGGCGAAGAACGGCAGCCGGTCGCCCATGACGTGGACGGCCTCGGTGGCCAACCGCCCGGAGTACTGCTTGATCCGGCGCAGGAGTGATTCCGGAACCGAATCCAGCAGTTCGAGCGACGTGCGCGACCCGGGGGCGTTCCCCGTCGCTTCGCTCGCCCCGGCATTGTCGGTCATCCCTAAACGCTACGCCAAACTTGTGTAGGAATCCTCCAACTGGGCGTCGGGGGCTCAGGAAAGCCCGCGTCGAAACTGCTGGGAGATCGCGAAACTCGGCAGGATCGCGATCTCCCCGCAGGCTCGGGGAGCGTGCGCTCAGGCGCTGCCCGTGTCCGCGTACGACACTCCGGCCGCCATCACGTCGTCGATCCGGTACTGCTTGGCGGCAGCGACGGCCACCGACGGATCGACCTCGCCGTCCTGCGCAAGTGCCTCGAGCACCGCCACCACGACCGATTCGGCGTCGGTGTTGAAGTAGCGCCGCGCCGCAGGGCGGGTGTCGGAGAACCCGAAGCCGTCGGTCCCCAGCGTCACGTACGTGTTGGGTACCCAGGGTCGGATCTGCTCGGGCACGCCGCGCATCCAGTCCGACACCGCCACCACCGGGCCCGCCGTCTCGGCGAGCACCTTCGTGACATAGGGCACCGCGGCGGGCTGCCCGGGGTTGCGCAGATGCTCCTTGTCGCGGGCCACCCCGTCGCGGTTGAGCTCGCCCCAGCTCGTCACCGACCACACGTCGGCCGCGACGTCCCACTCCGCGGCCAACAGGTCGGCTGCGCGCAGCGCTTCGGGCATCGAGACGCCGGACGCCAGGATCTGCGCCACGTTGGTGCGCTTCTCGGTGGCCGCGCGGTAACGGTAGATGCCGCGCAGCAGCCCTTCCGGGTCGAAGTTCTCCGGCTCGGGCGGCTGTGGGTAGGGCTCGTTGTAGATGGTGATGTAGAAGAAGACGTTCTCGGGGGCGTCGCCGAACATCCGCTCGAGCCCGCTCTCGATGATGTAGGCCACCTCGTAGGCGAACGCGGGGTCATACGTCACGGCGGCCGGATTGGTGGCCGCCAGCAGCAGCGAATGTCCGTCCGCGTGCTGCAGGCCCTCCCCGGTCAACGTCGTACGACCGGCCGTGGCGCCGAGCACGAAGCCGCGGGCCATCTGATCGGCCGCCGCCCACAACCCGTCGCCGGTGCGTTGGAACCCGAACATCGAATAGAAGATGTAGATCGGGATCATCGGCTCGTTGTGCGTCGCGTAGGACGTGCCGACGGCGGTGAACGACGACGTCGAGCCGGCCTCGTTGATGCCCTCGTGCAGGATCTGCCCGATCTCGCTTTCCTTGTACGCGAGCATCAATTCCGCATCGACGGCGGTGTACAGCTGGCCGTTGCGGTTGTAGATCTTGAGGCTCGGGAACCAGGAGTCCATGCCGAACGTGCGGGCCTCGTCCGGAATGATCGGCACGATCCGCGGCCCGATCGTCTTGTCGCGCAACAGTTCCTTGAACGTGCGGACCGTCGCCATGGTGGTCGCGACCGCCTGATTCCCGGAGCCCTTCTTCAACGCCTTGTAGGCGTCGCGGCCCGGCAGCGCCAACGACTTGGTCTTGGTGCGGCGCTCGGGTAGGAACCCGCCGAGCGTGCGCCGACGGTCGAGCATGTACCGGATCTCCGGCGCGTCGGGGCCGGGGTGGTAGTACGGCGGCAGGTAGGGGTTCTCCTCGATCGCGCTGTCCGGCACCGGAACTCGCGTGACGTCGCGGAAGGCCTTGAGGTCTTCCAGCGCAAGCTTCTTCATCTGATGAGTGGCGTTGCGGCCCTCGAAGTGGTGGCCCAATGTGTAGCCCTTGATGGTCTTCGCGAGGATGATCGTCGGCTGCCCCTTGTGTTCCATCGCGGCCCGATACGCGGCGTACACCTTGCGGTAGTCGTGGCCGCCGCGCTTGAGGTTCCAGATCTCCTGGTCGCTCATCGGCTCCACCAAGGCCTTGGTGCGTGGGTCCCGTCCGAAGAAGTGGTCGCGGACGTAGCCGCCGTCGTTGGCCTTGTACGTCTGGTAGTCGCCGTCGGGCGTGGTGTTCATCAAATTCACCAGCGCGCCGTCGCGATCGGCGTGCAGCAGCGCATCCCACTCGCGGCCCCACACCACCTTGATGACGTTCCACCCGGCGCCGCGGAAGAACGACTCCAACTCCTGAATGATCTTGCCGTTGCCGCGCACTGGACCGTCGAGCCGCTGCAGGTTGCAGTTGACGACGAACGTGAGGTTGTCCAGGGCTTCGTTGGCCGCCACCTGGATGAGCCCGCGCGACTCCGGCTCGTCCATCTCGCCGTCGCCGAGGAATGCCCACACGTGCTGATCGGAGGTGTCCTTGAGGCCGCGGTCGTGCAGGTAGTGGTTGAACCGGGCCTGGTAGATCGCGTTCATCGGGCCCAGCCCCATCGACACCGTGGGGAACTCCCAGAAGTCGGGCATGAGCCGGGGGTGCGGGTACGACGGGAGCCCGCCGCCGGGATGGCTGTGCTCCTGGCGGAAACCATCCAGTTGGTCGGCAGTTAGCCGACCCTCGAGGAATGCGCGTGCGTAGATGCCCGGCGACGCGTGGCCCTGGATGAAAACCTGATCGCCACCACCGGGGTGGGACTTGCCGCGGAAGAAGTGGTTGAAGCCGACTTCGTACAGCGCGGCCGACGATGCATACGTCGAGATGTGGCCGCCCACACCGACTCCCGGCCGCTGCGCGCGATGCACCATGATGGCGGCGTTCCATCGAATCCACGCTCGGTAGCGTCGCTCCACGTCCTCGTCGCCGGGAAACCACGGCTCGAGTTCGGTGGGGATGGTGTTGACGTAGTCGGTGGACGTGAGCGCGGGGATGGCGACCCGCTGTTCGCCAGAGCGCTCCAGCAGACGCAACATGAGGTATCTGGCGCGGGCCGGACCCGATCGTTCCAGCATCTCGTCGAACGACTCCAGCCACTCGCTGGTTTCGTCGGGATCGATGTCGGGCAGATAGGAGGCGACGCCTTCCCGGATCACTCGGACCCGGTCGGGTTCGCCTGCGGTGCTTGAGTTTTGGGCCAGGTCCTGGCGCGCGAACTCGGTGGTCAACTGCCGCTCCTTGTTAGGCGGAAGGGTGGGGTTTTCGGCCCCTTGACGTGCAGGTGTACTGCACGTCCATCCTGCCCCCATCGTGCCGTAGATGTCCCCCCGGGGTCGGGCTAAGCAAATGATCCCGCGGACGATTTGCATCGGCGGTACCGTCTGCAGACTGTGACTAGCCGTCTCGTACGTGGGCGGCTACGCACTGGAGGCGCCGTCGCAGGGAGCCTGGCCGCCCTGGCGATGATCGTCGTGGGCTGCCAGACGCTCACCACGGGCACGGCGTCGGTCGACCGTGCCGACGTGCCCGTGTACCGAGCCTCGGTGTCGTCGTCCTCGGCGGATTCGTCGTCGCGGTCGGCGGCGAGTGAATCCGCGCATCAGTCGTCGATGACGAGGGCGGCGGTGCACACTTCGTGCGATGACCTCAGCACCAGCAGCGTCAATGCGGTCGACGCGGTGAACGCCTTCGTACACGCCTTCAACGGCGGCGATCCGGACGCCGACGCCAAGGCTGGACCGGCCGTCGAGGCCCTCAACACCAGCGCTGACCTGGTCGCGGGCAGCTTGTCGGAGCCGCTGTCAGACGACCTGGAGAACGCGCTGAAGGCCTGGGTGGATGCCGCACACAACGTCGCTGGCGTGCTCGCCAGACCGTTCGACATGGCGGCGTTCAACGTCGCGATCAATCAACTCAATGACGTCAAGACACATGCGCTAGAGCTATGCGACGCGGCATATTGAGCGGCAACCTGCGCGCCAGGCATCCGCTGGTGGGCGTCGGCGTGCGACGATAGGCGTCACATGAGCAGCAGGCGGCGATGAGGAGGAACACGGTGGTTGCGGCGGACTCGCCGAACTACGCCCGGAAATTGGGCATCGAAAAGGATCAGCTCGTCCAGGAATTGGGCTGGGACGAGGACACCGATGACGACATCCGGGCGGACATCGAGGAAGCGTGCGGAGGCGAGCTATTCGACGAGGACGCGGACGAAGTCATCGACGTGGTGCTGTTGTGGTGGCGCGACGGTGACGGGGACCTCGTCGACCAGTTGATGGACGCGATCACTCCGCTGGCCGAGGACGGCGTCATCTGGGTGGTGACACCCAAGACGGGCAAGCCCGGTCACGTGCTGCCCGCGGAGATCGCGGAGTCGGCGCCGACGGCAGGGCTGATGCAGACGTCGTCGGCCAACCTCGGCGATTGGATCGCCAGCAGGTTGGTGCAACCGAAGTCGAAGGCTGCCGGGAGGCACTAGCGATGAGCGCTCGCGCGAAGAGCAGACGTTAGTGCTTGAAACTGGTACGCAAGCACCGGATTTCACGCTGAAGGACCAGCACGGACAACCCGTCACGCTGAGCACGTTCCGTGGCGTCAAGAACGTGCTGCTGGTGTTCTTCCCGTTGGCGTTCACCGGCATCTGCCAAGGCGAGCTCGACGAGATTCGCGACCATCTGGGCGCCTACCAGAACGACGACGTTCACACGTTGACGATCTCGGTGGGCCCGCCGCAGACCCACAAGGTCTGGGCGACGCAGAGTGGGTTCACCTTCCCGGTGTTGGCGGACTTCTGGCCGCACGGCGCCGTGGCGCAGGCGTACGGCGTGTTCAACGCGGACGCCGGCTTCGCCAACCGCGGCACGTTCGTCGTCGACACGTCTGGGATCATCCGGTTCGCGGAGCTGAAGCAGCCGGGGGAGGCGCGCGATCAGACGGTGTGGACCGACGCGCTGGGAGCCCTGTCCGCGAACTAAACGGATTTCCATCTACACGGCGTGGGCAGGTAGCCTTCCCCCTCGCGGGCGTGTAGCTCAGTGGTAGAGCTCTGGTTTTACACACCAGCGGTCGTGGGTTCGATCCCCTCCGCGCCCACCATTGTTTTTGCAGTTCAACGGATGTAACCGACAAAATCGCACAACCCCCGTTGTGCCAATGACGTGCCACCGCCTAGACCGCCGACGCATCAGACTGATTTCGGCTGTGCCAGTTCGCGTCGGCCGTGGCAACCACCTGTTCCCGGATTGCCGAAACGACGCCAGGCCGACTTCACGGAAACACAGCAGCGCTGACATGAGACCGCCCGGATACACGAAGTGTGCCCAATCGCCGCCCGTGTCGATGACCTTCGCCTCGGCATGAGCAACGCGGGACCGTCGTTGATCGCGTAGTCCAGCATCATCTTCAGTCCGCCCAGCGAATCGAACCCGTTGAATGCGCGCTGTGCGCCCATATTCGACTCCGAAGGCGAACTGGCCGCACGAACATCGGACACCGGCCCATCGGAGTCATCGCGGACGCCCGCATGGACGATGGCAGCGCGACCAGCCCACAGATGTTGTACGTTCCGAGTATCACGGCGAAGAAAACTCCTGGTGGCGGCGGGGAGGGCGGATACTAGGAACCAGCCGTCGAGCGAAGCGTGGGGTCGATGTGACGAGCCAGATCGACGGATCCGAGAGAGTCCGGCGGACGGTGACGGTTGTCTTTGCGGACGTGACCGCCTCGACCGCGCTGGCCGAGCGTCTCGACCCCGAGTCGTTTCACGACGTCCTCGACCAATACTGCGGGACCTGTACTTCAGCGGTGGAGCGCCACGGCGGCCGGGTCGCCAAATTCATCGGCGACGCCGTCGTCGGCGTCTTCGGTCTGCCGACTGTGCACGAGGACGACGCGCTCCGCGCGGTAAGGGCTGCCCTCGAGATGCGCAGCGCGGTAATGGCTCTCAGCGAAACGCTGATGCGCGAGCGTGAAATCGAGCTGGGTTGCGCCATCGGCGTGAACACGGGTGAGGTGTTCGCGGCCCCTGGAGCGGCGGCGCAGGAACCGTATCCGGCGGGTGACACGTTCTACGTCGCCGCACGCCTCCAACAAATGGCGCAGGGCGGGGAGATTCTCATCGGCGAGCAGACTCACGCGTTCGTCGACCAGGCGGTTCGCACCGAGTCCCTGGGGCCGATCGCCTTGAAGGGCCGAACTGCGCGCGTGAGTACATGGCGGGCGATCGAGCTCCGAACTCACGACGATGCCGCGTTGCCAGCATCGTCGACACCGTTCGTGGGCCGCGACGTCCAACTGCGCGAACTGCATCGACTGCTCGCGACAGTACGCGAAGCGCGAACGTGCCGGATCTGCACCGTCGTCGGCCCGCCTGGGATCGGCAAATCACGACTCATGCGCGAGCTACGCGCGGGCGTGGGCGACGGGACGACGGCGGTGCTGGGCCGGTGTGTCGCCTACGGACAAGGCGCCACCTATCGGCCGCTCGCCGACATCGTCCGAGGCCTCGGCGACGGTGACCCGCGCTCGACGCTTCTCGAGATCCTCCAAGGCGACGAGCGGGCCGATCTGGTTGCGAGCCGGGTGCTCGGGGCGATCGGGCCCGCCGAGGGTGCGGTGCTGCCGGAAGAGACGGCGTGGGCCGTACGGCGCCTCTTCGAGGCTCTCGCCAGGAAGCGGCCGTTGATCGCCATGTTCGAGGATCTGCACTGGGCCGAGCCGACCTTGCTCGACCTGCTCGAGTCCGTGGCAGAGTCCTCGACCGGCTGTCCGATCCTGCTGCTCTGCTCGGCGCGCCCGGAGCTACTCGAACACCGACCGGGGTGGGCAGCACAACCGACTCACCGGATCCTCGACCTCGAGCCGCTGCCGACGGCCGACGCACGAGAGCTCGCGGAAGTGCTAGGGGCCGAGCGTCTTCGAAGGCCGGCGCTCGCCAAAATCGTCGAGCGAGCGGAAGGGAATCCCCTCTTCCTCGAGCAGCTCGTCGCGGTGCAGCACGAGCACGGCCACGCCGCGACGCTGCCGCCGAGCATTCGCGCGGTGCTCGAGGCCCGTATCGACGCCCTCGAACCGAACGAACGTCTAGTGCTTGAGCGCGCGTCGGTGGAGGGGCGCAGCTTCCACAGCGCAGCACTCGTAGAGCTGCTTCTTCCCGAGGGGCAGCGAAGCGCCGTCGCCGCCACCTTGCGCTCGCTCGTCGGCAGGCAGTTGATCCGACCGGATTCCGCGGAGGTGGCCGGCGAGGAGACATTTCGCTTTGCCCACGCGCTGGTACGCGATGCCGCCTACGAAGGGCTGCCGAAGCGACTGCGGGCGGAATTCCATGAGCGCGTGGGTGATTGGCTCGCAACGCGAGGCGGCGAGACCGACGAGATCGTCGGCTACCACCTAGAGCAGGCC
>Ga0207668_10000226_pt1 | contig 38160 bp, 32 predicted proteins | sample KBSS43metaG_FD_184323 | JGI IMG/M metagenome (GOLD analysis project Ga0207668, IMG submission 184323) | Switchgrass rhizosphere microbial communities from Kellogg Biological Station, Michigan, USA - KBS S4-3 metaG (SPAdes) (version 2) | ecosystem: Host-associated > Plants > Roots > Rhizosphere...
CCATCGAGCAGGTCTTCGCCAAGCTCAAACACCTCATGCGCAAGGCCCAGCCAAGGGACGTCGAGGCCACGTGGCGCAAGGCCGGCCAACTCCTCGACCTCTTCAGCCCCCAGGAGTGCGCCAACTACTTCCTCAACGCCGGATACGGTTCCGTCTAATGGAGTCCCGCTCTAGGGCGGGCTGGATCCCGCGGCCGCACGCGGCTTCGTACTACAGCCTTCGACTCCAGATGGTCGAGCAGTTTCCCAGACCAGCATCCAATTGACCTCGGCGCAATTTCTTGAGGCCCACACCCGTTCCGGGCGGGAGCCGATCAGGTCGGATAGCCGCCGTCCACCGCCAGCACCTGGCCGGTCGAATAGCTCGCCTTGGAGGACGCAAGGAAGACGACCGCGTCAGCCACCTCGCGCGCTTGCCCGAGGCGGCGCAGCGGCACGTTGACCGCCATGGCGGCTTTCTGCTTCTCGTCGAACTCGTCCGTCTTGTGCAGCATCCCTGCGTCGACCATCCCCAGTGCAACCGAGTTCGCACGGACGCCGAAACGGCCCTCCTCCCGCGCGATGCCGCTCATGAGGCGGTTGATCGCAGCCTTGGGCACTGCGGACAGCACACCTTTCGGAGGCCACCTGAAAAGCATCGTCGTGGTGACGGTGACGATGGAGCCCCTCGACTTGCGAAGATGAGGAAGGCTCGCGTGGACAAGGTTGAAGCAAGCGAATGTGTCGCCGAGGAGTACCGCCTTGAAGTCCTCTGGCGCCACTGAGCTGATATGGTGGTGGTGGACGACGGGTCCCGCCGTATACACGGCCGTGTGGATGGCCCCGAACCGTGCGACGGCGGCGTTGACGGCGGCGACGGTCGCGGCGGTGTCCTGCAGGTCGAGGCGAACGACCTCGGCGGCCTGACCCGCGGCCCTAACCGCTGCGGCCGCCTCGTTCGCCGCCGCTTCGTTGTTGCGGTAGGTCAGCACGACGTCGGCGCCGGCCTCGGCAAGGGCCTGGCAGATGACGCTGCCTATACCGCCGCTTCCGCCTGCGACGAAGGCCGCTCCGTCGGGGAACATTCTTTCCGTCACCACGACTCCTCCCGTGCTCGACTAGCCTCCGTCAGGCCACTTCGAAAAGCGCGGCCGCTCCCATGCCGCCGCCGACGCACATCGTCACCACCACATGCCGGACGCCCCGGCGCTTGCCCTCGATCAAGGCATGCCCGGTCATTCTGGATCCGCTCATCCCCCAGGGGTGGCCGAGAGAGACTGCGCCCCCGTTGACGTTCATCCGCTCGAGCGGGATTCCCAGGCGCTCGTAGCAATATATGACCTGCACCGCGAAGGCTTCATTGAGCTCCCATAACCCGATGTCGTCGACGGTCAGGCCGTGGGCCTTTAGGAGCTTGGGCACGGCGAACACGGGACCGATGCCCATCTCTTCGGGGCCGCAGCCCACGACTTCGAAGCCCCTGTAGATGCCGAGTGTAGCCAGGTTCCGCTGCGCCGCGATGCGTCCACTGGTGACCACGCAAGCGGAAGCGCCGTCGGAGAGCTGACTGGAATTGCCTGCCGTCGTCGTTCCGCTCTCATGCACCGGCTTTAATGCAAGGAGCTGCTCTAGCGTCGTGTTGGGGCGATTGCACTCATCGACCGCGACAGTGACCTTTTCCGCCCCGACGACGGTGCCGTCTTTCTCCACGATGTCCTTCATGGTCGTGAACGACGCGAGCTCCGCTTCGAAGCGCCCTTCCCGCTGTGCCGTCGCCGTCCGCTGCTGACTGAGAAGAGAATATTCGTCCTGACGTTCGCGTGAGATGCCGTAGCGGTGAGCCACGAGGTCCGCCGTCTCGATCATGTTCCAGTAGACGGCCGGATAGCGTTCCTCGAGCCACGGCTCCCGGCTGCGGTAGCGATTTCGGTGCTTGGTCTGCACCATGGAGATCGCCTCGAGACCGCCGGCGACGATCACACGGTCGCCGTCCGAGCGGATCCGGTGCGCGGCGGCGACGATGGCCTGCAGGCCGGAGGCGCATTTGCGGTCAATCGTCGTACCAGGAACGGTGACCGGCAGGCCGGCGCGCAAGGCGGCCTGACGGGCGATGTTGCTTCCGGTCGCGGCCTCCTGCGCCGCCACGCCCATCATCACGTCGTCGATCTGATGGGGCTCGAAGCCGCTCCGACGGACAACCTCGGCGATCACGTGCGCGCCCATGGCGGCCCCGTGAGTGCCGTTCAGCGCGCCCCGGTAGGCCTTGCCGATCGGCGTACGGGCCGTGGCGACGATGACAGCATCCATGGCTCCTCCTCGCGCCCTCGCTTGGAAGAGGGCGACTTCTGGAAAGCTGTCTTGCCAGCCACGGCGACGGCGGGCTAGCGGCAGCTAAGCCCCCGCGATATTTCGCTCCCATGTATTAAGTTGAGCAGAATTGTGAGAGCCCAGGGGTTTAGCAGGCTGTTGAAGAAGTCCAACGGCGAGCGATGAAATTTGAACTCGTCCCCGCCGTGGAAGCAGATTTGGCCGTCGCGGGAGCCGGCCTGAGCGGCGGCGTTCGGCGCAGCCGATCCCCGGTTTGTCTCGCAAGCTCGGAGGAATGCCGAGCCAGAGCTCAATGGCTGCACGCGGCCAGTCGCCAACGATCTGGAACTCGGAAACCGAATTGCGGCGAAGGGGAGGGCACGTGGCGAGCGCCAAGCCTAACTTAAGACGGGCGCCCGTCGCTCTTTGACCGCGGCCCATCCGTCGCCCGCGCCGGCGAGTGTCTTGAGCAGTGCCGCGGGGCGGTATCTCGGACCGAAACGTGGGGCGAGCCGATCCATGATCGAAACGATCCGGTCTAGGCCAAATCGCTCAGCCCAGTACATCGGCCCACCAAGGTGTTTGGGGAAGCCGTATCCGTGGCAGTAGACGACGTCGATGTCTCCTGCGCGGAGCGCAATTCCTTCCTCCAGTATTCTGGCGCCCTCATTAATCAACGGGGCCAACATGCGCGGAACGATTTCGTCGTCGTCGATCTCGCGCCGCTCGATGCCAAGCTCGGCCGAGACCTGTTCGATTAATTCCGTCACGATGGGATCAGGAAACGCTACTCGACCCTCATAGCGGTAGAAGCCGGCCCCGGTTTTCTGGCCGTCCCGACCCATTGCGAGCAGGCGCTCCAGGATCGGAGAGAGTCGTTCTTCTTTTGGAAGAAGGGCTGCGCGGGCTGCCCGGACCATGACAGCCACGTCGATGCCCGAAAGGTCGCGAACTTGGACTGGCCCCATGGCCATCCCGAAGTCGAGCACCACTCGATCAATCTGCTCCGGAGCCGCCCCCTCTTCGAGAAGGTATTCCCATCCATAGTTCCAGAACTGGAACATACGGTTGCCTATGAACCCGTTGCAGTTCGCGGCGAGCACCGGGATTTTGTTTATGGCCTTGCCCATGGCCATGACCGTCGCCACAGTCTCAGGTGCGCTCGCCGCGCCACGGATGTTTTCCAGCAGCTTCATCACATTGGCTGGACTAAAGAAGTGCGTGCCAATGACCTTGTCGGCTCTTAGGGTCGCGCCGGCGATCTCGTCGATGTCGAGGCTGGATGTGTTGGAGGCCAGAATCGCGTGCGGCGGCGCCAACTTGTCGAGCTCGGCGAAGATGCTTTTCTTGAGAGCCATGTCCTCGAACACCGCCTCAATGACGATGTCGACGTCACGCACCGCGTCGTAATTGCTTGCCGAATTGATCAGCGCCACGGCGGCGTCCATCGCTGCCTGCGTTGCAGATCCGCGTTCGACTGAGGTGGCGTAGTTTTTCACCACCTTCTCCATGCCTTTGGAGACCACCTCATCCGACACGTCGATCAGGGTCACCGGAATCCCGGCATTGGCGAAGTTCATCGCGATGCCCCCCCCCATCGTCCCCGAGCCCACGACTGCGGCATTGCGGATCGGCCTGGGCTCGACGGCCTCGAGCCCAGGAATGCGGCGTGCTTCTCGCTCCGCCCTGAAGAGGTGGGTCAGGGCCGCCTTCTGAGGGCTCCGATTGCATTCCTCGAAGGAGGCCTTCTCGAACTTATCGCCCTCCGGGAAGGCCGTGTTGCAGGCGACCTCGATAGCGTCGATGATCTTCCAGGGCGCAAGCTGGCCGCGCGCCTTTTTTGTCATCCGCTTGCGGAAATCGGCGAACAACTGTGGATCGACGCCTCGGACTTTCACGTCGTCGTCCGCTATGACACGTAGGGGCCTACCCTCCGCGACGACCCTTTGTGCGAAGGCGACCGCGCCGCCTCGAAGATCGCCGTCTACGAGGTCGTCCAACAAGCCGCTCGCCAGTCCGTATTCCCCGCTGAAGTGTTTGCCGGATGTCGCGATCTCAAGGGCGATCTCGGCGCCCACAAGACGCGGTAGGAGTTGCGTGCCGCCGCCGCCGGGCATGACGCCAATGTTAACCTCGGGGAGACCCACTTTCGCGTCGCGTCGCGCGACACGCCAGTGGCACGCGAGTGCTAGCTCCAGGCCAGCCCCCAGAGCCGTTCCATGCATCGCCGCCACGACAGGCTTTGTTCCAGCCTCAATTAGGCGCTGAATGTCCCAGAGGCGTGGAGGCTCGCGCGGCGCCCCAAACTCAGCGATGTCCGCGCCGGCTATAAATGTACGACCGGCGCAGACGATCACGACAGCCTTGACCCTTGGGTCTCCTTCTGCCCGTTCGATGCTGCCGAAAAGCCCCGAACGCACATGGGGGCTAAGGACGTTTACTGGTGGGTTGTCGATGGTGACGATTGCAACTTCGTCCTCCACTTCGTACGCGACGGGCGCCATTTCAGCGCTCCCCCCCGATTTCGATGGCGACGTCCATCAATTCCATCGCGAATCGCCGCCCATCCGGCAGAACTCCGGCGCGTGCGGCGTCCGTCGGTCACGCAGACACCCAAGCTTTGTCCATGGTCAGCATCGCCGCGCCGTGAATCCGGGCGGCGCTGGGTATGTAGGCGTCCTCCAACTCCCGGGCGAATGGAACGGGGCAGAAGGGAGCGCCGATGCGCTGCACGGGGGCGTTGAGGTCACCGAACAGTTCTTCGGCGATCGTCGCTGAAATTTCGGCTCCGATCCCGAAGGGGCGGACCGCTTCGTGAACGACAACGGCGCGACCAGTCTTGGCCACGGAATCGAGCACCGCTGTCTTGTCCCACGGAGAAATCGTGCGCAGGTCGATCACCTCTGCATCGACGCCTTCGGAGGCGAGTTGTTCGGCCGCCGCCAGCGCATTGATGACCATCCGCGAATGGGTGACGATCGTTACGTCTGCGCCAGGACGCGCGATTGCAGCTTTACCAATCGGCACCCGCTGACCTGGGATCGGGCGCGGCCCACGCGATCGTTGCAGCGGCGTATTCTCGATGAAGATGCAAGGGTCGTCGTCTTCGATGCACGACAACAGCAGGCCATGGAGATCGGCGTTGTTGGAAGGCGCCACCACCTTCATGCCGGCGGCGTGGGCGAACCAAGCCTCAAGGTAGTCGGCGTGCTGGCCGCCGCCGCCCGCGCCAGCGCCGGTTAACATCCGGACGGTGATTGGCACATTGGTTTGGCCGCCGGACATAAAGCGCAGCTTCGCTGCGTGATTGTAAAGCATGTCCATGCAAACAGCGGTGAAGTTCATCAGCATGATCTCGGCGACGGGGCGGAACCCGCCGATTGAAGCGCCGATAGCCGCGCCAATGATCGCCTGCTCCGAGATCGGTGTGGATCGACAACGATCATCACCAAACGCGGTGGACAGGCCGCGCGTCGCACCCATGACGCCCCCGCCTTCGGGGTCACCGACATCCTCGCCGAGGACCAGAACGCTCGGATCCGCCTCCATGGCGATCCGAAGCGCCATGTTTACCGCTTCAACTCCGAGGCAGGTGTCGGTGTTCGGCTGGTTCATTGATTGACCTCTTGCGCATACACGTCGCGATGCAATTCCGCGATTTCCGGGGGCGGAGAAGCGAGCGCGAACTCCAGCGCTTCGCGTACATCTCGCTCGTGGGCTTGGTCGATGGCCTCAAGTTCGGCCTCAGTCGCCACGCCTTCGTCGATGATGCGCCGGCGATATAGCGGGAACGGATCTCGCTCTAGAGCGGCCTGCTTTTTATCCTTGGGCATATAGGAGTCGTCGTCGCCCATGTTATGGCCGAAGAAGCGGAAGGTTACGGCCTCGATTAGCGTCGGGCCCTCACCGGCCCGGGCGCGATCGATCGCCTCGCGCGCAGCCGCATAGACTTCGACGGGATCGTTTCCGTTCACGCGCACACCCGGCATTGAATAGCTGTCGGCGCGGCGGGCGATCTCGTCGATGGCCGTGCATTTTTCGATCGGAGTGTGTTCAGAGTATTGGTTATTCTGGCACACGAAAATGACAGGCAGCTTCCATATGGAAGCAAGGTTCAGCGACTCATGGAAGGCGCCGATGTTGCTCGCACCGTCGCCAAAGTAAGCGACCGTCACGCGCTTGGAGCCACTCAACTTTGCGGACCATGCCAGTCCGTTGGCGATCGGCATCGAGGAACCCACGATGCCCGTGGTGACCATGCACCCGGAGGCCGGGTGCGTGATATGCATCGGGCCGCCCTTACCTTTGCAGGTGCCATCTACACGGCCGGCGAACTCTGCCCACAACGGCTTAAGCGGGACGCCTTTGGCGACCATGTCGTGCAGGCCACGATAGATCGTGCAGATATAATCCTCTGGGTCCAAGCTGACGGAAACTGCAGCGGGAATGCACTCCTGTCCGCGTGGGGAATAGTAGTTCATGACCAAGCGCCCGGTGCGGATTGCGCGCCGCGCATGCTCATCATTCTGTTTGATGAGTGACATCAGCCCATAGATTTGAAGTTTGGTCGCCGGATCAGGCGCGTATGCATTTGTCATAGGCACAACGAATTTCCCCCCAAGGCGGGCCGAGCTCGGAAAGATAGCGGCCTCGAAGAGCCTCAGCGACCGAGCGCAAGAAAGGGACACATATGTGACTAATGACGAGGTCGCTGGCGTTGCATTCGGACTAATAAAGAGTGGCCCTGTAGATAGCGCTAATGGCCACGCCGCTCCTCCCGCTAGGCGCGTTAGCTCGTCGAACGCGTCTTCAGCAATCTCCGGCGTCAGACTGTCGAGTCGGAGAGCGGGCTTGTAGGCCCTGGCTTCCCTGACGGGCGCCGGCGTCGGCCCTGGCTCTGTTCTGGACGGGTCGGCCAAGGTTCGCGCGCGCCGCGCCTAGATTGTCTGCCCCGAGTGACCGCGTGGCGACGGCGCGCAGGCGCTAGGCGGATCAAGCACAGGAGCATGCTGATGGAGACATCTTGCGCCAGCGAGCGGTCGGACCGAATCTCCGCAGTTCAAGTCGAGCCGCCGTGATGTCGATGATTGGCTCTTTCAAGGAGCGTTGCGCGCTCGGACTAGGGTAAGGTCCGACGCATGCGCAGCGCGCCTGAACGAAAACGTCGTCCGCCGAGCCTGAATCCGCGCCGCGATCCCCCATATGCGCGCCCTAGTGCAGCACACATGTGTGGTTTAAGGTCCGGATGGTTCGCGCCCAGCAGGGAGGGTGTAAAGACTTAAGTGCGTCGTATTTGGTATGCCCGGGACGTATCCGAGAGTGTATACAGCCACTATCATTGTGGATCACGCGCCAACTATCTAGCATATGCAAATATATCTGGGTGCTGAAAAGGCCAAGAAGTAGGGGGAAACGTGATGAATAAATATAAGTCGTTATTGCTTAGTTCGGTGGTTGGGTTCCCGCTCGCGATGGCTTCAAGTGTCGCGGTGGCCCAAGACGCGACATCAGGGTCGAGCGTTTCCGAAATTGTAGTCACAGCGCAACGTCGCTCTGAGCGGCTGGAAGACGTGCCTATTTCCGTGGTGAGCGCGAATGCGGATACCATGAACAAGCGCGGCGTCTACAGCGTGACTGATTTGGACCGGATTTCCGTCGGCACGAAGATCGGCAAAACGGGCATAAACACGAATCCGTCCATCAGGGGTGTCACCACCGGCATCGCTGCATCGGGCCAGGAAAATAACGTCGCTTATTATGTCGATGGCTTCTATCAACCGTCGATGATTAGCATGAACGTTGACCTTCCCAACGTTCAGCAGGTTACCATTCTGAAGGGCCCCCAAGGCACGCTTTACGGCCGTAATGCGACGGGCGGCGCAATTCTTGTCGATACGCTTAATCCGGTCATCGGCTCGTTTGAAGGAAATGCGTCGGCGAGTTATCGCCGGTTCAACGACCGACGCGCGTCAGCTTACGTATCGATTCCGCTCGGAGACGAAGCTGCGCTCGGTCTCGCGGCGTACGCGCGGAAGTCCGACGGCTATATCAAGGATATTGCAGGGTTCCAGACCGCCCCGATCGACCAAAACGCCATCCGAGCAAAGTTGCTCTGGCGACCGACCAGTGACTTGAGCATCACTGCCGGCTATGGGCGGACTTACGTTTCCGACGCCACCGGCGTTTCCTACAACTTCTTTGCTCATCAGGCTGCATTGATCCAGCGCCCTGGATTTCCCGTGACATCGGAGCGGAACAAGACATCTATTTCGTATCAGCCATACACCCAAGCCAGGGTGGATAACTATCAATTGAAGGGTGAGTGGGACCTCGGTTGGGCCACCCTTTCATCCTATACACAGGACGTCGAAGAACGGGATTCATTGCGGTTTGACAACGATGGCAGCCCCGCTTACCTCACAGATACAATCCAGACGTATATTGCCAGTACGGTTAGCCAGGAGGTCGTGCTTGCATCAAAAAAAGCCGCCAAAGTAGAGTGGATAGTTGGAGCCCTCTACTATGATCAGGACTTTTCAAGTCAGACATTGTCGCTGAACAATGTCACTGGACTCTATGCCGGTTCGCTTGGGCGGCTTGGAACTCGCGCCTACGCTATTTACGGAGAAGCCACCTGGCATGCTACTGACGCGCTGTCATTGACGGGTGGACTACGTTACAGCCGAGAGCGGCGAACGCATAAGCTAGAGCAACCGATCGGAACCTTCATCATTCCGCACGAGCAGACGACATGGGACGCCCTGACTCCACGAGTCGTCGTCCGGTACGAACTCGCGCCGCGGACCAACGTTTATGCATCCTTCTCCCAAGGGTTCAAGAGTGGCACGTACAACGTGCCCACGGCTACGCCGGCCGTGAATCCCGAGAAGATTACCGCCTACGAGGTAGGATTCAAAACGGTGCGCCAGCGGCTGCGGTTCGACGCGGCTGCTTTCTACTATGACTACAAGAATATGCAGGTGTCCACACTGCAGCAGACCGCGACGGGTGCTCGGGTCGCCCTGTTTACGAATGCTGCGACCTCACGAATTTACGGCGCGGAGGCGACACTCGCCTATGCTGCAACTGATCAACTGAACTTGAATGCCGCCGTGGGTTACACACACGGGAGGTACAAGAATTTCCAAAACGCAACAGCTGCCGCTATTCTGTCGACCAACACGGGATTGCAGGTTGGCGGCCTCAATGTCGGCAATCTCAACCAGGACTGGTCTGGATTGCGGCTAATTCGGTCTCCGGATTGGACGCTGAACGTCGGTTCTGACTATACGCAACCGATCTCTTTCGGTTCGTTGCTGTTCAGCGGCAACGTTTCCTATCAAAGTGCACAAGCGCCTAACACTGATACGCTATTCCAAACGATTAATACCTCCGTCGTCCCGGCGCGGTTGAGCGCCCCGGGCGGCTATCGCTATAAGCAGAAGGGCTATGCTTTGCTTAGCTTGCAGGTTGCGTGGCGTTCGCCGGACCTGCGACATCGCGTGACCGTGTTTGGAGACAATGTAACAAACACGGACTACCTCGTACAACTAAACGCGAGTACGTTTGGTGACTATCGTATCTTTGGACAGCCCGCGACCTGGGGTGTGCGCTATGATGTGAGCTTCTAACAGGCTAACGGACGGCGGGCGGCGGCGAACGCTAGCAGTAGCGACGGATCGATGGTTCCTGAACGCTACCCTGCTTCAACGCACGCCGCCGCACGTTCTCGCTTAGTGAGGCGTCATGCCAGCATGGCTCGACGTCGACAATTATCCCATGCCGCGGCGACGAACCAGCGTCGGGGGCAAGATGAGGCGCCGGCCCACGCACGCCGTTGCGGCGTCTGCGATGGAACGGGAGAAATGCAGAAGCCATTCGCTGTCGTGGATGTGCGGGGGTAAATTCGGTGCTTTCGGTCGGCGAGTAATATTGAACTTCGTCTTCTGTGTGGAACGTGACAGGGGAGGGCGGCATGATGTTGGGTGGAGAATCGGTGAAGACATCAAGCCTGAAGGGCAAAGTGAGCGCGGAGGAGTGGCGCGCGCGCGTGGAGCTTGCGGCGGCCTACAGGCTCGTTGCTCATTGGGGATGGACAACACTCATTTACAATCATATTTCCGCCAGAGTGCCCGGTGTGGTGGATCAATTCTTATTGAATCCCCTCGGATTGGCGTACGAAGAGATCACAGCCTCCAGCCTCGTGAAAGTCGATCTGGATGGGCGCATCCTTCTGCAGCCCGACCACGGTCTGGGCGTGAACCATTTGGGATTCATCATTCACAGCGCCATTCACGGGGCCCGCCACGATCTGACCTGCGTCGCCCACACTCACACGGTCGCGAATGAAGCGGTCTCAGCGACGGAGGGTGGGCTCCTACCGCTGTCGAACTCGGCGATGCTCGTGCTACCTCAGGTCCGCTACCATGAATGGGAAGGCCCCTCCGACGATCCTGACGAGCGCGCCCGCATCGTGCAGCATTTGGGGGATGGTGACATGCTCATCCTTCGACATCACGGCCTTTTGGTCGGCGGGCGCACCGTCGGCGAGGCGATGCGCCATCTATGGTTCCTCGAACGCGCGTGCGAGGTTCAAGTCGCTATTCTTTCGAGCGGCAGTCCGACTCCTCCCCCGCAGGCTGCGCTCCGTAAGGCGGAGGCGGTTGCTGCGAACAGCAAGCAGCGCCGGAGCGCTTCGGCTGGCGCCTCCCCGGAGTGGCCGGCGCTATTGCGACTCGCGGACAAGATAGATGCCAGTTATGCAACCTGAGTGAGTCACCAAGGCGTCATGGCGGTCAACGTTCCCAACGACGCCTCGATCATCGGCCTCGTCGAGGCCGTGCTGCTGGAGCAGAACGACGAATGGCGGCTCCAGCACCGATGCCTGAGCCTCGACCCGTATGCCGACCTCGGCCGGACCGACGACGATGAGCAGATCTTGCTTGTTCCACTCACCGCAGCGCCCTACTTACACTGCGCTCGGCCTGAGACATAAAGACCGGCCAGACCAATTGCCACCACTCAGGTGGACGTCACTGGCAGGGGCCCCTACTATCCAAGACGATGCTGCGGACGCGGGCCGAGCCTCGCTGTGAGTAAACATGCTCCTGGGACTGCACTTGCGGCCGGTGGGCAGTACATGGAGGTGGAATAATGAATGCTCCCGTCGCGACAAGTCGATCTGAGGCGACCTGGCAAGCGCGCAAAGACCTGGCGGCAGCATACCGCGCCATGGCGCTCTACGGTATGACCGACCTGATCTACAATCATATCAGCTTAAGGTCGCCTGATACGCCGGAGAATATGCTTATCAATTCGTACGGTCTCTTCTATGACGAGGTGACGGCATCTAGTCTGGTCGAGGTCAATGCCGCCGGCGATATTCTCGATGGCCCCCCCGGCGCTGTGATAAACAAAGTCGGCTATGTGATACACAATGCGGTCCACGAGGCGCGGCCGGATGTCAATTGCGTGATTCACACCCACACGCGGGCAGATATGGCCGTCTCGGCGATGAGTTGCGGCCTCCTTCCGCTGACCCAGAACGCCATGTTCTTCCACGGCGCCGTCAGCTATCATGACTATTCGGGGCCGGCCTGCGACAGAGCTGAGCAACTGGCCCTTCAGAAATCACTGGGATCGAACGATGTTATGATCCTGCGAAATCATGGCTTGCTGGTGTGCGGGCCGAGCGTTTCCGAGGCCTTCGTAACCCTCTATCTGATCGAGAACGCCTTTAAGGCGCAGGTCGATATCTTGGCTGTAGACCCCACCCCGAGGCTCTGCTCGGAAAGCGTCGCTCAGCGCACGCGCGCCGCTTTCATGGGTTTTGGCGGCCGGCGCCCGGACAACACCCCGACGGGACGGGCGATCGAGTGGTCGGCGATTCTTCGCCGGCTCGACGCAATCGACCCGTCCTGGCGAACCTGACCGCGCGGCGGCCGCGACATATATGTGCTTTGTCGATGGCGGGGATTGGTCGCCATTTTCTCTCCGTTTAGACGGTAAGGCGACGCCGTTTCCGGGGGCCGGCGGATAGCGTCAGTCCTGGGACTGTGCGTCAGAATTGGAAGGCCCGAGTATGCCCAGCATTTCCAACGTGAAGGCCCTCAAGAGTTCAACGAGCGGCGGCCGGTTGCCGGCAGAGTGGGAGACCGGCGAGCATGGGCTCTCGGTCGCGCGATACACCTCTCGCGAATTCGCTCAGTTGGAGGCGGAGCTGCTTTGGCCGCGGGTTTGGCAAATGGCCTGCCGAGTTGATCAGATCTCCAATCCCGGCGACTACGTTGTCTACGACATTCTCCAAGAGTCGGTGGTGGTGGTGCGTGTTGATGCCGCCACCGTAAAGGCCTTCCACAACGTCTGCCCTCACCGCGCGACCGCTCTCGCCGTTGGCGCTGGGCGGTTCCAGCTGGACCATATTGTCTGCCCGTTCCACGGTTGGAAATGGCGATTGAACGGTGAGAGCGCGTACGTCTTGAATTCGGAGGAATTCAAAGGTGGCTGCCTCCAGCCGGGCGACGTGGATCTCAAAGAGATTCACGTCAAATTGTGGGCAGGCTTCGTCTACGTCAATTTCGCTAAGGATCCGCGACCGTTCGACGACGTCTTTGCACCCGTGATGGACGTTGTCGATGGCGTGAAGCTCGGTGACATGAAGTTCCACTACCATTTTCAGGCGCTCGTGAACGCGAACTGGAAGGTGGCCCAGGAGGCCTTCATGGAATCGTACCACGTGCCGTCAACGCATCCGCAACTCGTTGGCGGGCTGTCTCCCGAAGTGGCGAATTCATTTTGGACCTACATCCCGGAGGCAAACGGTCACGGTAGATTCCACTCCGGCGGTGCAGGTATGCGAGGTCGGATGCCTCCCGAGAAGCTGGCGTCCATGAGCCAGGCGGAGCAGGTGGCCGCGCTTCTACGAAATCTTACCAATATGGCTTATGGCCATGACGCGCAGGTGCACTCCGAGGAGGTCGAGATCGCGCGCACTCTGCGTCACAAGACACTGGCTCCCGGCGAAAGCGTTGGCGAAGCATTTATGTCGGCGTTGCGCAAACATTACCAGGACCAGGGACGTCCGATGGGTAGCTTTGAGGCGCTGAATGAATGCGTTGACATGCATCTTTTCCCGAATGTGACGTTTTTGCCGACCTTCGGCAATGCGGTCATGTATCGGTCACGCCCGCGGCCCGACAACGATCCGGACTGGTGCATTTTCGATATGTACGCGATCCGCACGTACGCGGAAGATGATCGGCCGCCGCCGTGGAAGACGGTCGTGGCTCAGGGCGAATTGAGCGATCCGAAAACTTGGTATCTGATTCCGAGCCAGGACTTTACGTCGATTGTCCGGCAACAGCGCGGGATGCATTCCTCAGGGATCAATGAGACGCTGATGGCCAGAGTTCAAGAAAGCAACATACTCAACATGCATCAAGAGATGGATCGGTATTTGCGCGACTGATCAGTCCGGCGAGCGGGAAGAGCTGAGAGACGTGGATACGGCTCAGGCGAGCATCGCGGCGTTCGTTGACCGGCACGGGTTGCCCGATATCCCTGTGTGCAACGCGCGCCTGGGAGATCGAGGAACTCTTCTTGAGAGCTTGCGGATAACCTGTGGGATTTGCTCGAGGTCAATCTCGTGAGCCACGCAGAACTGGTCCGGCTTCTCGCTCCCGCCATGGCCGATAAAGGGACCGTTCCATCTTTCTCGTCATCTCCAACGCCGTGGCCCGCGCTGCCCGCTTCGGGGCTAACATCGGCTCGGCCCTGTTTCTCGCTTGCTCGGCCAGCCCCTATGTCTCTGGGAAGACGTTTGTCGTGGATGTCGGCATCTCGATCATAGTCAGGGTCTAAATTTATACCGCTTTGCTTGGTATGCCCAATTGCGGAGATTATACAATGAAGAGAAATATCGTCATCCAACGCCTCATTGAGGGAAAAACTGTTTTTTCCACATTGCCCATAACGAACGGAGATATTTCAACATTAAGCGCTGTGGCGCAGTCGTCGTTCGAAATGGCTATCGTCGAAATGGAGCACCAGGGGTTTGATTTTCCGGCGTTACGGAACTCACTACAACATCTGATGAGTCGGCGACGCGTGATAGCGAGCGGGTCCGTGATAGACCCGGCGCCATTCGTTAGAATTCCCGCAAGCGCGCGCGAACAGAATCAATGGATAATCAAGCAAACCCTCGACAGCGGTGCTATGGGATTGATCGTGCCGCATTTTGATACGGTCGAAGGGGCCGAAGCGACAGTAAGAGCTGCCCGATATCCCCAGGAGCGGGGCTCAGCGCGATCTCAGCCCGAGGGGCTGAGGGGTTGGGGGCCGTTCACCGCTGCTGACTATTGGGGACTTTCACTTACCGAATACTATGATTGCGCAGATCTTTGGCCGTTAAACCCTGACGGGGAGATACTCCTGATGGGGATCTGCGAAACCGTGGCCGGCGTGCGGGCCCTGCCAGACATTCTCAAGCGAGTGAAGGGAATTGGAGCTATTTGGGCGGGGCAAGGCGACTTGTCCGTTTCGATGGGGTTGCGCGGGGACTCCGCTCATCCGGATGTCGAAAAGGAGGTCCACAACATCCTTAAGATTTGCCATGATCACGGCGTAGCTTGCGCCACCGCAGTAACGCGTGCGGGGGATGTTTTGGCGCGCGTCGAGCAGGGGTTTGACATCGTGCTTTTGCCGACGCCCGTCTCCTTTGAGCACTTAAACCGGGGTATGCAGAAAGTGGGCCGAGCGTAAGCCATTTGGACGAGAATCGAAAGCGCGTCGGGATCAAGCGGTTTCCGACTGAAGTCCTGTGCGGTTGGCGCGTGCGTCGTGAGCGTGCAGGCGTCGCCATCTCGGCCATCGAGTAGAGTCTCGCGCCACCGTGCGGGGTGATCCTCCCCCCGGTTCGGTGGGGCCGGCCGGCGCCGATCGTGGGTGTCAAATGTGAGGGTGCATTGGGTCGCAAGGCCAGGATCGTCTGGCTAGTGTGCTGGTTCAGAAGTTCGCTTGATTATGGGTCATGCGCCGAAGCGAACTTCTGAACCAGCACACTAGAAACATGGACTTGCCAATGTCCTGATCGCTTCCGAAGTTCGTCCGAGTCCGCCACAAGCTCCAACGAACTGCGGAATTGGGACACTGGAATCTCGTGAGGCCGTCGCCCCGTCTGCCAACTAGATCGTCAGGCTGGCCGAGCCGATCAAGTCGTGGGCGACTAGGGTTGGCGCCCCTGCTCTCCACATATGAGGATTTTAGCGGGCCCACGTTTGTGGAGTTCCAGTTGCGCAGTAACCGTGACAGAGTGCGCCGCATCGGCCGGCCCGGGCAGGCGGCGCGAACGGCGTGCACTTGGCCTTCCCGCGCAATCACCTCCAGGAGCGTTGGCGGCGGTTGCGGAGACTATAGGAGATTGTATGACTGTTCCAATCATACGTGCCGAGTCTGATGGGGTGCTAAAGTTTACTTTTAACAGGCCGGAAAAATTAAACGCCATCAATCGAGAGATGGTTAATGCCTTGATCCAAGGCGTTTCGGATATGGAGCAGCGGCGTGACCTGAGAGTCATGCTCGTTGCGTCAACTGGACGATATTTTTCCTCCGGATCTGATCTGGCGGAGGGTGTCGACAATAGCGAAAATCCGCCGTCTGTGGGACGCCAGTGGCTTCACGATCACCTGCAGCATTTGTTCGCACGCTTCGAGAGGCTCGAAAAGCCGATCGTTGTCGCCCACCAAGCGATGTGCATGGGGGGCGGTCTAGAACTCTCTCTCTCGTGTGATTTTCGGCTTGCGTCCGAGGAGGCAGCTTATTCGCTTCCCGAGATCAAGATGGGTTTGGTGCCTCTGTCAAACGGCGTAAGCAAGCTGACCAGACTTTGCGGACCTCAGTGGGCCAAGTGGATGATCCTCGCTCAAGAGCCAATCGATGCGCAGCGAGCGCACGCCATTGGCCTCGTCCAGCAAGTGTACCCAGCTGCCGAGTTCGAGGAACGTGTCGAACAGTTCTGCCTCAAGCTCGCGCGCCAACCGCCGGAAGCGATGGCGATCGCAAAAATCGGCATCGATATTACTGCAGAGCTTGGAATGCAGGAAGCTCGCCAGGTCGAGCGACTCTGCTATAGCTCGCTGGCCACGGGACAAGAGGGTTTGACACTCCGACATGAACATTTTGCGCGTGTTCTCAAGGACCGACGATAGCGTACCGCGCGCGTGAGTTCGCACACAATATCCGTTGCGAAGCCTATGATATGCGCTTCAGCAGCAAGATGCCTGCGGCTCAACAATGCGCATGACGCGGGAGAGTTTGCTGGTGTTTATCGATAACGGGTGATTGCGATGATGAACCTTGAGTTTACGGCGGATCAGCGCGCGCTGCGCGATACGTTCGAGCGGTTCTTCGCTGTCGAGTCCAGTATCGATCGCGTACGCGCCGCGGAAGCGGGGGACGGGTTCGATCGCCAGCTTTGGAAGGCGCTCGGTGGGATGGGCGCCCTTGGCATGCGTGGGAGCCCGGAACTTGGGGGAGGCGTCGCCCTTCTGGACACGCTGCTGATTGTGCACGAGGCGGGCCGGCGCCTTGCTTCCGTCCCCCTGGTTGAGGGAGTGGTCGCTGGTCGCATCCTCGCGAAGTGCTCGGAGCAGGGGGCTGCATGGTTTGAGCGCCTAGCCTTGGGCGACGCGGTCGTAACCCTTGCCCTCGACAATATCGCGGACGTCGAGCGACAGATTGTTCATGGCGGCAATGTCGCTGATGCTGTGATCGGCCGCCACGGGGATCGCATTCTTCTGATTGAACAATCCACAGATGAGCGCTCGCCGCGGCTGCAGAACCTCGGGCAGATCCCACTCGCGCGGCCCTGCTTGCAGCAGAAAGCAGGAGGTGCGCTAGTTTTGGCGGAAGGTGCGGATGCGATCGGTATCTTTGAGGCAGCTGTTGAAGAATGGAAGTTACTTCAATCTGCGTTGCTGGTAGGCATGGCGCGCGAAGGCATTGAAATGGCCGCGACCTACGCTGGCGAGCGCGAGGCCTTCGGCAAGCCGATCGGAGCGTACCAAGGAATCTCGCACGTACTCGCCGATGCCAAGACTCGGATTGAGGGCGCGTGGCTTTTGCTTTGCTGGACCGTTGAGCAGGTTGGACGAGGGGAGCCCGAGGCAGCGGCCATGATAGATATGGGGCGCTGGTGGGCTGAAACCAGCGCTAGCTGGGCCCTTCAGCGCTCGCTGCACACCTTCGGCGGCTATGGTTTATCGCTCGAATACCCGATACAGCTTGTCTATCGCCGCGCGAAGGCGATCAGTGCTGCAGCGGGCGACCCGCAAAGAGTTCTGATTTCAATCGCGGATCGGTTGTGGGGCGATAAGCAACCCGCGATGCTACCGGAAGTGGGGGACGTCGGTATTACCTTCGACTATGGAGAGGTGGCGAGGACGTACGCTGCGAAGTTGCGGGGAAGATTCGAGCAGCTGCTCACACCGGAAAAAAGGGCCAAGGCGCACTACGCATACGAAGGACACGACTGGGATGTGGTTCATGCTCTTGGCAAGGAGCAGAAGCTTTACCCGGCCTGGCCCAAAAAATATGGCGGAGGCGGGGCTGACAACTATGTTCAGGCCGCCGCGCGTATGGTTTGGGATGAATTCCGTTGGAGCAAGATGGCTCCTGGAACCACTGACTTCGTAGGTCACATGATTATGTGGTTCGGCGGCGAGGCGCTCAAAGGGGAAGTGCTGCCGGTTCTCGCGCGGGGTGAGACTTTCTGCTCGCTTGGCTACACAGAGCCTTCTGGAGGTTCCGACGTCTTTGCCGCGCGCACCACGGCGGTGCGCGATGGAAATGATTGGGTGATCAACGGCCAGAAGATTTTCACAAGCGGGGCGGAGCTTGCTGGATACATTTTCCTTTTGGCCCGCACGGATGCAAAAGCTCCGAAGCACAAGGGATTGACAATGTTCCTGGTGCCAACCAACTCGGCTGGTTTTGAGTATCATCCTATTCATACGCTTATGAACGAGCGCACCAATACGACGTTCTACACGAACGTGCGTGTGGCAGATCACTATCGCATCGGTGACGTCAACGGCGGCGTCCAGGTCCTTGCCGCCGCTCTCACGCTCGAGCAGGGGGGCGGCGGTGTGATTGTACCTTTCCGCCAGATGATTGAACTCGCCGTGCAGTGGGCGCAAACGCACACCACCCGCAACGGGCGGGCGATTGACGACCCGCTCGTCGCCTCGCGCCTTGCTCGCGCCGTGGTTCATCAAAAGGTGGCGGATGTGCTTTACCGGCAGGCATTATGGGCAGTCAGCACGGGACGAAAGGACCAAGCCTATGGCCCGATGTCCAAACTACTCGCGACTGAATATTATCTCGCCGATGCAACAGACCTGATGGACATGACGGCGCCGGATTCAATTATTGATGAGGAGGGCATCAGTCAGATTGACAAGGATCACCGCCGGGGACTTGGCTTTACCGTTTATGGTGGAACGAGCGAGGTGCTGAGGAGTCAAATCGCCGAGAAGACCCTAGGTATGGCGCGAACACGAAATTAAATCCGGTCCACAATAGTCTCGACGCGGGCTTGAATTGGGCTGCGCTTCGATCGCGCACTAAGATCGTCCTAGAGATGTCGCGTTTGGTTAGCTACAAAATCTCCGCTATAACATAAATCTCCACTGTAAATGGAAGTGCGTCCCAATCGTTTGGGACGTCGCCGCGGCCGGCAAGGTCGCAGCGACGCGGGAGGTGACCATCGATAAGGCGCGGTGTCAGGGACATGCCAGGTGCACGGCGGTGGCGCCGGGGCTCTATGCCTTGGACGATCAGGGCTACATCGCGGCCACCGGCTTCGATGTGCCCGAGGGGTGCGAGGCGCTCGCCCGACGGGGCGCTCGCGCCTGCCCGGAACGCGTGATCCAGATCGAGGAATCACCGGCCCAGCGCGAGACCTAGGCCTGCAGCGGATGGCGGTCCCGACGGCGATCGTGGCCATCCTTGCCGCCGACGAGGGGAGGTTTTGGCCGCACCCGCCACCTGCATGATGAATTCTTCGCCCATCCGCACAACAGCGCCGACAGCGAGAAAGCCCAGGCCATGAACCAGATCACAAGCGCGCCCCCCTTGAGGCTGAAGCCGGCGCCGACGGCTATCGACAGCCCGCAAGTGCAGGCTCTTCATCTGCAGGAGGGTGAACCGCCGCTGTTTCTCGAGGCCCGACCGGACGCATTCCTTGGGCTCGACGAGGCGATCGCTTGGGCGCGGGCCCATCGGTCGGAAATCAACGACCTCGTTCTCCGCTACGGCGCGGTCGTGCTGCGGAACTTTCCGACCTCCACTGCCGAGGATTTCTCGCGGTTTCTCCAGATCTTTCCGACCTACCTGCGCGGCTACCGCGGCGGCGCCGGCACCCGGGCGAAGCTTGCCCCAGGCGTCATGGAGGCCACCCAGCTGGCGGCCGACCTGCGGATCTTGATGCATTCCGAAATGGCTTACGCGACGCAGTATCCGCCACGCCTGGCCTTCTTCTGCCGCAAGCCGGCCGAGGCCGGAGGCGAGACCCCGATCGCGGACATGCGAAAGTTCATGCGGTTGCTGCCGCGGGAACTCGACGCCTATCTGGAGGCCAACGGCAGCCGGGTGGTCCGCAACTGTGCGCCCGCGGGATCCCCCGAGGCCCGGGTCGAGGACCACATCGACAATCGCGGCTGGGACCAGGCCTTCGAGACCGATGATCGCACCGAGGTGGAATCGATCTGTCGCGACCTCGGAACGCAGCCCATATGGCATGACGACGGCAGCCTTACCCTCGTGACGGACATGGACGTCTTCACGACGCACCCGATGACCGGCGAGCGCTTTTACCGAAGCTACATTCACACCCAGGCGGCGTTCGAAGGCGCGGAACGCCGCGAGTTGACCGAGGCGCTCAGATCGAAGCAGAAGATGCCGTCGCAGCAACTCACGCGTAAGGGCGAGCCGTTTCCCCCCGAACGCGCCGCGCAGATCAACGCTCTCTTCGACGCCGCAACGGTCGCCTGGCCTTGGCAAGCCGGCGACATCATGATCCTGGACAACCTCGCCGTCGCACATGGCCGCGCACCTTACCGAGGCGAGCGGGAGGTGCAGGTCGGCATGCTGGATTGGTAGCCAGCGAGCAGCGTTCGACCCCACGAACTCTGCTCCTGGGTCACAGCGTTGACGCCGCGACGGCATTGTCAGCCCAAACGCACAGGCGGGAGAGGCGCGGCTGCTGACCCGCCCGATTGGGACGGCCGTGCAAGCCGCACAACCGCTTCCTCTGGTCCGACTCCTCGCCTGAAGTGATCCAGCTCGTGGTGATGCTCTACGTCCGCTATCCACTGTCGCTGCGGAACGTCGAGAACCCGGCGTTCGAGCGTGGCGACCGCCGCGCGTTCATCGGTGCGTCTCGCAAGGAGTAAGCGCTGGACCGCACCCCGACAGATCGTAAGCGCAGCTCCGGCCCCACGTAGCCCCGGCGGATCGAAGCTCGGGTGCTGTCCGCCTTGGTCGGGCGGGCCTGAGTTCCATGACGATGCCAGGTGATGATGCCATGACGGAGCCAGGTCCGGCCCGGCCGCTGTTGAGGCAGAAATATGTTTTATCGCTCAGAGGCTTGCTCGAGTTCGTCTTTCTGTGCGTGTTCATATCAACGGCATCTTGCGCAGTGAATCGTCACACGAGACTGCGGCAAAAGCTTAGAACGCACCGCTAACAACGTGACCTCGTAGTAACTGCCTTCGCAGCAAGGGAGCGGCAAATTGTACGACGACAGGCGCCCGGAGGCGAGCTTGTTCCGACTCGACGACAAGGTGGCGCTCATCACCGGGGCGACTCGAGGGATTGGTTTCGAAATCGCGCGCGGACTGGCGGATGCGGGCGCCGTCGTCGGGGTACACGGCCGCGGAGAGAGCGTGTGTGAGGCCGCAGCGAGCATTCCGCGAGCGGCGCCGGTTGCCTTCGACCTCAGGGATGAGGAAGCTGCCAAGACCGCAGTCCTGTCCTTCGCAGGCGAGCACGGCTTTCCGGACATCCTGGTCTGCAGCGCCGGGCTGCGTGACCGCAGGACACTGCTCGACAGTTCCGTCGAGAGCCTTCGGCAGCTGCTCGAAATCAACCTCGTCGGCCACGCAGGCCTCGTGAGGCTGCTCGCCCCGCATATGGCCGAGAAGGGTGGCGGAAGCATCATCTTCGTCACCACCAGCACCGTCACGAGGGCGGCGAGAGCGGGCGCGACCTATGGGGCCTCCAAGGGCGGGCTGGACGCGCTCACGCGGGCGCTAGCCGTGGAACTCGCCCCGCATCGAATTCGGGTGAATGCGATAAGCCCCGGCTTCATCGCGACCGAATTCAACGCAGCGATGACCCAGGATCCGGTCTGGACGACGTTTATCGAGAGCCGGGTGCCTCAGGGCCGGTGGGCCGCGCCGGAGGAACTGGTCGGGCCAGCCCTATTCCTGGCGTCCGCAGCAAGCTCGTACGTGACGGGGCATACCCTCGTCGTCGATGGCGGACTAACCATCGCCGCGTGAGATCCTTCGCGGGGCCCGCGCCGCCTCCCAACGAAGTCGTCGCCGAGCGCGAGCACGCCGTCTTGGTCGCCGAGCGCATCAGTCCGCGAATCATCGAGCGGCGCGCTCGCCAGCGGTGTAGAGTCAGGCCCCACTGCCGCGGAGACCTTTATGCCGATCGTCAGGAGGATGGGAGACGTGGTGCCCCGCGTCATTTACAAGGCGGCGGGCGCGTCCCTTGTGAAATCCGCGCAGCGAACCATGGAGATCCTCGAGTTCTTCGCCGATTACAAGGCGGTCGCGACGCGCGTCGAGATTGCGGAAGCGCTGGGGTATCCCGAGTCCAGCACCGGCGCGCTGCTGAAAACCTTGGTCGATCTGGGGTATCTCAGGTACGACGTCCAAAGGCGGAGTTACAGCGGCGCGCCGCGTCTCGCCTTCCTTGGAGACTGGATCGACCCAGACTTGGTTACGCCAGGCCCCATCCACGAGATGATGCAACGCATCAACGATCGGAGCGGTGAGCGGGTCATTCTAGTTTCGCGCGACGGGACGCACATTCGCTACATCCACAGCGTCTACCCCAAGCACAAGTCGAAGTTCGAGTTCGGCATGGGCCATGCTTTGCCGCTCACCTCGTCGGGCGGCGGCAGGTGCTTTCTCAGCGTTCTGCCAGATGCAGAAGTTGTGGCGCTCGCAAGAAGAATAAATACAGAGGTTGATCCAACTCGCGTCGTCAAAGTGAACCTCCTTCTGGATGCCATTTCTGAAATACGCCGCATTGGGTATGCGCTTTACTACGGCGTTGATTTACCTTACGGGGTCGTGGCGGTGTATTTGAGTCGCCCGCCACCTCTCGAGCCATTTGCAGTCTGCATATCCGCCTCAATTGAGTTGCTGAAGACTCGACACGAGGAGTTTGCTTCCATCCTAAAGGAGGAAGTCGGCTCGCTTTACCCCCGTTAAGCGAAGGTGCGAACCCGCGGCCTCGCGGCGCATCCCATGGTAGGCCGCCGACGGTAGCGGCCCTTGAGGGATCAGCGCGATAATGTCGGTCGAAAGCCAGGCCCTGGAGATCCGCATCGAATTCGCCTGTCGCTTCAACTGGGGCGTCGGCGGCCGGTGACGCCGGCGGCCGCATCAGTCTAGTCGCGATAGCTCGGTTCTTCGCGGTCGAGTTCACGCACCAGCGCCGCCCATTCGATCTCGCCTCCATTCGGTATGGCGTTGGACGAGGCGTTCACGTCCATTGTGGCGCTTGCATGCCGTTGGACCTCTGGCGAAGGGATGACCAGCTCGGTTCCGGCCGCCATGGCTGCGCATTGGACCTGGCATGCGACCTCTAAGCGCTGGTGCAGGTGAAATGCTGTGTGAATGGTCGGTCCGACCACCAGCATTCCGTGGTTCCTGAGCACCAGCACGTCGCCCCCGCCGAGGTTTTGGGCGAGGCGGCCGCGCTCTTCCAGGTTCGTCGCCGGGCCCTCGTAGTCGTGATAGCCGATTCGACCCGAGAACCGCATGGCGCTCTGCGAGATCGGCAGCAAGCCGCACCGCATCGCCGAAACGGCGACGCCGGCCTTGGTGTGCGTGTGGATGATGCACCCCGCATCCGGCCGCGCCGCATGGACCGCGCTGTGGATGATGAAACCGGCCTGGTTCGTGCCGAATGGGATGTCCGGCTTGAGGACCAGGTTTCCCTCGAGGTCGATCTTGTACAGGTTGGACGCAGTGATTTCCGAGTAGCTGAGCCCCCACGGATTTATCAGGAAATGCTCATGGTTACTGGGGACGCGAGCGGTGATGTGGTTGTAGATCCAGTCGGTCATGCCGAGTCTGTGCATGAGCCGATATGCGGCGGCGAGCTGCACCCGCGCTTCCCATTCTTCGGGGTCGACCTCCGACCGCACCGAAGACAGCGGAATGACGAGCGCGCTCATTATTTGAGACTCCCTCCAGCGCGGTGCGTCCGCGGCTCATCCGCCAGCGCTCCACGAATTGCGCGATGTTGGAGTGGCGCAAGCCCTTTGGAGCAATCGGCAGGGATATGCCGTTGCAGCCGCTGGGCGGGCGCTCGGCAGCAATCTGCAGAGGGTTGGGATACTAAGGCGCTTCACGCGCCATTTCGAGCCGCCAAATGGACTTCAGCTTCGATCCCCGCGACGAGGAGTTCCGCCAGGAGGTCCGAGCCTTCCTTCGCGACAACCTGCCTCCGGAGCTCGTGCAGAGGGCCAAACGTCCGTACCATCAGGATAAGGCCGATACGCGGCGCTGGACCTCGATTCTATACAAGCGCGGCTGGTCCGCGCCGAGCTGGCCGAAAGAGTTCGGCGGCACGGGCTGGTCGCCGATGCAGCAGTTCATCTTTGACCAGGAGTGCTTCGACGCCGGAGCGCCGATTCTTGAGACGAGCGGCCTGAAGATGATTGGCCCGGTGATCTTCACGTTCGGCTCTGCCGAGCAGAGGGTCCGCTTCCTGGAGCCCTGGCTGCGGGGCGAGTTGTCCTGGGGCCAGGGCTTTTCCGAGCCGAACGCTGGTTCCGATCTGGCGTCGCTGACCACGCGCGCCGTGCGCGACGGGGACGAGTACGTGGTGAACGGCCGCAAGATCTGGACCTCGGCCGGCCATTTCGCCGACTGGTTCTTCCTGCTGGTGAAGACCGATCCGAGCGAACGCCAGCGAGGCATTTCGCTGCTGTTGGTGGACGCCAAGGCGCCGGGCGTGACGGTTCGGCCGATCTACGACATCGGCGAAGGCCATAACCTAAACGAGGTCTTCTTCGACGATGTGCGCACCTCGGCGGACAACCTCGTGGGGGAGGAGGGGAAGGGCTGGACCTACGCCAAGTTCCTCCTTGAGCGCGAGCGGGCGTTCAGCGCAGAAGTGCCGCGAAACAAGACGGGCCTGAAGCGCCTCAAGGCGATCGCGGCGCAACGCGGGGTGCGAAACGGAACGCTTCTCGAAGATCCGGCGTTCGCGGCCCGGGTCGCCCAACTGGAAGCGGACCTGCTGGCTCTCGAATGGGCGACCTTGCGCGCGCTCTCCAGCGGTGGCGGCTCCAACTTGCCGTTCGGTTCGATCCTCAAGATCCGTGGCACCGAGCTGCAGCAGAAAATCGGCGAGCTTCAACTCGAGGCTCTGGGTGATTACGGAACCTATGTCTATCCGGAAGCCGAATATGCATCGGGCTCCGGCAAGTCGCTTCCGGCAAGCGATCTTGCGCCGGGTCTGTTAGCGGATTTCATGTACCGGCGCGCCACGACGATCTACGGCGGCGCCAACGAAATCCAGCGCACGCTTATCGCTAAGAACTACCTAAAGCTCTGACATGGATTTTGAACTCAACGACGAGCAGCGGATGCTGAAGGACAGCCTTCGGAATACGCTCGACCGGGACTACAGCTTTGAGCGCCGCAACGCCCGCGTCGCGGCGGGCCCGTCCGCCGAGCAATGGCGGACTTTCGCCGACATGGGCTGGCTGGGCGCGGCCCTGCCTGAGGAGGCGGGCGGCTTCGGCGGCGGGCCGATCGAGTCGGCGCTCGTCGCCGAAGAGTTCGGGCGTCGGCTGGTGATCGAGCCTTACGTGGCCATCGCGGTCCTCGCCGGCCGCACGCTCGTCGCCTGCGCCGACGCGGCCATGGTTCCCCTGGCCAAGCGCCTCGCCGAGGGGGCGGCTCGTCCGGTCCTCGCCCACAGCGAATATGCCGCGGGGAGCCGGGTCGACTGGATCGACACCCGCGTGGCCGAGGCGCCGGCTGGCGGCTGGCGGCTGAACGGGCGCAAGTCCGCAGTCTGGGGCGCTCCGTTCGCTGACAGCTACTTGGTGTCGGCGCGGTCCGCGGGTGAGCCCGGCGACCGGAGCGGCGTCAGCCTGTTCCACGTTCCGGCGGACGCTAAGGGCTTGACGCTCACGCCGGTGAGGCTCGTCGACGGCAGCTGGGCGGGAGAGCTCGAACTCGCAGACGTCATCCTGCCCGCCGAGGCCCGCTTCGGCGCGCCAGACGGGGCGATGGAGGTGCTGGAGGATGCCTACGCCCATGCCATAACGGCGCTCTGCGCCGATGCGGTGGGGGCAATGGAAGCCGCCTTGTGGATCACGCGCGACTACCTGCAGACGCGGCATCAGTTCGGCCAGCCGATCGGTAGCTTTCAGGCCCTGCAACATCGCATGGCGGACATGGTCATAGAACTGGAGCTGTCGCGCTCTATCACCTACCGGGCGATCGCCTACCTCGGGTCCGACGCGCGCCAACGTCAGCATGCCGTCTCCGCGGCCAAGGTCCAGATCGGCAAGAGCGCCAAGTTCGTTGGGGGTGCAGCCATTCAGTTGCACGGCGCCATCGGCGTCACCGAGGAATACATCATCGGGCACTATTTCAAGCGCTTGACACTGATCGACCTCGCCTTCGGCTCGCCCGCAACGCACCTGGGGATCATGAGCGAACTCCGCGCCGCCGTCTCGGCGGTACGGGAGCCGGCGGGCGTCGTCCGGAACTTGGGCTGACCGCGGGAGTAATCGGCAATGGACTATTCGAAGTACGATGCTCTCACCGTCGAGGTGCTGGACGGCATCGCCACCGTCACCCTGAACCGGCCCGACGCGCGCAACGCCATCAGCGGCGACCTCCTCGATCAAGTGGAGACAGTGTGGCTGGACATCGCGAGGGATGAGGCGATCCGCGTCGTGATCCTCACGGGAGCCGGCAAAGCCTTCTCGGCGGGCGGCAACATCAAGCACTTCGCCGAACGCGCGGGCACGATCGAGGGCCTGCGTCACAGCCTGCGCACGCCGACCAACACGCGGCGCCTGTGGCAAAACCTGCTCGACGTGGAGCAGCCGATCATCGCGGCGATTAACGGCGACGCGATGGGGTTGGGGGCGAACCTGGCGCTCATGTGCGACACCACCGTCATGGCCGACACCGCCCGGATCGCCGACAGTCACGTAAAGATGGGGATCGTGGCCGGCGACGGCGGCGCCGTCATCTGGCCGTTGCTGATCGGTCCGAACCTGGCCAAGGACTTCCTGCTGCGCGGGCGCGTCGCCACGGCCGCCGAAGCGCGCGACATCCGCCTCGTCAATCACGTCGTTCCGCGGGACAAGTTGATGGAGGAGGCGCGAAAAATCGCGGTCGAGATCGCAACGCTTCCGATTTGGGCCGTTCGCTGGACCAAGCTTTCCATCAACAAGCAAATCCGGGGACAGCTCAACCTCGTACTGGACACCTCCATCGCGTACGAGATGCTGACGATGCAGACGTCTGATTTCGGAGAAGCCGCTCGCGCCTTCCTCGAGCGGCGCGCGCCAAAGTTCATCGACGAATAGGCCCTTTCGGCTGCCGGCGGTTAAGAGGCGCCGTATAAGGCCTTTACTTCCTGCTTGTTTATCTTGCCGTTCACCTTCGGCAACGCTGGGCAGAACACTACGCTGGTCGGCTTCTTGTAACTGGCGATTCGGGACCTGCAGCTCTCGATGATGTCAGATTCGGTCGCCTTGCCGCCTTCGCGCAGGACGACGACCGCGCGGACCGTTTCGCCCCAGCGCGCGTGCGGCACGCCGATCACGGCGCACTCGGCCACATCTTCGTGACTTGCGATAGCGTCTTCGACTTCGCGGGAATAGATATTTTCGCCCCCAGAGACGATCATGTCTTTCTTGCGGTCGACAATGTAAAGATAGCCATCTTTGTCCAGCTGACCGATGTCGCCCGAATAGATCCAGCCATCGCGCACGGCCTCGGCCGTCGCGACGGAGTTGTTCCAATACCCTCGGAACGCCGACCCGCCCCGGTAGACGATCTCCCCGGGAGTATTGAGAGGCGCTTCATTCCCCGCCTCATCGACAATGCGAACCTCGACGCCGGGATAGGGCTGGCCCACTGAGGTCAAGCGACGCAGGTCGCGCGCATCGCCGTCCGGCCGGTGCTGCCATCGCTGTAGGCTGGAGATCGCTCCTTCGGTCTGGCCGTACGACTGATGAAACACGTTTCCCAGAATGTGCAGGCCACGCCTCAGCACCGGAAGCGGCATGGGAGCGGAGGAGTAAACGATGGTCCTGAGGCTCGAAAGGTCCGCCTGTTCCACAAGCGGATTTTCGAGCACCTCCTGCACCATCGTCGGCGCGAGGTGACCTATGGTGATCCGCTCCGAGACCACAGTGCGGATGAACAGCTCTGGGGTGAACTTCCGCTCAAGGTGGACGGCGGCGCCACGCCATTGCGCGCCGCTCTCCACGCCGCGGGCGCCTACGTGAAACAGAGGCATTAGTATGAGAACGCTGTCCTCCGCGGTAAGCGCCCAATCGGAGGCGTGGAATTGCGCCTTGTTCAGCGACTCTCCGTGCCCAAGGATGCAGCCCTTCGGACGGCCGGTCGTCCCACTCGTGTAGATCAGGTGGGCGACATCGTCTTCCCGTGAGCGGATCGGCGGCCCGTCCGCACCGCCCTGGCTGAGGAAGTCTTCATAAGCTGCGGCCCAAGGAGGGGGCGCGCCGATGCACACCCAGGCGCGGACGGAGTGCGCTTCCGATCGCAGATGATCGACGACGTCGGCGTACTGCTCCTCGAAGATGAGGATACTCGGTGCGGCCTCGCGCAGAATATAAGCGAGCTCCTTGGGCGCGAGACGAAAGTTCAACGTGGAGATGATGAAGCCGGCGACCTCGCAGGCGCCGTAGACCTCGGCGAACTCGATCGAGTTCATCGAGAGGATGGCTACCCGGTCCTGGCGCCGCGCGCCGGCCGCGTAGATCGCGTCCGCCAGCCGCAAGCACCGGGCCAAGTAATCGACGTGGCTGAGCCTACGCTGCCCCTGAACGAAGGCCGGCCGATCGCCGTAGAGGCGTGCGTTTCGCGCGATTAGGTCGCCGATCGAGAGTCCGGAAGAGATGCTCACCTCAGCAGCCCACCATCACCGGCTAACGAAGTTCGGCGCGCGCCTGGCGAAGAATGCCGCCCGCGCATAGGCCGCGGCGCATTCCGTCCGAGTCACTGTGACCAACTGGCTGGTGCAGGTTTCCATCTGCCCTCGTCGTCCCTGAATGAGTTCGATCCGCTTCGTGGCGTAGAGCATCCCACAAGCGGGTGATAGGTCTGGCGAGCCGCCTGCGCATTCGCCTCATATATGTCGGATAGGCGGCGCGGTCTGCACTGCTTTGGATGAGACTGGCCTTGACGTGGTGTTGACGTACCGACGCAACGAAGCCGCTGCACGCTAGACGGCGGCGCCAACAGTCCAACGCTAACCTGTCTTGTGTGGACGGCGCTCGATTGGCAAGGCGTTGAAGGTGCGATGGTCGGGTACGGTCTTATGTTCCCAGGTGGTAGGCGTGATCGCGGTTGCCGCAGGAGGGGCCGATGATCTTGTGCGCCGGGACGCCAAGCGAGGTCAGCAGCTTGAGCTGAACATCGCCCCACACCGCATCGGCGTGCGTGGTGATGGGCCGGTCGCGCAGACGATGTTGAAGCCGGCGCGCGCCGCCGCCTCGCCGATCAGGTCCACGTCGCGTCCGACGTCGTTCGGACATGGATCTCAGGCTGGAATAGCCGGCCGCCTTAAGCTCCTGAAGGTGGTCAACACAGATCGCCAGCTCCTTGCGGCGATCGTCCTTCAACGCGGGATCGCGTAACCACCCGCTGAAGCCATGGCGAGATGTTCATGCTCTCACCGAGGCTGCCGGTGTTGATTTGACCCGTGACGGTATTGATCATCATGCTTGGGCCCCCACGCATGACTCCGGCCGGGCGCGCATTAGACCGCGAAGGCGTTTGCCAAGCGCACCAACAATGATCGTGGGACGAGTCGAACAGATCGACCTGAGCGAATCGGCAAGGGCGAACTCCACAGATATGTGTTGATGAGGTCGCGACTTCTGCGTTCCGATCGGCGCCTCTCATAATGAAGGCGAGGACGCTGGCCGCTCCTGCGGCCGCTCGAGGTGTGCGAGGAGGAAGCCGATGTTGCAGGAAGACAGCGGCGGGGATGCGAGCGATCGGGCGCGGTATTTCTTCCCCGAGCGGAGCTATGGCCGTCCGCTCAGACCAATCAAGGAACACGTGTTCCTCGATGAGCGGGATCGAGCCATGGCGCCGGATGCGTCCACAGGTTTGATCCTTTTGGATCGAAGCGAGGCGATGGAGACGGGCTTCCCCGCCACCACGCCCAACCTCCTTGCAGCCTATCTCGTTGTGACGGCGGGAGACCATTACGAGACACTCTTCCAATCCAGTGGAGAGGTGTACTGCGTGGTGAAAGGGAGCGGACGTACTGAAGTCGCGGGGCAGAGCCTGAAATGGGACGTTGGTGACGTCTTGGTCCTTCCCGGGGGATGCGCGGCTAAGCATTCGAGTGACGAGGGAGCGGTCCTGTTCGTGTGCAGCGATCAGCCCTGCTACACCTTCCTTGGCGCAACCCCGTCAAACGACCTGGACCCGCGGGCGAGAACGGCCCTGTTCCTTGGCGAACAGATCGCCCGCGAATTGACGTCGATCCACGCCGAGCACGACACGAGTGCTGCAGTTGGAAAGGCGGTGGTTCTCTACACGCAGCCGTTCGAGCGCGCGCTGCTGGCGACTCCCGGAATCCAAGTTTCGATGAATTCCTTGGAACCCGGCGATCAACGACCGCATAAACACGCCGCCGCCGCGCTCACCTTGGCGCTTGCTGGTGAGGCCGTTTTCTCGGTGGTCGATGACCAGAAGATCGAGTGGTCCAACGGCGCGGTGATGCTGACGCCTCCCAATGCGGTGCATTCACATCACAATCGCGGGGCGGACCTAATGCGGAGTTTCGTTGTGCAAGACGCCGGTTTGCATGCGCATATGCGGACCTCCGGCTTCACATTCGTGGAGTAAAGACCATTATGGGCGCCGGTCCGGCGGCAGGCGCTCGCGCCCTCACGCTACATAAATACGAGGTCTGGGCCGATCGTCAGGCCGTCAATGCGACAAGAAGGCCAGGCATGCCGCCGGGGGGACGTCCGCGCCGCCGAGCGCCGCAGTGCAAGGTGCTGATCGACCCCTGGCGCGCGGCGCCGGTGAGCGCGCCCTGCCGCATCCCACGCTTTGCGCGCGGCCTCGTGCGGCGGCCGGCGTCATGATAAGAAACCGCACAAACCAACAGGGCGACCGGCGCTGCCGGCCCCGCGAGAAAAGGGAGAGGGCGTCATGGCCGCAGCGTTGAACGCCGATTACGTGATCGTCGGCGCCGGGTCGGCCGGCTGCCTGCTGGCCGACCGGTTGAGCGCAGATGGAGCCACCGTGCTGCTGCTGGAGGCTGGCGGCGACGATCGGCCGACGCACAATATCAAGAACGCGCAGACCATCTTCAATCTGCACGTGCCTGTGGGCTGGACGACGGTCATGTCCGACCCGTTGGTCAACTGGGGCTACACGTCGGAAGCCATCGACGGAATCAAGGGCCGGAGCCTGGCCTTCCCGCGTGGTCGCGTGCTCGGCGGCTCGTCCTCGATCAATGGGCTGATCTATGTCCGGGGCCTGTCGGAGGACTACGACGGCTGGCGCCAGCTGGGCGCCACCGGCTGGGGCTGGGCCGACGTGGAGCCGGTGTTCCGGCGCAGCCTGCTGCGCGCCAACGGAAACGGGGTGGCGATGCACGTCGAGCCGGTGCCGATGCGTGAGCCGGTGGGCGATGCGGTGATCGAGGCGTGCCACCAGGCCGGCGTGCCGCGCGGCGCGGACCTCAACGGAAAGCAGCAGGAGGGCGTCTGCTATTCTCCGCAGACCTTGCGGAACGGCCGCCGGATGTCGGCCTCGGTGGTGTTCCTGCATCCGGCCATGCGGCGGCCGAACCTGATGGTGGAGACCGACGTCCTCGTCACGCGCGTGACGTTCGAGGGACGCCGCGCGACGGGCGTGGAGTTCCGCCGCGGTGGAGAGCTGAGCATCGCCACGGCCCGGCGGGAGGTGATCCTGGCGGCCGGCGCGATCAATTCGCCGAAGATCCTGCAGCTTTCGGGCGTCGGACCGGCCGACCTGCTGCGCAAGCACGGCGTTGCGGTGATCGTCGACAGTCCGCAGGTCGGCCAGAACATGCAGGATCACTATACTGCAGGCGTGCGCGCCAGACTGAAACCGGGCTCGCCGAGCCTGAACCAGCTCTCCTACGGCCTGGGCCTTGCCGGCCAGGTGGCGCGTTGGCTGACACGCCACGACGGGCTGCTCACCGTCGGCGGCGCGCAGGTGACCGGCTATGTCCGCACGCGACCGGAGTTCGACCTGCCCGACGCTCAGCTGTTCAGCAGCACGGGGACGGTGGACTACGCGGCGACGGTCAAGACTGGAAAGGTGACGATGGAGCGCCAGCCTGGCCTCAGCATCGGCGGCTACACCATGCGGCCGCTGTCCCGCGGCTACGTCAACATCCAGTCGGCCGACCCTGCGACGCACCCGGTGATGAACCCGAACTACCTGTCGGACACGGCTGATCAGGCCGCTATCGTGTCCCTGTTCAAGTTCCAGCGGAAGATCCTCAACCAGCCCGCGCTCGCGCCCTTCGTCGAGCGGGAGATCTCCCCGGGCGCGCAGGTGACGGAAGACGCCGAGCTGCTCGACTACCTGCGCGGCGCGGGCACCACCCCCTTCCACTATTCCTGCACGGTCGCGATGGGCGGGGAGAGCGCTCCGCTGGACCCGCGGCTATGCGTGCGCGGCGTCGCGGGCCTGCGGGTCGTCGACGCTTCGGTGATGCCCGCCATTTCGTCGGGCAACACCAATGCGCCGGTCTACATGATCGCGCAGAAGGCCGCCGAGATGATCCTGGAAGACGCCAAGTCCACGGCGGCCGCGGCGGCTTGAGGGGCGCGGAGCTCGGCAGCCTGACGCGCGGAGCCACGGGATAGAGGCGCGCCGGCTCGGTGGATTAGGAGCCTCGGCGCTCCGCCTCCGCCTGGTCCTGCTCGAGCGCCCGCTTCTGCTGGAGCTTAGCCACAGCGTGCGGCGGTCACCACGAACTTGGCGCGTTGTAGACGGCAGCGTGGGCGAGGACCCGCGGGTCTTGGCTCTGAGACTTGAACCTCTGCATCTTCCGCTCTCGACGCCGAATCGGCAGATGCGAATTCTCGGCCCCGATTGATGGCACGGAGGCGGTCGGGGCCGGTGACGATCAGCGCGGCGGAGATCCCGCGCTGCGGCCCGATACGTCGCCAATTCGTCTGTGGTGACGCTCTCGGGATCGACCCCCTGGCGCTTCAAAAATCTTGCTCAGCAAGTTTCAGCGCTGCTTGCGTTCGATCAGGCGGGGCTTGCCGCCTTCTTTTTGGACCATTCATTGTCGATCGAAGCCTCGACCTGCTCGAACTGCCAGGGCTTTTCGAGCTCGTGCGGACGATAGAAGGGCGAAAGCACCTTCCACATGTTGCGCAGCAGCTTGCCCAGCATCTCCTTGCCCAGAGCCTTGGAGCGCGCCTTGGATGCCGCGATCTCCTCGGGAGTCATGCGGGCGTAGTCTACTGACAGCAGATATTGGCGGCCCATCGCGCCCAGGCGGCTGAAGTGGTAAAGTTGATAAAAGAAGCCGTATATCCGCAGGAAATACCCGCCGTGAATACGGTGGTACACGTCGTGACAGACGTGCCGGTGCTCGTATTCCTCCATGACGTGCCAGCGCCACATCGTCGCCACGTTGGGGTCCGCGCCTTCGAGGTACTTGTCCATATCGCCCGACAGCCAGGTCTGGCCCGCCGCTGCACTAAGCGTTTCGAAGCCCTCGCAATAGGCGGTGAGGAAGGCGAGCGACTTGGTCTCGAGCAGGCGATTGTAATGCGCCTCGATCTCCTTCTCGATTTCCGACACCTTCGGGTACCCGTTCCGCGGGAAGATAGCGTTGAAGGCGTCGTGTTTCGCGGTGTGGGCCGATTCCTGCTTAACGAAGATCGCAATGTCGTTGCGCAGTTTCACCGACGCGGGATCATCGCCCTTGATCTCGGCGCGGGCGCGAGCCATCACCTTGTTGAGGAAGCGTTCGAGCGCCGGGATTCCGATCGACGACCCGTTCGACATCTGTGCCATTTCGGGAATTGGCGCCCAGTGAGCGCGGGTGTTCGAAAAGTCAAACTGAGGCTGACGGACCCGCATTGGCTTCCTCCCGGCGTCGAACCGCTCGCCGATATCGGCCAGACCGGCGACGACGAGCTGATCCTGCTTGTTCCACCCGCCGCAGTGCCCATACTTACGCCGCGCTCGGCCTCAGACATTACACCGGAAGGCAGACCAATTTCCACCACTCAGGTGGACGTCACTGACATTCGGCACATTCGTGTCAAGTCGGGGAATTGTAGAATTCGATCGGGCGTCACCTGTAATCCTCGTATAACCAGGCGTCGCACACCGCAAGGAACTCCTCGGGGACGCCGCGAATCCGGCCTGAAGCGGAAGGCGATCTGCTCGTAATTGCAGCCAGGTAGGTATGTTCGACTTTTGAGGCTGAAGCGTTCCAGCCCACGGCCTTGCAGAGTCCTGGCTTTGTCGTCGAGCTTCTCGCTCACCTTCTGGGCTTCGAGTAGCGGCCGGGAGGGACCGGCATGGCGAGTAGCCTAGCCATCGGGGTACTGGAGCAGGGTCGCCGCGGTCGGAGGGATTGGAAGGGAATGCCATGGTGCTCGCCGTCATCAAGATAGAAGCGGTCGCGTCGCCAACACCGTCGCAAATCAACGGTCGCCGGGACTAAGCTCTTGGCCGCGCCCCAGCCCAAAATGCCTCCGTCAGCGGCGGAGCTGAGCTGTAAAGCTGCGATCGTCGGGGTCGGCGAAACTGATTTCGCCGCCGACTATCGCGCTTGGCGCGCCAGAGGGCCGGGGTTCGAGGCGCCGGAAGTGGAGGGGTTGGCCGCGTGCGCCTTTGAGCGTGCGCTGGAGGATTCCGGACTGGCGCGTAGCGAGATCGACGGACTGTCGGTCTCATTCCTTTACGGCGGCCCGACGGCGCCGGAAGTCGCCCAGATGCTCGGGCTCAAGCCGCGCTACATGATTGATAACGGGGGCATAATGGCCGGGCCCTTGCCCGTCGCATGCGCCGCCGTCGCCTCGGGCGAATGCGACACTATTGCGATGGTGTACGCAGTGACGCCTCGATCTCTCGCCAGAAAATTTGGCGGCGAGCCAATGGCGGGAACAGCCGCGCCGCCATCCTACTATTATTTTCACCCGTGGGGATGGAGCTCTCAGGCTGCGCACTGGGCTTATATCTGGCGCTACTATCAGAATGAGTTCGGCGCGACCGAGGCCGACCTTGGTGCTGTCGCGATTCAGCTGCGTAACAACGCAATAATGAATTCGAACGCCATCATGCAGACGCCGTTATCCATTGAGGACTATCTAGCGTCGCGTTATATCGTGCGACCCCTACGTCTGCTCGACCTATGCCTCGTCAACGATGGCGGCGTTTGTCTCATCGTACGTCGCGCTGACCGGACGCGCCACCTGCGTCATGCACCCGTTCTGGTGGCGGGTTGGGGCGAGTCGAAGGTCAGATCGAAAAAAATGCACACGCTGGTGCGGGAACGGCTTGCCCCGCAGATCCAGGAGGCGGGCGACCAGGCATTTTCGATGGCTGGGATGGGCGTCTCCCACGTGCAGCATTTCGAGTGTTACGACGCCGCCACGATCCACCTGATCGGACAATTCGAAGGATTTGGCTTCGCCGCTCCCGGGGAGGGCTTAGAATTTTGCAAGGCTGGCGGAATGGCGGTCGGCGGTCGCATGCCGGTGAACACCGCCGGTGGCATGCTGTCAGGAGCCTACATGCACGGCTGGAACCACGTGGCCGAAATCACGAAGCAGCTTCGACATGAGGCTACAGGGCGCCAGATCGAAGGCGTGGAGATCTCGCTCTTCTCCTTGGCGCAGACCGACCAGGTTCATCCCATACTCTTCAAGCGTGGGGTGGCCTGATGGCGCAGCGGCGGCCAGATCGAGCACTCGTCACCGCGGGCGACAGGATGTTCTGGGAGTGGTGCGGCAAGCACGAACTGAGGCTGCAAGCTTGCATGAACTGCGGCGAAATTCTCTGGCCCGTCGTGAAGGCGTGCGAGCACTGTGGCCGGGATGCGCTGGAATGGAGGCGAATGTCCGGACGTGGGCAGGTCGTGAGCTGGTGCACGTTTGATCACGACTACTACCGCGGTCTGCTGCCGGTTCCCTACGACACCATCATGGTTGAGCTGGAAGAAGGCCCGCTGTTCGTGTCCAACCCGGCCGGTTTCACCGCCGAGGTGATCGAATTCCGAAAGCCTGTGCGGCTCGCATTCCTAACTTGTGAAGATGCAGCCGGTGAGTTCGAGCTTCCGGTCTTCGAGGCGGACAGCGGCCCCCGAAAAGCATTGGCTGATGTCGTGGTGCAGTCGGAAAATCAGTAAGCTACCGCGCCACTCGCGAATACTGCTCCTAAAGCCGGTGCTTGGGCGCAGGATGGGCGTATGCGCAATCGCGTCCTGCCGGGGCGATTTAAAAGTAGAATAGGGAATGACGCAATGAATCCGTTATCTGGAGTACGAATACTTGAAGTCGCTTCCCACGTCTTCGTGCCGATAGCAGGGGGCATATTGTCTGAGTGGGGCGCGGAAGTTCTCAAGATCGAACACCCGGAAACGGGAGATCCCTATCGCGGACTCGTAACCGCTGGGTTTCACAAGTCCATAGACGGTGTTGACCCAAGTTTCCAATATGCAAACCGGGGTAAACAATCTATCAGCATTGATATAAAACATCCAGATGGACTGGATATTATCTATAGACTGGCAAGTCAATGCGATGTGTTCCTCACGAACTTCCGCCCGGACGCGCGTCGGCGGCTCAAGATCGAGTGTGAAGATATTCGAGCAGTCAATCCGTCGATCATCTATGTTCGCGGATCTGGATATGGTGCGCGTGGGCCCGACATGCAGCGCGCGGGGTACGACGCTGCTGCATATTGGGCTCGATGCGGCTTTGGCGAAGTCTTCAGGAAGAAGGGTTCCGACTGGCCGCAGACCCCCCGCCCGGCTTTTGGCGATGTCGTCGGCGGCATGACCATTGCGGGCGCGATCGCCGCCGCAATGTATCGCCGCGCCGCCACCGGTGAGCCGTCCACGGTCGACGTCTCCCTGTTGGGTGTGGGGATGTGGCAACTCCAGCCCGACATCATCAACGCAAAGCTTGGTGAGGCCGGGGCGCACGGCGTTGACAACGATCGACGCGCGACCTGGAATCCCCTGACCGGGACGTATCGCACGCGCGACCACCGCTTCATCTTTCTTGTGATGCTGGAAGGCGACCGGTACTGGCCCAATTTCTGTGACGTCATCGGGCGCCCGGAATTGAAGAACGATCCTCGCTTCATCGACATGCCAGCCCGGCGGGCGAATTCGGCAGCCTGTGTGGACATCATTGATGCGGTGTTCGCGTCCCGTGATTATGCGGAGTGGTGTGAGATACTCAAAGATCTGAAGGGAACATGGGCCCCGTACCAGACGCCGGCTGAAGTGCACAGTGATGCGCAGGTCGTCGCGAATGGCTACCTCGCTGACGTTGAGATGGCCAACGGCACTTCACTCACCCTTGTTACGTCTCCGGTTCAGTTTGATGAAGAGCCTCGCCGGCCGATCAGAGCTCCGGAGCAAGGTGAACATACTGAAAGCGCCCTATTGGATCTGGGCCTCTCCTGGGACGAAATCTTGGCGCTGAAAGAGCGATGCGCGATAGGTTGAGGCGCTGCCAAAACGATAGTTCGGCCGATTGGCCACGCGCATGCGCCGAAGACCCATCCAGCACCTCAGCAAGTACATAACCAAATTCCCGAGGAGGCGCCGCGAGGACATCAATCACTGAGGCTGAGGCAGGTTGATTGCGCAGCAACCGGATGAGCAGCTTCGGCGCCGCCGCATGGTCGCGCCGCGTCTGCACGACGAGGTCAAGGACCTCGCCTTCGTCGTCGGCAGCCCGCCAGATGTACATCCGCTCGCTGCACCTCATCGCGGCGCCAGCCAGGGGGGAGGGCGGCCTGCGGCGCTTCGGGTTTCGGGCGATCTGCGGACCGAACTTGATGGTCCAGCAGCGGATTGTCTCATAGCTGACCTCGACGCCGCGCTGGGCGGGCAGCTTCGACGTCGCGAGGTTGTGACGAATTGGTATCCTTCGGGGCGATGGCTCGATGCACCAGCATCTTACGAAAGACATCGTACCGCTAACGGGGCTGCAATTGCCCTGCAGGTCAGGTGCGGTCGGGGCCACTACAGCGGCTACCGAGCTTCTTGCGCCGAGCCGTCCTATTCGCTGTTCTACCGGCCGGCACGAATGTGCCGACTATGGGCCGCGCTCCATATGATGATGAAACTGGTCCCGTGCGGC
>Ga0207668_10000227_pt1 | contig 37774 bp, 39 predicted proteins | sample KBSS43metaG_FD_184323 | JGI IMG/M metagenome (GOLD analysis project Ga0207668, IMG submission 184323) | Switchgrass rhizosphere microbial communities from Kellogg Biological Station, Michigan, USA - KBS S4-3 metaG (SPAdes) (version 2) | ecosystem: Host-associated > Plants > Roots > Rhizosphere...
CCGATCTACCGCGCTGACGGCGACGCCGATCGGGCCCGCGCTGACCGCGATGCCGTCGTCGAAGTGGACGAACAGCTGCAGCTGGTCCTGCAGGATGCGCGCCGCATAAGCGAGCGCGTCCTCGGGGCTGACGGTGCCGTCGGTCTCGACGGTCAGGGTCAGCTTGTCATAATCGAGCTCCTGCCCGACGCGGGTGTTCTCGACCTTGTAGCTGACCTGACGGACCGGCGAATAAAGCGCGTCGACCGGAACCAGGCCGATCGGCGCGTCGATCGGACGGTTGTTCGCGGCGGGGACGTAGCCTTTGCCGGTGTCGGCGGTGAGTTCCATGTTGAGCGTCGCGCCTTCGTCGAGGTGGCAGATCACCAAATCGGCGTTCATCACCTCGATATCGCCGGTCGTGGCGATCTGACCCGCGGTGACTTCACCGGGGCCGGTGGCCGAAAGCTGGAGGCGCTTGGGCCCCTCGCCTTCCATGCGAAGCGCGATCTGCTTCACGTTGAGGACGATATCGGTGACATCCTCACGGACGCCGGCGAGCGACGAGAATTCGTGCAGCACGCCTTCGATGCGCATCGAGGTGACTGCCGCGCCCTGCAGCGACGAGAGCAACACCCGGCGCAGGCTGTTGCCGAGCGTGAGACCGAAACCGCGCTCGAGCGGCTCGGCGACGAAGGTCGCCTTGCGGCGGCTGTCGCCAGTCGATTTCTTCTCGAGGGCGTTGGGCTTCTTCATTTCCTGCCAGTTCTTTGCGTTGACGGCCATGATCTTCCCTTGATTTTGGGCGGGCTACGAACCCACCGTTCAAACTTCCATTCACTCAGGCCCCGGACCAGCCGGGAGCCCTTAAACCCGGCGACGCTTGGACGGACGGACGCCATTGTGCGGTATCGGCGTCACGTCGCGGATCGAGGTGATCTGGAACCCGACCGCCTGCAGCGCGCGCAGCGCCGATTCACGACCCGATCCCGGTCCCTTGACCTCGACTTCCAAAGTCCTGACGCCATGTTCGGCTGCCTTCTTGCCGGCATCCTCGGCAGCGACCTGCGCCGCATAAGGCGTCGATTTGCGGCTTCCCTTGAAACCCATCATCCCCGCCGACGACCAGGCAATCGCATTGCCCTGCGCGTCGGTGATCGTGATCATCGTATTGTTGAAGCTGGCGTTCACATGGGCGACGCCGGCCGTGATATTCTTCCTTTCGCGCCTGCGTATGCGCTGCGGTTCACGTGCCATATCGAAAATCCTGACTTACTAAGCTCGTTGACGCCGGTTTCAGCGAGGCTGCCCCCGGCGGAGTAGATCGTCCCCCGGACGACCTACTTCTTCTTACCGGCGATCGGCTTGGCCTTGCCCTTGCGGGTGCGCGCATTGGTATGCGTGCGCTGGCCGCGGACAGGGAGCCCCTTGCGATGGCGCAGGCCGCGGTAGCAGGCCAGGTCCATCAGGCGCTTGATGTTCATCGCCACTTCGCGGCGAAGATCACCCTCCACCGTGAATTCGGCGTCGATCGTCTCGCGGATCTGGAGCACTTCCTGATCGGTGAGGTCCTGGACGCGGCGTGCCGGTTCGATGCCGAGCTTGGTCGTGATCTGCTTGGCCTTGGTACGGCCGATGCCGTGGATATAAGTCAACGCGATTTCGACGCGCTTGTTGGTCGGGATGTTGACGCCCGCGATACGTGCCATTCGATTGTTCTCCTGCTCCACAGGAAGGCTGGCCACCTTCCCATCTCAGCGCTTATGAGCTCCCCAAACAAGCAAAGCCGACGCGCGCACGAGATGCGCCGCCGGGTGCCGGTCGGTGGGATTGGTGCGAGGTAAGGTCGCGCCTCCGGCTTGTCAAGCGGGAGACGCCGGGCGGATCGCGAAAGGCGCAAGAAGGCCGGGATGAGGGGCGATGAGGGGGTGGATTTGGCCGCGTGAGACGGGTTTCGGGGCGGATTCGGTCCGATCTGGCGCGATTTGGTGGGGTGTCGAACGGGTGATTCGCAGTGCCGGCGGGCGGGGTGAAGTTGATGAAATTGAAGGTTGCCATGGCCTCGGCTTTTTGTGGGAAAAAGTGTGGGATTTGTGGGTACGCAACGGACTTGGGTGGACGGGTTGTGCGATCGATCCATCCCGCGCGCGTATCGGAAAATTTCCTACACTGCAAGAAATGACGGATATGTCCGCCCCTCTGTTGTCAGGAGCTGGATTTCGTGGCGGTCATCCAACTTGGCGCCGACTAGGCAACGGCCCAGGACATTTTTTTTGCAAAATTTCTAGTTTATTTCGGAAACTTGGCTGAGAAATTCTCGCTTTCCACCATACGAAGGGTGTCGAACCGAAACATGGGAATACCCGCACTGCTTGAGCGCCGAGGAGGCGTCATTCCCAATAGTCACCAGCCGCTGCGGACGGAGAAGGCCAATGAGAGTTTGTAGATGCGGCAAACAAGCTTCCCGCTCGTTGGAGTTGTGCCTGCGATTTGATAGTGGTTCGGCGGGCCGGTGTGGATGAAGGGGAACGACGTTCCACAAAAATACTGGCCTGTCGATTCGACCTAGAGCTTCCCAAACGATGCTTGCCGTCATTTCCTTTGTAGGGCCGGCGCGTGTCGCGCTGCGCACGCGATCAGCAACGCCGAAACGTCGCCCATGGGCCTCGACATGAGCATCATCGGTCATCGCGAGGCCGGTTCGACGCCCCCCCCTGTGACCTAGTTCGAGCCCAACCCAGAGATCAACCACGCCTGCCTTTTCCGCAGACGCGAGGACATAGAATAAGTTAGCCCGGCGAATGGCTGGCGCATCCTCGACGTCGAAGGGCGGATAGCAATCGGCATAAGGATTGAAGCAGCCCTCTAGACGAAGGGATGCAATAGCCTCGACGAAGTCGAGGACTGCCTCCGAAGTCCTCATTTAATCGGCCGGTAGGCCAGTAGATGCCGAGTCATATCAACGACGACAATGCCGCTTTTGTTCTTCCGAAGCTCTCGAAATACCTCGAATCCCCGGATGATCGCCTCCTCCCAGATCCAGAGCGGTCTGCTTTCGACCTCATAGCCCTTTACCATCTGACGGATTGTCTTCAGTAACCCATAGTCAAGTCGGGTAACGCCTTCGAATGCGTCATGGCGGAGCCCGTGCGCGAAGATCCAGTTAGAGATGCCCTCTTCGGTGATAATTGCGCGCGCACCGTCTTCCTGTTCATCGACCTTAGGCTCGCTCCTGCGCTTTAAGCGCAGCAGCGCCCGGATCACGGGCGACCAACCCAGATATGCTACATAGGAGAGGTGGAAAACATCATGATAGCGATAATCGTCCGGGATTTGGGCGTTGTCAGTGAGGCGATCGCCTATGTTAATGCCTTTCCACTGCTGTATGACATACGGAACGCCCGCGGGCGTTAACTTCTCACGAAACATGATTTCCATCCGCCTCGGCAGTTGCTCGTCCACATCAAAATCTTCGTCGAACGGGCCACCCCAGGTTCGGACCGGAGGGAACCTATCGAGCGATTTGGCAAGGCTCGCAACCGCAGCGTCATGAAGGTTGATGTGCGCGATGTCTGCGGCCGCGACCAACGCTCGAAATACCTCGACCATTGTATGCATAATCGTTTCGCGATCAGGGCGTGCGCGGCGGCCCAAGTCAAGGAGCGCTCCCACTCTGCTTGCAAGCACGACGAGACGCCGCTCCACCTGACGGCCACCTACTGGCTCCCCGAACTCGCGCCCGGCTTCTTGAAGCGCGGCAAAGGTCCGCGGCCGATGTCGCGTGCCCCTAAACCCCCAACCACCCACTTCTGTCGCACGCCCCGCGATATCGGAAAGCCTGATCGGGACAAGTCGAGCCACATTGGCGAAATACCAAAGAACGTCGCCTAACTCTTCAATCGACGACTGCCGATAAGAGAAATAGGCGCGCTTATCCCGCTGTTTTTTCTTTACCTCGCTTAACAGGCTGCCGGTTTCGCCGAACAGACCCATCATCAGGAAGTCGAGCGCGGCGCCGTCTTTTAGTCCAGTTCGATTCAGCTTGACCGCGAACCGCTGATACTCGTCGAGCATCAAGTCTCCCGTCATGTTGCGGCTCGGCGCTAGTTGCCGCCGCACCTGCTCTAGCGTCGCGCCGCGGGTCATCGGGTCACCTTGACGGCAGTCACGGCCGGCGCTGCCGCACCAGCCTTTACCTCAATCTGAGTCTCAATCGATTTTCGCGACTCGTCCGACTGGGGAGTTAACTTATCAGCTAGTCGCGCAACGAACGTCGACAGTAGCATGGCCGCCATGAGCACAGTGAAGCAGCCCATCCAAAGCTTGACGGCGATGGCGGCGCTCGACGCCGAACTCATGCCCTTGCGCGCTCGATCGGCAAAGCGACCCCAGGTGAGCCGCATGCCCAGAATCACGGCCAGAGATAGGAGCGCCGCTACAGCCGGTTGGACTAAGCCAAGTTTCTCAAAGTCAGCCAACCGTGCAGCGGAGGCATGAGCCACAAGAATGATGGCAACTACAGGCGCCGAGACTAAGACTAGCCACTGTATCCGATAGATCCAGCGCGCTTTCCTGCTCCGTTTCAGCCCTTGGGTCTGCCCATTACTCATAGAGGGCACTCCCGGTCGGCGCCCGCACCACTGGAGCGGCGCTTGCCGAGCATGCCCGTATCCCGAAAGCTATCAACCCGCCGAGAATAAGAGCGCTAGCCCACCGCGTAACGCTTTGCTCGCGTTCGACTGAATGGATGCGATCCTTCAGCTCGGTCTCTACGTCTTCGATTTTATTTTTTAGCCCCTTGAGCGTTTCAAACTGCCCCGCAACGGACGAAATGATACGTGGTTCTATTCGAAACAGCGGGCTCTTGCTGCTGCTCTTGTCGTAGGGACGGTCAGTGGGTTGATCGAGGTCGGCGAAAAAAACTTCGAACAACTCTTGCCCTTCGCGCAAGTGAACCTCGCCGGGGCCGGCATTGTAGACTGCCAGCACCAGCCGGCCGCTGTATCCGGGATCGATGTGAAAGCCGGAAACATTTATGAGACCTTGAAACTGAAGTTCTCTCGCCCGCAGCGCAACGAGGGCGAATGCGTCGTTGGGAACATGAACGCCCTCATGCGTCAACAAGAAGGCAAACTGACCCGGCGGTATCCTGAAAGCTTCGTCGGGTTTCAACGTACGCACGCTCTTTGGATCACTGTCACTAACCGGCGTGACGTACGCTTCGCTTCCCATCCTCAGATTGTACGAGGCCGCCTTCAAGCGCTTAGTGTCGAACTCATAATCTCGCGGAGAAAATGCAGGCGCCGGCCCAGGCAGCCAGAAGAGCTTGTCCGTCTCTTGACGATGCGCGATACTCTGGGCCGACCAAAATCCGGTCCTCGTCGCCTGTTTCCTAGTGCCCCAGGTCAAATTACCCACTCCCTTCTGCGCTGACTGCCCGTGACGCCCAAAATGGTCAAGCAATGCATCTTTTTTACTTAGAACAGTTTGCCTTGCACTGGCTCTTGCCGCCGAACTTCCATTTTCAGGCTTAGAGGCACGTCTAAACCCCAGCGAGGGGGGAAAAGCGGTGTGTTTTGAACTGCGACTGACGGACGGTATGATTGCTTGATGCGAGTCCGGTTACTAACGCCCCTAACGTCGGGATGTGCAACACGCGCATATTTAGAAATCTCGCAGAACACATTCTGACAGTCGATCAGTTGCAGCTTTCTTCCGAACAGCCCTCCGAAACTAATACCACGAGCCTTAAACTCGGTGTCTTGCATATCGGTCATGTATGCAATTATTTCTTCGGCAGATCGACCATTGGTGTCTTCAAAGCACTTCGCGATCCCATCGATTGCTCCGGGTCCGGCTACGACAAAGTCTGACTCCGAGAAGTCAAGAAGGCTCGAGTAATTTAGATCAATCGCATATTGAAACGCTAGGAAGGGCCCGATGCCTTGGTAACGAGTTAGAAGAACGTAAACATCGGAGAGACGCTTCGCCCGTGCGATCATCGCGGGGAGACCCTCTCTCATCATCCGCTCGAGCAGTGCAAGGTGATTGGCGTGCTTCCTGATGTGACCCAATCGTGGCGCCGGCATAATATACGCAGCAGAGTAAATTCGTTCACCTCGGGCGAGCGCCCGATCGAGCAGGTCATCCACCCTGGAGAGATCGATGCTCTGCCATGATACGGGCCCCAGCTGTGATTCAATCAGTTCCCAAGTTTCAATCTTATTGAAAAGTTTGAACAAGAGCGTTCGAAAAAAAAGTTCGCCGGGCGCCTGCGAACGGTCGGGGCGATATTGGACATCGCTGATGAGATACTGGCTGACCCGGTCAGCCGCCCTAAACGTGTTGGTGAACCGGTAGTTGCCCAAGATCGTGTCGGCGGTCCACGGCCCGTCCGGATCAGTAAGACGGCGTTCGTAGATTGAGTGGCGTTCTGCGGCGAAATACCAATAGCTGTCGTAAACGGCGGTTGGGGTCATCACATCCTTGCGTTAGCAGACTGGTAGGTTGAAACGTGCTCCCCGCTATCGCAGGGCACGTACGAGTCTGTCTACTTAAGGAAGCGCCAGTGAGTCGGTTTGCCTAGATAGCCCCGCTCAGAATGACCGACAGCCCACTCTTCGAAGGCCCGGGCGCGCTCTGGCCTGAACCTGCATTTTTGGCCGGGCCCCTTCTTTATGAGGTCATGCAAGTCCTGCGGAATTTCAGGAGCTTCCATGCCAAAGTAAGCGAACTCGCGGGCAATAAGCACGCGATGGGTCTTTCCCGTATCTCGCTTAAAATTCTTCTCGTTGCAGCTACCGTCCGGGTGACTGTGAAAGGAGAAGGCTTGCACGAGGAATCCGGTATCTCTGTCACGCCTGTAGATATTATCGCCGAACCGCTCGATCTTTCCCGGCGCATCCATGTCCGGCCGCTTAGTGAGAAAGCGAGGATCCATCCAATAGCGAGCAAAATCGGTAATCTCGTCCACCTTCATCCAGTAAATCATGTGCCGCTCAAAGCCCGCTGAAACGGCGCCAGTACCTATAATGATGTCGCCCACCTTCGCAGCTTTGCGGATATCAGGCTTACAGCCGGCCAAGGTGCAGGGTCCATGAAACGGATTTGGAGCAAACCCGTAATCGTGTTCGATGACATAACTGTAGATGGTCATTTGCTAGCACCCACCATGAGCCGATTTTTTGCGCGGCATCGCGTTTCCGGCGGGATTCAAATGCTGCGGCACACCACAGATAGCATCGCGAACACGTCCAACATCCCAGGGCACCGTATCGGAACCATAGTCTCCGAGAGGAGAGACGTCGCCATCTGCATCGGCGCCCCAAACACCGATAACCCGACAGCCGCGCGCGACGGCGTGACTCAAGCCCGGCTCCAGATCGCCCTCGACTAGGCCAGGTGTCAACACGACGACGCAAGCTGGAACGTCGCGCGATTCAGACTCCCCGCCCGCCTCCACTTCAGCGTGATCGCAAGCCTCCTCCAAGGCTTTGGTCGGAATTTCCGGATCGCCTTCCTCGTTCTCGGTCTCGTCGAGGTCCTCGACGATTTCGCATCCGGCTTCCTTCAAAAGCTCGGCAAGTTGATTTCGGGTTTCGCCGCTCACGTTAGGGTGGATATATGTCTTCATGGTGCCAGCCTCCTTGATTCGCCGAACGCTTCCGATTCAGCGCCGGTCTGCTGCAACACGACGCATACATCTGAGGTTATTGCCTTTCCCCCCATTGTGTGCGAATCTGTGTTATCAGCACATTACCGAGCTTGCCGACTGTGTCAAGGCGTGTCATTCGCACGGATGATTATGAAATCATTTGAATTACGGCTCGTCGAAGCGGTTAAGCGCAAGCGAGAGGGCGATGGCCTTAGCTTGCGGACCTTATCTGGCATTGTGGGCATCAGCTTTTCCACCCTAGCTCGAATCGAACGCGGCGAGGGCCTCCCGGATAACAATTCGCGGATTCGGCTTCTCGAATGGCTTGGGTCTTTTGGCAACGATGAAGGTCTCGGCTTCGAAAACGTTGCCCTTGTGCATTTTCGAGCAGGTAAGAACGTCCGGTCCGGTACGATACAGACGCTGCTGCGAGCGGCCGATCGTCTGAAGCGCAATGCGGATTTCAGTAGCGCAGAGGAACCTGTAGCGAACGTGGGCGAGCGGGTCGCCGTCCCCCTCTCGAAGGAAGAACTTGAGCGAGCAGCTGAGAAATTTAGAGAAGACTTAGGTCTGGGGGAGGACGAACCTTTAGATTCATTGCTTCTCGAAGTTGAAGGCGTGGAGATCGTCCCCCTTCAGCAAGCAAAATGCATAGACCCAGCGACAATTAAGAAACTTAGCACCGAAGCTTGCGATGAGTGGTCCGCAATGAGCGTACCATTAGACGACGCCCACGAGCACTGGGCAGTGCTGCTGAATGATTGCCATACAATCGAACGCCAGCGTGTGACGCTCCTCGAGGAGATCTGGCACATTATGCTCGGTCATCGGCTAACGAAGATTGCGAAGGTGGCAGAGGCTTACGGGCGCACATATGATAGTGCGGAAGAGCATGATGCTTATTATCTCGCCTCAGCAACACTACTGCCACGAAAAGCGATGATTCGCGAAGTGTCGGGACGACGCCACTCTCTGGAGATTGCTCAAGAGTTTGGCACTTCACCAGAGTTGGTGGAATATCGAATAAAGCGGCTCGGGCTTTGGCGCGACCATATCGGTAGGCGGGTGGCGCTGACTAAGGGTTAGTTCGTCGCGATCTTGGAGAGCAGGTGAACGATATTTCGGCGCCGGCAATGGCGCAATCACCGCGCAATCAAACGAGAGTGCCCATACCCAAACCGGCTGGTTTCGAAGGAGATCTGCGCGCCGGCATTGTCGCCGAGCGGGATCTGGGCGGTGCCGTAGAGGGCGCGGGTGCCGTTGGTTCCGACCATCACGCCCATCTCGCCGTGGATGCCGCGCGCGGGGCTGTCCGATCCCAGCCATTCCTGGCGGGCGGCGGCGGCGCGGTCTTCGGTGGTCGCGTTGAGGATCGCGTCGCGCTGTTCGTCGGTCAGGCGGCGGGTGGTGTCGGTGATCGCGGGCGATGCGGGCTGGGTTGTCGTCGGCGCCGGGGCCGATTGTGCGGATGCGGGTGCCGAGCAGAGGGCCGCGGCGGCGGCGAGAATCAAAGCGATCGGGAGGGTTCGGAGGCTAGGCGGCATCGGGTGGGTCATGGGGCCTTATGGAGCGGGAAGAGCTGACTGGGCGGTGAACGGGGGGATGGGGGACTATCGCATATGGGCCGAAATCCCGTTCAAATCTCATATGCTTAAGCCCTCCACCTTGAGGGGGAGGATTGGGTGGGGGTGTCGGGGCTTTGCGGAAATCACTGGCCCCCGACACCCTCACCCCAACCCTCTCCCAACGGGAGAGGGGGTCAAGAACCGGCATCCTCCCCATGCAATGTGGGCATCTCTGATCCATCAACGGACCCAGGGCGGGCAAGCTCGGCGCTGGCGCTAACATATTGTTCGGACTTTGGTTTTAGTGCGGTCGCCGAGGAGACATTCGGATGGCTGGTAAATGCACGGGATGCAAGGATGGGACGGCGTTTCCGGTCGCGATCCGGACGGCTTTTCAGCCGGTGATCGATCTGGAGACCGGCAAGCCCTATGCCTATGAGGCGCTGGTGCGCGGGCCGAATGGCGAAGGCGCGGGCAGCGTGCTCGCCGAGGTCACGCCGGAAAACCGCTATGCGTTCGACCAGGCGTGCCGCGTCGCCGCGATCCGCGAGGCGGTGTTCGCGGGCATATTGGACACCGGGGCGTCGCTGTCGATCAACTTCCTGCCCAATGCGGTCTATTCGCCGATGGCGTGTATCCAGCTGACGCTGCAGACCGCGCGCGAGACCGGGTTTCCGCTCGACCGGCTGATCTTCGAGTTCACCGAGAACGAGCGGATCGAGCCGGACCATCTCGGATCGATCATCGACGCGTATCGCGAGATCGGGTTTCGCACCGCGATCGACGATTTCGGCGCCGGGCATGCCGGGCTTGCGCTGCTCGCAAACCTGAAGACCGACATCATCAAGCTCGACATGGAGCTGATCCGCGGCATCGACACCAGCCTGCCGCGCCGGATCATCGTCGCCGGCGTGCTGCGGCTGGCGCGCGAGCTCGACCTCAAGGTCGTGGCCGAGGGAGTCGAGACCGGCGCCGAGCTGAATGCGCTCAGCGAGGCCGGCGTGCAATATGTCCAGGGCTATCTGTTCGCCAAGCCGGCGCTGGGCCGCCTCCCCGCGCTGGAGCATAAGGTCGCGACGGCGCTGGCAGCCTGACAATCAGGCGGCCCCCGTCACGCTGACCTTGAGCGGATCGGCGCTGCGCGGCACCGCCAGGCCGTTGACCGGGTGCGGCACATAAGGCGCCTCGAGCGCGGCAATCTCGGCATCCGACAAGGACACATCGAGCGCCGCGATCGCGTCGGCGAGATGTTCGGATTTGGTCGCGCCGACGATCGGCGACGTGATCGCCGGCTTGGTCAGCATCCAGGCGAGCGCGACCTGCGCGCGCGGGATGCCGCGATCCGAAGCGATCCGCTGCACCGCCTCGACGATGCCGCGATCCTGCTGCTCGGACGCGGCGAAGAGCCGCCGCGCGACCGGATCCTGCTGCGAGCGAACGGTCTCGACCGCCCAGTCGCGGGTCAGCTTGCCGCGGGCGAGCGGGCTCCACGGGATGACGCCGACGCCCTGGTCGACGCACAAGGGAAGCATCTCGCGCTCCTCCTCGCGGTAGAGCAGATTATATTGCGGCTGCATCGAGACGAAGCGGGTCCAGCCGTTGCGTTCGGCGGCGTGCTGCATCTTGGCGAAGCGCCAGGCCTCCATCGAGGAGGCGCCGATGTAGCGCGCCTTGCCCGCCTTCACGATGTCGTGCAGCGCCTCCATCGTCTCCTCGACCGGGGTCGAATCGTCGAAGCGGTGGATCTGGTAAAGGTCGACATAGTCGGTGCCAAGCCGGGCCAGGCTGTCGTCGATCGCGTGGAACAGGGCCTTGCGCGAGAGGTAGCCGGTGTTGGGTGCGTTGCGCCAGGCGAAATAGGCCTTGGTCGCGATCACGATCTCGTCGCGGCTGGCCATGTCGCGAAGCGCGCGGCCGGTGATCTCCTCCGAACTGCCGTCCGAATAGACATTGGCGGTGTCGAAGAAATTGATGCCGGCCTCGAGCGCGTGGCGGAAGAAGGGGCGGCTCGCGGCTTCGTCGAGCGACCAGCCCTGCATGCCGCGCGCCGGATCGCCATAGCTCATGCAGCCGAGGCAGATGCGCGATACCTTGAGGCCCGAGCGGCCGAGATTGACATAGTCCATATTGGGTCGGTTCCGTTATTCTGGGCGGGGTGCGATCTAGCGGATGGCGCCGGGCGCGGCCAGCGGGGTTGGATGCATCAACCTCCCCGCCCGCTTGCGGGAGGGGAAAATCGAGATAAAATTCCGTTCGGGCTGAGCCTGTCGAAGCCCTTCCCTTTCTTTACCAACAGCAAGAAGGAAAGCCCTTCGACAAGCTCAGGGCGAACGGAGCTGGTCATGGGCAGGGTCACCCTCATTTCACCCGGTACTTATCGAACCAGGCCAGGATCGCGGCTGCCTTTGCCGCCGACTGCGACGGCCGCGCGGCGAGGCCGTTGTGGCTGGCGCCGGGGACCTTGACCAAAGCGGTGGGGACGCCGCGGATCTGGAGGGCGGCGTAATATTGCTCGGCCTCGCTGACCGGGGTGCGGTAATCTTCGGCGCCGACCACGACGAGCGTCGGCGTCCTGACGTTGCCGACCAGGCTGAGCGGCGAACGGTTCCAGTAGGACATCGGATCCTCCCACGGTTTCTTGTCGAACCAGTAGCGCGAGGTGAAAGTGGTCTGATCCATGGTCAGCGCCTCGCTGATCCAGTTGATCACCGGCTTTTGCGTCGCGGCGGCCTTGAAGCGGTCGGTCTTGCCGACGATCCAGGCGGTGAGCACGCCGCCGCCCGAGCCGCCGGTGACGAACAGGTTGTTCGGGTCCGCGACCCCGTCGGCGATCGCGGCGTCGACCGATGCGATCAGATCGTCATAATCGGTGCCGGGATAGGCACGGTCGATCAGGTTCGCGAACGCCTCGCCGTAGGAGGTGCTGCCGCGCGGATTGGTGTAGAGCACCGCATAGCCATGCGCGGCGTAGAGCTGGTAATCGGTCGAGAAGGCCGGGCCGTAGGCCGCATTGGGACCGCCGTGGATTTCGAGGATCAGCGGCGCGCGCTGGCCGGGCTGCAGGCCGGGCGGAGTGACCAGCCAGGCGTCGATCGCGCGGCCGTCGGGCGCGGTCACCGGCAGCTTGCGGACCGGCGCCAGCGCCTTGGCCGACAGCCAGTTGCCGTTGAGATCGGTCAGCTTGCGGCCATCGACGCACAGGTCGGCCGGCGCGGCGGTGGTGCCGCAGGTATAAGCGGCCTTGCCGCCCGCCGAGATGCTGAAATCGCCGCCGGTATAGGGGCGGTCGTAATGCGTGCCGGGGACAAGCCCGTCGGCGACCATGCGCACCGACCCGTCGAGGCCGACCCGCGCGACGCGTTTTATGCCGTGATCGTCATAGGAGACGTAGAGCTGGCTGTTGCCGGCCCAGAAGACCGCGTCGATCGAGCGATCGAGCGCCGCGGTCAGCGATCGCGCGCCGCTGCCGTCGGCGTTCATCACATAGAGCTCGTCGTCCTCGTAGCTGCGGTTGACGTCGTCATAGCCGAGATAGGCGATGTGCCGGCCGTCGGGCGACATCATCGGGGCGTGATCGGGACCGTTGCGCGCGGTCAGCGGCGTGACATTGCCGCCGGCGACGTCGACCGCATAGACCTCGCTGTCGTTCGCCTCGCGCTCCCAGTCCGGCCGGCGATTGGCCGAGAAGACGATCGTCCGTCCGTCCGGGCTCCACGACAAGGGGCCGGTATCGTCCCAATTGCCATAGGTCACCTGCCGCGCGGCACCGCCGTCGGCCGAGACGACGAAGATATGGTCGTAGCCCGGCCTCGCGTAGCCGCCGCCGTCGGCGCGATAGGTGACGCGGTCGATCACCTGCAGCCCTTCGGCCCACTTCGCGCCCTCGGGCTTTTCGGGCGGCTTGCCGAGCTTGAGCCCCTCGCCCGGCACGCGCATCGTGTAGGCGATCGAGCGGCCGTCGGGCGACCAGGCGAGATTGTCCGGGCTGTCGGGCAGGCCGGTCACCTTCACGCTGCGGCCGCTGTCGAGCCAGAGTATGTAGAGCTGCGGCGCGCCGTCGCCGTCCGACGAGACATAAGCGAGCCGCCGGCCGTCGGGCGACCAGCGCGGCGAACGGTGCGACCCTTTGCCCGCGACCAACGGAGTCTGCCGCCCGGACGCGACGTCGACCAGCCAGATCGAGGCCAGTTCGCTGTCCGACATGATGTCCGCGGTCATCCGCACATAAGCGACCCGCGACCCATCCGGGCTGATCCGAGGATCGGTCGCGCCGGCGAGGCGGAACAGGTCATCGCCGGTGAAGGCGCGGGTGGGACCGGTGGGTGCGGGTGTGGGGGTGTCGGGTTGCTGCGCGAAGGCGGTGGCGGGAGGGAGGGTGAGGAGTGAGGCGAGGAAGAGTGCGAGGGCGCGGCGCAAGACCTTGTCCTTTTTTAACGACGATTGCCGGGAGCCTGCATCGGCGGGCGGGCAAAATCCAGAAGTGATTCGGCCATCAGAACGGCGCGAGCGGACCGGGCGAAGTTGATGAAATTGACGGTTGCCATCCCCTCGGCTTTTTGTGGGAAAAGTGGTGGATTTTGTGGGGTTGGCAGGGGATGTGGCGGACGGGTTCGGCGGTCGATCCATCGCGCGCGGGTATCGGAAAATTTCCTACATTGCAAGGGAATGACGGATATGTCCGCTATTGCGACAGCGATGTGGTGCGCGATTATTGTTTTGGGAACTGATGGCTCACTAGCTAACATGTAACAGCTTTGGTCCCTTTCTGATCGCACATAAATACGGCCGACGCTCAGAGTAGCATTGGTCACTTATCCAGAAGGAAGCAGTCCTAGATGAGCAATGCGAGCAGCGAAATCCACGCTAATTTGACTAAGTTGCCCATAAGAAGGTTCGTGAGAGAGTGAAGATCAGATGAATTCCCAGAAACCCACCGCCCCTGGCTTCCCCCGCGTCGAGGATCTAATTGCGAACGCGACCGACTTTCTCAACTCAGCGACTGCCGAGCTGACGTCGCGACCAAAACATTCCGTCATTGCCTTCTACTCTGCAGTCGAACTGATCCTCAAGGCGCGCCTGATGGCGGAACACTGGACGCTAGCGGTGTCCAAGAATGCCGACAGGGGAAGTTTCGCAACAGGCGACTTCGTGTCGGTCAGCTTCGACGAGGCCTGCGCTCGCCTTCAAAACATCGTCGGGAGTCCGCTGCCTGACAACGCCAAGGCGCATTTCAATAGCCTGCGCAAGCACCGCAACAAGATGGTGCACTTCTACCACGAAGGTGAGACGAATAAGAACGCCTTGGAAGATATCGCGCTTGAGCAGCTACTCGGATGGCGGGCGCTCGTGAGCCTCATGGAGAACCAGTGGCAGAACACCTTCGCGAACATGGTGTTCGATATCACGGCAATAGACGACAGATTTAGCGAACATCGACTCTACGCCAAGGCCAAATTTCAAAGTCTTGCAGACAGGATCAAGTCAATCGAGGAAAAGGGCGGGACCTTGGTCGTGTGCCCTTCTTGCACATTCAAGGCAGCCGAACGGAACCAGGATACAACCAGCATTTTCTGGAGCCGCTGCCTAGTCTGCAATAGCTATCCGCGCCGGTGGATGGTCACGCCCTGCCCGACGTGCGGGCGGGACCTGATAAACGAAGGTGACGACGGGGCTCATTGCGGCCACTGTGATACTCAGGTTTCTGTGGAGGAACTGGTGGTTGAGCTGAACGAGGAGAAGATCACCAAGGATAACTACTTCGAAGCGATGACGCCTGCAAACTGCTCAGCCTGTAGCGGATATCATACAGTCATAAAGTGGGAAGATGGTTTCGTTTGCATTGCTTGCATCGAATTCACCGACGACCTTGCTTGCTGTGGCTGGTGCAACGAGTATAACAATGGTGATGTGCAGTTATCCAGTTTGCACGGTTGCAGCCACTGTGACGGAAACGTCAAACTCCTCAATGACGATTAACGTTGGCCGCTCGCTAACGAGCAACCATACGGCTCGCCTCTCCGCCGGGGACTTTTGCGCGATTAAGTGCCGCAGGATAGGGTCAACTTATCCCGAGCAGCGAAGCCCTGATACGCATTTCGGCGTCCGCCACTTGCTTCGCTACAGCCTTGCACCGAACGGCTATCAATATCGACGACACGAGAAAGAGTAAAAGTGGAAGGGCCAGATAGAAGAGAAATATGAACCATTCTCCGTCCGCACCTGCATCAACGTTCTGCCAAACCGTGCAGTACGCGAAGTAGCTGACGCTTACCGAAAAGAGGGCAATGACAATCGCTAACAATCGGCGGCTCAGATCGTGAAAGCCGATCTCCAGCCCGCTTACCGCGCCTCTTAGGCGACGCACGTTGCCAGTCTCAACCGCCCCCAGTCGTGCGCTTGAAACGGCATTTCGGAGCGTTGTCACACGACGAGATAGCCCTGCTACACCAGTCGTCGATATCGCTTGTATAGCGGCGAGGGCGAGATAAAGTCCTATACCGACAGTCTGGACATTGGCGAGCTGACCAAACGTCAGCCCCGCCTTGAACTCATCCCAAGGCCATAAGTCGATACACACGTGAAAGTCCCCGCTGCCGCCCTGAAGAACGTCCTTAGCGCGCGAGGGCTGGATGTTGCTACTCTTGCATTGCGATCCGGCGTTTCTCGCAAGGTGCTGCAGCGCGCTATCAACGACGATGGCGAACTAGAGGACGATGACATTTCGTCCATAGCGGACGAACTGGCCGTCCCCGTGCAGGCACTTTTTGCGCGAAAAAGCCTGCCCTTGTTCCCTGCGGTTGACTTCCGCACGGCCACTCCCAGGGTGGGTGAGTTTGCTAAGGGTACTCTGCAAGCCATCAACTTTGTCGAGCGTTTTTCGACTACCCTCGCGGCATTGAACATCGATGTAAGCCTCGATCCAGTGCTTCAACAATATAAGACCGCCAAGTACAGCAAAGACGAGGCTTGGAAACTAGCAGACCTGTGGCGCAAAAGGTGGGGCGTAAAGGATGATGATCAGCTTGATTGGCAAGACGCTAATAAGCTCTACACCAGCTTTCGCAGGTTCGTTGAGAACCTCGGCATCGTGGTCGTTCATCGGCAGTTTAAGACCGATGAGGCGGCTGGCATCTACGTCCATGTTGATGGTGGCCCACATACCATAGTTATCAATACGACCGGTAGCGGAAAGCCACGTAAGCTGTTCACGCTAGCTCACGAATTCGGCCACGTCCTTCTCCGAGCGGAAGGTGCTTCTAATCCCTCGGTTATCAGGAACCGAGTTGAAAGGTTCTGCAACTGGTTCGCCGCAGCGCTACTCGCGCCCAAGCGGCTGATTGAACGGGTTCTCGAGCCCTTCCAAAATCGCGCTCAGGCGAACAGCGATTTTATCCGCCGCTTCGCGAAAAAGCTTGGTATTAGCCAGGAAGCTGCGTTCCTGCGTTTGGTCGAAACTGGCTACCTACAGCAATCAGATTACGATGCTTGGAAAGCCAGGTTTGACAATACCGACCATGTGCCCACTGCCGACATGAGTGATGGTGGCGGTGGCGGCACTGCAAACCCGCTTCGTGACAAACAAACTCAGTATGGATCCACCTTACTCCGGTTGCTTGGGCAGGCTCGACGCACGGGTGAGCTGGATGAAATCGACATCTACCGTCTATGCGGGCTTAAACCGAAATATCAAGATCAACTGTTCGGGGTTGCCTAGCGAATGGCCGCCTCGCCTAAAACTGCTCCGGGGCCCCAGTGGATCATTGACCTTCACGGCATAAAGGAAGCCCTATCTAGCCGCAGTAACGCCAAAGCGCGCATTATCGACGCCATTAGGAGTGGCGAGATTTGGGTGATGCGGTCGGTCCAGGAAGACCTTAAAATCTTCGAGAGCCTCTGGTCGGATTTCGCTGCGATCAAGCCCAAGAAGTACGTCGATACAACTGCCTCTGTGTCTGCGATGGCCGCGTCGATGCAGGAAGCCAATGGCTCATCCCTGCTAGGGGGTGTCCCATGCTTTGCTCATTTCGAGGCGCTGGCGCTTGCCAGAAGCAAAAAGTGCAAACTGATTACAGCAGGCAAAGGAACGTCCGACTGCCACCTCATCGCTAAGAAGTGCGGTCTCCCCCGAGGCGACATCGTAGGCATCAGCGATGTCTGACGTATTAACCCGCGGTCCCAGTTTAGTACCGCCGAAACAGAACTGACGTCGATCAAGAGGTGTCGCTTCAGCCTCTTATGCGAGCCGCCCAAGACCACAAAATGCCGGCCGTCGGCATGAGTAGTATGATGCCCGCTGTATTCAAAAAACTGTAAAATCGAGAGGTCCCAAGATTTACCTGCTCTAAAAGCTGCAGACGCTGTTCCGCCGTTAAGCCGTCCATTTTGAGGACTTCAATCATGGCATCGCTCTGAGCGCTGGCTCCAAAGTAATGCCCGGCCGCAACTGTGGCCACACTACCCAAGCATGCTGCCAAGATTGGAACAGCGCCAAAGAGAACGATCCGCTCGCGCTTGCTTGCATCCATGAATTCACCCGCCCTAGATCTGCCATTGGTTAAGTGTATAGAGCTTGTTCGCCCTCACAATCTACTGCGACTGCAGTCCACGCAGGACGGCGATCGAGTAGTTCCGCTCACGCGCAGACATAAAGGAATTTTGGCTGATCGACACCGCCGGGCGCGCCGGCATGGCTTCAAGCCACCCCCATCCTCCACTAACATCCCCACACCCAACACCCGCCACGGAGGATGGCTGGCATTCCTAAAAGGGAAATCTACTTGCGGTGCGTACGCGGAACGGCAGGATGCAGGACGGCGCGCCAGGACTGGGTTTGAAGCGCGGCGGCGCAGTGCTCTTTGAGGAGATCCTGTTTGCAATCACGACCAATAAGAGGTTTCCATATTCACGATGATGAGTAATCATCGACATCAACGCGCGGTTGGCCAAGGATTTTTCCATACGGCGCAACTCACGGAACACGGCCGAGTTCGACTCCGCTATGTTTATGATTGCGGAGCAATGAGGAAATATGCCTCCGCCCGCGACAACCGAATTGACACCTACATCAACACTGAAGGCGTCGGCAGATTGCTTGACGTCCTATTCCTGTCGCACATCCATTACGATCATGTGAGTGGGATAGAGCGACTCCTAGCGTCGCGGACAGGATTGACCGTCGACACTATCGTGTTGCCGCTCTTGAACGTCGCGGATCGGCTCATCGCCTACGCCCGCGCAACAGCCGAAGAGCCGGGGATCGCTGGCGACGACTTTTATCGCGCCTTAATCATCGATCCTACTACCACCCTCTCCCGGTTCGGCCCGCGTCAGATCATCTTCGTACGGCGCGGGAACCCAGACGGAGGCCCGCCAGGAAGCAAGGGCCCAGATGACTCTGGCGGCGGTGATCGGCACGGGCTTGAAATCTATGGCCGGCGTGGTGAGTGGGGCCTTGCGTGGAAACTTATCGGATCAGGGCGGGCCGATCAGGTCAATCCAAGTGCCGATACGCCCGGCATTGCGTCATCTAGAGAGTCAGTAACGATCATCGACGATACTTTGGCATTTGCGATGCCGTCGGCGCCTAGCAGCACATCGGCTTTTGCCGAGTGGCTACTAGCCCCTTTTGTCGACCCCACCGTTAGCGCAAAGCGGCACAAGTTTATGAGGGCCTTGGCGGACTCGAGGTCGATGACAGTGCCCACTCTCGAGAAGTGGCTCGAGCAGGTCAGTAATGTGCACGACCTCGTCGTCAACGGCCTTCCCGACCTAGCGACAGCCTATGGCGCGATCGAACCGGATTTCAACATCACTTCGCTGTGCTTGTACTCAGGACCACGACCAGTTGCGCACGCAGTTCCCAAGGCGCACGGTGGGCAATTTGGAAGCTGGAGCAAAACAATTGCAGCAAGCGATAGAATAGCCTGGCTTGGGACCGGCGATGCGGCACTAGCTTCAACCGCGCGCTCTACGGCTTTCTCCAGGCATTATGGGCAATTGCTGGCCGAAGTCATCACGTTGACCCTGCCTCATCATGGCTCTGACCACAACTTGAGCCCAAAGTTGATTAAGAGCATAGGCGCCGAATTATTCGTGGCGGCCGCCGATCAATTTGCAAAGTGGCGGCATCCAGGGTCGCGTACTGTGCAGGTCGTGGCGGAACTCGGGCGCTTCGTTTCTACGGTGACGAGCGCCCACGCATCTGAGATCGAGGAAGTTGGCGTGATCCTGTGACGTCTCTACACCTAACCACGCCACGAAGGACGACATGGCGTTCCTGAGGGAAATCTACCTTGTGGCGAGGACGCGGAACAGCAGCGACGCCGCGACGGACGATTCGCCGGCGCTGGTCGTGAAGTGCGGCGGCGAAGTGCTATTCGAGACCGATCAGCTCACCCCATCGGATACATAATATCCTGCGACACCGCATCGATTGCCGCCAGCGCTTCGTCGGGCAGGATCAGATCGGCGGCGGCGAGGATGTCGTCCAGATGCTCTTCGCGGGTGGCGCCGACGATGGTCGAGGCGACGAAGTCGTGCTGTTTCGACCAGGCGGTTGCCAGCGTCGTTGTGCTGATCCCGAGGCCCTTCGCGATTTCGCCGAAGCGCTCGGTCGAGGCGATCGTCCGGTCGTTCAGGAACCTTGCCGCCATGTCGGCCTGACGGCCGCCGAGCTTTTCATAGGCGGTGAAGCGGGCCGGTTCGGGGCGTGCGCCTTTGTTGTATTTGCCGGTCAGGACGCCGCCGCCAAGCGGCGAATAGGGAATGAGGCTGACGCCTTCGCGGCGGCAGATTTCGGCCATTTCGTCTTCGAAGCGTCGATTGTTGAGGCTGAAATTATTCTGCACCGTCTGATAGCGCGCGGTGCCGAGCCGCTCGGCGGCGGCCAGGCTCTTCATCAGGCCCCAGGCATTTTCGTTGGAGGAGCCGGTGATCCGCACCTTGCCGGCGCGAACGAGCTCGTCGAGCACCTCGAGCGTCTCGTCATAGGGGGTGTCGGGGTCCTGCCAGTGCGTCTGGTACAGATCCACATAATCGGTGCCGAGCCTGGTCAGACTGCCTTCGATCGCGCGCGTGATGTTGTGCCGGTCGAGCGCGGTATGGCCGCTGCGCAAAGGCGAGCGGAACCAGATGTGGCTGGGGCCGGACACCTTGGTGGCGAGGATCACGGCGTCGCGTGGCTTGGTCTTCAGCCATTTGCCGACGATTTCCTCGGTGCGACCGACATATTTGACGTCGGGCGGGACCGGATATCCCTCGGCGGTGTCGTAGAAATTTATCCCCGCGTCGAACGAACGGTCGAGGATCCGCAGCGCGGTCGCCTCGTCGGCCTGGCTGCCGAAGGTCATGGTGCCCATGCAGATTTCGGAGACGGCGATGGCGGATCGGCCCAGGCGTCGGGATTTCATGTCGGCGCGATTCCTGTGCGTGTGCGGGTTTGCCGGGGCGGGAGGACCGGGGCGCGGGTGAGCTTTAGCGGGGAGATGTACTTCAGTCAGTCAGATATTCGTTGCTGTGGAATCGCAACGAAGGCGCAGCAGCACGAACGGGTCTTGTGGCCAGGTATCCACGAATGACCGACGCGACGTGGCAGCGCCGGCCGTTTCTGCTATCGAAGGGATCATGAGCGACGACCAGATACGCTTCGACGACGGTGCGGCCTACGAACGCATGATGGGGGTATGGAGCCGGCTTGCGGGCGAGGTGTTCCTCGACTGGCTTGCACCGCCGCCGGGCCAGCGCTGGATCGATGTTGGCTGCGGCAACGGTGCGTTCACCGAATTGCTGGCGCAGCGTTGCGACCCCGCCGCGATCGTCGGCGTGGATCCTTCGGAGGGCCAGCTCGCGTTCGCCCGCGCGCGCCACGCCGGCATCGCGCGCTTCGAGCAGGGCGATGCGATGGCGCTGCCCCGCGCGGACGATTCGTTCGATGCGGCGGTGATGGCGCTAGTGATCTTCTTCGTGCCCGAACCAGCCAAGGGCGTCGCCGAGATGAAACGCGTCGTCAGGCCAGGCGGCATGATCTCCGCTTATGCCTGGGACGTGCTGGAGCCTGGCGGATTCCCGATGTCGGCGATGCAGGAGGAGCTGCGCGATATGGGCTTCACGCCGATGCTGCCGCCGCGACCGGAGGTCTCGCGCATCGATGCACTACACGCGCTGTGGGACGACGCTGGGCTGACCGACGTCGCGACGCGCGAGATCATAGTCGCGCGCACGTTCGACGATTTCGAGGATTATTGGGCATCGGTTCAGATCGCGCTCGGGATGAGGGACGGAACAAGCGCGATGGACGCGGACGTGCGCATGCGGCTCAAGGACGGCCTTCGCGCCCGCCTGCCGAGCGACGCCGAGGGCCATGTCAGCTTCACGTCGCGCGCCAACGCCGTTGTCGGACGCGTGCCGGGCTGAACCGGACGGCCTCAAGGGAGAAGGGATCAGCCCGGTCAGGCGCCCGTCGGGATGGCGATGAATGCGCGGAGGCCGGGGCTGTTGTCCTCTAGCTCCAGCCGGCCGCGGTGGAGGTGGGCGACGGCTTCGGCGAGCGCGAGGCCGAGCCCTGCCCCGCCGGCGGAGCGCGAGGTGTCGAGGCGGCCGAAGCGGCGGCGGGCTTCGGCGCGTTCGGAATCGGCGATGCCGGGGCCGTGGTCGGCGACGCCGAGGCAGACGTCGCGGTCGGACTGTTCGGCGAAGACGACGAAGCTGCGCCCTGCCCCGGCATATTTGACCGCATTGTCGATCAGATTGCTGATCGCCTGGGCGAGCAATTGGCGGTGGCCGAACAGGGGCAAGGGCACGCCGCGCGTTTCGAGGCGGAAGTCGGCACCGGAATCCTCGACGAGCGGTTCGTACATTTCGGCGAGCTCGGCGATCAGCTCGCGCGGATCGAGCCAGGCGAACTGGTCGCGGCTGGCCATCGCCTCGGAACGGCCGATCTCGAGCACGGTGGTGAGGATGCGCATCAAGGCGTCGGCTTCGCTGACGACGCCGGCGAGAAGCAGGTTGCGTTTTTCCTCGTCATCGGTCGCCATCGCAGCGTCGATCCGCGAGCGCAGGCGGCCAACCGGCGAGCGCAGATCGTGCGCGAGGCAATCGGTCAGCACGCGCAGTTCCTGCATCAGCGCGACGATGCGGTCGAGCATGACGTTGATCTGCTGGCCGAGCTGATCGAACGCGTCGCCGCTGCCGGAGATCGGCACGCGCCGCGACAGATCGCCGTCGCCGATCTCGGTCGCGGCCGCGGCGATGCCGCTGACCCGCTTGGCGACATAGCGCGCGATCAGCAGGCCGCAGACGAGGCCGAGCAGGACCGACAAAGCGACGGCGAGCAAAAGCGAGCGCTGCAATGTGCGCTGGAGCGCGAGCCGCTCGCCATAGGAACGGCCGCTGAGCAGCCAGCGGGTCGGCGAGAGGCGGCGCAGGACGTAGCCGGCATCGATCGGTTTGCCCGCTTTGGCGATGCGGACCTGGCCGTCGCGATAGCCGGCCTTCAGCCTGGCGGGCGGCGGCGCCAGTGCGGTGATGTTGCCCGAGCGGGGCGTGCCCTTGCCGTCGAGGATCGCGACCAGGAGCTGCGGATCGCCCTCGGTCAGCGCATCGTGCAGCGCGGCGTTGAGCGCGGCGGGGCCGCCCGAGCGATAGACGTCGGACAGCGCCGCCGCCTCCTCGACCACGCGCTGGCGCTGGGCGTCGATCGCATCGTCATAGGTGCGCCAGTGGATGAAGCCGATCACCGCGAGATTGGAGGCGAGCGCGAGCGTCACCGCAAGCAAGGCGATGCGCAGTGAGGTCGGCACCTGGAGCGTCATTCGGCCGGGCCGAGCCGGTAGCCGGCGCCGCGCACGGTGTGGAGGATCGGCTGTTCGGACCCCTCCTCGAGCTTGCGGCGCAGGCGGCTGACGTGGACGTCGATGACGTTGGTGCCCGGATCGAAATGATAGTCCCAGACCTGCTCGAGCAGCATCGTGCGGGTGACGACGCGGCCGGCGTTGCGCGCGAAATATTCGAGCAGTCGATATTCGCGCGGCTGGAGGAGGATCGCGCGGCCGCCGCGTTTGACGCTGCGGGCGAGCGGATCGATCTCGAGATCGGCGACGATCAGCCGCATGTCGGCGGTCCCGGCCTTGCCATCGGCGCGGCGGAACAAGGCGTTGGCGCGGGCGAGCAATTCGGCGAACGAGAAGGGCTTGACCAGATAATCGTCGGAGCCGCTGTCGAGGCCCTCGATACGGTCGCCGACCGAGGCGAGCGCGGACAGGATCAGCACCGGCGTGACCACCTCGGCAGCGCGAAGCGCGCGCAGCAGCGCCAGCCCGTCGAGGCCCGGCACCATGCGATCGAGGATGATCAGGTCGAAATCGCCGCCCGTGGCGAGGAACAGGCCATCGCGGCCGTCGGCGACATGATCGACATTGTGCCCCTGCTCGCTCAGCCCGCGGACCAGATAGGCGGCGGTTTCGCTGTCATCTTCGACAAGGAGGATCTTACGGCCCATCGCGATCGTGCTTTCGGCGTGTGGATAGGCCGGTGCGACTGGCAAGGCCAGCGTCTCCTCAGTGGCGGTCGGCGGGGGAGAAAGGGTGAGAGCAGGCTGCGAAGACGGCTCGTCGCAGCCTGCTCTCGAATGGATGCATCGGGCATGTAGCAGGCAGCACGATGCATCCATCGGGGACGAGTCATGCGAGAGGAGGCGGTTTCATGCGTGACTTCCTCTTCTCACAGAAGGTGCGTGCAACCTTCCGACTACGGGATAGCAGCGCCGGAAGGTCGGCATGGTGGAGCGGAGATTACAAAATGGTCATGATGGGGATGTCATCTAGAGCATTTGTGGTCGCATCGTTGTTGCGAAAACCGGTACCCACTTTTCGCACGATGCTCTAGCGCGCGTCGACCAGCACGATTTCGGCGTCGTCGAGCGCCTTGACGGTCAGTGTGTCCTCGTCGGTCACGGCAATGCCGTCGCGGGCTTCGGCGCGCTTGCCGTTGACCTCGACCGCGCCCCTGGCGGCGACGAGATAGACGTGGCGGGCCGGGTCGAGCGTCAGTTCGGCGCTCTCCCCTTGCTTGAGCGTCGCGCCCATCACGCGGGCGGCGGCGTTGATATGGAGCGCGTCGCCATCCTCCGCAAAGCCGCTGGCGAGCGTCACGAAGCGGCCGGCGCGGTCGCCCTGCGGGAAGGGCTTGGCGCCCCAGGCCGGGGGTGCGCCGCGCGTGTCGGTCATCACCCAGATCTGGAAAAGGGTCGTCGCCTCATCCTCCTTATTATATTCGGCGTGGCGGATGCCGGTGCCGGCGCTCATCACCTGGACGTCGCCGGCGCCGGTGCGGCCCTTGTTGCCCTGCGAATCCTCATGCGTGATCGCGCCGCTGCGGACATAGGTGATGATCTCCATGTCCGAATGCGGGTGCGGCGGGAAACCGGAACGGGCGGCGATCTCGTCGTCGTTCCAGACGCGGATCGCGCCCCAGCCCATGCGCGACGGGTCGTGATAATCGGCGAACGAGAAATGGTGGCTTGCGTTGAGCCAGCCGTGGTCGGCGTGGCCGAGGCCGGCGAACGGACGAACTTCGATCATAAGAATACCCTCCACGGGATAGATGGGGAGCCGCGGCAGGCACCTCAAGCGGCTGGACGGGGCATGCGCGGGCGCTATGAAGCGGACTGCGATACGAGAGAATCTGCCCCATGCCCGAAGCCCTGCCCGACCGCCTGTCGCTCAACCCGCGCAGCCCCTATTTCGACGCCGACCTGCTGAGCCGCGGCGTCGGCATCCGCTTCAAGGGCCAGGAAAAGACCAACGTCGAGGAATATTGCGTCAGCGAGGGCTGGATCCGCGTCGCCGCCGGCCGGAGCCTCGACCGCAACGGCAACCCGATGACGATCAAGCTGCAGGGGGTGGTCGAGCCTTATCTGAAGGATGCGGCGGAAACGGGCGACGAAGAGCAGGCTGAGGGCGACCCTTCGACGAGCCCGGAGTGAGCGCGAAGGAATAAATAAACGAACGCCCGCCCGTCCGTACGATATCGGTACAGACGTGGAAACAGCCTATAGATTTCAACGATATCACGCGCATTAACCACGCTAATTCACCCCTTGATAAACGGGGGCGCCTACCCTTGCGGCATAGCGAACAGCCTCATTGCAACATTGCGTCGGAGGACGCGCGGCGGGCGCCGGCCGAGGGGGGTGCGGCCACCCGCCGCTGACGTTGCAATCGGGCGAGCGGGAAAGTCATGCGATGAAGAATGCAACCGAACAATGGACCTGGAGCCAGGTCAACCGGCGCGATACGCCATTGCTTTCAGTGCTGCTGATGAAACGCGACCAGTCGGTCGTCGTCGCCTTTCCGCGGCCGGCCGGCTGGGGCGGCCGCAGCGAGGCGGACGAGCAGCATGTCAGGACATTGCTGCTCGACGCGGCAAACCAGAACTGGACCGTGCCGGCCAAGATCGCCTGAGCAAGCGTCCGATAATCCGCTTGCTCCCCGGCCACGACGGGGTATCGCGTCGCCTTGAACGGACAGATACGGGAAGGTGAAATGACAGGCGAGGCACCGGCGACGATCGCGCTTCTGGGCGGTACAGGCAAGGAAGGCGGCGGGCTCGCGCTGCGCTGGGCGCACAAGGGCCACAGGGTCGTGATCGGCAGCCGGTCGGCCGAGCGCGCGCAGGAAGCGGCCGATGCGATCAACGCCACGCTCGGCAGCGAGCGCGTGAGCGGCGCGGCAAATCTGGAGGCAGCGGCGCAGGCCGATGTCGTCGTCCTCGCGGTGCCCTATGCAGGACAGCGCGCGACGGTCGAGGAAGTGCGTGACGCGCTTGGCGGCAAGATATTGATCGACGTCACCGTCCCGCTCGTGCCGCCAAAGGTCGGCACCGTGCAGCTGCCGGACGGCGGCTCGGCGGTCGAGGCGATCCAGACGATGCTCGGCGAAGACGTCAAGGTGGTGTCCGCGTTCCAGAATATCTCGGCGCATCATCTGACGCACCTCGACGAGGAGATCGACTGCGACGTCCTGGTCTGTGCCGACGACAGGGAAGCGGCGGAAACGGCGATCGCGCTCGCCAAGGAGATCGGGCTTCGCGCCTGGTATTCGGGGCCGCTCGCCAATTCGGTCGTTTCCGAAGGGCTGACCTCGATCCTGATCACGCTCAACCGGCGCTACAAGGTGACCAGTTCGGGCATCCGCATCACGGGCATACCGACGCCGGACTGATGAGCGCGCACGCGGCCAGCCTGTCGATCGTCGCGCTGGCGGGCGTCCCTCTGGTGTCGGCCGGCGATGACCTGGCCGCGATCTGCGTGGCGGCGCTCGAACGGTCGGGCGAGCGGCTCGAGGACGGCGACGTCCTGGTGCTGGCGCAGAAGATCGTGTCCAAGGCCGAAGGGCGGATGGTCGCGCTCGATGGCGTCACGCCAAGCGAACGCGCGATCACGCTCGCGGAGCAATGCGACAAGGATCCGCGGCTGGTCGAGCTGATCCTGTCCGAAGCGCAGGAGGTGATGCGCGTCACCAAGGGGGTGATCATCGTGCGCCACCGGCTCGGCCTGGTGCTTGCCAATGCCGGGATCGACCAGTCGAACATCGCGCATGAAGGCGGCCAGCATGCGCTGCTGCTGCCCGAAGATGCAGACCGGAGCGCGCGCGGCCTGCGTGCGGCGCTTGCCGATCGGACCAATGTCGCGCCTGGCGTGCTCATCATCGACAGCCTCGGCCGCGCGTGGCGCAACGGCACCTGCGGAACCGCGATCGGAGTCGCCGGCATCCCTGCCCTCATCGACCTGCGCGGCACGCCGGACCTTCATGGCCGGGCGCTGCAGAGCAGCGAGCTTGGCATCGGCGACGAGATCGCCGCCGCCGCGTCGCTGGTGATGGGCCAAAGCGGCGAAGGCCGTCCGATCGCGCTGGTGCGGGGCCTGGCGCTGGACGCGCAGGACGGCAAGGCCGCGGATCTGATACGGCCACGATCGATGGACCTGTTCCCATGATCCTCGCGCTGGCCGGCGGCGTTGGCGGCGCCAAGCTCGCCAACGGGCTCGCGGCAGTGCTGCCGCCAGGCTCGCTGACAGTCGCGGTCAATATCGCGGACGATTTCGAGCATCTGGGACTGACCATCTGCCCCGACATCGACACCGTTACCTACACGCTGGCGGGGATCAACGATACCAAACAGGGCTGGGGTCTGGAGCAAGAGAGCTGGGCGTTCCTCGACAGCCTCGCGACGCTCGGCGGCGAGACCTGGTTCAGGCTCGGGGACCGCGACCTCGCGACGCATGTGCAGCGCATGCTGCGATTGCGCGCGGGCGACACGCTGTCCGCGATCACCACCGATTTCGCGACGCGGCTCGGCATCGCGCAGGCGATCGTACCGATAAGCGACGATCCGGTGCGATCGTTCGTGATGACCGACGAGGGCGAGCTGCCGTTCCAGGACTATTTCGTCCGGCGGCGCTGCGAACCACGTTTCGTCGCGATCCGCTACGACGGCGCCGAGAGCGCCCGGCCGAGCCCGGCGCTGCGCAAGGCGCTCGACGATCCGGGCCTTCAGGCGATCATCATCTGCCCGTCCAACCCGATGCTCAGCATCGACCCGATCCTGGCGGTGCCGGAGATCGGCGCGCGCATCCGGACGCGCAGCGTTCCGTGCGTCGCGGTATCGCCTTTCATCGGCGGCCAGGCGGTCAAGGGACCGGCGGCGAAGATCATGGCCGAACTTGGGCTGGCATCCACGCCGGCAGCGGTCGCGGCGCATTATGCCGGCGTGATCGACGGACTGGTCATCGACAATGCGGACAGCGCGGCGGACAACCGGCCCGCGCTGCCGCTGCATGCCACGGACATATTGATGCGCGATACCGACGACCAGCGCCGCCTCGCCGGCGAGGTTCTGTCCTTCGCGCTTGGGCTGGCGGGCTGACGTGCCGGCCGCAATCCTGATCCCGGTCAGTCCATTCGAGGAGGGCAAGAGCCGGCTCGCACCGGTGCTGAGCGACGGGCAGCGCGCGGCGCTGAGCCAGCGATTCTTCCGGCATGTGCTCGACGTCGCGATCGGCTGCGTACCGGCCGAACATTGCCTGGTGATCAGCCGCTCGACCGCGGTGCTGGGGCTGGCATCGCGCGCCGGCGCGCAGAGCATATTGGAACGGCAGCGCGGGCTGAACGAAGCGCTTGTTCAGGGTACGGCCGTGGCCCGTACGCAAGGCGCCACCGGCCTGCTCGTGCTCAGCGGCGATCTCCCCCTGCTCGACAAGGAAGAGCTCGACGCGATGCTCGCGCTCTGCGCGAATGCGCCGGCGGTAATAGCGCCCGACGCCGGCGACACCGGCACCAACGCGCTGTGGCTGTCGCCACCGGGCCTGATCCCTTACGCATTTGGCGAGGGAAGCTTCGCCCGGCACTGTGCGGCGCTGGAAGCCGCGGGGGAGCAAGCGACCGTGTTCCGCCGGCGCGGCTTGATGTGCGACGTGGATTCACCCGAGGATCTCGAGCAGATCAGAAGCGACGGGTGGGAGTGAATGTTGCGAGGTTTCGAGCCCGTGATCTAAAGAAGCCAGGCGCGGTTCAGTGCCTTTTCCCGTCAGCTCAGCAGCGGCGGAATCGGGAATGGCCGGCCGTCGTGGCGAAGCTCGACGGTGACCCGGGATTCGCTCGCGGCGGTGCGACCCAGCGGCTGACCTGCCGATACCGAATCCCCGGAGCCAACGGCGACCGAACCCATGTTGGTGATTACGCTGGTCCAGCCGCCGCCATGCTCGATGATCACGATCTTGCCATAACTGCGGAACTGGCCGGCATAGAGGACCTTGCCGCGCGCCGGGACGATCACCGCCGAATCGGGCCGGGTCTCGAAGGTCAGTCCGCGCGCATGGACGCCGCCCTTCGACAATTCGCCCATGCCCGCGATCAGGCGGCCCTCGACCGGCAACCGGTAGTGCGGCATCGACTTCTTCATCCGCGACACGAAATCCATGCCCCTGGCATTCGGACTGATCAGCGGCCCGGGCAGGGTCGAAAGCTCGGCGCCGAGACGATCCTCATTCTGGCGGGTTCCCATCTCCACCGTCAGGTCGCGGGCCTCTTCGCCCAGCGCCAGCGCGCGGTCGGATTCGAACAAGGCGGATTCGGCAAGGCTGGCCGAGCGCCGGCGCTGCTCGGCCTCCATGCGCGCGAGCGCGACACGCCGCTGCTTGAGCTCCTCCCGGCTGAACCGGAGCGATGCCACCGCACGGTCGGCCTGCGCGCGCAGCGCATTGCCGACTTCGACCTCCTTGCGAAGCGCTGCGGTGCGTGCACGCACGATCGGCAGCGTCGAGGCAAGCAAGGCGCGGACGTGGACCAGATCGTGCATCGAGCCGGGCTGGACCAGCGCGAGCGCCGGCGGCCTGCGCGCCATCATCTGCAGCGCGGCAGTCAGCCGCACAACGGGTTCCTGGCGCTCGGCGAGGCGCGCGCGCTGCACCGCCCGAAGCCGCTCGACGATCCGCACGCGTGCTTCGGCGGCGGTGATGTCGGCTTCGGCGGCCTCGACCTTGGCGGCCAGCGCCGAGGCGTCGGCGCGTGCCCTGGCCGCCTCGCCGATCGCGGAGCGGGATTCGCGCTCGAGTTGCTGCGAGCGCAATATGGCTTCCTGCGCCTGGCGTTTCGCGAGGCTGAGTTCGCGCATATCCTCCTTGCGGCTTTGCGCGGCGGCCAGCGAGGCGACGCCAGCGATTGCGATCAGGAGGAGCGCGCGTTTCACCGCTTCATCCTTCGCGATGATAGGGGTGGTTGGCAATGATGCTCGTCGCGCGCCACAATTGTTCGGCGAGCATGGCACGGATCATCAAATGCGGCCAGGTCGCGATTCCAAAACTGAGCAGCAAATCTGCTTCGGCGCGCTGGCCGTCGTTGAAGCCATCCGCGCCGCCGATCATGAAGCGGGCTTCGCGCCTGGCGGCGTCGCGCCATTGTTCGAGCATCCGGGCGAAGGCCAGCGAGCTATATTGGGCGCCTTTTTCATCGAGCAGGATCGTGATGCTATTGTCGGCATGCGGCGGGAGTTTCCCGCCGGCTTCGGGAAGTTCGCTGATCCGGGTCGGCCAGCTGATCCGCTTGAGGTAACGCTCCACCAGCTCGGCTTCGGGCCCACGGCCGATCCGGCCGCGCGCGACGATGTGGAGGAGCATTGCGGTCGCCTAATATCGCGCGGTGGTCATGATTCCGCGGCGGCCGGGGGTGCATCGTCCTCGAAGCCCCACATCCGCTCCAGATTGTAGAAGGTGCGGACCTCTGGACGAAACAGATGGACGATCACGTCCTGCGCGTCGAGCAATACCCAGTCGGCAACGGGCAAGCCCTCGACCCGAACGGTGCGTCCGAGCTCCTGCTTGATTCGCTCGGTCAGTTTCTGTGCCATCGAGGCGACCTGGCGCGTCGAGCGGCCGCTCGCGATCACCATATAGTCGGCGATGCTCGATTTGCCGGTGAGCGGAATGGAGACGACGTCGATGGCCTGGTCGTCATCCAGCGATCGCAGTATCAGGTCGTGCAGCGCTACGACCTGGTCAAACTCTCCTTGGCTACGCTGAGCCGTTGATGTTGCGGGCAAATTGCCTCCTTATGCCAAGAGCCGCCGCGTCACGCCGTCGCGAAGGCTTTTCGTCTTGATTGATGATGAAGGCGCGTCATTCCAGTGCGGATCGGCGGCGCGCAACGCGGTGGCGGAAGTCGGATCGGGCGGCAAGGTTAGCAGCACGAGCGCCGGCATTCTCCACTCAGTCCACTTCCGAGCCTGGCTTGCGGGCCGGACAAAGCGCCGAAGCCAACCCATCGCGCGCGCCGCATGGGCCCGTGCATCATAGCCCGGCCGGGGGACGACCGCAATCGGCAGCAGTGCGGCGATTTTCCGCCAGTCCCGCCAGCGGTGGAACTCGGCGAGATTATCGGCACCCATCAGCCAGATGAAGCGATGCCGGGGCATCGCCCGGTGCAGGCGGCGCAAGGTGTCGATCGTGTAGCGCGTTCCCCATTGGCGCTCGATCGCGGTGACCCGGATCGGCCGCCCGCGTGCCATCGCCAACGCCGATGCGAAGCGGCACGGCAATGGCGCCATGCCCGCGGAGGCCTTGATTGGATTGCCCGGCGACACAAGCCACCAGACCTCGTCGAGCCCCAGCGCCTGCGCCGCATGCACGCTCAGCTGACGGTGGCCGCGATGCGCTGGATTGAACGAGCCGCCAAGCAGGCCGATGCGTGTCATGGCCGGGCGATATCACGACGATCGAAGCGCAGGCTGGTAAATCTCACTCACCTCACCCCGCGCACGCGGAGATCCAGCTTTTCTTTTTCTGCGTCAAAGCCTTGGAAGGCAGCTGGATTCCCGCTTTCGCGGGAATGACGTTACAGTGGAGCTTCAAGAGAGCCCTACGCCCCCTGAGGGGCCGGTCCGCCGATCCCGCCGCGCGGCCGGCGCGTGCTTGGGATCGAGGTTCCGGCGGCCGGTACCAGCGGGCGCTTCGAATTGGGATCCTCGCGGCCGATATCCTCGCCCTTGATCACGCGCTTGGATTCTTCGCCGTTCAGCGTCTCATATTCGAGCAGTGCGCCGGCGAGCCGGTGCAGCTCGTCGAGATTTTCGGTGAGCACGGTGCGCGCGATCATCTCGGCTTCCTCGATCAGCCGACGGACCTCCTGGTCGATCAGCTGCGCGGTCTCTTCGGAGACGCTCTGGCTGCGCGCGACGCTGTGGCCGAGGAAAACCTCTTCCTGGTTGTCGCGGTAGCGCAGCCAGCCGAGCTTCTCGCTCATGCCATATTCCATCACCATCGAGCGCGCCATTTCGGTGGCCTGCTGGATGTCGTTGGACGCGCCGGTGTTGAGCGCATCCTCGCCATAGATCAGCTGCTCGGCGATGCGGCCGCCGAAGCAGAGCGCGAGCCGCGCCTTCATCTGCTTCATCGTCATCGAATAACGGTCGCGCTCGGGCAGGTTCCACGTCACGCCCAGCGCACGGCCGCGCGGGATGATCGTGACCTTGTGCAGCGGATCGCAGCCGGGGACGTGCAGCGAGACGAGCGCGTGGCCAGCCTCGTGATAGGCGGTCGCCTTCTTCTCTTCCTCGGTCATCACCATGGACTTGCGCTCGGCGCCCATCATGACCTTGTCCTTCGCCTCCTCGAACTCGCTCATCGCGACCAGGCGCTTGCCCTTGCGCGCGGCGAGCAGTGCGGCCTCGTTGACGAGATTGGCGAGGTCGGCGCCGGAGAAACCGGGCGTGCCGCGCGCGATCGTGCGCGGCTCGACGTCGGGTGCCAGCGGGACCTTCTTCATGTGAACGGCGAGGATCTTCTCGCGGCCTTCGATGTCGGGACGCGGCACGACGACCTGGCGGTCGAAACGGCCCGGGCGCAGCAGCGCGGGGTCGAGAACGTCGGGACGGTTGGTCGCGGCGATAATGATGATGCCTTCATTGGCTTCGAACCCGTCCATCTCGACCAAGAGCTGGTTGAGCGTCTGCTCGCGCTCGTCATTGCCGTTGCCGAGACCGGCGCCGCGGTGGCGCCCGACCGCGTCGATCTCGTCGATGAAGACGATGCACGGCGCATTCTTCTTGGCCTGCTCGAACATGTCGCGCACGCGGCTGGCGCCGACGCCGACGAACATCTCGACGAAATCGGAGCCCGAGATCGTGAAGAAGGGGACATTGGCCTCGCCGGCGATCGCGCGCGCCAGCAATGTCTTGCCGGTGCCGGGGCTGCCGACGAGCAAAGCGCCCTTGGGGATCTTGCCGCCGAGCCGTGCGAATTTGGTCGGGTCCTTGAGGAAATCGACGATTTCCTGCAGCTCCTCGCGCGCTTCGTCGATGCCGGCGACATCGTCGAACGTGACGCGGCCCTGCTTTTCGGTGAGCAGTTTGGCTTTCGATTTGCCGAAGCCCATCGCGCCCGAACCGGCGTTCTTCTGCATCTGGCGCATCACGAAGAAGGCGATGCCGAGGATCAGCAGGAACGGGATCGACTGGATCAGCAATGCCATCCAGATGCTGGTCTGCTGCTCGGGCTCGGCGCTGAACGCGACACCATGCTTGTTGAGGCGGTCGACGAGGTTGACGTCGCGCGGCGCATAGGTGCTGAACCGCTCGCCGCTCGTCATCTGTCCGCTGACGATATCCTTGCCGATGACGACCTGCTTGACGGTGCCCTGATCGACGCGGTTGAGGAATTCGGAATAACCGATGGCGCTCGCCGAGGAGGGGCGTCCGCCCTCGACAAGCTGAACGAAGATGACCAGCGCGAGGAGAATCCCGGCCCAGATGAAGAGGCTTTTCATCCAGGGATTGCCCTGCGGCTCCTTATCTTCACTCATCCAGCGTCCAGCCCTTTTTCCATGTGCAAACCAACATAGGCATTCTTAGGTTAATGACAATGTAGCGCGGAAGGTTGAACAATCGCTTGACGATCACCCGCTCCGCCGGCGCGGCGGGGCGCAGGAAAAGGTCCAGATCTTGCCGCCCCGGCAGGCGATGCCCGCCAATGTGCCGGTGCCGCCGGCTTCCAATGCCGTAAGCAGGCGGGTGATTTCGGGACCGCGCGGCGCTGCCGCCTCGGGTGCGAGCCGCGCGAGGATCGTCAGCAGCAGCCGGCGCTTCAGCTCGGCCGGAATGCCGTCATGCGACAGCGAAATTCCGTGCGGCACGTGCGTCACGCGCGCATCCCACAGTTCGGCGGCTGCCCAGTCGAGCGCTTCGTCGGCCTGGGCGAGCGCGCCGCTGCTGCGCGCCAAAGCGGCGGGATCGATCCAGTCGGATCGAGCGAGCTGGGAGCGCACGCGGACGCGGTCGAACCGGGTATCCCCGTTGCTCGGATCGTCGACCGGACTGATTCCGACGGCATCGACGATCGCGCGCAATTCGTCGCGGCGCCAGCCGAGCAGCGGCCGGATCAGGATCGCCGCGCTGCCGGCAATTGGTACGACAGAGCGCGCGCGTACGCCCGCCAGCCCGCCGACACCCGCGCCGCGCAACAGCCGCATGATCAAGGTCTCGGCCTGGTCATCGACATGATGCGCGGTCGCGAGCACGCCGGCCTGGTTTTCCGCCAGCCAGCGGTCGAGCGCCGCATAGCGCGCCTCGCGTGCGCTATTCTGGATGCTCGCGCGTGCAGTGTCGACGTCCACCGCCAATATCCTGTGCGGCACGTCGAGGTCCCTGCAGACTGCAGCGACGAACTCCGCTTCGGCCCGGCTTTCGGCGCGCAGGCCATGGTCGACGGTCGCCGCGATGATTTGGCGAGGGAAAGCAGCCGCGGCCAGCAGCAGCAAGGCGATGCTGTCGGGCCCGCCCGAAACCGCAATGCCGATCCGTCCGGGTTCCGCGATCAGGGCGGAGACGTCATCGCGGAATCGGTCGACGAGCGGCTGTTGCAGCGGAGCAGGCATGGTGACGCTTTAGGCGATCCCCGCTCCGTCCGCACGCTGCAAGGCAAGGATGGGTTTAAAGGCTCTACTTCGATGCCAAATGTTGGGAAAATACACCCAGCATTGGCAAATCAAAAAATGTGCGCGCAGAAATAATGGCGGATTTGCGCCAAAAATCAAATTGGCACGGCACGTGCAAAGCTAGGGGCACGAGACCGAAAGTCGGTCCCGGTTCTAGACTTAAGGGGTATGGATATGAAGAATTTTTCGAAATCCGCGCTGACCTTCGCATGTGCAGCCGTTGTCGGTGTCGGTGTCGCGATGCTGCCGACGCAGGCCAGTGCCCGCGATGCCAAGGAGCAGACCGTCAACGAGAGCATCGGCAACGGTTCAGCCTCCTCGCAGACCGGCGCGAAGGAAATGAAATATTGCTTCGTCGACACGATGACCGGCTCGCGCATCCCCGTGAAGGAATGCAAGACGAAGAAGCAGTGGAAGGCCGAAGGCGTCGAGGTTCCCGCCAAGTGATAATGCGGGCTGAGGGCGGCGTGCGGAGATCCGACAGGATGATACCGACGCCGCCCTTGCTGCCTTATGCCTTGAGAATACCGTCCCGCACCTCCCACCATCTCGTCACGCGGGACCTTTGCAAAAATATGTCCGTTCGGCCTGAGCTTGTCGAAGGCCTTTATTTTCTTCCTTGAAATAAAGAAGGAGTGGGCTTCGACAGGCTCAGCCCGAACGGTTTTGTGGTCTATGCAACGGTCCCGCTTCCCCGGGAATGGCGATTGCGATGATTTGCCAACGTCAGACGATAATATCTGACGTGGAAACACTCCACGATCAGCTGCAGCCAGCTGCCTTGCGCGCGGCCGGGACGCGTTCCTTGACCCAGGCGCGCATGCTCGCCCCATATACGTCCTGCAGTTCGTCATAGACGCCGCAGGCCTCGGGCTTCTTGCCGAGCTTGGTCAGGGCCACTCCCAGAAAGTAGAGACTGTCCGGCGCGCGCTCGCCCTTCGGATTGTTCTGGTAATTGGCGAGGAAGATCTTCGCCGCTGTCGCCGGCTTGCCGCCGTCGAGATAGGCGCGGCCGAGCAGATTCTGCGCGAAGCTGGCGCGCGCATGCTTGGGATATTGCTTGAGCATCGCTTCGAGCGTCGCTTGCGCTTCGGCGAACTGACCCTGATTCCACTGCCGGAACCCGGCCGAATAAGCTTCCTCGCCGGGATCCCCCGATGAAGCGGAATCGGCCTGGGCGTCGGTTGCCGGCGCCTCGCGCGGAGCGGCTGGTGCCGGCGACGACGGTGCCGCTATCGCCGGGCTGGCGGGAAGCGACGCGGTCGCCATGCCCGCCTTCATGTCGGCGATCATCTGCTCGAGCTGGCTCAGGCGATGCGCATTCTGCTCGGCCTGTCCGGTCAGGCCGCGCAATTGCGCCTCGAGCGCATCGACGCGCGCGGTAAGATCGGCGACGGCATTGGTCGCCGGCGCACCGTCGGGCGGCAGTGGCGCGGCGCCGGCCGGGTTGATCTCGGGCTCGACGGTCATCCCTGCGCCGCCGGGGAACACCTTGCGCTGGACCGCCCGGAGCTCCTTCTCGATCTTCTGCAGGCGCCCGTCGAGGGCCGGATCGGACTGGGCCGCAGCCGGCGCGGCTGCTGTGAAGAGCAGCACGAGGGTGAGCCAATGTGGACGCATCTTTGATTTCCCGGACAAATTCGGCGTCTTTCTATCTTCTGTAGCTGTCGCCAGGATGAAGCTGCTCAGCGATCTGGGGTTGTGGCGGGCGCGCGTGTCGATGGCGCAGCCGCAGCTGGCGCGGCCGGTGACGGCCTGGTCGATGAGAGAGTTGCGGCTGCCGGCGCGGTGGCCCGAGGCGCCGCGGTCCGGGTTGCGGCCGGCGCAGCAGACGTGGGTGCCGTCGTGACCGCAGGTGCCGGCCGTGCGAGCAGATCGGCGGCAAGCAGGCTGACGTCGGCGATCGTCTTGTCGGGCTGGCCGAGCGGCGGGATGACTTTGTCGCCGACCGTCACGCGCAGCGAATCCGGGCGACCGGTCAGGATCTGCGGATGCCGGGCCGTGGCGGGAACTTCAAAGCGCTCGCCCGCCTTGAGCGTATTCTCGTAAAGCTTAGGGCCGCCCGGTTCGTAGACGCGCAGCCAGACGTCGCTGATCGCGGTCAGAACCACCGGTCCTGCCGCAGTGCCCGGCGCGGGCGCCACCACTGCAGGAGCCGCCACGGGAGCAGCGGCCGGTTGCGGACTTTCGGCGGCCACCGTGTCGGCATTCACGTCGTCGACCGCATTGTTGCGCCAGATGAAATAGCCGGCGGCAAGCAGCACCGCGATGATTGCCGCGACGATCGCAAGCGAGCGCGGCGGGACGCGTGCGGGATCGGCGGGCTCATAATAGGATGGCGCGGCGACAGCCGGCGCCGCGCCCAGCTGCGCGCGCAATTGCGCACCTATTTCTGCCGCATTGAGCCCGACCGCGGTCGCATAGGCGCGCGCGAAGCCGACGCTGTATGTCGGAGCGGGCAGCGCTTCCCACTCGCCCTTTTCCATATGCTGCAGATGCCGGATCGGAACCCTTGTCTTGGCGGCAATGTCGTCGAGGGTCAGGCCCTTTTCCTCGCGGGCGGCCTTCAGCCTTTTGCCGATCGGGTCGGTAGCGAATTCTTCAAGCTCGGCATCGATCATTCATGCATCCCCGCCGTAAGCCGTCTGCGGCCGGCCATATCGAACGCCGGCCCCTGCCCGGCCGTTTCGACCGCAACATCACGCATGCACGCACCCCTTTGTCAACTGGGCCGCGGCCTGTGCACCGGCGGCAGCCATCACCCTATCGAAACCTTGTGCTTTTGCGCCCACGCGGAAAGGCACGCGCGCAGGTCGCTGCGGCCCTCGTCGAGCAAAGCTTCCATCTTGGGCCGCAGCTTCGAGCAGTCGAGCGACCGGATCATCGCCTTGATCTGTCCGACCGCGACCGGCGTGATCGACAGGCGTTCGAGGCCGATGCCGATCAGCGCCATTGCTTCGAGCGGCCGGCCGCCCATCTCGCCGCAGACGCCCACCGGAACCTGGTAGCGGCCGGCTTCGCGGACCACCCGGCGCAGGAAGCGCAGGATCGCCGGGCTGAGCCAGTCGTAGCGCTCGGCAAGCTTGGGATTGGCGCGGTCG